>Ga0070666_10000973_pt1 | contig 17501 bp, 15 predicted proteins | sample KBSS23metaG_FD_64677 | JGI IMG/M metagenome (GOLD analysis project Ga0070666, IMG submission 64677) | Switchgrass rhizosphere microbial communities from Kellogg Biological Station, Michigan, USA - KBS S2-3 metaG | ecosystem: Host-associated > Plants > Roots > Rhizosphere > Soil ... | reverse complement strand
GATGAACGACTCTGGCCCCTGCGCGATATCGTACGTTGGACTTGGCATCGATACGGTCAAGAACTGGCGATCACGGAAACCTCTCACTCCGGAGATCTGCGCGGACCTTGGCTCCGACAAGTGACGGAAGAAGTCTCCGCCATTCTGGACGAAGGAATTCCTCTGCGTGGCGTTTGCCTCTATCCCGTCCTCGGAATGCCTGAGTGGCACGTCCAAGAAGAGTGGGCGCACATGGGCCTGTGGGACGTAACTCCCGATGCGAACGGAGTCCTACAACGGTCGCTGCACAAGCCGATGTATGAGGCACTTCGCGACGCGCAAGACAGAATTGGGAATCAGAGACCGATCAAGACGGTACGTGAGATTGCACCCTAATTCGCGAAATGATTCTGAAGAATGAGGAACGCGCCGTATCCAGCAGAGCCGACCAGGGCGCCGCTCGTGATCGCAATCAGCGACTTCACCATAAGGGAGGCGTTCGTCCAACCGCGACGGGTCTTTGAGCCGACTATCCGAAGAACTCTTTCTTGCCGATCCATGAACCGCGCCACCCGCTCGGATTCGCCAGCCAACAACGCAAAGCCAAGTCCTACGATGATCCAGCCGGGACCAGGAAGCGGCACCATGATCAAGCCGCCAACCACAAGCCCCAACCCTAAGCAGGTGTCGACAATCTGAAAGACCGAACCGTACCTGTCGCGTAGCTTGCGCTTGTAGTGAAAACAGTCCAGAAAACGTGAGCCCGGCGCACCCTCTTTGAGGTGGCGCATGTTCTCTTTGAGCCTCGTCCAGAATCCGGGTGGTTTGGTCATGCGCCTTATGCTTACAACGCAATCATGGACGATTCGGTTCGGGACGAGAGGCTAAAGGGCCCCTCACTGCAGTAGAAAGGCACCCATCTTGGTACAGATGAGTGCCTTCCGATCAACCTTTCCGTTAAAGAAGCTTGGCCTTGGAGTGCTTCTCTTCTTGCTCTTCCAGCATCTTGGCGAGTTCGGCCAATCGCTTCGGATCTCCAGATCCCGCGAGCGGAGAACGCTCATGCTGGGCAGCCTGTCGACCGTCCGACGTGCTCTCATACTTGATGCCGATCGTCGTTTCCTCTTCGCCGAGGACGAGTCGATTGACAAGCTCCACACCCTGCATCAATGTGTGGTCAGTGTTTGCAACTTCGTATTTCCACATTCCGAATCGGCCGCGAGAATAAACGTCGTTCGACTCGAGCCACGGAATCGCCTTGCTCAGAATCGCATCGCGCTCCACTGTCGGCGTTGGATAACTGTAGTTCGCGTTGTAGACCCACGTTGAAACGATATCTTTGCGATCCTCGTCGGTCATCATGCCCGAGTTGATCAATCCCTGAATCGTGTCTTCGACGATCGTCGAACCGCTCACCGGTTTGAACTGGCTATAGCTCGTCTCGCATAGAAGCGAATAGTGCGTCGCCGGATCGGGGGTCATGTTCGGCGAGTAGTTGGATAGGTACGTCACCCGATAGAATGGCGAATTCGCCTCGGGGAAATACATCCACGACTTCGTGCTCGGGCAAGGTTGCTTCACGCCGATGCCGACCATGTAGCCGCCACTGTGGCGAAGATTAGCCGTCGCGGTCTTCACCGACTCCGGCACTGCGCCATTCATCAAGTCGTTGCAGAGCTTGTCGAGCGGCATCGCGGTGATGAGATCGTCGTAAACCACCACTTCTCCGTCACTAAAAAGAATCTGCTTCTTTTTCACGTCGATGAACTCGACTTCAGCGTTCAACGTGATGTGATCCTTCAGAATCGGATGGAAGCGCGAGTAAAATTCGCCCGTTCCTCCGAACAGCGGATACTTAAACTGATTATTCGGTCCCCACGCATAGTCGTCCTGTTCGAGGATGACATTCTTCAGGGCGCGATTGACATCGACCATCGCAACGCGTTCACCGATCCATTCCTTGTTCATCATCTTGGCGGGGTGCGCCCACACCTTGAAGTTGTAAGGGATCATGAAGTGCTTCGCGATCCCTTCTCCAAACACGGAATAGATAAATTCTTCGAAGTTTCGCGCCGACTTGTGATCTCCTTTCGCTTGCGCTTCCACCAAGCCGCTTAGACACTCGTAGCAAGCTTCGCGTGGAAGATAGCGGATGTTGTTCTGAAAGGGATAAGGCACCCAGGTGTCGAACATTCGCACCCAGCACTCTCGCATGTTCTCCTGATAGTCATCGCCCATCAGCTTGTCGAACAAATTCGTGTAGTAGTCGTAGTGGCTGAACATGACGTGACCGCCGATGTCCCACGTGAATCCGGCGCTGTCTTTGAAACTGGTAGCCAAGCCACCCACATAAGGCGAGCGCTCGAAAATGCGAAAGTTTTTGTAACCCAATTCTTTCAGGCGGTAACCCGCCCCCAATCCAGTGGGGCCAGCTCCGATAATGACAATCTTTCTCTCCATGTTCTCCTCTGTTGGCAATTTCGTAGAGTCGGCTGCGGCCGACTCGAATAGTCACGAGCGAAATCGCTCTTACAAAATGGAAGCGCGCTTAATGGGCACGTCTACGTCGTCATCGATCGATTCTTCGATCAAGGTTCGCATCTGAGATACAGTTCCTTCCCAGCTTGAAGCGCGAGCCTTCTCGATTCCTCGTTCGATGCGATCCTTGTTTGGATCCTTGATCAAGCGGTCGATAGCTTCCGCAAACTCCTGAGGAGTTTTTACGATATCCACAAGGTCGCTGTATTGTTTGAGCACATCCCTAACGGGTGTGCTGATCACCGGTTTGCCGGTCGCAAGATATTCCAGTGCCTTGGTCGGGTTGATGAACTCGGTTGCTTCATTGATGGCGAAGCACATCATGCATACGTCGAACGCACGGCAATAGTTGGGAAGCTCTTTATAGTCCCGTCCGCCTAGCCAATGAATATTCTCCGCTTGAGGCAGTGACGCCGGGTCCACCTTGACTACAGGTCCTACCAAGACGAATGAATAGTCGGGCCGTAGCGCTGCCGTCTCGCGAATCAAGTCGTAGTCGACACGCTCATCGATAACCCCGAACCATCCGACGATGGGTCGCTTGATGTCTTTGATGTCGTCCGGGATCGGTTGGTCCGCATCTTGAGCTTGAGCGAAGTGATCGTATTCCACGCCACATCCGAAACAATGGGTGTTGTCGTGCTGCTGTCGCTTTTTCTCGTAAAGCTCGTAGCCGCCCGTAAAGACGATGTCCGCGTCATCGAGCAACCGTTGCTCGTTCTGAATCAATTCTGGAGGAGCAAACCTAAACTGCGAAAGCTCATCCATGCAGTCGTACACAACGCCGCGCGATGGAAACTGGCCTCGGAACCATTCCACCATCATCGGGCTGTAATACCAGTGCAATGGCTCCTCGTAAAGTCCGTCGTCGTTAATCGACTCCAGCGCCGTGCGGGTCAGCTCTCGCATCCCTGCTTTTACGTTTTCCGGTGAACTGCCGGCCGCCATATGGGCAACCATCACCATTACGCCGCCGCCGACGTTCTGCATCTCGAGCATAGGCTCGGCACCATCCTCAAGATCAAAGACCGGCTCTTCGATGAAGAGCACCGGATTCTCCGTCGCGAAGCGAGATAAAAACTGCTGTGGCCTCTGCCAAACGAAATTCCATCGCAAATGGCTGAACGCCACGATGCCGTACTTTCCTTTGGGCGCTGCCCCGACAGGTGCCTCTTGCACACTGTTATCCGTTAGGATATTGCTTTCCAAAAACTTCCCCCTGAATGTCACGTTAACGCGCCGTCCTAAAGCGCCAGAAGAGGGCGGCTCGCTACGTTGTGAGACCCGGTTTTGAACCCGCTTTGTTCCGTTTGGAAGCAGCCGTCCGCCAAAGAGCGGGCGGCTGTTATTTTTAACAGTATTGTTGCATCAAGCTTCCCCGTATTTTAGCGAGGTCAGGGATAGCGTCATCCGTCTTATCTTCGAAGATCGGAACAAACCCTCCAAACTCTTGTGAAGTCCCCGACAAAATAGTGTCCGAATGATCAAGAAGTTAGACCGATCATTCATTCTTTTCTGTCTGAAGATTTGTTGTTGGTGATCGATTAATGGCGACTGTCCCAAAACCGGAATATCCGAGACCGCAGTTTGTTCGTGAAAAGTGGGTGAATCTGAATGGCGAGTGGGAGTTCGCTTTTGACGATGCAGATCGAGGCACGCTAGATGGATGGCACGACGGCCGCTCGCTTCCCGAGCGGATTCTTGTTCCCTTTCCTTATCAGAGCGAGCTTTCGGGAATCAATGACAAGGGAATTCACGAGGTTGTCTGGTACGCGCGAAGCATTGAGTGGGAGGATAGTTGGAAAGATAAGGATTTGCTCCTCAACTTTGGCGCAGTCGACTATCACGCAACCGTTTGGATCAATGGCCAAGAAGTCGGCCACAACCGCGGCGGGCACGTTCCCTTCTCATTCGACATTGCCCCTTATTTGAAGAAGGGCTCGAATCGAATCACTCTGCGCGTGGTCGATCGAAACGATCCGTACCAACCTCGCGGCAAACAATCGACCAGCGGGCTGCCTCACGAAATCGACTACTACTGCACGACGGGTATCTGGCAAACCGTTTGGTTGGAACCAGTTCCACCCATTCGCATTGATAGCATCAAAATCACTCCCATCTGCGAAGTTGGAGGGGTCGAGCTACGCGTCTACCTACACGCTCCTTCAACAGGCTGGACTCTTGAGGCCGATGTTTGCGATGGAGAGAACGTTTTGGTTTCGGTCCGACGCGATGTGAGCATGGCGTATGGCCGATTCTTCCTTCGCATTCCTGATCCTATCTGTTGGTCGCCAGATAGACCACATCTCTACGACCTACGCGTCCGCCTTTTCAACAAAGGGCGACTCGTCGACGACATCAGTTCTTATTTCGGGATGCGCTCCGTCGAGATTCGAAATGGCGATTTCGTATTGAACGGCGAAGCCTGCTATCTCAAGATGGTGCTCGATCAAGGCTATTGGCCAACCGGCCTTCTCGCCGCCCCATCGGATGACGCGCTTAGAGAAGACGTCGAGTGGGCAAAGAAATTCGGATACAACGGTGCCCGTAAGCACCAAAAGATCGAAGATCCTCGCTGGCTCTATTGGTGCGACAAGCTCGGGCTCATGGTGTGGGGCGAAATGGCGAACACGCGCGCGTGGTCTGCCCAGACGGAAGAGGCCCTCATGGCCGAGTGGCAACGCGCAGTCAATCGAGATTCCAACCATCCGTGCATCGTCACTTGGGTGCCCGTCAACGAAAGCATGGGATTCCCAGGTCTGCGCGAGGGTCATCCGGGTCAATACGCGTTCCTCGAGCGCATCGTAATGGCGACTCGCTTAATCGATCCGGACCGACCCGTCATCGATAACGATGGTTGGGAGCATACGGACGTAACCGATATCTGCGCGATTCACGATTACACTCCAACCGCGGAAGGTTTGCTCAAGCGTTATCAAGACAAATTGAAAGGCAAGAACCTCCCCGTACTCACGTGGGTGCCCGACAAACCAGTCTTTACTCGCGGATCAAAGGATCGCGGCCAACCCATCATGCTCACGGAAGTCGGTGGCTTCCTGACAAGACCGTATTGGCTACCACAAGAGCAGTGGGACGTTCTCTATCGACACTACGGAACAGTGGGAACGGCAGAAGAACTCCTCGAAAGATATCGAGACCTCATGCACGGACTTGCCCAACTCCCGTTCGTGAGCGGTTTCTGTTACACGCAGCTCACCGATGTCGAACAGGAGATGAACGGACTGCTAACATACGATCGAAAACCGAAGCTCGATCCAGCTGAGATTGCGAAGTTACACGAAGAGATGTTCGCGACCGACAAAGTCTCGGCCGTCGTGTAAGGAAAAAGTCGGAATTTCAACCTAAATTCCGACTTTTTTAACGCCAGGAACCAACCTGACGACAAACGTCGTATAATAACTAAGACGACGATTGTCGTCGGAGCAAAAAGTGGCAAACAAACAAGGGGTCGGAAGAGCTGAGGTTGATGTCCTTCGGTTCGTTGCAGATCATCCAGGAGCGACGGTGGCAGAGGTTGGCGAGCACCTTATGTCAACGAAAGGTCAAACCCGCACAACCGCGCTCAACACAATGGAGCGCCTACGCAACAAAGGGTTTCTGACTCGAAAGAAAGTTGATGGCATCTATGCATACTTCCCCGCGAAAGGAAAGTTACGACTCTTCGAAGGACTCGTCGACGACTTCGTCGAAACGGTTCTCGGTGGCTCGGTCACACCGCTCGTCGCGTATCTCACGAAAAAGGTAGAAGCTGATCCAAACGAGATCGCAGAACTGCGACGACTGCTGGACAAACTCGAGGAGGGCAAGGATGCTTCTTGACGCTCTACTTCAAGCTTCGATCCAGGGCGGCTTGATCATTCTCGTTTTGTTGATTGGTCTGAAGCTCTTGCCAACCGTACATCCCAAGGTGCGCGTGTGGCTCTGGCGAATCGTCTTCCTCAAATTCGCTTTGTGTTTCCTTCCATTCGCCGCGATCCCTATTAAAGTGTTGCCGCAAACCACGAACATAGTTGCGTCAGATCAAATCACAACGTCGTCGCAGGCACTGGAATCAACGCCGGACAATACACAGAAGTCGACCGACTCATGGACATGGGCGTGGGGGGCTGGACTCGCCGTCTCGGGAATCTTCGCGTTGCTGCGATACCGCGTCTATCAATCCGCTGTAGCCAATTCCCAACCCGCAACGGATGCGTCGTTGATCGAATCTTTGCAAGCCCTCGTCCGAAGGGCGGGAATTCGAAGGACCCCAAATCTCCTGATCTCCAACGAAGTTCCGACCGCTGTTGTAGTCGGTAGCGCGAACCCAACCATCCTGCTTCCAGCTGAGTTGCAGAAATCAGACGATCTACCACTGATCCTTGCCCATGAAGTTGCCCACGTCGCCCACCGCGACCTTGAATGGAACGCATTCACCGCGTGCATCGAGTCGATTTTCTTCTTTCATCCCCTCGTATGGATTGCCAATCGCGCATCGCATCAAGCGCAGGAAGCTGCTGCAGATGCAGCCGCAATTCGCCTTACCAACGCTTCGCCCAAGCGATATGGCGAGATGCTCGTTCGAGCCACTCTTGTCAGTCGCACGCCTTCCCTGTCCGCCGGTCTCTCCGTGGGAGCATCCACCGGCCGCATTCGAAAACGCCTTCAGGAGTTAACACACGTGAATAAAACACAAACACTCAAGAGATCGATCGCCGGCGCTGTTCTTATTTGCTTCGCGATTGCCATGACCCCGGCATATCAGTTGCAGCAGCGCGAATCGAGTGCGACCGAGCCGACGATCATACTGGCCGAGAAACCACCGCAAACGATCGTCCTGACCCAAGCGCGGAAGGCTCAGAGCCGCACCGCAAAGAGAACAACATCGAAGAGGCGACATTCGACAAGAACTTCAACAAAGCCTCGCCTGATGAAAGTGCGCACGTATTCAGCAGACGGAAAGAGCCTTGGCGTTTCCTATATCAGAGTTGTCCCTAGCGTCGCATCGGTCCGAGGTGTGTCGATCGCGACGACGCCCGCTCGAATCGAAAACGTTTCGGGGGTTCCAATAAGTCCTACCGAAGTGGAACCGGCAGGCGTCATCGAAGTGCAAGGAGTCCCTCGGGCGGCCGTACGACCCGTACGCGGAGTGACGTATACGACATCTGCGCGGGCTGCCTCCATCGCACCAACCGTTGGTGTTACTACGCAAAGCATTGGCGTTGCAGAGATCGAGCCCGCAACGGTGAATACCGGAGCGACGTCCATTTCGGTGTCATCTCGCCCGGCAATGGCGGTCGGAGTAAGCACGGTCAGTGCGCCTCGTGCGGCGACCGCCGTTCAAGGGGGCCAAGGCTTTGGCGTCTCAACTACGGTATCGGTAGCAAGCGCCGCGAAGGTTTCCGTCGGCACCCACGTAACTGCAGTGGCGGGATTCTCGGCACCGGCACGGGCCCAGAAAGTGACCATTCGTAAAGCCACGTCAAAAGGAACCGGAAAGAGCAAGGGCTCTGGCTCTAGCAAGGGATCCGGTTCGAGCGCCGGATTTGGATCGAGTTCTGGAACGGGTTCCAATTCCGGTTCGGGCGCGGGCGCCGGATTTGGATCAAACTCCGGTTCGGGTGCCAGCGCGGGTGGCGGATTCGGCACCGCTAAGTAACGAGTTCGTCGGTGGCCAATTCTCTTGGCCACCACCTCCTCAGACTTTGCCCGACGAGAGGAACACGGCTGTAGCCGCCGTAAGGGCTTACAATGGACCATGCCACTTGCACTGGTCGCGTTGCTCGTCCTCGCTCCCAAGCAACGCTCCATTGTCGATATAGAAATCGCGCCAAACGATCAGTGGATGGCCGTCACCACCGCAAGCGATAACATCTACATCTACAGCTTCGACGGCAAACTTCTCGAAACCCTTCACCATCGCAAAGGCTCAGCCCTCATCGATGTAGAAATCTCCGACGACGGTTCCCTCCTCGCGTGCAGCAACGCGGACAAAACCACAACTCCCGCGCCAGTATGGAGCACAAAGACTTGGAAAGAAGTCACGCGCTTCGGCCTTTACTACAGCAAGACAAAGTGTGACCCGCCCTCAGGAATCGACTTCGCCGCCAAAGGCAAATACATCATTGGGTGCACCACCTTCAGCCATCAACTGGTTTGTTGGGATGCTCGCACCGGAGAAGCAATTTATGTCCAACGCAAGAAGAAATCCGGCACGATGTACGGTTTCACTCTTAACCCACATGGCACTCTCGTCGCTTACCGCGAAGGTGGCACGAACGTCGTATGGTTAACGGATTTTGAAAATCCAAAGACAATAGCTGAATGGGGCGACTCAATCCCTGTTGACGCGAGCAAGATGAAACGTTCCAAGTTCTCCCACGACATGAAGCGGTATCTCGTCGTCTCCGAGCCGTTCGCAACCAGCTCCCAATTCGACATTTTCCAACCGTCACATGGCAAGGCTGTCCGGTCTGCCCACGCAATCGTAAAGAACTTTGCGAACAGGGATATCACTTGGTCCTACGACGACAAGCTCATCTGGGCTGGAGGCCTAGAGGGTCAGATTATCTGCGTCGATCCGGAATCAGGTCATTTGATCAAGCATTGGAAAGGAAATCAAGGCGATCCCATCCACGGCATGGAAGCTCTCCACCACAGCCACCGCCTTGTCACCGGCGGGAAGGACGTCGATCTCTGGGATGGCGACACCGGTAAGTTGATCCGAACGATAGCGTTGCCCAAACAATAAGCAGTACGATCAACAAATGCGTCGTTACGCTGAGTTGAATCCGGAAGAATTAGATAAAGCTTGGTCTGAGAAATCGCCGGCAATTATCGCGTGGGGCGCGTTAGAGTGGCACGGCCCACACCTCCCTCTCGGCCTAGACGGCATCGTCGCTGAACACTTCGCGACGAAATTGGCGGAAAGCACAAACGGCGTACTCCTGCCCGCTTGCTGGATGCCGATCACAACCCTTCCCCATCCTTCCTCCCTGCAAATCCGTACCGATGCGATGCGGTCGATCCTCGATGATCTACTCGAAGGTCTCTATTCCAGCGGAGCAAGAGTGGCGTGCATCGTCACCGGCCACTACGCGCAGGGCCACGAAATTGAAATGTACGAAGCGGCCATCCGGGCGATGGAGCGCCACCAAAATTATCGCGTTCTCGCCGCGACTCCTCTGGAACTCCTTGGGGATGACGATCTCCTCGACCACGCCGCGCGCTGGGAAACGGCCCAACTTCAAGCCATCCAGCCCGAACTGGTTCACCTAGAAAAACTTCCTGAAGAATTGAAGCCGAGGCGCTGCGCTGTCCTTGGCGAAGACCCGCGAAAAGCCAACGCCAAAGAGGGCCAAGAGGTTTTAGACAGGGCACTCAAGACTTGGACTGAATGGCTCGAGACCATAGTTGCGACCCCTGATCAGTCGTTCCTCAAAGAGTTCTATAACAATCGTCGCAAGTCATATTCCAAATATGTGCGCACCTACTATATGGAGTCTTGGGAGCAGGCACTCCACGATTGGTGGCTCACCATGGACCGCTAGGCTTCGTTGCGGATTTTCCGCATCGACCTACTCATTATTAGCGGCTCCGTGTTAGCCTTAAAGGGTAATGCGCGGTCGCACCCTACTCATCCGGCTCGGAGCGCTTGCCGTCGCGCTTCCCTGCATCTTTATCTATGAGAAATACATAGAGAAGCCGCGCATCCTTACCACCGCCCCAGAACCTGTGCTGGCAGCTGGTTGGACGCAGTGGAAGAACCCCAGCGGTAAAGACTCCCTTGCCGTCCCACCCAAGTTCCTCATCTGCGAATCCACGCGAAAAGACTTCCAAGATACGCTCGCTTCGTTAAAAAAGAGCAATCCAATTCGAGCGGCTGAGGTCGAAAAATTGGCATCCGGGGATCCTCCCCGTGAAGGTTTCGTGGCCGTGAAGTTGGTCGACGACAAAAGCAAAGACATCTCGATGTCGTTTTGCAAGTTCTGGATCGAACACGCACCCCAGATCATCGGAAACGGAGACGGCGATCTTAAAGACATCGGCGAAGCGATTGCAAAAGAGAAGCCCGGCTTTACCTTTGGCCCGATGCAGAAAATAAAAACGCCCGCAACGACCGCATACGTGTGGACTGGGACTGGCACAAGTTCGCTCGGAATCGCCGAGCGAATAACAGATATCTTGTATCTCGACAAGTGGGATGCTTTCAACGTGGAGCTCGTTGATATGGCGCCCTCGATGGATGCGATGGGACCCAATCTCGCCCCGCAAATCGCCCAAACGTTCCGCGAATACCGTGCTCACGATGCCTGGAAGCCCGGCGATCAAAACAATTAAGGAATCGATATCCGTCGATTACCACTCACGTTTCACGAGTCACGACTTGAGCCGAGCCATCGAGACTCGGCTCAAGTCATCGATCTCACGGCATTCGGATGCGACCGAACAATCCGTCCCGCTCACCATTTGAGCCCGCCGTAAAGAACAAGTGATTCGTCGGTCCTGCCGCGCCACCGTTGCCGAATTTCAGCGCCCACAAGCCGTGATGCGTGATGACGTTGTTTTTCTCATTTAGTAACGGACCCATGGACTGACCGCTCATCGAAAATGCATTGATACGGCCATCACCGAAGTTTCCGATCAAGAGCATGTTGCTGGCCGGGCCAAAGTTACTCGGCGCCACCGCAATTCCCCAGGGCGAATTAAGAACGCCCCGCGAAGCAAAGTGCCTGACGAGAAAACCGCCCTCCGTAAAGATGTCGACAAAGCCATGACCGGCGCCAGGCACATCGTCATCTCCACTTCGAAGTGCGAACGTTACACACAACAAGTTGTGACCGATATTCTCGATCCCGAAGGGCACATATCCCACGGGCAAGCTGGCGTCTGTAAAATGCCCTAACTCTTTGAAGTTTGAGTCGTAGTAGTCGACGGTTCCTTCGCTGAAGTTCGTCACATACAATTTGTTGTTGACGATCGCTGCGCCTTTGTATATTGCGCCTTCATCGCTTTCGTCGGTCGCCACAACTCCATTTGTCGGATCGACGTTTGGATTCCATCCCACGATTTGTCCACCTTCGGTTACAAAGATGAACACGGATGGTCCCGTTACGCCGTTCTTCGTGATCTTGAAACCCGTCCCTCCGTTGAAGACAAGTCCGGTTGGAGCGGAATCGGTTGGCGGCACACTCACGACAAGCGGATTCCCTAAAGGAAACGGCATGCCCGCCGAATTGTAGAGCGTGGAATTCGATGGACCGTTATTCGCTATCCAAAATGGCCCTGTCGGGCCGAACGCAACGCCCCAAGGATTCACAAGATTTGGGTCGATAGTAACCGCAGGAGTAAATCCATCGGAAACCAGATTCTTCACGAAATATTGCGCGTGTGCGGTCAGTGCGATGGCAAACGTCAGCGCGCTGATCGACACCCTAGAAAATGCTCGAGTCATTCGTCTCTCCTTAATGGATTGGGAGCCAGTCCCACGCCGATTAGACGGCATGGTCGCTCTTGTTTGTGCCGCAAATTTCTTGCTCTAAATGCTGGTCGCTAGGTTCAAAATCAATCGCTTAATCGAGAATTAATCGGATTTGCGCTCCTTTCATCGCCTGCGCAAACCGACCGACAAGCCACAAAAGCGAGCGACCTATCTCGGTCAGAATGGGATAGAACTTATGCAGCCAACTCCCCGAGCGCTCGAGAGAAAGGATCGCTGGATCGCCTCTGGCATCTTTCTGGTCGCTCTAGTGGTATTCGTCCGGACGTTGGCGTCCGATGTCCTTCTTGGAGACAGTGGCGAATTCCAAGTGATAGCTGTTACGGGTGGACTCGCACATGCGACCGGCTATCCGATCTACATCGCAATCGCAAAGCTATTCACCCTCATTCCCATTGCCTCGATTGCGTGGCGCGTCGACTTTCTCTCTGCCCTCATGGGGTCGATTGCCGTTGCCCTCACATTCCTGATAGCACGCCAGATTGGAGTGCGTCGCGTCTTTGCTGCGATCGGAGCGCTCTTCCTTATGATCAATCCGATTTTTTGGTCGCAGTCTGTGATCGCAGAGGTCTATGCAATTTCCGCCGCATTCTTCGCCGCATTCATTCTCTGCCTGTTGCATTGGGGTCAAGCGCGAAGTGCAAAGATGCTCCTTCTCGGAGGAATTCTCTTCGGCGCTTGTTGGGGATTGCATCATACAGCCGTTCTCGCCTTGCCCGCGATACTCGTGTATCTCATCGCTAAGAAAGCGCGCGGCAAAGAATGGGCCATGTCAATCGGAGGAGGGCTCATCGGTCTCGCATTGGCAATGTTGGGCTATTTCTATATGGCGACAAACAACAGTAAGACCACCGCAATCAACTCCATCCGGCCCTCAGCGACCACTTACAATTTGACGCCCGAGAGTTTCACCTCGACATGGACGAGGGTCGATTTCATCATGAACGCAAGGCAGTTCGCGCCTCAACTCTCTGGTGCAGGACAGCAAACGTTTGATAAGAGCTTGGGCAAATACGTTGACGAGACTGTTCCCGATTTCGGATGGCCGGCAATTGCTCTCTCCGTATTGGGCGCTTTTACTCTCGTCTTTTCAAAAGCCCGATGGCGGGAGGGACTTCTTCTTGGAATCTCTTGGCTCTCCCTCTTCGCTTTCGTCGTGATGTACACCGCATTCGACATCGAAGTCGATTTCATTTTGAGCCACCTCCTTGTCGCCGTATTTCTTGCTTTCGGTTTACAGTGGTTGCAGAATGCCTCAATCGGGAAGCGCGAGACGCCCACCTTGAAATGGGTCGCTGCAGTCGCTGGTGTGATCTTAGTCGGAATTGGAATGATGGGGACAATCTCGGGTGCCGCGTCCTCATTCGCATTGGGAAAACCCGATTTTCTAAAGGGTGCGGCACGCAACCTTCCCTATCCAGTTGACACGCCGACGGCTCCGCACGATCTTGCGAACAGTATCGTAGATGCTCTCCCCGACAACGCCCTCGTCGTAACGGAGTGGGAGAATGAGTGGCCAATTTACTACGTCGCGCAGTTCGAGAAGAACAAGCCAGGAATTGAGGCGATCGAAACATTCCCTATGGGTGCCAATGGTAAGCCCGCCCAATCGATGATCGAATATCTGCTTGCCGAATCAAAAACACGCCCCATCTTTGCAACACTGCCGCATCAGACGTTAGAACCGTATTTCGACTTCGAACTTGTGCTTCCACGCAAACTTTTCAGGCTTGATCCTCGCAGACACTAGGGCTGCTTCAGATGAACCTGTAGAAACTCAAAACGGTATCATCTATCCGGTTTGACAAGCGAAAATCACGGATCTGCAGACGCTGCGCAGCTCGATAAAGTCATCTCGGAAGCCAAATCCATTCTCATCGGGACTCACTTGAATCCCGATGGTGATGCTCTTGGCTGCGCACTTGCCATGAGCCTCTATCTCGATGCACGTGGAAAGCAAAACGAAGTGGTGTGCCACCACATGCCGCCGAAGAATCTTGAATTCCTTCCCGGATCGGAACGCATTCATCAAGTTCCCCTGCGCGACGATTACGATCTCGCCATCATGCTTGATCTAGAATCGTTCGAAAGACTTGGAACGACCGGCCCTTACTTCGAGAAAGCGCCGTATCTCGTCTTGATCGATCATCATATTCCGCACCACGCCCCAGGCAATTTGCGAATCGTCGATACGAAGGCGCCCGCAACCGCGGTGATCCTTACGCGAATGCTTCTCGAAATGGGTGGGACGCTCACCCCAGAAATGTCCACGAATTTGTTAACTGGCATCGTCACCGACACCGGATCATTCCGCTATCGCAACACCACACCCGAAGCCATGCACATCGCGGCGCGATTGCTTGAAGAGGGCGGGAACCTCAATCAGATCAGCGAAGAGGTCTATCGCAGCCGTCCGATCGCGGGAATGATGCTTCTCGGCATCATGCTCACGAAAATGAAAACTTCGAACGAAGGCAAACTCGCGTGGTCCATCCTCGTGCACGACGATTTTGTAAAGTGCGGAGCGACCGAAGAAGATACAGAAGAATTTGTCAACGAGATGTTGACCATCGACACCGTCCAAATCGCTGCGCTTGCCCGAGAATCCAAACCCGGCAAGTTGCGCGTGAGTCTTCGGAGCCGCGGAAAATACGACGTCGCAGAAGTCGCACGCAAATTCGGCGGCGGCGGACACATTAATGCAGCTGGCTGTAGCTTCGAGACCACTCCGGAAGAGGCCGAGAAGCTTCTTGTGGAGGGCATGAAGGTTTGCTTGGCGTCCTCTTAATCGACAAACCGCTCGGGATCACATCGCACGACGTCGTCAACACGATTCGTCGCAAACTTGCCACGAAGCGCGTCGGTCATGCAGGCACGCTCGATCCACTCGGCACAGGGCTCCTGGTGGTCGCCGTCGGCCCCGCAACTCGCTTCCTCCAATATCTTCCTCTCGAGCCAAAGATCTACGAAGGCACGATGTGCTTCGGCAAACGCACGTCGACCTACGATGCAGAAGGTGAAGTGATCAGCGAGGGACCTGTTCCCTCCAACCTCATGGAACAACTCGATCAACTAAAACCAAGATTCCTCGGGTTAATCGAGCAGATTCCTCCCATGCACAGCGCCGTCAAAGTCGCCGGGAAACCGCTCTACAAATATGCGAGACAAGGCGAAGAGGTCGATCGAACTTCGCGCATGATCCACGTCACCTCGCTCGATCTCACCCAGATATCCGAAACAGAAGTCGATTACCGCCTCGTCTGTTCGGGCGGCACTTACGTGCGAACCCTCGCCGACGACCTTGGCCAAGCAATCGGATGCGGTGCCTATCTCACCCGCCTTCGGCGAACAAACGTCGGTCGATTCAGCCTTCCTCAATCGGTGCCACTCGATCAAATCTCCGTCGACGGCCTGTTAGAACTTCGCGATGCCCTCCTCCCCATGCCGCTCGTTCAACTCAACGGGCGCCAGACCCACGACATTCGAGAAGGACGCCAAGTCACAATCTCGACCGAGGACTTGGAGGCAGCAATGGCCAACGCATCATCAGAAAAAGCCTCTGAGAATCAAAGACCCGGAATCGTCGCCCTCCTCGACCCCGAGGGCCAGGTTTTCTCGGTGGCACGGTTGCTTGGTAACCTTGTGCAGCCAGAATGCGTTATTCCAAAAGAGGCTCTTGATGGCTCTTTATGAACCGGCTACGAAACGGCGTGAACTTTCCGGACAACTCATCATGTTCGGCGTTTGGCTGTTCGTGACCGTCACCTCCCTCGCCCTCCATCCCGATCCCAGCGGACATGGCACTCACACCCAACTCGGATTGCCCCCCTGTCCCAGTGTGTTGCTCTTCGATCGCCCCTGCCCCGGCTGCGGTCTCACGACAAGCTTTGCCGCCTTCGTCCACGGACAATTCGCTTTTGCCTTCCACGCCCATCCTCTCGGTCCGCTTCTCTATCTCGGAATTACCGTGTGGGCATGGCTCGCGATTTATGGCTGGATCAAGATGCGGCGCCTCGATGGCAGCGGCCCTGCTTTTAATCGCGTGATCGCAGGCTTCGCCATCACGTTCTTTGCCTTCGGATTCATTCGAATGGCGCTCGACAAAGGATACGGTGGTGCACCCGAGCAGCGATTCGCATCGGCGTTAACCGCAAACGCCAAGTCTGCTCACTAGAGGGGACCATCAAGTACCCATCCCACATCCCACATCTCAGATCCGAGATCCGAGATCCGAGATTCATAGATTGGTAAGCTCCCATCTCGCATGCTCAAGCATCCCGAGATCACCCACCGACGCATCCGGTCCTTCGTCGCCGAGTTAAAGGAACGGCTGTACGGCGATTCCGCTCCTCTCACGGTCGAAGTCAACGAGGCGCCCGCGCACGATGACAAAGAAGCACTAGCCGGCCGATGGGCGCAAGTCGAGAAAGGATATGCGTGGGGTCCCGCATACACGACGCGATGGTTCCGCGTTTCTGGAATTGTCCCCGCCGAGTTCGATGGCAAGATCGTGCGCGTGATCGCCGATGTCGGCGGCGAACGGACGGTTTGGCGAGACGGCACCCCCGTCTTCGGCGTCGACCATGAGCACACCGACTTCGGAGTCCTTAGCGGAGGCGCTGTTCTCGTGAGCAAAGAACCCGCAAAAGCAGGCGAACGGATCGAGGTGCTTTTAGAAGCCTACGCCCGCAATCCGCAAGTGCGAGTGCACGGCAGCGAGCCAAAGCGTGAGACGCTGGTTGAACATGTTGGGCGCGTTGATATGGTTGTTTTCAACGCCGACCTCCAACCCCTTATCTATGACTTCGAGTTTCGGCTCGGACTCTTAGACGCCCTCGAAAAGGACAGCCCGCACTATGCGATATTACTTCGATCATCCAACGAAGTGATTAACGAATTGCAGAACTTGGATCCGTCGAGCATCGCAGCCGCGCGAGAGAAGCTCAATGAACAAACTCGCGACCAGTATGGGCCACCCCACACCATCTTCCCCGTCGGTCATGCGCACCTTGATACCGCTTGGCTGTGGCCGATCGATATCACGAAGAAGAAGATGGCGCACACCACTGCCACCCAACTCGGCCTCATCGAACAATCGAAGTGGTTCGTCTTTGCCCATTCGCAGGCATCGCAATATGAATGGCTGGAAAAGGAATATCCAATCCTTTTTCAGAAAGTCAAAGACGCAGTAGCAAAGAAGCGATGGGAGCCGGTCGGCTCGATGTGGGTGGAAGCCGACTGCAACATCCCAAGCGGCGAATCACTCGTCCGCCAGTTCCTCTATGGTCGCAAATACTTTCGCGACAAGTTAGGGGTCGAAACTGACGACATGTTTCTTCCTGACGTCTTCGGCTATTCTGCGGCGTTGCCGCAAATCCTAGCCGGATTCGGCATCAAATACTTCCTGACCCAAAAAATATCCTGGAATCAGACGAATAAATTCCCCCACAACACGTTCTGGTGGCAAGGCATCGACGGCTCACGT
>Ga0070666_10000971_pt1 | contig 17506 bp, 13 predicted proteins | sample KBSS23metaG_FD_64677 | JGI IMG/M metagenome (GOLD analysis project Ga0070666, IMG submission 64677) | Switchgrass rhizosphere microbial communities from Kellogg Biological Station, Michigan, USA - KBS S2-3 metaG | ecosystem: Host-associated > Plants > Roots > Rhizosphere > Soil ... | reverse complement strand
GATCGGGCCGCACGCCAACGTTTCGGTCGGAGGCGCACCGTTGATAACGCATGACGCTCCACCTGACTGACCTGCTATAGACCAATCAACACCTGATCCAGCCGGAAGTGCGTCGCTGAGCGTGACCCCTTTAGCTGTACCTGTTCCAGCAGCGGCGCTGTTAGTAACCGTAACCGTAAAGCCGATCGTGTCACCGGCACTAACCGATGCCGCATCCGCCGTCTTGGTTATCGAAAGATTCGGACAGAGGACAGTTTCGGTGGCATTTGCAGTTACCTGAGCATTATTTGTCGCCTGTGCGGCGGCAGTGTTTGGATAGGCCTTGCAGCTTGCTTCAGTTGTGTTACTCGTCACATGGACGCTGAAGCTCGCTCCAGGGGCCAGGTCGATTGGGCCGCAGGCCAACGTTTCGGTCGGAGGCGCACCGTTGATAACGCATGACGCTCCGCCTGTCTGACTTGCTATCGACCAATCAACACCTGAACCGGCCGGAAGTGCGTCACTGAGAGTGACACCTTTGGCTGTTCCAACGGTTGCACCGCTCGCGTTCGTGACGGTGATCGTAAAGCCGATAGCGTCACCGGCACTCACTGAAGCAGCATCCGCTGTCTTTTGGATCGAGAGGCTTGGCGCTTTCGGCGTATTTGTGAAGGTGCACGTCTTCGTTTCACCTGCTTCCAAATGGATCGCGCTCGGATCGTCCGGCGCCTTACCGGCAACTGAAGACGTACAAGTCGCGGTCGTAGTATATTCACTGTTCGGCGTCTCACCTACAGAATAGGTAGCTGGCGGAAGGCAGTTATCGCCGACGCCGCAGCTATCTTTCGACCCTCCGTCCGTGAGGTTGAACGGTGCGGTGAAAGTTGAGCCGGGGTTTGGGAATCCAGGACCGGGGGTAAACGTGAATTGAGTCGTATCACCGGTTCCAGGAACTTCCTTTACGACGATAATTCGAGCGTGTGTTGCGTTAAAGTCCTCCCTGTTAGTGTAGGTACAGGTGACTGTTTCGCCGCCGTCCAGGTCTATGTTGGCCGTCTGGCCGTTAATCGTTGTTCCGCCATCGGGATCGTCGCAGGTAAGGCTGACGAACAAGAAGGGGGACGCTGGGCCGGTTTCTGTCACGGTTTTGGCACCGGGCTGAAGACCGGTAATGATCGTTTCGGCCGTTCCACCCACAGTGGTAAGATCGAAACTCGGCGATAGGTTAGCGCCCGTTGTCGTATAATGAAACGTTCCGTCCTGGCTGCCCGCCTGCATGTTCTTGATAATTCTGATGGTACCAGTCAGGAAAACGGCTGCGGCCGAGAGTGACCTATCTTGTGAACCGCCATCCGTACAAAGTGTGCCGTCATTCGGGGTCGATCCCGCGCACAAACCATGCAAGTTCATGTGGTAGGGAGATCCGCTGATCCCGCCTGCGGAATTATTGGTACCCCAATCCTGGGTACGGCCAATGTGACCACCCCACCCCAGGTCTACGTTTCCGCCATCGGCAGCCGCCTGGGCGGCACTCACGTGAAAGTAAATACGCATCATCGTATGTTGCTGGCCCGTGCCGCTCACTACGTTCTGCTCGCCGCTGACGTACTGGATACTGGTGATGGTACCGTTCCACATCGTCATGTACGCTTGGCCAGCCCCACTGATGGCATCAAATGTTGAACCGGGACAACTGATCGCGCCCGCGAGGACGGTGCCGCCCGGATACGGGCTGTCGCACGGAAAGTCGCCCGGGGGATTAGGGCCGAGGCTGTTCGGAATGATCGGCTTTGGGATCGCGAATGTCGAGGTTGATGCAACACCGGCGCAGTTGTTTTCATTGGCAGCGCCGCCTATCCAGGAGTCGCTGGGGTCAATACACTCCGCGGTGTGATTAAACACGAGAGGGTGCGGTGGAACGGTTGGCGTAAAGTTTGCGCCGCCGATCAGGTCGTAATGTGTTAGGAAATCGATCGCATGTTTACTGCTGTGGACCGTGTCATAACCCACGTCCAGGGTCCAGTCTCCAGCCGTAACATCAGCGAGTCTCATGCGGTATGGGATCGAATAACCCTCAATGTAATGGCCATCTGACTGGCCGACATTTCCATTCACCCAGCCGGAGACGCCGCTGCCGTCACCTATACAATCTTTTGGGTTGATTATCCTGCCATTGCGGCATTGATCGAGGTCAGCCGACGGTCCCGGGTCGTCAAATGTAGTTGAAGCCGATGCTGTCGCGCTCACAGCCGTCAGCTGGAACTTACTGTTAACTGAATCGTCAGGGTCAACATACCATGTGGTGAGGAAGACGCCGTCCCCGTCGGTTGTAACTGTCCACGGACCGTGGCCGGAGCCCGTGTTCGATGTGCCGTCGGTGTGCAGGACTTGCAAGGTGACAGTTTCATTGGAGCCGAAATGTTCGCCGGTAATTTTGGCTGTTTCGCCCGCGTCATAGTGCGACTTATTGGTTCTGACCGTTGCCGCCTCCTCGTCTGCGAGACTGACAACGGATGCCGGTTTCAAATTGAAAATATCAGCGAGTATCGATCCGCTTGACGACAGACCGAATTGCTGTTGATAAGTTGCCGGAATCGCGGCCAAGAGGGAAATTGACCCTGTAATGAATAGCAGTAAAGTTGCTATTCCTTTGAAAAGTCTGTTGCTCAAAATCACTTTCATATGACTTCTCCTGAGGTCCCCGGAAATGCTCCGGGAAACGGAGGGTAAAATACGATCCGCATATTTTACCCTCTCTAAATTGGGCTGAAAGAGAAAAGCATCGCTCGGGGGCCTGTGAAGCCATTTGCAACGTCATGGAAGGGGATCATTGCGGGTCACAAGCGCGATCCAGGTTCTTTCGTTTGGACTCGGTGTCATCCGTTGGCCGACGCATTGCCGGCGGCCAAGAAAAACCGCACGTTGTGTGGTCTTTGAATCAAAACCTAAGTCGAAGATCGAGAGATCATTTCCGGTGGTCTTACCCCTACTGCAGGACGGGAAATGATCTTTTTCTGGAGGTGAGTACTAGTCATAGACTTGTCGTCTCTCCACGAAAGGGACTCGTGGGAAGTGTATTGTCAAAGAACACGAAGACATATGCACTGTAAATCGCCAGATTCACGGTGTTTGGGCTTACTTAAACGTAAAAGCCAGAGTTTATAGGTACGGGCAAAGTACACCTAACTTCCGCTTTTTGTCAAGATTTTTTTGCGTTGTATTAAAACGTTTTTACCCTGATTATTCGTATCTTAGGCACTCGATGGGGTCGAGGTTGGCCGCCTTGCGTGCCGGAAGGACTCCAAAGACCAGACCGACGCCGACTGACGTGCCGAGCCCCGCGATGATCGCCCACATGGGGATCTGAGCAGGCAGGCTGGGGATGAGGATCATGATCAGATTGCTGATGCCGATGGCGAGTACTACGCCAAGGACGCCGCCGAAAAAGGTCAATGTCATTGCCTCGAGCAGGAATTGAAGAACAATGGCGCCGCGTGTCGCTCCGATTGCTTTGCGGATGCCGATCTCCTTAGTGCGCTCGGTCACGGAGACAAGCATGATGTTCATAACGCCAATGCCGCCGACTAGGAGGCCGAGGCACGAGATCGCGATCGCAGCCAGGCCGACGCCGCCGAGGATGCTGTCAAACTGAGAGATGAAATTGTCAGCGGTCTTGACGTCAAAATTATTTGGTTCGCCAGTCTTAACACCCCGCCGTTGACGAAGAATGCCCTCGATCTCCTGAACAGCGTCATTCAACTGGCCCTGCTTGCCCTGAATGATAAGAAGCAGCTCGCCGCGTTCGGGTGCCTCCTTTCGCGCGGTACGATAGGGTAGGAAAACCTTTCTGTCTTCCTCATTTTCGCCGAAGAAACCGGACTTGCGTTTTTCGATGACACCAACGATCTCCCAGGTCGTTCCGTTCATGCGGACCACTTTGCCAACTGCTTCATCCTCGTGGTTGGGGAAAAGTGCCTCGACCGCGTTAACACCAACAACAAGGACCTTTCGTCGCTGATAATTGTCTGCATCAGTGATAAAACGGCCTTGCTTAATGACGAGGTTGGTCATCGCGGCGTAATTCGGCATTACGCCGTCCGTGTGAGCCCAGCGATAGTTTTTCCCCTCGTAAGTCAGGTTGTCATCAAACTTGCCGTCGAAAGAGCCGATGCTGGGAGCGACCTCCGTCAAGTCGGCGACCGTACTCGATTGGGAGATTATGGCATTGGCGTCGTCGTCGGTCAGCGGTTTGCGATTCCGTTCGTCCCGGTTGCGAGGGCCAAAACCGGTCGAGAGGTGAAATGCATAAATATTGTTAGTCCCATATTCCTCGACGATCGAAACGATCGATTGACGCATGCCTGTAAGTATCGACGCCACGACAATGGCCGTCACGACACCAACAACAATGCCAAGTACCGTCAAAAAGGACCGAAACTTATGCGACAGGATCGAATCGACCGCCATCGCGAGCACTTCTTTTGGTAATGATGTCGAGACTCTCATGTTAGTAAATCGTGAATAGTGAATAGTAAGTGTCAAACATTAAGTCGTGAATTCGATTTGCGCCGCCTTTATCTATTCACGATTTTCGAATTACCAGTCACTAGCTCTGCGTCAGAGCGACGATCGGGTCGAGCCGGGCCGCTTTCCAAGCCGGATACAATCCCGCAATGATTCCAATGATGCTAGACACCGCGACGGAGCCGACGAGGTACAAGGCTGTTATAGTCATGGTCATCCCAGCCAGGCTGGCAATGAGTTGCGTAGCTCCAAAGGCGAGAAGCAGGCCGATCAGCCCGCCGACTATGCAAAGCAACGCCGATTCGATCAAAAACTGTAGCAAGATCTGCTTTTTGGTCGCACCAAGTGCCTTACGCAGCCCAACCTCGAAGGTTCTTTCGGTGACCGATACGAGCATTATATTCATCACTACAATTCCGCCGACCACCAAAATGATCAGCGTAATCGGAACAACAACAACGGCAATGGCATTTGTGAATTGGTCCATCTGCGAGACGAATTCCTCAGTATTGACGAGGCCGAATGTGTCTTCTTCGCTGCCAACAAGCTGACGTTTATTTCGCAGTAGTAGCCTTGTTTCGTCAATCGCCAGTTGAAACGTCTCTTTACTCGCGGATTTTCCATGAAGCTGCAGGCCGCCCGTCCTCGAGAACATTTGGGCATACAGCGGCAACGGCATATACAAATGCCTGTCCATTGAGTTTCCCATAAAGGAGCCGCGCTTTTCCTCGACACCGACTACCTTTAGTGGGATACCGTGAACCTTTACCGTTTGTCCGATAGGTGAGCCAATGGGGAAGAACTTCTCGACGACGTCAGAGCCTAATACGCAGACCGCAGATGAATGCTCGACTTCGGTGGATGTCAGAAAACGCCCTTCGGTAAGCGTTTTGTCCTCCATTATGTCGAAGTTTGCGGTCACACCCTGGATCTGCACGGAGGGCATTTCGATCCCGTCTTGAGAGAGATCAGCATTGCTGAGCATTTCGGCCCCGACCTCCGAACACGATCTGCAATTATCCTTAACGTATACATATTCGTCCCAGACCACGTCCTTGTTGCGACGGTTCATTTTTTCGAACATGTCGTCGTCCATCTTGCCCATAAAGGCAATTCGCGTGACCATAAAGTGATTAGCGCCAAGAACTTTGCCGACCTTGTCAATCACATAAGTCTTCAACCCGGTGATCGATGCTCCAACCACGACCACAGCGGCAACCCCGATGATTATTCCGATCAGGGTCAAAAACGCGCGTAGCTTGTGCTCGAGGATCGACTTGAGGGCGATCCAGAAAGCATCGGAATAGAATGAATACAGCTGGCGCATAGCGTTTTGAGTACCCGCTTTCAGCGGGCATTACGAGACTCAGAACTAAATTTCAGAAACAGCCGCCTGAAGGCGGAACTCAAAACAAGACAAAGATGCAAACGTATCGAGTCGGAAAAAAGTTCACAAGAAAAACATCAATTTTCTGAATTGCCAACAAAAACTGGCGGCGTGATATACTTCCCCTTTGTTTTTCACCAAAATTTTGTATTTAGGAGCACTACTTTGAGCGTTCTAGTTGATAAGAGCACGCGGCTGATCGTACAAGGGATAACCGGGAAGGAAGGCACATTTCACACGCTGCAGATGCGTGATTACGGCACAAACGTTGTCGGCGGCGTCACACCTGGAAAGGGCGGGACTACGCACGAAGGAATTCCGGTATTTAATACCGTCGCCGACGCCGTGAAAGAAACGGGGGCCAATGCTTCCGTAATATACGTGCCGCCCGCATTTGCTGCCGATGCGATCATGGAAGCCGCTGACGACGGATTACCGCTGGTTGTTTGTATTACCGAGGGTATTCCGGTCGCCGATATGGTGAAGGCAAAGGAATATTTACGAGACAGATCAACGCGGTTGATCGGGCCGAACTGTCCGGGAATAATATCGCCCGGAAGGTGCAAGATCGGCATCATGCCGGGACATATTCATAAGGAAGGACGAGTGGGCGTGGTCTCACGTTCGGGAACGCTGACATACGAGGCGGTCGGGCAACTGACGGCTCTTGGACTCGGGCAATCGACAGCTATCGGGATCGGCGGCGATCCGATCATCGGCACCACCCACACGGACGCATTGAAATTGTTTCAGACAGATAACGAAACTGACGCCATCATCATGATCGGTGAGATCGGCGGAACCGCTGAAGAAGACGCGGCGGCCTATGCGAAAGATAATGTGACCAAGCCGATAGTGGCTTTCATCGCCGGGCAGACAGCTCCTCCGGGACGACGAATGGGCCACGCAGGTGCGATCATCTCTGGCGGCAAGGGAACCGCTGCGGAGAAGATGGCTGCGCTGACGGCAGCAGGGATTCGAGTCGTCGAATCGCCGGCGGATATTGGAGCCGCCGTTCAAGAAGTTTTAGGCACCAAGGCCGCCGCATAAATCCTCGAGCAAGCTTCGATAAACATTGTGAAATAGAAAGCAAAATAGGCCTTAAGATAGTAAAAAGGAGAATCCTCACATGCGTAGCTCAGCATTGCTTCTATTCTCACTCGTTCTGCTGTTGGCCTTCACTTCGTTTTCCCAGGTCAGCCTCAATCAACCAGTTCCCACTGATCCGAATGTCAGAATCGGGAAATTACCCAACGGCCTCACCTACTACATTCGTAGGAACGGCAAGCCGGAACATAAGGTCGAGCTCCGGCTGGCTGTAAATGCCGGCTCGATCCTCGAACGCGACGATCAACAGGGGTTAGCCCACTTCATGGAACACATGAATTTCAACGGGACGACCCATTTCAAGAAAAATGAGCTCGTTTCATATCTCCAGTCGATCGGCGTCCGATTCGGGGCGGACCTGAATGCATATACAAGTTTTGACGAGACCGTCTACATACTTCCAATACCGACCGACAAACCAGACCTGATCGACAAGGGACTTCTTGTTCTCTCGGATTGGGCGGCCGGAGCGACGCTGGATCAGGAAGAGATCAATAAGGAAAGGGGAGTAGTACTGGAAGAGCTTCGTCTAGGAAGAGGAGCCGCCCAACGGATGCAGGATAAGTACTTTCCGCGGCTTCTGTCCGGGTCCCAGTATGCTGTTCGCCTTCCTATCGGAAAAAAAGAGATCCTCGACAATTTTGATCGAAAATCGCTGGTTGACTTCTTTGAAACATGGTATCGTCCGGATCTCGAGGCGGTCGTTGTCGTTGGGGATGTCGATGTCAATGTAATGGAAGGTAAGATCAAGGCCCAGTTTTCGGATCTTAAGGCGAAACGCCCGATAGTCGAAAGGCCTGAATTTCCGATCCCGGATACAAAGGGCACGTTGGTCGACGTCGAAACCGACAAGGAGGCTCAGGTAACGACCGCGGAGATCCTTTATAAGAAGCCTAAGGAAAAGGAAGTCAAGACCCAGGCTGATCTCCGACGAGAACTCGTCAAAGGGTTGTTCAACGGAATGTTCAATGCACGATTGAACGAGATCCGTCAATCACCTCAGCCTCCTTTTGCGTTTGCCGGAGGAGGATTTGAAACGCTCTTCCGGGGAAAATCCGTATACGGCCTGTTTGGGGCCGCTAGTCCGGAAAACATCAGTTCGGCTATCTCTACTTTGTTAACGGAAACCAGGCGCGTACAGGCTTTTGGCTTTACTCCTGGCGAATTCGAGCGGGAAAAGGAACGCTATCTTACCCGTGTCGAAAACCAATTCAAAGAAAAGGACAAAACCGAGTCCGGCGAATTTGCAACTGAATATGTGGCCAATTTTTTGACGCACGATCCGATCCCGGGAGCCGACTTCGATCTTCAGTTTGCGAAAAATGTGCTTCCGTCCATTACGTTAAAGGAAGTTAACGAACTTTCGAAGAATACTGCGACCGACGACAACCGCGCGATCATAGTCACGGGTTTAGCCAAAGACGACGTAAAATATCCCACCGAGCCCGATATTCTCGCTTTGCTCAAAGAGGCAGAAACCGCCGAGTTGAAACCGTATACTGAAACGGTCAATACGGAGCCATTGGTCAAGGATCTTCCGAATACCGCAAAGGTCACCAGTGAAAAAACCGATAAGAACCTGGGCATTACATATTGGGAGCTTTCAAACGGCGTAAAGGTGGTGCTCAAGCCGACAGACTTCAAATCGGATGAAATATTGATGCGGGCATTCAGCCCGGGTGGGCTGTCGCTTGAACCCGATGAGAAAGCGCTTTCCGGCAATTTCCTCTCGCCATACATTGGAGAGGCGGGATTGAAAAATATCACGCAAGTCGAGCTTGGTAAAAGACTTGCAGGTAAGAAGGCGAATGTTTCGCTCAGCGTTTCGAATGAATACGAACTCCTGAACGGGGATTCGACACCAAAGGATTTCGAAACGATGCTGCAGCTGGCGTACCTGAAATTCACCAGTGTTGATTTCGACAAGGCAGAATTTGATTCTTTCCTTTCGAAGGAAAAGATGTTTCTGCCGAATCTATTGAACAATCCGCGCTTCTATTTCAACAACGAAGTAAGCAAAATAATGAGCCAAAATCACCCGCGTGCTTTTGGTTTTCCAACGACTGAGCAGCTTGAAAAGGTCAAGCTGGACGACATGCAGGCGATATACAAGGATCGCTTTGCAGATGCATCTGATTTTACTTTTGTGTTCGTAGGAACCTTCGAAAATGACAAGATAAAGCCGCTGATCCTGCAATACCTCGGGAATTTGCCGACAACGAGACGAACTGAAACGTGGAAAGACATGGGTATCAGGCCGCCGTCGGGAAAGCTGGACAAAACGATTTACCGGGGCGTCGACCCGCAGAGTGTCGTTCAGATAATCTTTACCGGGTCGACGCCTTATAATAGAGACGAATCTCGTGACCTTGCGGCCGTCGGAGAGTTGTTGACTATCAAATTGATCGAGATCCTGCGGGAAGAGAAGGGAGGGGTTTATGGCGTTGGAGCATCAGGCGGCCTCGCGAAAGTGCCCTATGAGAGGTTTAATTTTTCGATAAGTTTTCCGTGCGGGCCTGAGAATGTTAAAGCCCTTGCTGACGCTGCTCTCGGTGAACTGACGAAGATCCAGAATGGGCAGATCGACGATAAAGATGTAGCGAAAGTAAAAGAGGCGAGATTGGTCGGACTTAAAGAAAACTTTAAAAACAATAACTACTGGGCGAGCGAGATATCGCGTGATCTTCAGCAAAGTCTTCCGATCCTTTCGTTAGAGGACGCGGAGGCTCGCACAAATGCTATAAACAAGGGCGATCTGCAAAAGGTGGCGAAAAAATATCTCAATCCGGACGCAAGGATCCAGCTGGTCCTGATGCCGGAAGCCAGTAGTCCGAAGGAGGAGTAAATGCCGAACGATTACGAAACCTTAATGCACCGTTGGTTCGAGGAAGTTTGGAACCAAAAGAGCGAATCGGCTGTCGATGAGATGTTTGCGGCCGATGGAATAGGACATGGTCTCACAGATCCTGAAGGAAACGATGTGATTCGCGGGCCCGAGGGCTTTAAGAAGCTTCAGCGAGCATTTCTCTCCGCTTATCCTGACCTGAAAGTCACTGTCGAGGACACGGTCGTGCAGGGCGACAAGATCGCAGCCCGCTGCCGCGTGACCGGTTCGCATGACGGACACGGGATCGGTGTGTCTCCGACAAACCAGCCCGTGGAATTTACTGGGATGGTGATCGTCAAAGTTAAAGACGGAAAGATCGTCGAGGCTTGGAATGAATTCAACTTCATGAAGATGTATGAGCAGGTCGGAGCTCTGGCGTTGAATCTGCAGTAAAAGTACGACAAACTAATAGTTTGCCGCACCATCATGAAATTCTCTCATTCGTTCCGCGTTGCGGCGGAAGATATCGATGAACAGGGCCACGTCAACAACGTGGCCTATTTGAAATGGATACAGGACGTGGCGGTAGCCCACTGGCGGCATACGGCCAGCGAAGAGCAACTCGACAAGTATTCATGGATCACAGTTCGCCACGAGATCGACTACAAGAAACAGGCGTTCGAGAACGAAGAGATCACGGCGACAACGTGGGTCGGCGAATGGTCAAAGGTCACCTGCGAGCGGTTTACGGAAATTCACCGAGGCAATGATCTGTTGGTAAAATCGAGAACAGTCTGGTGCATGATCGATAGGGAAACGGCCAGGCCGGCGAGGATAACGCCAGAGTTGATCGAGAGATTTGTTTGATCGTTTTAGCTAGAAAGGAAGAAATACTTAATTAATGAGCACATTAACATTCGGAATTATTAAGCCCGACGCGGTGCGCGCCGGAAATCATGGAAAAATTATTGCCCGTATTTTAGAAGCGGGATTTGGCATCCGCGGGATGAAACTGGTTCATCAGTCAAAGAGACAGGCCGAAGGTTTTTACGCGGTTCACGCCGGCAAAGGCTTTTATGAAGAGCTTACCGAGTTTATGTCGAGCGGGCCGTGCGTCGTGCTGGCGCTTGAAAAGGAAAACGCCGTGAAGTCCTGGCGCGATCTGATGGGAGCGACCAACCCCGCTGAAGCAGCCGAAGGTACGCTGAGAAAAGAATTTGCATCTTCAATCGGTGAGAATGCCGTCCATGGGTCCGATTCGGACGAAAATGCTGCAATAGAAATAGGTTATTTCTTCAGTAAACTTGAATTGGTCTAGCATTTAAGGTTATAAAAGTTGCAGAGTTCCTTTAGGCTGTAGTGAACGCCTTGTCGCAAAAATGCGGGTTTTGCGCGTCCACTTTAAAGCCCGAAAAAACTTCCTGCGATCTTTATAACTGTTCCGAAGGACGATCACTATGAAAAAATGCCCAACTTGTGAAAAGACTTTTGAGGATTCGATGCGGTTTTGCCAAGCGGACGGCACTCAGCTCGTCGCGGTTGCCGAAACCATCGATCCTTACAAGACCATGGTTGCTCGTCCTGAAGATATCGCCGCGGCGATGCCGCCGAAAACGCCGGATCCGGCTCATGAAGAGGGCGACGTCCTTCAAATACCGAAGGCTGATCCAAACAAGACCATGTTCGTATCCGAAGACGAACTCCGCAGGGAAATGTCGGATTTGCGGGCAGAAGAACCGGTCATAGAAATTCCGCCGGCGAGAGAAGCCCCCGCGCCGCCTGCTTTTATCGATGAGGACCTCAATCCGGTAAATGTTCCGCCCCCAAAGCCGATCCCTTATACACCTCCCGAGCCGCGGCCTGAGCCGTCACAACCGATTGCCGGCGCGACGACTCCGCCGATACCGTCTCCGTTTAGTCCGCCCCCTAGGTCTACCGCCGCAGACGTGTCGCCGATGGTGCCGCAGTTCCGGACGGAAACAAAGATCGATGTTCCGCCCAGTATGACCGAGGCGAAACCCGAGCCACCGAGTCCATTTTCGCCAACGTCGCCTGCTAGCCCGTTCAATGAGCCTCCTGCAAGGCCCGTTTTCGATGAGCCGGCCGTCTCTTCGCCAATTGCAGGTACTGCACCGGCAGACCAACAAATGGCGGCAGCAGAATGGACTCCGCCGGATATCCCGGAGCAAAGCTGGCAGCCACCGCCGGGAGGACAGGCTTCGCCGCCAGCGGCCGCGGCCGGACAAAGCAAAACGCTGGCAGTTGTTTCATTAGTGGTGGGTATTTTAAGTTGTTTGTGCTGTTTTTCGATACTTACCGGTCCTATTGGAGCAATACTCGGGTTCATGGCCCGTGGGAAAGCGGCGAAGAATCCCTCCCAGTATGGTGGGGCGGGTCTTGCCCTGGGTGGTATCATCCTCGGAATACTAGGCACATTTGTTGGTATTGGACAGTTGATCTATCTGATCTTGAATTTTGCATATATTATGGCCGTAGCTTCACAACGTTAGGCCGCCTTTGTAAAGAATAAAATGTCAATCGTCACTGATGTTATTCAGTCAACAGTAGCGGTTTTGAAGGGGATGAAACGAACCCTTTCGGAGATACCGCGCGAAAAATGGACCGTGCAGTATCCCGATGTTCCGATCACGGTACAGCCGCGATATCGGGGCCAGCACTTGCTTCACGTTGATGAAAACGGAAAGGAAAAGTGCGTGGCATGCTATCTGTGCGCAGCGGCTTGCCCGTCGGACTGCATTTACATCGAAGCGGAAAACGACCCCCGTCCCTACACGGAAAGGATCGGCCGTGACGAACGCTACGCCAAGATTTATAACATTGATTACGGACGCTGCATATTTTGCGGTTTTTGCGTAGAGGCTTGTCCTAAGGACGCGATCACGCACGGATATAATTTCGAGATATCGGTTTACAATCGGGCTGACCTGCTTAAGACGAAAGACGATTTGCTGATAACCAAGCAAAAACAGTCCAAGAACTATCGCGTGGCTCTTTCAAGCGAGGACGTCGATTCGGAATACAAAGAAGTTTGATCAGGTGTAAAGCGTAGATTGCGGAGTACGGATTCGTCCGTCACTCCGCATTTGTTTGAGTGACTGGACTCTAATGACTGTCATCCGGGACATCCCCCCAACTGCAAAAGGAAGACGGTTTGAGCTCCAAGCTCGAGGACTTCGCGAATTCGCCGGTTTACGAAGTGATGATCAGCGGCTTGATCCTTTCGAACTCGCGCATTACGCCAAGTTGCTCGTTGTTCCCTATGACGAGATCCAGGGTTTGTCCGACGAAACGATGGTGCATTTGCTTGGTGAGGGCAAAGACATGTGGTCGGGCGGTGCGGCGTCGCAGAAATTGCCGGACGGCAGAAAGCTGATCATCCTTAACCCGACGCATCCAAAAAATCGCCACAATGCGACACTTATGGAAGAGGTTTCACATGTTTTTCTTGGGCATAAGCCGAGCCGGCTGGCGATCGAGAACAAGAATAGACAAGGAAAAGCGATCGCCCGTGACTACAATCACGAGATCGAAGAGGAAGCGTATGGAACGGGAGCCGCAGCGCTTGTTCCTTATTCTGCTTTGAAAAGATTTGTTGAAGATGGCAAAACTTCCCGCCAGATCGCACGGCATTTTGAGGTCAGCCGGGCATTGGTCGAATTCCGGATCAAGATCTCACGTCTTTGGGAAGTTTATATAGTGAAAGTCCTGCACGGTTAAATGGTGGAAATAGAAAAACAATCAGCTTCAGACGGCGGCCCGAATCTGCACGTGGTCGACAAGCTGCGCCTTCTTCTCGATATCACGAAAACCATCAGCCGTTCGCTGGATCTCGAAGAAGTCCTGAACCTTGTGATGGACACCTTGGGATCGCTCATTCCGTATGACGCAGCCGGCATCTATCTCATTGAGACCGGCGGCGACAGCCCTTACATCTTCAAATCCAAAGCGATCAGAGGATATGAGATCAGCTTTGCACTCGTCGAGCCGCAGCTGCGCCTTGGCGAAGGATTAATAGGTTATGTAGCACAGTCCGGCAAGTCGGTAATTTCTCCAGACGTCAACAGCGATCCGAGATATTTTTCGGCCAGGGAACGTACGAGATCGGAAATGGTTGCTCCGATAATCTCGACAGAAAAAGTACTTGGTGTCTTTGATCTCGAGAGCGACCGGCTCGATGCATATTCGGATGACGATCTTCAGCTTTTGCAGATGCTTACTTCGCAGGTGGCGATCATCATCGAAAAGGTCCAGCTTCATGAACAGGTTGTCGAGAAGAAAAGGATCGAGGCACAGCTTGAGGTTGCTCGCCAGGTTCAGCTAGAACTGCTGCCGGACGCCGATCCACAAATGCCTAATTTCGAGATCAGCGCTTATGTTTTCCCAACGGAAGAAGTTTCGGGGGATTATTATGATTGGGTAAAGGTCTTTGACGATCAGATAGGAATTACGGTTGCGGATGCAGTCGGGAAGGGGATGCCGGCAGCCTTGTTAATGGCGTTCCTGCGCGCCTCGTTGAGAGCGGGCATGCAGGTCGGTTATGCATCTCATATAGCTCTTGCCAAGATCAATGATCTGCTCTGGGATTCGGTCGAAGACAATCAGTTCATCACTGCGATCTACGGAAATCTCGACTCGACAAACCGCACGTTTGTTTTTTCGAACGCCGGTCATAACCCGCCTCTTCTGATAAAGCCTGATGGCGAATACCGTTTTGTCGAATATGGCGACCTACCCTTGGGAATGTTTCGCGAGGTCCGCTACCATCAGCATTTCATCCGCTTTGAACGAGGCCAAGTGATGGTCATCTATACCGACGGTATCACCGAGGCGGCGAATGAACACGATGAAGAATTTGGGCAAGAGCGGCTCGCTAAGAGCATTCTCGAGGGAATTGAACTACCGGCGAAAAAGCTCATTGATCACGTCAGAAAGGACGTCGCGGATTTTACAGAGAGAAAATTCCTCGACGATGACGGCACGCTTTTCATCATAAAAGCTCTCTAGTAGCTGAAAAAATCAGCGGCGTGAGAGATGAAAAAACGGGAAGGTGCCGAACTTCTCCGATCACCTTCCGCGTTCCTTAGTTGATTGGGAAACTGTTTAGTGAGCCTTGACTGACGAGTGCATTATGTCGCCGCCCGGAACGACCGGGGTTGTGTATCCGCCGTAATTGATCTTGTCGTTGTCAGTTGAAAAGGCGTAAATATCAAATCCGTAGGCGTCGAGAAAATCAGTCAGTTCTTCCGATCTGTTCAGATAGAGGGACTTTCCAAAGCCCAGCTCATCTTTTATTTCAAGCAAACGTTCCACAACTTCCAAGGGTGCAAAACATTTTCTTGGGTCTTTGTACGTCGCCATAGTATAAGATAGTAACACTGCCCTCTTTCCTTTGGGGCAACTTCTTAGATTACGAAAGAACTCTAAAGGTTGTTCGGACTTTTATTCTCTTCCCCCGAAGTAACCTCATTAGGTGACGGAACATATTGTAAAGTTTGCTCAAAAGGCATAAGATTTTGCAAACGGCTTTACGGCGAGGAGATCCCAATGACAATTAAACTCTTTAACGTCTTAACGTTAGTAGCGGTCGGACTATCGGTTCTTGCGGCTGTTTCCGCTCAAGATGTTCGGCTTGCGGCCGCCGCTGGCGATAAATACGTGATTTCGGCAAAGGCCGGCGGTGTCAACTACACCGAAGGCCGTGTCGTGATCGCGAGACATGAGGGGAAGAGCGGACAGTTGATGAAGGGAGACGATATTCAGATAGGGGATACAGTCGCGACAGGAACGGACGGGAGGGCAGAAATTCTCTTGAATCCGGGTTCGTATATGAGGGTCGACACGGAAACCGAGTTTTCGTTTTTGTCGACCGCGCTTGACGATCTAAAGCTAAAGCTTAATTCAGGCAGCGCGATATTCGAAGTGATCGCTGACGATGACTTCAAGGTTTCCGTACAGACTCCCAAGACGTTGGTTGACCTTACTCGCTCAGGGGTTTACAGGATCGACGTCACGGCCGATGGCGGTGCCAAAGTTAGCGTTACGAAGGGAGCCGCGTTTGTTGGAAACGAGAAAGCTCAGGTCAAGGCAGGACGCTTTGCCACCGTCGGTGACGGCGCAGCGGCGATAGCTAAGTTCGATCGTGATGAGCGAGATTCGCTGGATACATGGAGCCGAGACAGAGCAAAGGAATTGACGAAGATCAATTCCGGGCTTCAGCGAACCGCATTGAGAAATTCACTTTTAAGCTCCTTTGGTCAAAATGGCTGGAATATGTATGACTCATTCGGTTTATGGATCTTTGACCCGTTCCGAACGTCCTGGTGTTTCATGCCGTTTGGCTATGGATGGGGCTCGCCGTACGGTTTTGGCTACGGATACGACTTTTGGCGGATCGGAATGCCGCAATGGATATACTACACTCCGCCCCCCGTTTATCGAGGCAGCCCGCCGTCAACCACCACTACAACGCCCACAGGGCCTGTCGCCGGGACAGTAACACCGCCTACTCGAAGACCTCCGACCAGTCCGGGTACCGAACGATCCGTGCCTACCCGAGGAAGGCCTGAAAATGGCGGTACTACCGGAAGAGTGTTCACACCACCCTACAGAAGGATCGAGACAAGCGAACGGGGAAGTGGCGATACCGTTGTTCCTAGACGAATGGATTTCCCGAGGTCGGCTGACTCGCCGTCAATGCCGTCTGGCTCCACGCCAACTAGCTCGATGCCGACCAGCTCAGGTGGAGGCTCCGGGTCGTCGGTTCCTGTAAGAAGTGCACCTACGCCGGTTAGAGAAGCTAGCCCGCGAGATGCGGTTCCGGTGCGGGGCAAACCGACCGATAATTGATTTGTGATCCGAGGCGAAGGCTAAAAACCTTCGCCTTTTTTGTCAGCGAAAAAGATGCAAGATCGTCGAGGTCGGGTCCGGCGTATCGGTAAGCGACTTTGGAAGGTAAGGCTCAAGTATCAGGAAAAATGACTGGATCCCGTTTACCAACGTGTGAAGAACAATACACGGATAAAGATTTCCTGTTTTTGCCCTGACCAGTGTCAGAGCCAGGCTAAGCATGAGCAAGGTCGAGATCGTCGCATAATCGGGCACATTGTTCATGCTGTACTGCGGCACATGTACCAGCGTAAACAATATCGTAACCGCTATAATGCCAAGGATCATGCCGAACCTTTTTTGAAAGGCCGAATAAAGCAGTCCGCGATAAACTACTTCCTCAACGATCGGTGCGGTAAACGTCGCAAAAAAAGCAACGAGGTAGACTGCGGCCCGCGAACTTGCCAGCATTTTTTCAAAATCATTTTCGACTTTCCCAAAAATCGAGATCATTAGGAGAGCAAAGCCCCAGAACAAAAGAAAGAGAATGATGGCGTGCCAGATTCTGAAGCTGCCCCATTCCCATCCGAGCATCTCGCGAAACGGGTAAGTTCGGAATTTCGTCACTACGACCCAAGCCAAAGCAAGAGTCAGAAGGTGTGCCGGGATCACCGACAAAAGCTGGAGAACGATCGCCGTCTCGTCGCTTTTCAGAAGGGTTGTCAGCGCTTCACGATCTGAAAAATCAACGTGTTTACCAAGTAGATAGAAGGTCACGAAAATGACCGGGATAACAAAGATAAAGAAGATACTCGCCAGCCAAACTCCGATCGCGG
>Ga0070666_10000965_pt1 | contig 17537 bp, 15 predicted proteins | sample KBSS23metaG_FD_64677 | JGI IMG/M metagenome (GOLD analysis project Ga0070666, IMG submission 64677) | Switchgrass rhizosphere microbial communities from Kellogg Biological Station, Michigan, USA - KBS S2-3 metaG | ecosystem: Host-associated > Plants > Roots > Rhizosphere > Soil ... | reverse complement strand
CAGGGTCCTGAAAAACTCCAGCGGGTCGCGTTCGGAGCGCCGCAGGGTAAGCGGGTCTGCGACCGCAAGCCCCGCACGCGCAGCCCCCACGGCTCGCCGTCCGGGCGCCGCCCGGGAACTGAGGCAGGCGCTCGCCGGCCGGGCGCCCTCTCGCGGTAGACCCGAACGGGAAACGGATTGGGAACAATCGGACGGCGCCGCGGCGACCGGACCGAGGCCGCTGTAACGCGAACAGGAGCCCGTTCGGCCGCTACCGGCCCTTCTCGTGAGCGAGGAGCCGGAGACTGCACTGAATGAGTCGGCCCGAGTTCCCTTCGTACTCGGCGCAGGAGCGTCGGACCCGGATCTCCGAGCCGTCGGCCTTCAGGAGGGGGATGTCCGTCTCCTGAAGGAGGCGCGAGCCCGGCTCGAACGCCCACGCTCCGGCGGGGGCTCGCGGATGCAGAAACGGCGCGAAGGTCGCGGCCGATTCTCCGACGACCCGATCGCGAGGACGGCCGAGGAGATCGAGGAGGAACGGGTTCGCGTCGACGATCCGGCCCGAGCCACCTTCGATCAGCAGAATTCCCTCGCGGGCCATCTCGAAGAGCTTCCGGTAACGCGCTTCCGACTCGCGAAGCGCAGCCTCGGCGCCCTTCCGGACGGTGATGTCCTGGATGGCGAGGAGGACCAGCGGCTGCGATTCGGTAGGCAGGCGGATCGGTCCCGCGTTCAGGAGCAAGGTCCGCGCGATCTCGCCACCGCCGGGGGAGTACTGCCACTCGACGTCGGAGACGGTCTCTCTCCGGCGGACGACCCGATCGAGGAAGGCCCGCAGTCCGGGGTCGCGCCATCCGGGCAGCTCGGAGAGCTCCTTGCCTTCGACGCGAAGGGGCGAAGTGTCGAACGTCCGGTAGAAGGGCTGGTTCGCGGTCCGCACGCGAAGCGATCCGTCGAGGACGAGCAACGCTTCGCTGATGGTCTCGACGAGGGCCTCCGCGTAATCGCGGGCCCGGTTCACCTGTTCGAGGCCGAGCTTCACGGGATCGATGTCGAGGAAGGCGATCACCGCACCGTCGATCCGGTTCTCGGCCGTGCGGTAGGGCCGGATGCGCATCAGATACCAGTCCCCGCGCGCGTCCTGGATCTCGCGTTCGCGGCCTTCGACCTGGCTGATCACGTCGGCGACGATTTCGGCGAGATCGGGGACGTCGATGTTCGTTTTCAGATCGCGCAGCGGCCTCCCGATGTCGCCCGGGATGACGTTCAGGAGCCGCTCGGCGAGAGGGGTGAAGCGGCGGATCGTTCCCTTCGAATCGAGAATGATCATCGGGATGTTGACGCTCGCAAAGACGTTGCTCAAATCGCTGTTGGCCCCCGCCAGGTCGGCGTTGCGCTGCTGCAGCTCGTCGTTGACCGTGGTCAGCTCCTCGTTGGTCGACTGAAGCTCCTCCTTGGCGGTCTCCAGCTCCTCGTTGGTCGACTGCAGCTCCTCGTTCGAGGAGAGGATCTCTTCGTTGGCGGACGTCAGCTCCTCGTTGGTCGCTTCCTGTTCCTCGATGATCGACTGGAGATATTCCTTCGTGGCGGAGAGCTCCTGCTCGAGCCGTACGAGGACGCCCTCTTCGCTCCGTGTCGCCCGAGCGCTCTTCCCGGCTTTCCCGGGGCGCGGCGCGGCGTCTTCGAACAGCACGAGCAGGTGCCCCCCCGGATCTCCGAGAGGCGTCACTTCGACCTCGACCGGGCCCGGGGTCCCGTTCCGGCGGATGCGTCCTCCCGATTTCCGGACACGCGCGCCCGCGCGCTTCGCCTCCTGGATGGCTTCTTTCAGGGGCAGGAGCAGTCCCTCTCGCGCGAGCTTGAGGACGTTCAGTGTCGCCTTTCCGGAAGGAGCGCCGAGATAGGCGCGCGTCTCGCCCCGGAACTGTACGACTTCGAGGTGGGCGTTGACGATGACCGCGGGAGGAGTGAAGCGGCCGAGGAGAAGGCGGTCGGCCCGGCGCTGGAGGTCGACCGCGCCGCCGGCTCCCGCGCCGCCGACGGTTCGCGGCTCGAACGCGGCCCTCGCGACGTCGATGCGGGATCGCGGCATGTCGCCGAAGTCGATCGGATAGGCCGCCGCGCCGGCGCGTTTGGCGAAGAGACGGTGCTTCTTGTCCTGCGCCTCGAAGAGGACGTCGAAGTTCCGGATCGTCTCCGACGACCCGAGAAGCAGGTAGCCCGACGCCTTCAACGCGTAGTGGAAGAGCGGCAGGATCCGTTTCTGGAGATGGGGTTCCATGTAGATCAGAAGGTTCCGGCAGCTGATGAGGTCGAGGTTCGAGAAGGGCGGATCGGCGCCGAGGTCCTGCCGCGCGAAGATGCACAGGTCCCGGATCGATTTGGCCACCTGGTAGACGTCCCCGCGGCGGACGAAAAATTGTTTCAGCCGCTCCGGGGAGACGTCCTGGGCGATCGAGCTCGGATAGACACCCGTTCGCGCGCGCTGGATCGACTTTTCGCTGATGTCGGTCGCGAACATCTGGACGGGGGGAAGGATCTGGGCTTCCGCGGAAGCCTCCAGGAGGGTGATTGCGAGCGAGTACACCTCCTCGCCGGTCGCGCATCCGGGAACCCAGATGCGAATGGGCTCGCTGGGCGACCGTGTCTCGAGGAGCTTCGGAAAGATCTTCTTCCGGAGGAGCGTGAAGGACTCCCGGTCGCGGAAGAAGGACGTGACCGTGATCAGGATGTCGTCGTAGAGGCCCCGGACTTCTTCCGGGTTCGCCTTGATGAACTCGGCGTATTTTTCGACGCTCGCGACCCGGTGGAGAATCATTCGGCGCTGGACACGGCGCCGAATCGTCGTCTTCCGGTAGTTCGAGAAGTCCACTCCCATGCCGGCGCGCAGCAGCGAGAGGACCCGGGTCAGGGCGGCCTCCCCGTCCGGCGTATCGGGGGTTTCGGGCCCGGAGCGCACGGTCGGATGCCGCGAGATCCGCCCGAGCTCCTCAGCGATCCGGGCCGGCGGCAGGACGAAATCCGCGGCCCCGAGGGCGATGACCGCGTGCGGCATCTCCGGGAATCGCGCGGTGCTCTCTTCCTGCGCGAAAGTGACGCCCCCTTCCGCCTTCACGGCGCGGCACCCGAGAGCGCCGTCGGACGCGGCGCCCGAGAGAACGACGGCGATCGCCCGCGGGCCCTGCTCTTCGGCGAGCGAGCGGAGGAACCGGTCGATCGGCATGTGCCAGCCGCGGGTGCGCGAGTAGGGAGTCAATCGGAAAGCGCCCTTCTCGAGCTCCATGTTCGAGTTCGGCGGGATGACGAAGACGTGATCGGGCGCGAGCTTCATGCCGCTCGCGACCTCGGTGACGGGGAGCCGCGTGGTCCGCGCAAGGATCTCCACGAGCATGCTTTCGTGCGAAGGATCCAGATGCTGAATCACCACGAACGTCATTCCGGAATCGATCGGAACGCCTTCAAAGAGCCGGGTCAGAGCCTCGATGCCTCCCGCGGAGGCGCCGATGCCGACGACCGCCGAGGGTTCGACGACCGCGCGGGCAGGAGGCTCTCGGACGAGGGGAGCCGAGGCGCGGCGGCTGTTTTTCTTCGCGGCGCGTCCGATCGGCCGACGGCGTTTTTCCGGACGCGGGGAAGCCGACCCTTTCTTTTTCATGTCCGTGCGATGAAATCGAGTCTAGTCGGGCCGAATGCCGGTTGCAATCCGCCCGGGGAAGGGCGTGGTCCGCTTCTTGCAATTTTTGCTCATCGAGGCGGGATCGTGCGATGGATGAACGAAGGACGGCGGTGACGAGCCTCCCGAAAGCGCTTCGGGCTCCGCGGCGGAGGCGGCCGCGCGAAGATTCCCGGGAACGCCTCAAGCGAACACTCTTGCGTCGGACGTTTCCGGTTCTGGCCACGGTCTCGGTTTCACTGGCGGCCCGCTGGGCGGAGCACCTCTTTCGGACGCCGCCCCGCTCGGCCCGCCTCCGTTCCGAACAGCGCGTGCTGGATCAGGGCGAGCGCCGGGAGATCCCTTTCGGCCGTCGAAACGTCGTGGCCTGGTTCTGGGGAAAATCGCCTCGAACGGTCCTTCTGGTCCACGGGTGGGGAGGGCATGCCGGCAGGCTCTCCCGGTTCGTCGGCCCGCTGCTCGAGGCCGGGTTCTCCGTCATGGCGATCGACGCCCCGGCCCACGGCGATTCCGACGGAAGGCAAACCGGGCTTCCGGACGTGGCCGCCGCCATTCTGGAGGCGGGAAGGGTCGCCGGCCCTCTGGCGGGTCTGGTCGGCCATTCGATGGGAGCCGCGGCCGCCGTCCTCGCTCTTCGCGACGGGCTTCGGGCCGAGCGCGTCGTCCTGCTCGCGCCCCCGACGAACCCCGAAGAATTCTCCGCCCGCTTCGCGCGGTCTCTGTGCATTCCTCCCGCGGTGCGCGAAAGGATGAAGCAGCGGCTCACGGATAGACACGGGTGGCAGTGGCCGCGACTGCGTCTCCTGGCCTGCGTCCCCGAACGTCCCGTACCGCTCCTGATCTTTCACGATGCGCGCGACGTGAAGGTTCCTCTCCGGGACGAACAGGCGATCCTGAAATCCTGGAAAGGCGCGTCGATCGTGCGCACGCGAGGTCTCGGGCACCACAAGATCGCGCGGTCCCCGGAAGTCATCCTCTCGGCGGTCGATTTTCTCTCGACGATCGATCGCCGCCGAGCCCTTCCCCGGAGAGCCTGACCGGAGAGTTTCCCCCGGGGGGGGACCATGGCTCACATCTTGCACACCGGAATGACGCGAGCGGACGAAATGGTTCGCCCGGTTCGGATCGGGGCGATGGCTCCGCTCGGGAGAAACAACATGGACAAGACCCCCGCACCGTCGCCTGCAGCGGACGAGGCCGCCGGAAAGAACACCACGCCGATGACTCCCCGCGAGACCCAGGAATACGTCGAGCAGGTCGAGGAATTCGAAGGCCCGACGCGTCGCGAAAAACGCGGTTCCGACCCGGAGCCCGCCAAGGAGCCGGGGGTTTCTCGGTCGTAGGGACTGCCCCGGGGAGGCGGATGGATATCCTCGACGCTCTCCTCCAGGAACATCAGGTCATTCGGGATCTCTTCGATCGGTACGACCAGCTCGGCCCCCGTTCGCACGCGGAGCGTCGCGCGCTCTTCCACGTGATCCGGGCGGAGCTCGAATCGCACCATCCGGGAGAGGAGGAAATCCTCTATCCCGCCATTCGCGCGGCGCATCCCGGACACCTGGACGAGAGGGTCGAGGAGCACCGCGTCGTCCGGCGCCTGCTGGCAGAGATCGCGCTGCTCGGGCCGGAGGACAAGGCCTTCCCCGTGAAGTTCCTCGTCCTGCGCGAGAACGTCGAGCATCACCTCCGCGAGGAGGAGCTCGAGCTCTACGAGCGGGCGCGCGCCTCCCTGAGTTCCAGGGAGCGCGAGGACCTCGGCCGCGCCCTCGCGGCGGCGCGCGGACGCGCCGCGGAGCCCTCGTCGTGAGGATCCCGATCAGGACTTCTGACGGGCCTGCCGATCGAAACCGGGGAGGATCGCGCGGATGAAGGCGTTCTCCAGCAGCTTCCCGATGGCCTGCCACGTGCTCGATTTCGGATCGTCGAGCCGTCCCGTGAGCTCGACGCGCGTCGCCACGTCGTTCTTCTTCCGATTTTCGAGAAGCTTCGCGACGCCGCCCACGATTTTCTCGTAGATTTTCTTTCCGAGAGGCTTGTTCTTGTCCTGTTCGGGCGAATACACCTTCACGTCGGTGAAGAGGGGCTTCATGTAGCCGGACAGATTCCCTTTGAGGACGTGCATTTCCGTGTAAAACGAAAAGTCGCCGCGCGCCACGTCGAATTTTCCGTAGGCCCGAAGAATGTCGTTCATCGTCGTGAGGTCGGTGTGCTCGATCGCGGCGTCGAGATCGAAGTCGGCTCCGCCGCGTTCCGGCCGGAAGGTCGCCGTCGCGTGCGAGGGGCCGCTCCCCATGAATTTCCCGGAAAGCGACGCGTGCGCCGGTCCCTGGCTGAAATGGTTTGACAGGTTCGTGATCTCGAGATTCGCGTGGGACAGGAAGGCGCGGTAGGACGGCGTCTTCGCCCGGTTGATCATGCCGAGGTCGCCGTCCACGATCCTCATGCGCTTGACCCGAAGGAGGACGCCCGGCTTGTTGTTGACGTCCGAGGCGGCTTTCTTCACGACGGCTTTCTTCTCTTTTTCGTTTGCCGCCGTCGCGGGGGAGTGCACGGTGTCGAGGATCAGCCGGTGAAGGACGAGCTCGTGAACGTCCACGAGCTCCGTCGACGGCGCGTATTCGATCTCTCCCGTCGACGAAAGAGTCCCTCCCCGGACGAGGAGATTCGACCGGGCGAGGACCGGACGGAAGTTCTTCACCGGAGCCTCGCGGATGTTGTAGACGGTGTGAATTCCCGGAAAGGGCTCGGCAAGGAAGTCCGCATGGCCGTCGAGGGACGCATGGCCGGTGTCGAAGATCGTCGCGTCCGCGTGGAAAGGAGAGGGGTATTGATGCTGCCGCGAATGGATGTTCCGGATGTTCTCCGCCGTCGCGTTCAGGTTCGCGAGGTGGAGCGGCATTCCCGGGTCGTCGTCGACGTAGACGACGTCGGCGTTGCGAATCCGGAGCAGGTTGATTTTCAGCGGATAGATCGCTTCGATGGCCTGTTGCCATCCCTTCTGCCGGGCGGGCACCGGATCGCGCGTTTCCTGGCGCAGCTGGGAGAGGTTGATATGGACGCGCGGCCGGTCGATCAGAAAGTCGGCCACGAGATGGCCCGTCAGGAGCTCTCTCCACTCCACGCTCGCGTGAAGCGTCGGGATCTGCAGCACGGCGGGCTCGGGATTGGCGTTCTGTCGGACCGTCAGGTCCTTCAGCGTCACCGACATCCCGATCAGCTGGAAATGGAGGCCCGGAAGGCGCACCGAATAGCCCCTGAGGCTCTGGTTCATCCGGGATTCCATGCGCCGTCGCATCGGCTCGTCCAGAAAGAAGGACGCGACGAAGAGGAGCGCGAGGAGAATCGCGAGCCCGCCGCCGATCCAGCGGACCGGCTTCGGAATGGCGATCCCATGCCGCGTCGGACGCTTCCGGGCAGGTTTTTCGGGAGAACGGTTCTCCATCGTCCGACTCATGCCCGAGATCGGGGCAAGTGATGTGCCACTTCCGGGGCGGCATGATGGAAAAGTGGCGTGAATCGTGCGAAGGTTCCCGGGCATGGCGTACGCCCCATCGAATGATGCCGACGAAGGCGGGAGGCTCGAGCTGACCGTCCCCTGGAAGACGATCTTCAAACTGCTCTTCGCCGCCCTCCTCGTCTGGGTCTCGCTTCGTCTCGCCCTGCCGTTCCTGCTGTTTCTCGTCTCGTTGCTCCTCGCGGTCACGCTCTCGCCGTTCGCGGCGTGGCTCGAAAAGCGCGGGGCTTCGCACGGCGTGGCCGTCGGCGCGCTCGCGCTCGCGATCGTCGCGGCGATCTCGCTCTTCGTGTGGCTCGTCGTCCCTCCCATGGGAGATCAGGTGATGCTGCTGCGCCACGGTCTCGCCGCGCGCCGCGCGGTCATCGAGAGCCACCTTTCGGCGGCGCATCCGCTGGTGTCGACGGTCGTGACGCAGATCTTCGAGCTCCCGAACTCCCCCGAGGTCGCGGCGTCGCTCAAGCGGCCGCTCGCCTGGGGCAGGGCCGCGGTGCTCGCCGGAACGGCGGCTCTCCTCGTGATCGTCCTGACGCTCTATCTCGTGCTGGACGGGAAGCGCCTCTACGCCTGGCTCCTCGCCTACGTCCCGAGGAAATACCGACGGCGGATGGCCGTCACGGTCTCGGAAGTCTCCGACGTCGTGATCGCCTACGTGCAGGGGCAGATCCTGACCTCGGCGATCTACGGGGTCTATGCCTTCGCGACGCTTTCGGCGTTTCGGGTTCCCGCCGCGCTGCCACTGGCGTTGCTCGCCGCCCTGTGCGACGTGATTCCCGTCCTGGGCGTCGTCGTCTCGACCGTCCCGGCGGTGCTGCTCGCCCTCACCGTGTCGCCCTTCGCGGCGGTCGCGGTGCTCGCGCTCTACGTGCTCTACCACGTCATCGAAAACTACCTGCTGATCCCCCGCATCTACGGGCGCCGGCTCCGGCTCTCGGGTCTCGCGGTCCTGATCGCGCTCGTCGTGGGCGGCACCCTCCAGGGGATCCTCGGCGCCGTGCTGGTGCTCCCTCTTGTCGCCGCGTATCCGATCATCGAGCGGATCTGGCTGCACGAGTACCTGAGCGACGAGGTCCTGACCGATCATTCGGCTCTCCAGCAGGCCTCCGAGACCGGTTCGGACGCCGCGGTCGAGAGCGTCCTCAAGGGGAGGGAGCACGTGCCGGAGGAGCCGGAGGAGGAGGCGAGGTGAAATCGCGGGAAGCCCGGGGAACGAAGGGCACCCTTGCGCGCGGTCCCGTTCCGGAGCCGCTCGCGCCCATGCTCGCCACGTTGACCGACGTCCCCTTCCGGCGCCCGGGATGGGTGAACGAAGAGAAATACGACGGCTACCGCGCGCTCGCCTACAAGACGGGGAAGTCCGTGCGGCTCTACTCCCGGAACGCGATCGACCGCACCGCGGATTTCCCGGCGATCGCGGAAGCGCTCGGAAGGCTGCGCGGCGACTTCGTCCTGGACGGCGAGATCGTCGCGCTCGACGCCGCCGGCGTCTCGCGATTTCAGAAGCTCCAGCGCCGCGAGCTGGGCGATCGCGCCCGGATCCTCTACGCCGTCTTCGATTGTCTCGCGGCCGCGGGCAAATCGCTCCTTTCGCGTTCGCTGGTGGAGAGGCGGAAGGCCCTGGAGGCGATCGTCCCGGCGCGCGCGGGCCTCATCCGCCGCTCCCGCCGCCTCTCGGCCGACGGCATCGAGGCCTTCGCGGAGGCACGCGCCCAGGGGTGGGAGGGGATCGTCTCGAAGCAGGAGACGGCACCCTACGAAGCGGGAAGCCGCTCGCGAAACTGGCTGAAGGTGAAGCTCCGCAGGGAGTCCGAGTTCGTGATCGGGGGTTTCACCGATCCCGGGGGGAGCCGCGCGCATTTCGGCGCTCTCCTGGTCGGGCTCTTCGACGGCGAGAAGCTCCGTTATGCGGGGAAGGTGGGGACGGGCTATTCGCAGAAGATTCTCGCGGACGTCTCCCGGAAGCTCCACGCGACGCCGGCGATGCCCTTCCTCGTCCGGCCGAACGAAAAAGGGGCGCACTGGGTGAAGCCGGAGCTCGTCGCCCAGATTGGATTCACGGAGTGGACGGAGGACGGAAAGCTCCGGCACCCGACGTTCCTCGGGCTCCGGAGCGACAAAGCCGCCCGGGACTGCCGCTGGAGGGACCGTGAAAAATAGGGGAGGCCGCGCGGAGACGACGATCGGCGGGGTGAGGGTGACGCATCCCGACAAGCTGTGGTGGCCGGACGAGAAGATCACCAAGGGAGACATCGTCTCGTTCTACGACCGGATCTCGCCGCTCCTCCTGCCCTGGCTCCGGGACCGTCCGCTCACGGCGGAGCGCTGCCCCGACGGAATGAACGGCCCCTGCTTCTTCCAGAAGAACTTTCCCGACTCCGGGCCGGCGGGCATCCCGACCGTTCCGATCCTCGCCGAGAGCACGGGGAAAATCGTGCATTATGCGGTGGGCGGCGCGAAGAAGACGCTTCTCACCCTCGTCAATTTCGGATGCATCGCGATCCACGTGATGAACTGCCGCAAGGAATCGCTCGACCGGCCGGACTGGCTCGCCTTCGATCTCGATCCGTCGTCGGGAACGTTCGCGGACGCCGCGCGGGCCGGCCTTGCCCTGAGGAAGATTCTGGACGGGATCGGTATCCGCTCTTTTCCGAAGACATCGGGCAGCCGGGGGCTCCACGTCTTCGTTCCCCTCGCGAAGGGACCGTCCCAGGACGAGGTCCGCGCCTTCGCTTCCCGGATCGGGACGCGGCTCGCCGGCGCGGCGCCGCGGCTGGTCACGACCGAAATGTCGAAGGCGAAGAGGGGAGGGAAGGTGTTTGCCGACGCGTTGCGCAACGCGTTCGGGCAGACCATCGTCCCGCCCTATTCCGTCCGTCGGCGGCCGAAGGCGCCGGTGTCGACGCCGCTCGACTGGAGCGAGGTCACGCCGAAGCTCGATCCCTCCGTCTTTCACATCCGGGTGTTCGAGAAGAGGGCCGCCTCCGCCGATCCCTGGAAGGCCTTTGCCCGGTCCAGACAGAAGCTTCCGAAAGAGTGACGGCGCCCCAGGTCGCGGGGCATGAAAAAGCCGCGGGAGTCTCCCCCCGCGGCCATCGCAAAAACCCCCCGGCGCGAGCCGGGGGAATACCGGAAACGAATCAGTGCGGGTTGACCTGCAGGTTGTTGTCGACCCGAACGACGCCATCGACCGAGCGGGTCACTTCGCCCGCCATGCGGCGCTCTTCTTCGCTCCGGACGGCTCCGGCGAGCGTGACGACGCCATTGGTCGAATTGACCTCGACGTTCGTGAGGGTCGAGAGGCGGACGTCCGCGGCGAGCTTTGCCTTGACGGACGCCTTGATCGCGGCGTCGTCCACCTGGCGGTGAGGCGAAGACGTCGTCTTGCAGGCCGCGAGGCCCGCGAGCATCAGGAGAACGGCGATGGCGGTCGGAACCCGAGGAAACTTCTTCATCGAAAACTCCTATCTCAAAGGGAACGCTCAAACGGTGCCGAAATCCGCGGTGGCACAACCCGGTTCCCGGATCTACCGCTTGCAGGAGGTGTGCCATCGCTGGCCCGGGCCTTGCTGAAGGCCTCGCCGCATGCAACCCCAGAAACGCCGAAGATGGATCCGGTCGACCGCGGCTGTCGCGGTCGTTCTGCTCGCGGTTCTGGCCGCCACCCCCTCCTTCCTGGTTCGGAGCGGCTATCTGCGGCGGATTCTCAACAAGAAGCCGGAAAAGTTCCTCCTCTCCTACGCTTCCGCCACGGCTCCGTGGCCCTGGCAAATCGTGGCGAACGGACTCGAGATCCGTGGCGCCGATCCGAATGTCGAATGGTGGTTTCGGATGGAACGGGCGGATCTGAAGATCTCGCTCTTCGGTCTGCTGCGACGCCGGTTTCACGTTCGCACGCTGCGCGTCGAAGGCTTGCGTTTTCGGCTGCGTCAGCGGGTCAAGCGGGAGGAGCGCGACGCGGCCGCGGTGGCGCCGCTGCCGGAAATTCCCGGTTTCGGAGAAGTGCCGGTGAAGGGAGGCGCTCCCTTCTTTCCTCCGCCGGAACCCCCGTCGCACTACTGGGCGGTGGCGATCGACGACCTCGTCGCTCCCGCCTCCGAGATCTGGATCGACCAGTATCGTTACCAGGGCCCGGCGCGCGTGACGGGCGGGTTCTTCCTCTGGCCGAGGAAGGAGACGCACATCGGTCCGGCATCCGTCGATTTCGAGGGCGGGCGGCTCTCGCTCGGCGAGAACATCATGGCGAGCTCTCTGCGCGGGAGGGTCGGGGCGAAGATCGCGTCCTACGATCCGAAGATCGTCCGGGGCGAGGAGGTTTACCGGTACATCAGCGGAAAGGCGTCCGTCTCCGGGCCGACCCCCGACATGCGCTGGCTGAACTATTACCTGCGATCCTCCCCCGAGCCGCGTCTCTCCGGCGGAAAAGGAACGATCGAAGCGGCGCTCTCCCTCGAAAACGGGGAGGGCTTTCTTTCCGCAAAGCTCGACGGCCGGCGCGTTCGGGCGAAATACCAGAAGGAATCCCTCGTCGGCGACGTCTCCCTTCACGCCCGGCTCGCTCCGTGGACGCCGGCGAAAGCCGAAGGACGCTTTCGCGACACATCGATCGAGCTCAGGGACGTGGCCGCGGGAACCTCGAAGGAAGGCTGGTGGGGGAAATTCGCCGTCGGGCCGGGCACGCTTCGATCCGAAGACGCCGGTCTGGCGCTGGCTTCCGCGGTGTCGATCCGCTGCCGCGACGCCCGCCCGCTCTACACGCTCTTTCAGGTCGGCCTGCCGAAGTGGGCCATGGGGCTCGCGAAAATGGAGGGGCTCGAGGCCGCGATGCACGTCCGGCTCGCTCCCGCGCTCCTCTCCGTCCGCCATCTCGATGCCCGCGGGAAGAGGTTCGCGATCGTGGGGAACTATCGAAAGAAGGGAAGCGTCTCCGACGGCGCTTTCCTCGTTTCGTCGGGGGCCCTTTCCGCCGGCGTCGATATCGACAAGGGAAAGTCCTCGATCAAGCTCGTCGGCGCGACGAAGTGGTACGCCGCGCGCGCGGCCACGCCGGAATTTCGATGAAAGCGCGATCGACCGGTTCGACGCGATGGTCGCCGGCGGCGCTGCAGGAGAAGTGCGGAAAGTGAATCTCGATCCGATACGCGTGATTCCCGAGGCGAAGCGTCTCGACGTGGACGAGGACGCGCGCCTCGGAGCACCCCGCGCACGGCTCGAGCGCGAAGTCTTCACGCACGGCGAGCCGTTCGGGGCGACGAGGCCGGGAGCACCGCTTCTTTCCGCCGCGCGCGCACGAGACCGAGCACGGAACGGAGACCGTCCGGGGCGGCGGTGGATAATGCGGGGGAGAACGATATCTTCCGGAAGGGAACGACATGACCGATGACCGCAAGCTGAACATCGCCGTCACCGGCGGCGCCGGATTCATCGGGAGCCACGTGGCGGCGGCCTACCTCCGCGACGGGCATCGCGTGGTCGTCATCGACAACCTCGCGACGGGATCCCGCGACCGCGTGCCCGAGGGCGCGCGATTCGTCGAGGCGGACATCACGGCGACCGATCTGGCCTCCCTCCTCCGGGAAGAGAAGATTTCGGTCGTCAACCACCATGCCGCCCAGATCGATCTGCGCGCCTCGGTGAAGGACCCCGTGGGAGACGCGCTCATCAATGTCATCGGATCGATCCGCCTCTTCGAGGCGTGTCGCGAGGCGGGGGCGCGCAAGATGATCTTCTCGTCGACCGGCGGCGCCATCTACGGCGAGCCGGAAGGGGAGAAAGCCGACGAAACGCATCCGACCAACCCCGTGTCGCCATACGGCGTCGCGAAGCTTTCGGTCGAGAAGTACCTGCATTTCTATCGCGTGGAGCACGGATTCCAGACGGTCGTGCTCCGGTACGCGAACGTCTACGGGCCGGGCCAGAACGGTCGAGGCGAAGCGGGCGTCGTGGCGATTTTCGCCGGCCGGATGCTGAAAGGGGAGGCGCCCCGGATCCACGGAGACGGCGGGCAGACCCGCGACTACGTTTTCGTGCGGGACTGCGTCGAGGCGAATCGGCAGGCGCTCTCCGCGACGGTCAGCGGGATCTGGAACGTCGGGACCGGCGTCGAGACGTCGGTCAATCGGATGGAGCAGCTCATGCGCCTTTCGATTCCGGAAGCGGCGCCCGCGGTTCACGACGCCGCGGCCCCGGGGGAACAGAGGCGCAGCGTTCTCGATGGCGGAAAACTGAGGCGCGATTTCGGGGTTCCGGAATACACGCCGCTCGAAGAAGGATTGAAAACGACGATCGAATGGTTCCGCGGAACCGTCGCGCCGAACTTCTGAGGGCAGGGTTGCGGGGCGAACGTCTCAGCTCCGGCCGGGAAAAGGAAAAGGGCGAGACGAAATTTCTTCTCCCGTCGGGGTCCGGGGGTTTACAATAAGGCCGCGCGAAGGGGGCGCGGAAACCTGGTCAGTCGAGCGCCCCCTTCGCGGGTTCATTGGTGGGCTGCCTGGCCAGCCAGCATGCAAGAGTCGTTCCCGCTCTGGCCGTCCGGCATCCCGACCCCGGCTCGCCTCCCTCTAGACAACGCTTCGGCGACCCGTGAAAAGGTGAACGATCACCGAAATCAGGGCCAGCACGAGCAGCAGGTGGATCAGCCCTCCCACGTGGAAGGCGACCAATCCGAGCAGCCAGGCGACGAAAAGAATGATTCCGATCGTGAGAAGCATGACGCGTCTCCTTTCGAAGCAGGGTGGAGCAAGGGGCGTGCCCCGACGCCGGGGCCGAAGGGAATCGGTTGTGGGGAAAGAACTTTCCGCCCCTCGGTAGGCCCACGCTTTGCACCCTTTCCTCTCCGAGGAGGCCCATGAGCGCCCGGGAAGAGCCGCGACCCCCGTCCGATAAGGAAGCCCGGAAGGAAGCCCGGGATCTCCGCGTGGGGCCCGATAGGGTCGAGATCGAAGAGGCTCGCCCGGAGGAGATCAAGGACCGGGAAGATGTTCGCGAGGCGCTTCGGCAGACCGCCACCGAGGGGCGCGCCCGCCCCGTCGCTCACGCCTCCGACAGGATTTTCTTTGCGGTCTCGGCCGTCCTTGCGCTCGCTCTGGGGGCCGCGTACTTCGGCCTCGTTCGCCAGATCGACCTGTTCGACCCGTTCAACTCTCCCGTGGCAAGGCGATCGACGCTCGCGGCCCTCCTCATCGTGGGGGTGCTCGCCATCCATCGCGTCGTTTCGATCTTCCTCGTGTCCCAGCTGGAGAGCGCGGTCTCGAAATACAACCTGAAGAGGATTCTTCGGCTCGTGGCGGGAATCCTCGTCGTCGTGATCGGGTTCACCGTTCTTTTCGTCAACTGGAAGACGATGATCGCCTCCCTGGGGTTGATCTCCCTCGTGCTCGGCCTCGCGCTGCAGGCGCCGCTGACGAGCTTTTTCGGCTGGGTGTACATCCTGGCCAAGTCCCCGTACCGCGTCGGCGATCGAATCGAGATCGACGATGCCACGGGGGACGTGATCGACGTCGGCTATCTCGACACGACGCTCTGGGAGGTCGGGGGAAAGTACATCTCGGGCGATCATCCGAGCGGACGCATCATCAAGTTTCCGAACTCCAAGGTGCTGAACACGACGGTCTACAACTATTCCTGGGCGCTCTTCCCCTATATCTGGAACGAAGTGAAGTTCCAGGTCGCCTACACCGCCGACTTCGGGTTCATCGCCCGCGCCCTCGAGGAGGAGGCGCAGAAGGAGATCGGGGAAAAGATGATTCGCCGGATCGAAGTCTTTCGCGAGCTCCTGGCGCGGACGCCGGTCGATCAGCTGAACGTCCACGAGAGGCCAAACGTCTTCTTTCGCGTCAACGACAACACGTGGATCGACGCCCGGGTGCGGTATCTCGTGAGTCCGCGCAACGCCGGCGCCGTGAAGACGCGGCTCACGCGCGCGCTGCTCAAGAAGATCCAGGAGAACCCCGAACAGTTCCGGGTTCCCAACGACAACAACCGGTGAAGTCGGCGCCCGCGGGGAAAAGAAAGAGCCCCGGAGATTTTGGGGTCCCCGGGGCCGACGAGATCGTGGCCGACCTCGAAAATGAACCTGTGACGCCCGAAAGAAGAGCAAGACCGACGCCAACGTCGTCTGGCGCCGGGCTCGCCCCGACGAAGGCGCTGTCGGGGGGAGGATTCCTGGTCGGGGAGGGAGTGGCGGGGAGAGGCGCGATCAGCGCCGGTTCAAGGCGAGAACGGCGGTCGCGGCAAGGCCGGTAACGAGGAGCAGCTTCCAGCCGGAACGACCGCGCCGCCCGCTCGCCGCGGAAGGCGCGCGACGCTGGCGCAGCATCTCCGCGCCGGTGCCGATGGCGAGAGCCAGGAGCTTCGGGGCCTGACGGCGCAGTCGCCGCCGCATCGCGAGCTCGAGTCCCGTCGCGATCGCGAGCGCGATCAGCTTCGGTGCCTGGCGGCGAACCTGGCCGCGGACCTCCCCGGCGACATCGGACCATTGGGCAGAACGCATCAACCTCTCCCGAGAACCACTCCGATCAGGACCCCGGCGGCGAGTCCGGCGCCGAGCGCCGCTCCCGGATTCTCCCGCGCGAAACGGTTCACATCCCGCGTCACCTTGTACCACTGATCGGTGATTTCTTCGAGCGGGCCGGCCAAAGGCTCGATTGCCTCGATGAACTGGGCGCCGCGGGCGACTTCTTCTCCGAATTCCCGGCGTTGCTCCATGACATCCTCCTCTCAGTCCCGTCATCTCCAGACAGCAAGGCATGAGCCAACTGCCGGCGGTCCGCTTGTCCGGAAGGGCTTCATGACATGCGCCGCTAAATATTGGATCGAAAGAACTGGCAGAAAACGTGCTTTAACGCTGGGTGGATTCGTTTGTCCGCCGGGAGAAAAGTGTTGACAGCCGCGGATCGCTCGGGCACTCTCATCGCAGCGATTTAACGGTTTTCCCTTCGGCGGAATCGCCCATCCTGGACTCGCCTTCTGGAATTCTTCCGAGCGGTAAGCCCCGGTAAATTGGCTGGGACTCCCGTGTTCCGGTCCCGTCATGGAGGTCAAATGTCCCCTCATCACCCCCCCCTCGGGCGTTCGCCTGCCCGCCGCCGCCTGATTCCGCTCCTCATCCTCGCTTCCTCCTTCGCGGCGCGCGCCCGCGCGCTCGAATTCTTCGCGTCTCCCCTGGGACTGTCCACCGGCAACGGCAGCTTCGGGAGCCCGTGGGATCTGAAGACCGCGCTGAAGCAGCCCGCCGCCCTGAAACCCGGCGACGTGCTCTGGCTGCGCGGCGGCGTCTATCATGGGACGTTCGTGAGCAGCCTGACGGGAACCGCGAGCGCGCCGATCCGCGTCCAGAGCTATCCGGGTGAGCACCCTCGGATTGACGGCGGCAACTCCAACGGGGCGGCGATCTTCCAGATCGGCGGCGCCTACGCCTGGTACTGGGGATTCGAGATCATGAGCTCGAGCGCGACGCGCACCACGCTCACGAGCGGCGCCGAGCCCGGCAGCACGATTCCCACGGGCGTCGGCGTCACCACCCTGCAGACTCCCGGCCACGACGGCCTGAAGCTCATCAACATGGTCATTCACGACACGCGCGGAAACGGCTTCTGGAAGGACGCCACGAACCTCGAAGTGAACGGGTGCCTGATCTACTACAACGGCTGGAGCGGCCCGGATCGTGGCCACGGCCACGCGATCTACGCCCAGAACGCGACGGGCACCATGCATTTCACGGACAACATCATCTTCCAGCAGTTCGACAAGGGGATCCAGTTCTTCGGCGGCTCGACGGCCCCGATCAACAACATGGACGTCGAGGGGAACACCGTCTTCCAGAACGGAAACATCGACAACACGGAGTCGAACAACATCCAGATCGGGGGAGGGCTCGTCGCGCAGAACCCGGTCTTCAAGAACAACATGACCTACTACTCCGGAATCGGCAAGGAGGACATCGGGGGATACAACACGGCCGGCACCTCGAACCTCGTCTACCAGAACAACTACGACGCGTCGAACCGCGACTGGCCGACGGTCTTCACGGGGCTCCACGGCTTTGCGATCTCCGGCAATACGTTCCGCGGATACGCGGGCGGACTGATCCCGAGCGCGTTCCCGTCCAACACTTTCTATTTTTCTTCCTCGGGGACGGTGCCTCTTCCGGTCAGCCCGACGGCGGTGTTCGTGCGGCCGAACGCCTACGAGCCGGGGCGGGCCAACATCACGATCTACAACTGGGCGAAGGCCTCGACCGTGGACGTCAACGTCGGATCCGTCTTGAAGAGCGGCGACGTCTACGAGCTCCGGAACGCCCAGAATTTCTACGGGTCGCCGGTCCTTTCGGGCACCTATGCGGGAACGGCTCTCCACGTGCCGATGACGGGGCTC
>Ga0070666_10000957_pt1 | contig 17607 bp, 11 predicted proteins | sample KBSS23metaG_FD_64677 | JGI IMG/M metagenome (GOLD analysis project Ga0070666, IMG submission 64677) | Switchgrass rhizosphere microbial communities from Kellogg Biological Station, Michigan, USA - KBS S2-3 metaG | ecosystem: Host-associated > Plants > Roots > Rhizosphere > Soil ... | reverse complement strand
CTGGAACGCTGCAGTCGGACGATTTCCTCCGTGATCCGCTCGCCGAGTTTTACGCGGACACTGACGACTCGCTCGTCGAGAACACGACGTACAGTTATGCGCTTACCTCGATCAACACCGATCAGGTGGAGAGCGGGTTCTCGACCCAGGTGCCGGTCAAGACCATAGGCAGGATGTCGTCTCCGACGATCAGCTTTAGCCCGGTCACCTTCCATTGGCCCGCCGCAACGGGTGCGCAAAACTACGTAGTTTTCGTCTTCGACACATTCCCGAGCGTGGGAGTCGACTCGATCTGGAACAACGCGGCAACGCCGGTCAGCGGCACGTCGATCCCTTACGGCGGCCCCAGCCTGGTTCCCGGTAACACCTATTACGTGGTCGTTCTGGGGCTGGCGAACAGCAATACAAGCCGAACGATCAGCCGCATCGTTGCTTTCGACGCATAAAATTGAACGAAATATGAAGGAGCGTCCGTCTACCAGATACTCCTTTGAGTTGGACGATCAAGCGCTCTCCGAGCGCGTGACCGGGAGGGTCTGGTAAACCGGACCCTCCCACTTTTCTTTTATAGCCATGAAAATGAGAGCCCGATTTCTAGTTGCCGCCTTCGCTGTCCTCCTCGGAGCGACCGCCTCGGCCCAAATGTCTGCCGTGCGTGTCTCGGTCGACGCGAGTCGTTCGAAGAGCGATACATTCGCCAAGACGGATGCCGCGGTCCGACTAGCGGCTTCGAACATGGCCAAGTTGTCCGCCACGTCACGGACGTTGAAAGCTCGTTACAATCCCAAGCTTTCCAAAGTGCCGATCGCTTTTCCGATGGTGGTTCACCTAACGAAGAATGGGCTAGATCTCACGACCGTTGCCAAGCCGATGGTCACCCCCGGCGGCATCAATGCGATCACTCTCAGTTTCGATTCTTCCGGAGCGGGCGCCTTTCCGAGTGGATATCAGACGTTCCTTCAGAATGTCTTCGCTTCGGCGCAATCGACGATGAATCTCATCTTCGGACCGCCATCCGCGTCGGCGACGATCCACGTTGCAAACTTCGACGCGACGATCGGTGATCGACAAGCAGTTGCCGGCGGATATTTCGTTCCTGGCAGTGGTGCGACTGCGCCCGAAATTCGCTTCCCGGTTTATTCGAATCAAGAAGCGACGGCCGTGAATTTCATTCACACGTTGTTGCTCGCCTATCTGGGCAACGACGCATATACGTACGATGGATTTCAAGAAGGTCTCGTGCGCGCGGCCGTGATGAAAATTGTCCGTACTCCTGGCGCACTACCCGTCGGGCTTGATTTGGATCTGATTGAAACCGTTCTCCAAAACACCTACGACGTCGGCGGCTTTTACGATTGGTATAACCAGCCGGGATTGACCGGTCCGACGTTCATCTCGCCAAACCTGATCAACACGCCGCTCCCGTCGGGCGGAAGTGTGGGCGGCCCATATCTGCTCAAATATCGAATGGGAGGATCTGCTTGGCTTAAGGTGCTCGCCCAATATCCGACCTTCATTGCGAACCTAAATCAGCGGCTCTATTTCATTCCTACGATCGGCGCGAACCCGGGCCAGATCATCTCCGCCGGCCAAGCCGCGATCAATGAGATTTCCGGGTCTGGCAGCGCTACAGTCGAGGGAATGAGCCTCGCCGAGTGGGCGAAGCGCCAATATATTCTTCATGTGAACGTGGCGCGCGGGCAAAAACTGCTCGTGGAGCCAACGCCGATCACAAGCGACCTCTCCGGATCGGACTTCGGTGTGTATCTCATTGAGACGCACTACTTCTCAACGAGTGGAGCGAATCAAGAGACTCTCCTGAGTGGAACGTCATTCCCAATTTTCTGGGAGGGCGACCGAATTCCGAATCGCATTTTCCCAAGCGCGCAAGAAGATCAGATGGATATCGCGGGCGCATACGGCGCTGTAACTCCAAACTTTCCCAACCTTAATTCCGGTGCCGCGTATCGCGTCACAACCGATATCCCTGTAGGCGATCAGTTGGAACGGGTTTATCTTCCCGCTGGTTCGGTCGCAACTGCGTCAAATCAGACTCCAAATAATTTCTTCGGAACGGTGGAATCGCCTCAGAACTTGCCTCCGGCTCAGGTCCAAGTTTCGATCGGAAGCACCGTGATTGGTACCGCGCCAGTTGTGAACGGTGCATTTGGAATTAGCATTGCAAATTCCGCGTTTCAGAACAGTGCGTCGCTAAACATTCGGCTAACTGTTGGCACGATCCAATCCAATCGCATCGTGAACAAGGGCGGGCCCGGCCCGTTAGCCCTTGATCTTAGATACGGCGAGGCCACCGTAGTTCCGAACGGCAATCTTCACGGAGGTTTGACCGCTCCAGGCATCTCGATCCAACCGTGGCTCGATTACGAGCCCTACGTCCTTGGCACGACGACGACTACGACGCAAGTTGCCCGGTTCAATCCGAGCAAAGCGGCCTATGATCTCTTTCCTGAGATCGAGTCGTTCCGCATCGGCCACGCATATTTTCTGGAGGGGCCGAAGACGATAAGTCCACCCCCGATAGTGGGCCGTACTCATCCCGGAATGGCGATGAGCGTTGCCCTGAAACCGGGCTGGAACCTCATCACCGTTCCCCAACTCGTATCCGTTCCATTGCTCGATGTGCAGGTAGTCCATTCCACGAACTTCCCAGTTCAATGGAGCGATGCAGTAGGCACTGATATCGGAACCGACTTTTTCCAATTTGTCCCCGGTCCAACAGACCCCAACACTAACTGGCCAGAAACTGGGGCATTCGAAGCGGTTACGGATGGCACCTTCCGTTCCGGCAACGCCTACTTCGTTCGCGTCCTCGATCCGGAAGGAGTTGTGCTGAACTTCGAATTGCCGCCCGCGGTGTTGACGGGAATTCGTTCCGCGATTCCTGCGGCGCAGACGGCGGGTTGGCAAATGACATGTCAGGTCGTGGGTGCAGCGCGATCTTCGAAAGCGATCATCGGCGAAAGCCCCGTTGCAACCGATAAATTCGATCCCAAACTTGATAGCGGTTTGCCACCTGGAATGGGCGGATTGCAAATTGCAATCAACGGGACCGAACGCATGTACCGCGATATTCGGAAGCAAGGATTGCTCGAGGAAAGCTTCAAGCTTCACATGGAGGGATTGGTGCCAGGTCAAAAGTATTCGCTCAAACTCTCGATGTTGAAGGGAGCGATACCTTACTGCACGATCTCTGATCCGGATGCGTCGTATCGCAAACCAAGTTGGCCACCCTCGACCTACATCTTCACGGCCAAAAACTCGACGCGCGACATTACGATCATCACTCCGGGAGGAATCAAGTGAAGACTCTTAAAATCACCTTTCTTCTTCTCGCTCTGGTGTCTCTCGTCCTCGCCGGATGTGGCGGGGGTGGAGGTGGAACTGGCGGTAGCGGTGGCGGCGCAGGCACCGTCGTGGGTCGTGTGTTGAACGTCGTCACGGGCGGCCCGATTAGTCCGGTCGCCACTGTTCAAGTCGGTTCTCACACCGCGAATACCGCGGCAGGCGATGGATCCTTTTCGGTCGCCGCCGACACGGGCGCAACGTCACTCACCGTTGATTCACACGGCACTTTCGCAGTTGCCACCTTCTCGATCCCAACCGTCAGCGGCACCGTCGATGCGGGCGACCTGTGGATCGGTCCTGAATTGGTCACGTTGACGGGCCGAGTGGTCTCCTCCGTCGATAATCAGCCGATTTCAGGTGCAACCGTGAAATTCGGCGGCCGAACGGGAGTCACCAACGCTCAGGGCATCTTTACCCTTGCAAACGTGGCCTATTCCTCAGCAACCCAGACCGCTTTCTGGGGCATTGCCGGTTCAGCTGTAGCATCAAATTATTTCAGTACAACCTTCAGCGCAGCCCCCTCAGTTGCCGATAATGGAGTTGTGACGGTCGCCGACGTGGTGCTCACCCCTTTGAGCGACACGACGCCCCCAGATCCCCCCGCGAATATCCTGGGCCGGGTAACCCCCAGTGCGGACGCTTTGGGAACGATTGTCACGCTAAAGGACCACTTAGGAAACGTGGTGAGAGTGTTTAACGTTGGTTCTAACGGGACCTACGCTTTTTGGGTCTTACCGGACTCATACACAATCACCTACAAAAATGGTGCGCTGACAGCCTCGGACCAAGCGGTGAACTTGACCGCGACAGACCAGGTCGTACACGTGCCGGACGTCGCACTGCATGGATAGACAAAGGCTTACTCGGAACGGAATCTTCGCCACGATTGTGGTCGTAGGCGGAGCATTGGCGGTCGGCTATGGCCGACACCTGATCCGTTTGGATCCGTTTGCAAACTTCGAGCATGCGGAGCCAAGTCAACAGAGCATCATGGCGTCGCTCAAAGACGTCGATGTCGTCCAGTACAACAAAGACAAGTTGATGGGAAGCGCACACGTTGGCGAGCTTGACCTTCGTCAAGATCAACGCACCTACGACTTGAGCAAGGTGTACAACGGCATTCTCTATACGGATCACGGTCGCATCGATTTCACTGCCGACCATGGCACATGGGATGCGGGCCGTTTGCAATTCGCGGTTGATACAGGCGCGCACGTCGTCAACAAAGATTTCAATTTGCAAGTCGCATCGTTTACGTTCGATCAGAACACCGGAGTCTTGCAGGTGCCGCGCGAAATCAGGGGGCACTTCCTTGGCGGAGAGATTACGGCCAAGACGTTCATGTACAACGTGAACACGAAGGACACCTCGGTGGGACCCGCGATGTGGACAGGTCGCCCGAACTTTAAGCAAGACACCGGCGACACCGGCAACACGAGTTGGACCTTCAAGACCGAAGGCATGGTCTCGCATAAGAGCGGAATTGAGATCTGGCATAAAGCGGAAGCAACGGACGGCGAAGTCATCGTTTCCGGGGATCAGATCGAGCGAAACGAAAAGACCGACGTGATCACCGCTACCGGCAACTGTTTGTACTTCTCGAAGAAAGCGAACATGGCGTGCGACAAGGTCGTGGTGTATCGCAAAGATAAGCGCGCAGTCCTGAGTGGAAATGTGCGCATGCTCGTCAAGCCGAAGGATTCGATGGAGAAGGAATTGAAGCCAGATACGGGCGAGATCCCTGTTTTTCACCCGGATGTTCCCGCCGACGTAGCCGCCCAAGCTGGAGGACAGATTACGGGCGAATCGCCCGCTGACAAGGAAGCCGACGACGAAGTGCGGTCAGGAAAGTCGACCCGAAAATATCCCACCGTCATCCTTTCGTCTCAGGTTGAGTATTGGTACGCAAAAGGCAACCGACACGCGATCATCACCGGCTCACCACAAGCTACCCAGACGCTCCAGGGCGCGCGCTGGAGACGTGTCTGGGCGAACAAAGGGCTTTACGACGGTGAGAAGGACTCCGTGCGGTTGGAGAGCACTCCCGGCAAGTCAGACGTGATCATGAAGAATTCCACAGGCGACGACATCCAAGCCACGTGGTTCGAATTCTCTACGCAGGAAGACAACGAGGATTGGCAAGGCAGTGGAATGAAAGGGACGGTGGTGCAGACGGAGAAGCCCGATGAAGACACGGGCGGAACGCAACCGCCTCCTGATACGAATGTCGCGCCGCCGCCGGCGGACACAGGGAAGAAACCGCCCCAATAGTTTGCGACGTCACGCGTCCTGCAAGTAATCCTTGATCTGTGCCGCTAACCGTTTCGTCATAGTGGGTACGGCTGCGATCTCCTCGACCGTCGCCCGACGAATTCCTTCCACCGATCCGAACGTCCGCAATAGCAATCGCTTGCGTCGCGGGCCGACACCCGGCACTTCTTCTAATGCCGAACCATGCATGCGCTTGTCACGCAACTTGCGATGGTAGGAGAGTGCGAAGCGATGCGCCTCGTCGCGCAGACGCCGCACCAACAAAAGGCCGGGGGAGTTAAGGGGAAGCACGACGTCTTTAAATCCATATTCTTTCATCGGCGGTCGCGCATAGTCATAATCGGCGTCCCTCTCAAGTCTTGACTTCTTGCCAGTTTGAGTTGAACTCGGATCTCGGATCTCGGATCGCGGATCTGGCGGCTCAGTCAGCATAGGGATCGCCCTAGGCCCAACTTCTCCTTCTGCGGCAATCGCATCGACACCCGCTCCGTGCAAAGCCGCGAATTCATGGTCTTCCGAAGGACCATCAGACGAGAGATTCAAAGCAGGCTCGTCCTCGAGCAACTCAAAAATCGGAAGTTGTCGCACTAGGTCTTCGCCGGTCGCCGGGACGCAGTCCTTATCAGTAGGCTGAGGTTCTGCGTTTGTCAGACTTGCGATGAGAGATCCGACATCGGGTACAGGCAGAGGTTCGCAAGGCGTGAATAAAATTTCCATGCGCTTAGCGAGTCCGGTCATCGGCACGTTTAGCCCGACCTCGTCACGCGCCTTGAGTGCGGCGGCGAGTTGACCTTTGCCGCCGTCGATCACGATCAGATCCGGCAAGCGAGAAAACTTCGCATCGCCTTCTACATAGGCTTTCAATCGACGCGTAATTACTTCGTGCATCATCGCAAAGTCGTTGGGTGATTCCGGGTGATAACGGATCTTGAATCGCCGATACTGATCCTTCGCCGGCTCTCCGTTCTCGACTACCACCATCGAGCCCACGGGGGCCATCCCTTGAGTGTTGGAGATGTCGTAGCATTCGATGCGCACAGGCGGCCCCGGGAGATCCAGTTCCTCTTGCAACTGGGTCATCGCTGACTCGGCCCATTGCTCCTTCTGCTGCAGTTCCTGGGCGAAGGTTGCGAGAGCCTGCTCGGCGTTGCTCGCCGCCATCTCGACCAAGCGGAGCTTGTCCCCACCCTGAGGCACATCGACGTTCACCGCCGATCCTCGCTTCTGCCGAAGGAATGCTTGCACGATCTCGCGCTCCGCGATCTCAACTGGAAGCAGAACCTCGCGCGGAACCTCTGGCGCGTCCGCGTAATACTGCTTTACAAATTCCTGAACTGCCTCACCCGTCGGAGCCTCGCTAGCACCATCCAGAATGAACTGCCGCTGTCCGATGAGCTTTCCGCCCCGGATATACAGCATCTGAATCGCTGCGCCGCGCTCGTCTTTCACAACCGCGACGACGTCTTGATCCACCGCCTTCTCGACTAGCACCTTCTGCTTCTGCATGATGCCTTCGAGCGCGGCAATTTGATCCCTCAGGGTTGCTGCTTCTTCAAAGTCCTCGTCGGCCGCTGCCGCCTCCATCTCAAATCGAAGCTCGTCCAGAATTCCTTCTTCCTTTCCGTTCAAGAAGCGTTCGACTTTGGAGATAACCCCTTTGTATTCTTTCGCGTCCGCCAACCCGGCACACGGTCCCATGCATCGGCCCAAGTGATAGTAGAGGCATGGCCGTTGCACGGCTTCACCCGTCCAACTCTTGCCGCACGGGATGAGAGGGAAGACCTTGTGCAAGAGTTGTAACGTGTCACGGACTGCAAATGCGCTTGCGTAAGGTCCGAAATATTTGCCACCATCGTGACGTGAACGCCGAGTGAACATCACCCGCGGAAACTTTTCTTTCGTCACGACGATGTACGGATAGCTCTTGTCGTCGCGCAGCCGAACGTTGTAGGGCGGGCGATGTTGCTTGATGAGGTTGCATTCGAGGACAAGGGCCTCCAGCTCGGAGTCGACGACGATCCACTCGATGTCCTCGACCTTGCTGACGAGCCGTTCGATCCGCGGTCCATGCCGGGTGGAATCTTGGAAGTAGCTTCGAACGCGGTTGCGAAGGCTGAGCGCCTTGCCTACATAAAGAACTTCACCCTTCGCACTTTTGTAGATGTAGCAACCGGGCTGGGCAGGCAGCCTCTTGAGCTGATCCACCACTTTCTCGGTTACCTGTCGGACTTTCTGCTTGGGCATGGCGATCTCTACCTGTAGATTACGCTTTTCCCAGCCAGTTAGTCGTGAAGAGGGAGAACGATGCCGACTGATTTCCTGCGGCCAGTCAACTTGTTGTTAAAAAATTAGCGGAAGAACTTGCAATTCTCCCGAGGCTGTGTTAATATTTTAACAGCGTGCAAAAGAAAGCGAGCCACTACCTGAGCAAGCGGGAGCAGCAAATCATGGAGGTCCTCTATCAACGGGAGCGCGCCACCGCGAACGAGTTGATGGAGCAACTGCCGGGGGGACCCTCCAATTCAACGGTTCGTACGATTCTGCGGATTCTAGAGGAGAAGAAGCAGGTGAAGAAGGTGGAGGAAGAGGGGCGATACGTCTACTTTGCGGCTTATCCGCGCGAGAAGGCGGCTAAGACGGCGCTTACCGGAATTATCGACACGTTCTTTGCCGGTTCAGTTCGAGACGTGGTGGCGACATTGATCGATGAACGGAAATCGCAGCTTTCTGCGGAAGATTTGGAGCATTTGCAATCGATGATCGATGAGGCGAGGAGGAAAGGAAAATGATTTTCTACAGTGCAATCGCATATTACGGAATGAAAGGGCTGTTTCTGTCCTTGCTTGCGCTAGGCGCCCTTGCCTTTATGCGAAAATCACCGGCGAGCAGCAAGAATTTCCTGGCGGTTTCCGCGCTAGTCGCCATGCTCGTCCTTCCGCTCGCATCGAGGTTTGTTCTTCCACATCAAGTGGTCCATGCTCCTCCAGCAATTTCAAAGCCAATCCTCTATGTTGAGATGCCTGCTTATGCTGCATATGAAGCAGCGCAGTCATCACCTAGCAGTGGAGTCGCTAGCTACGAACAAGCATTGCCACTCATCGACTACGTCTGCATGGGGCTGGCAAGCCTCTGGCTGATTGGCTTTTGCCTTCTATCGATCCGAATAATAGGTGGCGTGGTCCGGACCGCTCGAATGGCGCGCGGCACTCCATCCATTCGCGATGGGGTTCTCATTAGCGATTCGGTTCAAGTGCCGATGACCGTGTGGATCGGACGCCCGACGATTTTGCTTCCGCGCGAGGCATCGTCCTGGGATGAGCAGCGCTTAAGCAGAGTGATCTTGCACGAGCGAGCCCATGTTCAACGGCACGACCTATTCTGGAATTTCATCGCATTGGTCTGTTGCGCAATCTATTGGCCCTTGCCAACAGTCTGGGCGTTGCGGCGGATCGCGCGGGATACTGCCGAGCGCGCATGCGATGATCAAGTTCTTAGAAGTGGTGCATTTGCGCCCGACTACGCACAGGATTTAGTGGAGCTATCGCGACCGGAAGTGACTCGAGTCCCTGTCCTTGCGTTGCAGATCGTATCGAAATCCGAACTTGGCAAGCGCGTTGCTCACATCCTAGATGAAAAAATACGCCGTGGCGCAACGACGATCAAGGATCAGATATCCAGCTTCGTGGTGGCAGTCGCACTCTTGGTACCGGTTGCCGAGTATGGGATCGCATCGAGCCCCTTAGTCCAACAGGAATCGAGCGCCCCATCCTTTGTCAGCGTGGCCATTCCTGGATCCATTTCAGGCACTCCAGAAAACGGATTCATTGGCACTACGCACGATGGAAGGAAGGTCGAACTTCTTCAGATCCAGCACAAGGGAAAGCATGGCTTCGAAGCCTGGAAGCCGGACGGAACGCTGATCAAGAACCCAACGCAATATGGAAAGGCATGGTGGCTGGATCGATCGAGCCATGTCGAGCAGATTTTTCGCGTTCAAACCGATTCTCAGAACCCCCGATTAGCAAGTGTTACGTATAGCCTGCAAATTCCTGGCGAATGTCGATACGCGATGGAAAAGGGCGGCGAAGTTCTTCCTGCGGATCGTTCTGGCTCACGGATCGCGATCGGTCGACCGGAACTTGCCCCATCAGGATCTGGGCTGAACTCTTGCACCTTCATGTATCAGTCGCAAGAAGTGAAGCCGGTGTTCTCCATATCATTGAAGGAAGGCGAACCGGTTGCTAAGGATATGCAAGGTCGTCCGGCACCACAGGTTCATGATCTTTCAATTCGTCAGAACCTGAAAGCAGAGGTTGTTCAGATCGATGGGCGTCATGGTCATCTGGTGACCAAGAAGTTTCGTTGGGAGCTAGAGTTCATTGTCGACGGGCATTCACCGATCGACCTCTCTTACAAAGAGTTGGACAAAAACGGAGCCGAGCACTATTTGTCAATGAGCGCTGGTGGCCCGGTCAAGGGCGGGGTGCACGTTTTTCTTCGATCAGACTTACCGCTGAAGGATGTAGACCGAATTCAGATTCAACATCAAGAAACGTATGCGGTCGACTTCATGCACGTCGTCGTCCGGCCCGATTTGCTGCACCCGAACTAAAGATCGTCCTGGTGCTACGCTAATACATGGACGTCACGCAGGTAGGGGTTCTACTCCTCGTCGCGTGCGTCGTCGCCATCATCGCGCGGCGATTGAAGCTCCCTTATACGGTCGGCCTCGTGCTGGCCGGGAGCGGAATGGCCATTCTCGGTGCATGGCCGAACATGGTGATCAGCAAAGAGCTGATCTTCGATACGCTTCTTCCACCGCTTGTTTTCGAAGCAGCGTTTGCAATTCGGTGGCCGCGATTCAAACGAGACCTTGCCCTGATCGCGACGATCGCCTCGCTGGGCGTAGTTGTCGCCACCGCCATCGTCGCCTACGGGATGACTGTATTCGCCGGATGGGATTGGCGCGCGGCGCTCATCTTTGCGGCATTGATTGCGGCGACCGACCCCGTATCCGTCATCGCCACGATGAAAGAATCCAAGGTCGGCGGACGACTCAAGTTGCTTGTCGAAGCAGAAAGCCTCATGAACGACGGCACTGGTGCCGCGATGTTCGCGATTGCCCTTGGCACTCTTGCCGTGGGGAAGATCAATCCGGGTGGCGCAGCTTTCTCATTCATCTTCATCTCCTTCGGTGGGCTTATCGCTGGCACAGCGGTTGGTCTACTCTGCGTTTGGCTGATGGGACGCGTTTCCGATCATCTCGTCGAGATCGCGTTGAGCACGGTCGCCGCTTACGGCTCGTTTCTGTTGGGCGAACACTTCGCCGTCTCGGGTGTGCTTGCGACGGTAGCTGCGGGCATGATCATTGGCAACTACGGTCCGCTGCGCGGCCTGAGCGCTAAAGGGCACGCAGAGGTCGAGCGATTTTGGGAGTTCGCCGCGTTCGTCGCAAACTCATTCGTGTTCCTCTTAATGGGAATCAAACTCGCCAACGAGAACTACAGCAACATTTGGCTGGTCGCAGCGCTCGCAACAGTTCTCGTCTTGTTCAGCCGACTCGTTTCCGTCTTCGGATGTTGTGCGCTCTTTTCCCGTTCGAAACTGCGCGTGCCTATGAAGCATCAAGCGCTTCTGTTCTGGGGTGGCTTGCGTGGCGCTCTTGCTTTGTCACTCGCTCTCGCAATTCCGGACACGATGCCGAACTATCACGAAGTGATCGAAGTGACGTTCGTAGTCGTCGCGTTCTCGGTGATCGCTCAGGGGCTCACGGTGAAGCCCCTCATCATGCGCATCCAAAAGATGCCTCAGCCGGAGGCGTAGGTCACTTGTACGAGACGAGCTTGAAGGTCTTACCGAAATCCCGTATGGTGTCTCCGCCTACTCCCTTTCGCGGGCCATCGACTCCGCAAAAGAAACCGCGACGACCGTCGTAGCAAACAACACCGATCCTCACTTCATCTTTCGCGTTATGCATGAGGTAGATCCGTGCTGGCTTGCCTTGTACGTCAGCCTTATCGTCATTTATGACGTCGCTCTTAGAGATCTTCGATAAGCCGTGGATCATGTTCTCAAGCAACTGATCCACTTCATCTTTCGGCACCTTTATTGGGAACTCCGCATAAGTGACTTGATACTCGACGCCAGCATCGACCGTCGCGAACTTATAGCATGGATATGAATATCCTTCTTCCTTAACGATCGTTTTCGAACTGAAAGGGATATGAGGCATGTCCACTTTGAAGCCGGCATTCTTAGGTTGGATCGTCACCCAACCAGCGTGCGAATCGCGACCGGCTAGCAGAATTGTTGCAGCTAAAACTAGAACCATTTTTCGCTCCTTACTTCGACGTCAATCGGAATGAGTTCAAGAAACGTTTGCACTCATAGGAGTTGGCGTCTCCAAGTCGATCGGATGCGTACACGACATAGGAGTGATCCTTCGTCCAGAACAGAAAACCCTTGGTTTGATACTGCCCGCTCTGAATCGTCATGTACGTCGCGTTGTAGCCTTGAAACTTCTTCTTGCTGAGTGAAAGCGAAGTTGAGTGCATCGACATCGCGATCGCCTTTGCAACCTTCTCGTCAGAGTGAGGCTTAGACGCAACAACTTCTGGTGCGAACTTCACATCCCGGATGTAAAGGAGCCTCTTTTCATCCATTAGCTTATAAGTCATCGCGGTGACCACACCCAATTCCGAGGATCGATCCACCGAAGTCGAGGATTCCATCAAGCCCGGAGCTTCCGCCGAAAACGTTCGGTCAATTCCTTTGAACTTCAGCCAGCCATCATTGCTTGTGCGAGCGGTGGCACCTACAAAAGAAAGAGCTGTTACGAGTGCAATGCAAGTAGATCGATATCGGGTCATCTTAATTCTTCACCTCAACGGAATCAAAAAATCGTTTGTATTCGTCGGATTCGCTCCACGGCTCAGGACCAATCGCAATCAATGTGTAAACGCGGCCCTTGAAGTACATCACGTCCACTCTGCCGAATGCAGCGTTTCCGATATGGAAATTCGCAGAGAGCCAATCGTTACCGTCTCGCTGTTGAATAGAAGCCGGATCGCCCTCGCCTTCAACGTTCTTGATCACGGAATCCAAGGCGCGTTGACGCAGGTCTGTGATGTCATCTGCGGAAAGAGAGGCTTCGGCATCGCTTGGTAGATCCAGATATTCATAGTCGAACGTGCGCATGTCCCGCTCGAAGGTGAATCGGTGCAGCACCATCTTAAATTCGTCTTTGCTCAGATCGACCGCGTCGTCTTTCACGTCGGCCGGAAAGTCGATCGACACCGGGACGCCGCCCGGCTGGATGCGAGTGAAGTCAAACGTGCAATCCGATTTCGGCCCGCACTTGCGAGAGCCTGTTTGCTTGACAGAGTCGAAGAACTCGGTTGCCGAATCTGGCGCGCCAGCATCCGTTCCAAAGAGCGTGCCGACTTCGATGATGTGGCCGTTCATGCAATAGCAGCGGGACCACGTGGATGCGCCTTCCTTCTTGTCGTCGATCCGGTACTCCACACCGGGCCAACCATCCATCAAAACTTCGTTGTATCGCACTACATGGCGGTCTGGGGCGTCGATGAGCAGACCTGAGACGTAAGCGGCCAGCTGTTGATCAGGCGGCAGCGCTTTCTGCTCTTCGGGGCTCACCGGTGAGTCAGAAGCGTAGAAGAGGGCGCTCTCTGTCTCGCACGAGTAGGCCTTTCGGTCATCGCCTTTGGCCAAATTCATAGGCTCAGGCTTAGCGGGGAAGGAGACGGTCAATCCAATAGGCAGCGGGTACGGTTGAAGCGCACCGGAGTGGCTTCCCGGATGGATCAAAGCGAGCGCCGCGACAAAAAGAATTGCTGCCATAACGTCCTTGTAAGGGCATCTTTAGACTGAAAAGGTAAACTTTTGTCGATGTCCCCCCACATCCGTAACGTCGGCATCATTGCGCATGTCGATCATGGAAAAACGACGCTGGTCGATGCTATTTTTAAGCAAGCCGGTATTTTTCGCGAGAACCAGCACATGCAAGAGCGTGTGATGGACTCGAACGACCTTGAGCGCGAGAAGGGAATTACGATCCTCTCCAAGGTTGCGTCCGTTCACTACCGCGACTATAAGATCAACATTGTCGATACTCCCGGCCACGCCGACTTCGGGGGAGAAGTCGAACGCGTGCTGTCGATGGTCGATGGCGTTTTGCTGATCGTCGACGCGCAAGAGGGACCGATGCCGCAAACGCGCTTCGTCCTTAAGAAAGCTTTCGAGAACGGCCTCAAGCCCATCGTTTGCATCAACAAGATCGATCGAGAGCACGCGCGACCGCTGTGGGCTTACGACAAGACGATCGATCTTTTCATCGACCTAGGCGCCGACGAGAAGGACCTTTTCTTCCCGCATCTCTACACATCCGGAAACAGTGGATTCGCACGTGTTTCGCCAGATGGCGCCGAGACAGATATGCGCGAACTGTTCGAGATGATCATCAACTCGGTGCCGCCACCGCGCGTCGAACAAGAGGGTCCGTTCTTGTTGCAGGTTAATAATCTCGACTACTCAGACTATTTGGGTCGCATGTTCGGCGGGAAAGTTTTGCAGGGCCGAGTGAAGGTTGGCGACCGCTTGGAGATGATGAGGCCAACAACGGCAAAGAAGTCTGGTTTCAATGTGACGAAGCTTTGGACTTACGAAGGAATTCAGCTGAAGGAAGTGGATTCGGTCGGACCGGGTGAGATTTTGATGCTCTCGGGTCTGGACGGAGTTCTCATCTCTGACACGATCGCTGCGCCGGATACGACGACCGCCCTGCCCGCGATCAAGGTCGAGCCTTCGACACTGACGATGTCCTTCTTTGCGAACAACTCGCCGCTTTCAGGAAAGGACGGCGGGAAGTACCTGACCATCCACAAGATCAAAGAGCGGGTCGAGAAGGAAGAAGCGGTCAGCGTCTCGGTGAAGATCGATCCGGAAGGCCCCGCTGACTCGGTCAAGGTCCAAGCACGCGGCGAGCTCCAACTTGCGATTCTCATTGAGACGATGAGACGCGAAGGATACGAGATGCAAATCTCGCGACCTCAGGTTATCTACAAGAAGATCGACAACGTAGTCCACGAGCCCTATGAGATCGCGACCCTGGAATTGCCCGAGGACGCGGTGGGAACGGTTATGGAGGAGATGAGCCGCCGAAAGGGTGAACTCATCAATATGCGGACCGAATCCGGCGTGAATTTCCTGGAGTACAGCATTCCAACGCGCGGTCTCATTGGCTTCCGCTCCAACTTCCTGACGATGACCCGCGGACTCGGTTTGTTCGCTTCGTTGTTTGATGGCTACAAGCCATATCAGGGACAAGTGGAAACCCGAACCCAAGGATCACTCATCGCAAAAGATCCGGGCAAGCTCACGCGATATGCGTATGAGGACGTGATGGAACGTGGAACGTTGTTCTATCCGGTTGGCACCGATGTTTACGGCGGCATGATCGTGGGCGCGTGTTCGCGAGACGAGGACATGGTCGTCAACGCGACAAAAGAAAAGCACGCGACGAACATTCGCTCCGCGACTTCTGAACAGACGGCGGCTCTTGATACCCACAAGGAGTTCTCTCTTGAGCAGGCGCTGAGCTGGCTCCGAGACGATGAACTCCTTGAGGTCACTCCTAAGCAACTTCGGTTCCGCAAGAAGATCCTCGATCACGCTGAGCGACGAGTCTCCGAGCGACGAAGCGAAGTTCTGGTTTAGGATTAGTTTACGATCGGTCGAGGCAACGGCTTGCCTGTTTTCGCGTCCCATACACGCGCGATGCGCTCGTTGAGGCAGGCCGTGACAATGCGCGTGCCGTCAGGCGAGAAATACGCTGTGTTGACCCGATCTTTGTGACCAATTAGCTCGACGAGGAGCTTTCCGTTTTTTGCATCCCATACGCGAGCGGTCTTATCCGCTGACGCAGTTGAAATGCGCTTACCATCAGGAGAATACGCGGCAAACACAACCCAATCCTTGTGTCCTTTAAGCAGGAGAAGTTGCTTCCCTGAAACCGCGTCCCATACCGTAGCGGTTCCTTGATCCGACGCTGTCACGATCCTCGATCCATCAGGCGAGAACGACACAAAGAAGCAGCGGTATTGCGTCTTAGGGAGCTGCCATAGCTGCTTTCCTGTCGACGCGTTCCACATCCGCACAGTGCCATCAAACGATGCGGTTGCCAGGGTCTTGCCATCGGGTGAGAAGTTCTCGCACATCACACGCCCTTGATGTCCCTTCAATGTCATAAGCTCATGTCCGGTGCTCGAATCCCAGAGCCGCGCCGTGCCATCCTCGCCGCAGGTCAACACTTTCGACCCATCGGGTGAGAAAGATGCCCGCCAAACCTTGCCTCGGTGACCTTTCAGCTCGACGAGCTTCTTACGCGTCGCAACGCTCCAAATGATTGCGGTTCCATCCCACGAAGCAGTCACGATTCGCTTTCCATCGCGCGAATAATAGGCGCTGAGAACGGAGTTCTTGTGGCCCCTCAGTTCCCGCACGTCAGATGGGTCAAGCACGTTCCAGATTCTTGCCGTCGTGTCCCCGGAAGCCGTCAAGATGTGAGTTCCGTCGGGTGAAAAGGATGCCGTCGTGACGATGTTTTGATGCCCTGATAGATCGAAGGGGCGATCATCGCCAACCGTAACTCCCCTCGTGATGTGACTCCATCCAAAAGAAAGAAATCCGAGAAAAGGCGCACGACTGACTTGCAAAGTATAGGATCCCGGCGGCTGCGATTTCGGTACGTGAATGGCGTATCCGTATCCACCCCCGTCGGAATTCGGCGTCACCGGCATCGTGGATTCCCGGCCTACTTCATCCGACAGTCGAGCTTGGGCACCGTTAAGAAACTGGCCCTTCATCGAAATCGTTTCACCTGGAAGGATGGTGTTCTTTTCGAGAAAGAACCGCGGCTGGTCATAAGACCACATATAGCGATACGTGCAGAAAAGAGTTGTAAGAACAACAGCACCGGCAAGGAGAACGTTATTGATTACCTTTTGCCGAGCTCGACTGGCTGCGGTAGAAGTCAGCCGACGCTGTGCCTGCTCCTCATCCTCGTCCGTTGCACCGAGTTGACCAAGCCATTCGGCATCAAATACGTGCTTGTAAATTCTCGTTCGGATACACAACTGACCTTCGCGTATGCCAATCAATCCAGAAAGTTTCAGGCTCGCGATGACTGGATCTTGCTGAGAATTCAGGACGGTCTTTCCCCTTAACAACCGTCCGTAGATTTCGCGAACTCGGCGGAAATATTCCGTGGGTTCGATTCCGACGGGAATACCCTCGGCCACACGTCGTCGCACGTCGTGCAAGTTCGGTTCATTCGTTTGCGCTTCGTCGCTCAAGAAAATCTGGGCAACGATGCGATCGACTTCAGCTGACTTGATCGCACCGTTTTCCGCAACCATCTCGCAAAGGCGCTGCGTTAGATATGGATGGCCCGATGTCCAGTAGATGATCCGCTCCATCAAGCTCGATGCGACCATCGGGTCATCGCTTAATCCTTTTGCAAGCGGCCCACATTCTTGGAGTTTGAAATCTTGGAGCTCGATTCGACGACCGATGTTGAACGGCGTCAGATTTGGATCGGAAATAAGCTCAAGCGCGTCGGCCGTGCCGATCAAGACAAAGCTCAACAATTCGAATCGTCGGTCAGTCGCCCGCCGATTGTAGAAGTGGCGAATCCCGCCAAAAAATTCGTCGGTGCGGAAGGGAAGGCTTCTTACAAAATCAACCTCGTCGACGAAGACAACGAGACCGTTTACGATATTCGGAAGAACAACTTCTTCAATCGCCGCAAAGAATCTTTCAAGCGGGCCAAGGTGTAGATGGGTCTGCCAATACTTGAGCAGGTCGTTGCGTGCATTCAGCTCTTCGCCAAAGCGGGTGAGCATTCCCGCATACCATTGCTCCAAAGATAGATTCGATCCCCGACCTTGGAGG
>Ga0070666_10000954_pt1 | contig 17627 bp, 10 predicted proteins | sample KBSS23metaG_FD_64677 | JGI IMG/M metagenome (GOLD analysis project Ga0070666, IMG submission 64677) | Switchgrass rhizosphere microbial communities from Kellogg Biological Station, Michigan, USA - KBS S2-3 metaG | ecosystem: Host-associated > Plants > Roots > Rhizosphere > Soil ... | reverse complement strand
TCGCTGGAGATGGAACGCCGCTCCGGAAGGACGCGCCGCCATCCCGGGCGCTGGACGGCCGCCCGGAGCGGCGGTCCAGCGCCGCCTTGAAAAAGCCGCCGTCCGGGGAGGATTCCCATCGCCGCGGGAGAAGAGCCGCCGTCTGCGGAGGCGTCCCACCGCCGCGGGACGGCGGCGCGCCCTCCACGGAGATGGCGCGCCGTCCCGGGCTACACGGCGAAGTACCGCGCGTCCGGGTGGTGGAACACCAGCGCCGAGACCGTGGCCTCGGGGTCCATCATGTCGCCGTCGGTCAGCGCGACGCCGATCTCCTCCGGCCGCAGGACCTCGAAGAGCTGCCGCTGCATGGCGAGATCGGGGCAGGCCGGATAGCCGAAGCTGTAGCGCTTGCCGCGGTAGCGGCCGGCGATCCGCTCCTCGGGGCTGGTGCCCTTCGGGTCCGGGAAGCCCCAGGCCGCCCGCAGGTTGGCGTGGAGGCACTCGGCCGCGGCCTCGGCGGTCTCGATCGCCAGGGCGGCGAAGGCGTGGCTCTTCAGGTACTCCCCCTGGTTCTTCCACGCCTCCACCCGGTCCCGCACCCCCTCCCCGGCGGTGGTCACGAAGAGCGCCACGTGGTCCCCCGGCAGCAGGTAGTCGGTGAGGCAGAGGCCGCCGGGCCGGGCCTGGCGGGGGAGATCCCAGACGGCGACCGGATCGCCGCTCTCCGGATCGGTCAGGGTCAGCCGGTCCCCCTCCGCCCGGGCGGGGAAGAAGCGCCAGACCGCCCGGGCCTTCAGGCCGCCCTGGCGCCCCAGCTCCTTCAGCTCGTCGATCAGGGCCTCGAGCTTGAGGAACTTCGGGTCGCCGGCGGCCGCGAGCTGGCGGACCACCCCCTTGAGACCCAGGTGCTTGCCGTAGAGCATCTGCGGGTTGAGCAGGGCCCAGACGGTGTCGAGGTCGAGATCGCGGACGTGGCGCTCCAGGTCCGGCGGCCGCGGCACGTCGACGTCGCGCCGCACCTCGGCCTGCCCGGGCGCCGAGCCGGAGGTCTGGGGAGCGCTCTCGGCCGCGACGGCGGTGTCGGCGGCCTGCAACTCGGCGACCTCCCGCTCCAGCTCCGGCCGGGCGGCGGCGTCGCTCAGCCGCTCGACCAGGGAGAGGCCGTGCATGGCGTCCTTGGCGTAGGTGCAGAGGGCGCCGTAGGCGGGGGCGATCTTCTTGTGGGTGAAGCGCCGGGTCAGCGCCGCGCCGCCCACCAGCAGGGGGACCGAGATCCCGGCCGCCTTCAGGTCCTCGGCGGTCGAGACCATCTGCTGGGCGCTCTTCACCAGCAGCCCGGAGAGGCCGATGATGTCCGGCCGGTGCTCGCCGACGGCCTGGATCAGCCGCTCGGAGGGGACCTTGATCCCCAGGTTGACCACCGTGAAGCCGTTGTTCGAGAGCACGATGTCGACCAGGTTCTTGCCGATGTCGTGGACGTCCCCCTTGACGGTGGCGAGGATGATCTTGCCGCGGCCCGAGGAGCCGTCGGCCTTCTTCTCCATGTGCGGCTCCAGGTGGGAGACCGCGGCCTTCATCACCTCGGCGCTCTGCAGGACCTCGGCGACGATGAGCTGGTTGTCGTTGAACAGGCGCCCGACCTCGGCCATGCCGGCCATCAGCGGCCCGTTGATGATGTCGAGCGGGCTCGGCCAGCGCGGGTCGGCGAGGGCGAGCTCGAGGTCGTCGATCAGCCCCTCCTTGGTCCCCTCGACCACGGCGCGGGCCAGGCGCTCGTCGAGCGGCAGGGCCGCGCGCGCCGGGCGGGCGGCGGCCCCCGCCGCGCGGCCGCGGAAGAAGGCGGTGAAGGCGGCCACCGCGCGCTCGCCGGCCTCGACGTCCCCCAGCGGCAGGAAGATCAGGTCCTCGGCCAGCCGCCGCTCCTCCTCGGGGATGTCGGCGTAGCGGGCGAGCTTCTCGGTGTTGACGATGGCGGCGTCGAGCCCGGCCTTGGTGCAGTGGTGGAGGAAGACCGAGTTGAGCACCTCGCGGCCGGCCTCGGGCAGGCCGAAGCTGACGTTGGAGACCCCGAGGATGGTGCGGGTGTCGGGGAACAGCTCCCTGAGCGCCCGCACCCCCTCGACGGTCTGCGCCGCCGAGCCCAGGTAGGCCTGGTCGCCGGTGCCGCAGGGGAAGACCAGGGGATCCCACCAGATGTCCTCGGGGGCGACGCCGTACTCGCCGGTCAGGATCTGGTAGCTGCGCCGCGCCACCTCGATCTTGCGCTCCACGGTGACCGCCATCCCCTTCTCGTCGATGGTGCCGACCACCATCGCGGCGCCGAACAGGCGGGCGAGCGGGACCACCTTGTCGAAGCGGGAGCGGCCGTCCTCCAGGTTGATCGAGTTGAGGATCGCCTTGCCCTGGCAGTAGGTGAGGGCCCGCGCCATCACCCCGGCGTCGGTCGAGTCGATCATGATCGGCGCCTTGACCAGCCGGATCAGGCGGTCCAGGAAGGCCTCCACGTCCCCCTGCTCGTCGCGGTCGGGGTCCTGCAGGCAGACGTCGAGCACCTGCGCGCCGGACTTCACCTGGGCGCGCCCGACCTCGGCCGCCGCCTCGGTCTGGCCCTCGCGGATCAGGCGCTTGAACTTGCGGCTGCCGAGGACGTTGGTGCGCTCGCCGACCAGCAGCGGGCGGTTCTCCGGCGTCAGCTCGACGGCCTCGAGGCCGGAGACCATGGCGCGGTTGTGGTGCCGCACCGGGCGCGGCCGGCGGCCCGCCGCCGCCCGGGCCATCGCCTCGACGTGCGCCGCGGTGGTGCCGCAGCAGCCGCCGATCACGTTGAGCCACCCCTCGTCCATGTAGCGGCCGAGGACCCGCTCGAAGATGTCCGGCCCCTGGCTGTAGCGGCCGTCCTCGTCCGGCAGGCCGGCGTTGGGCACGCAGGCGGTGCGGGTGCGGACGAGGTTGGAGAGGGTCCGCAGGTGGTCGGACATGAGGTCGGGGCCGGTGGCGCAGTTGAGGCCCACGTAGAGGAAGTCGGAGTGGAGCATGGAGACCGCGAAGGCCTCGGCGTCCTGGCCGGCGAGCATGGTGCCGGTGGTCTCGACGGTCGCCGAGACGGCGACCGGCAGCCGCCAGCCGGCGGCCGCGAACGCCTGCTCGACGCCGAGCAGGCCGGCCTTGAGGTTGCGGGTGTCCTGCACGGTCTCCAGCAGCAGGTAGTCGGCGCCGCCGGCCATCAGCCCCACCGCCTGCACCCGGTAGGTCTCCTGGAGCTCCTCGAAGGTGATGTTGCCGGTCACCGAGATGGCGCGCGTCGTCGGTCCCATGGAGCCGCAGACGAAGCGGGTCCGGCCCGGGGCGTCGTAGCGGGCGGCGGCGACGCGGGCCAGGCGGGCGGCGGCCTCGTTGACCGCGTAGGCCTGGTCCTCCAGGGCGTACTCGCCGAGCACGAGCGGGGTGGCGCCGAAGGAGTTGGTCTTCAGGATGTCGGCGCCCGCCTCGAGATAGCCGGCGTGCACCCGGTCGACCACGTCGGGCCGGGTGATGCAGAGATAGTCGTTGCAGCCGTCGAGCTCCGGGCCGCCGAAGTCCTCGGGGGTCAGGTTCTGGGCCTGCATGGCGGTGCCGGTGGCGCCGTCCATCACCAGCACCCGCTCGGCGAGGGCGTCGAGCAGGAGGCGGCGGCGCTCCTCGAGGTCGGCGGGCCTCGGAGGGACGGGGGTCTCGTAGTTGCGATGGACGGTCGTCCGCGGCGCGGAGGTCTGGGGGCGCTGGTTCAAGTCTCGATCTCCCGGTTCTGGGCAGGCAACAAAAAAACCCGCCTCGCAGGCATCGCGAGAACGGGTCCCTTCGCGCGGACACTTGGTTGTCGCCGTCGCCGGCGACCGCATCCCCACACCCCTGAGGGAGCGGGAGGGCACCTTGGGTGTCCGTCCCAGGTTGCCGAGCCCGGGGGCCTGCCGGCCGCGGGCTCTCGCAATGCAATGACTTACCGTAATCCAGACCCCCGCGGATGTCAATGGCGTTCAGCGCGGGCCGGGAGCGGATTCAGGAAAAACCGTGTCCGGCGGGGCTTCGGCTTGCCGACCTTGAGCGCTCCTTCTATACTGGTTGAACGATTGTGAGCGTTTCGACACGACGAAGGCCATGCTCAACGTCACGCTCTTCTCCGTCCCGGCCCCCGGCCAGTGCATCAAGGGAGAGGGCGAGTACCTGGGCACGGTGCGCACCCACATGCACAAGGCGCCGCTGACGGCGCTGGCGGCCTGGACGCGGCACGAGGAGGGGGTGGCGGTCCGCATCGTCGACATGCAGACCCTGCGGCGCGAGGCGACCCCCTACGGCGAGATCGACTACGAAGGGCTGGTGCTCGAGAAGCACCGCGTCGGCGCGCCGTTCGAAGCGGTCGACGACGAGATCCGCGACAGCGACGTCGTCGGCATCAACGCCAACTTCACCCACTCGCGGCTGATCGCGGCGCAGTTCGCCCGCCACGCCAGGAGCCGCAACCCCAAGTGCCTGGTGGTCGTAGGCGGCACCGACGCCTCCGGCGATCCCGAATATTTCCTCCGCAACGGCGCCGACGTGGTGGTCAAGGGGGAGGGGGAGCTGGTCTTCCGCGAGCTCCTGCAGGGGCTGCGGCGGGGCCGCGACCTGGCCGCCATCCCCAACATCGTCTACAACGACGGCGGCACCTTCGTCCACAACCCGGACACCTTCCTGCGCCAGCGGCTCGACGTCGACCGCCTGCCGCCCCCCGATCTCGACGGCGTCGACCTCGCCACCTACACCGACACCGGCGAGGGGCGCCCGCCCTTCGACCTCCACGGCCCGTTCATCAGCGTCGAGACCTCCCGCGGCTGCGCCCAGGCCTGCACCTTCTGCGCGACCCCCTTCACCAAGGGGCGCTACCGGTTCATGTCGCTGCCGCGGATCGCGGAGCACTTCGCCTACTACTGGTCGCGAGGGATCCGCACCCTGCTCTTCCAGGAGGACAACCTGCTGTCGCGGATCCACCGCCGGCCCAACGGCGAGTACGTCCATCCCGAGGGGCGGGAGGAGCTGCTGGCGATGTTCCGCCTGGCCCGCGACATGGGCTTCTCCTGGGAGTTCACCAACGGCCTGGAGTTCGGCCAGTACGAGCACCAGGGGCGGATCGACCACGAGCTGGTGGACGCCATGTTCTGGCACCAGGTGGAGGGGACCTCGATCCGCGGCTGCTATCGCGCCACCATCCCGCTGGAGAACCTGACCGACGACAGCTCCCGGCTGTTCCGCAAGCTCAAGCCGCTCGACTGCGCCAAGGAGGTCATCCTCGCCCTGGCGGGGACCGGGGTCCACTCGCTGACCTTCAACCTGATCATCGGCCGGCCGGAGGACGACGAGGAGATCCTGCGCCTCTCCCATCACCGCTGCCTGGAGGTGCGCGAGGCGGTCGAGTCGGCCGGCCGGGGGACGACGGCCTACTTCAACGTCTACAACCTCTCGCTCCTCCCCGGCACGGTCGACTACCGCCATCACCGCGGCATGCTGGCGTTCGACCTGGAGCGGGACCCGGAGGTGATCACGTTCTATCTCGGATGTCTGCGGACGCGGCATTTTTCGCCGCTGGAGATCACCCAGGCGCGGGGCTCGCTGGCCAAGGTGCTCAACGGCGACCGGCTGATCCATGACTACGACGAGAACTACTACATCACGAGCCCGCGCTTCCTGCGCCTGTTCTCGTGAGGAGGATGAACGTTGTCCGGCGTTGGAGCCCATGGAGCCGAGCGGTCGCCACTCGCCGCCCGGCGGGCTCCGCCGCCATCCATTCATCGAGTGGCGAAAGGAGACTGGGCAATGAAGAAGCTGCCTACCGTTCGTACTGGCGTCAAGGCCGGCGAGTCGGCCGGAGCCACCGTCAGCTGCCTGTAACCCTCGCACCCGGGGCGGCCCCGGCGGGAGTCGATTCTCCCGCCGGGGCCGCCTTCGACTTTTAAATATTGCGAATCATTCAATTTCGGAGTAGCATCTCCCCTTCCGAAAGGAGGCAGGAGATGAAGAAGCTGCCGAACGTCCGTACGGGGATCAGGTCCGGAGCCGAGGTCGCGCCGACCACCGGCAAGACCGATCCGGCCCCGGCCGCGCCCGTGACCGGAACCGTGAGCTGCCTGTAGCCGCCGTGCCCCGGCGGGGGCGAGCCTCCCGCCGGGATCTCTCCGCTTCTCCCATCGCGACATCCACATTCTTGCAAGCGGCGGAAGTTCGCCCTAAGATAAATCACCGCTCCATTCTGAGTGGCAAGGAGGATCGATCGTGAAGAAGAAGCTGCCGAACGTCCGCACCGGCGTCAAGGCCGGCGACTCTGGCTACGCTCTTTGTCTGTAGAGAGCCGGGCTGATGGAGAGGGCCTCAGGGGATCCGCATTCCTCTGAGGCCCTTTTCACGTCCCCCCGCGAGCGTCCGGGAGAACCGCCGCCGATGGATTCCGCCGCCCCCTCCAGCCGTTCCGTGATCGCCGTGGGCGCCGCCGCCCAGGCCGCCGCGGCCCACCTGGGCAGCCTCCGCGCCTGTGCCGTGGAGGAGATCGCGAGCCTCGACGAGCTGCCGCCGCGGCTGGCCGGGCTGGGGGCCGGCACGCTCCTGGTGGTGCTGGACAGCGAGGGCGTCGGGCCCCTGGACCTGATCCGCCTGGCGCACGCCGCGGCGACCCTCGCCCCCGAGATCTCCCTGGGGGTCGTCTTCGGCCACGGGGAGGCGGGGCTCCTGGAGGCGGCGCGGCGCCTGCCGCCGCGGCCGTCGGTCGCCCCGCCCGACGGCCGGCAGGTGCTGTTCAACTCGATGGGACCCGGGTTTCCGGTGCCGGGCGCGCGCCTGGAGCGCCCCCAGGGGGAGCCGGCGCGGATCGGCGCCGAGCTGGTCAGGCCCGCCGAGGCCCTCTACATGATCGGGCACTCGAACGGCGCCCACATGAGCCTGGGGGGCGCCCTGCTCTGCCGCCGCTCGGCGGTGACGGCGGCCTCCGACGACCTCCAGCTCTACTCCTGCTTCCACGGCGACCCCTGCGAGTGGGCGGCGACCACCGGCGAGATCGAGACCGCCGCCGACTCCCTCCGCGGCCGGCGGCTGGTCTTCCCGACCTGCTTCGGGGTCACCGTCGTGGACCACCCTTTCGCGCGCCACGCCAGCATCGGCGAGGGGCTGCTGCGCTACACCCCGGCGGAGGCCCTGCTGACCGTGGTCTCGGTGGTCACCGTCCAGCGGCCGGACCTCGCCATCCTCTACTACCTCCTCAACTCCGGCCTCCCCTTCGGCGCGGCGGCCAACCGCCTCAACCAGTACCGGTTGCGGGCGGGGAAGAAGGCCGAGTTCCTCTGCTTCGGCGATGCCGAGACCCGGCTCTCCCCGGGGCTCCGGCAGGCCCGGGCCGGGTGGGAGGGGGACCTCCTGCGGATCGACTTCGAGACCTCCGGGGAGCCGGCCGACCTGGTGGCCACGCTGCCGCCGGGTGAGCTCCCCCCCGAGCCGGTGCTGATCGCCGAGCGGGAGGACCCGGAGACCGCGGTCTGCCTCGACCCCGGCGGCACCCTCTACGCCACGGTCGGCGCGGGCGCCTCCTCGCCGCTCCGCTTCCGGCTGGTCTCCCGGCAGGAGCTGGCCGACCCGGGAGAGACCGCCCGCCGGATCCTGGCCGACCTGGCCTTCTTCGACTGCTACCTCCCCGTGATGGCCTCGTCAGGGGACCCGGAGGTGGTCTCCGTCCTGGGCGACGCCCTGCTCAACCTCGAGGACCTGCTGAACCGCTGGCCGCTCGCCCGGATCGCGGCCGGCGAGTGCGTGGCCGCCGCCGAGGTGGAGGGGGAGCGGCTGGGCCTGGTCGAGCGGCTGGAGGGGGTGGCGGAGGCGGCGCTCAACCTCTACGCCGGGGTGATGACGTCCGACTTCCGATTGCAGCCGGGGAGCTGGGGCTCCTACTACCCCTGGACGCTCTCGGAGACCGACGACGGGACCTGCGGCTACTGCGGGGAGCCGCTGCGCCGGATGGTCTCCCGGGCCTCGCTCGGCCCGGGCACGCGCGAGGCGGGCTACTGCCTGGCCTGCGGGCCGGTCTACGAGGGGCATCCGGAGCTGGCGCGCTTCCTGGAGTCGCCGGACCGCTGCGCCGTGGGCGAGAGCCTGGAGATCTCCCTGGAGGTGGCCAACCCCTACGGCCTGCCGCTGACCGCCGCCGCCGTGCCGGTGCTCAAGCACTTCGCCCGCGGCCGCAGCCGCGACGGCGAGATCGCCGCCGCCGAGGCGCCGCCCGGCGGCTCGGTCCGGCTGGACATGAAGGTGGAGGTTCCGGCCGACTTCCGGCCCGGCACCCACCACCTGAGCGCCGCCCTGATCCTGGGCGGCCGGATGACCTTCTACCGCCGGCTGATCCGGATCGCCCCGCCGCGGGGCCTATAATCAGGCGCCAGGCAGGCGGCGACCTCCATGTCGAACCCTTTCTCCCGCACCCTGCGATCGCTCGAAGGCGACCTCGCCGCGGGATCGGCCCTCGGCATCGCCACCGTCACCGCCCTCCTCGTCCTCGGAGGGGTCTGGGCGCTGGTTGCCCGCTTGCCGGTCTACGTGACCAGCGAGGAGGCGCGGCTGGAGGTGGGGGAGGCCCCCCGGACGGTCGCCGCCGACGTGACCGGCCGGATCGTCCGGGTGGCGGCGGCGGTCGGACAGGAGGTCCGGGCCGGCCAGACGCTCTTCGAGCTGGACTCCGGCGTCGAGCGCGGGCGGCTCGCCGAGGAGGACGCCCGGCTGGAAGGCGCGCGTCTGCAGATCGCCAGCCTGCGGCGGTCCGAGGCCACCGAGATCGAGGGGCTCCGGCGCGCCCGCGAGACCGGCCGGGCGGCGGCGGTCGAGGCCCGCTCCCGCTACGAGGCCGTCCTGGCGGCCGCCGAGCTGGCCGAGGACGAGGCGGCCCGCAACGACCGGCTCTACCAGGGGGGGCTGGTGCCCGAGCTGGAGGCCACCCGCTCCCGCGCCCTCGCCCGCCAGCGCCGCAAGGAGGCCGAGGCGCTGCGCCAGGAGGTGGCCCGCGTCGAGGTCGAGACCGGCCGCGAGGTCCAGGACCGCCAGGCCAAGGTCGACGGCATCCGCCACGATATCGCCGAGCAGGAAGGGCAGGCCGGGCTCTCCGTCGCCACCTCCGGCCGGCTGCGCGAGGAGGAGAAGCTCCGGCTGGTGCGGGCGCCGGTCTCCGGGCGCCTGGCCGAGGTCGCCCGGGTCCAGCCCGGGGCGGTGGTCGGGGCCGGCGCCCAGCTCGCGACCATCCTGCCGCCGGGCCGGCTGCAGGGGGTCGCCACCTTCCTCCCCTCGTCGTCGCTGGCGCGGATCCGTCCCGGACAGCCGGCCCGCCTCCGCCTCGAGGGCTTCCCCTGGACCGAGTACGGCAGCCTCGCCTCGCGGGTGGCCCGGGTCTCCGACGAGCCCCGCCAGGGGCGCGTCTGGATCGTCTTCACCCTCTCGGGGCAGCCCCGTTCCGCCATCCCGCTCCGCCACGGCCTGCCCGGCACCCTGGAGGTCGAGGTCGAGCGGGTCTCGCCGGCGGCGCTGCTGCTGCGGGCCGCCGGCTGGCCGCGCACATGAGCGCCCCGATGGCGGGAACGCCGAAGCGCCGGCTCCTCGTCCCCGAGGTCGTCCAGACCTCGGCCATGGACTGCGGCCCCGCCGCCCTCAAGAGCTTCCTCGGCGGCTTCGGCGTGGAGGTCGGCTACGACCGCCTGCGGGAGATCTGCCAGACCGACGTCGACGGCACCACCATCGACACCATGGAGGACGTCGCCGTCCAGCTCGGCCTCGCCGCCGAGCAGGTGCTGCTGCCGGTCGACCACCTGCTCTACGACGAGGCCCGGGCCTGGCCGGCCATCCTGGTGTCGAGCAACCCCTCGGGCGGCTCCCACTTCATCGTGGTCTGGCGGCGGCTGGGCCCCTGGGTCCAGGTGATGGACCCCAAGGTGGGCCGGCGCCGGGTCCGCCTGACCGATCTCCTGGGGGAGCTCTACGTCCACGAGCTGGCGGTGCCCGCCGCCGACTGGCGGGAGTGGGCGGGCTCGGAGGACTACCTGGCGGTGCTGCGGCGGCGCATCGGCGTGCTGAAGGTGCCGCCGGCGGCGCGGGAGGAGCTGCTCGCCCGCGCCCTCGGCGATCCGGGCTGGCGGGCGCTCGCCGTGCTCGACGCCGCCACCCGGATGGCCGGCGCGGTGGTGCGGTCCGGCGGCATGCGGCCCGGTCCGGAGGTCGCGGGGCTGATCCGCGCCTGCCTCGACGAAGCGGCGGCCCCGGGCGGCGATCCGTCGGGCGGCGTGCCGCTGCGCTACTTTTCCGCCCGGCCCGCGGACGGCGGCTTCGCGGGCGAGCCCGGGCTGATCCTCAAGGGGGCCGTGCTGGTGCGGGCCCTGGGGCTCCGCGGCTCCGCGCCCGCCGATGCCGCGAAAGAAGCGAAAGCAGAGGAGGCGGACGCCCGCCCGCCCCTGCGCCCGGAGCTGCTCGCCGCCCTGCGGGCTCCCGAGGCGCGGCCGGGGCGCGAGTTGCTCCGCCTGCTGCGCGCCAGCGGCGGCGCCGGCATCGCCGCGGTGGCGGTCGGCCTGGCCGCGGGGGCCCTCTTCTCGGTCCTCGAGATCCTCCTCCTGCGCGGCCTCCTGGGCGCCGGCGGGCGGCTGGCCATCCCCGAGCAGCGCCTGGCCGCGGCGGGGGTCTTCGCGCTCTTCCTGGCCGGCATGCTGGCGCTCGAGATCCCCACCGTGCGGGGGCTGCTGCGGCTGGGGCGGCAGCTCGAGATCCGCCTGCGGCGGGCGTTCCTCGAGAAGACCGCCCGCCTGACCGACCTCTACTTCCGCAGCCGCCTGAGCTCGGACGTGGCGGAGCGCAGCCACAGCGTCCACCTGGTGCGCGCCATCCCGGTGCTGGCGGGCAACGCCGCCCGCACGGTGAGCCAGCTCCTGCTGACCGCCGCCGGCATCGTCTGGCTCGCCCCCGAGGCCTTCCCCTTCGTGGCGCTGTCGGCCCTGGTGGCCCTGGGGCTGCCGGTCGCCTTCCAGCCGCTGCTCGCCGAGCGCGACCTGCGGGCGCGCAACCACGCGGGGGCGCTCAGCCGCTTCTATCTCGACGGCCTGCTCGGCCTGGTGCCGGTGCGCAACCACGCGGCCGAGCGGCCGATGCGGCGCGAGCACGAGGGGCTGCTCGTGCAGTGGGCCGGGGCGATGCTGCGGAAGGAGCGCGCCCGGCTGCTGGTGGACAGCCTGCAGTCGGTGACCGGCACGGCCCTGGCGGTGGCTCTCCTTTTCCGCCACGTCGCCGGCGACGGCGAGCTCGGCCCCATCCTGCTGCTCGCCTACTGGACGCTCGGCCTCCAGGACCTGGGGCAGCAGCTCGTGGCCACCGGCCAGCAGCTCCCGCAGTACCGCAACGTGGCGCTGCGCCTGCTCGCCGTGCTGGGGGCGGAGGAGGCCCGGTCGGACGGCGAGACCGCCACGGAGACGGCCGCTCCCGCGGTCTCGGCGCGGCCCGGGGCGGCGATCCGGATCGAGGGGGTCCGCGCCGTCCGCGCCGGCCACACGGTGCTCGACGAGGTCGAGGTGGCGGTCGAGCCCGGCGAGCACGTGGCGGTGGTCGGCCCCTCCGGCGCCGGCAAGTCGAGCCTGGTCGGCCTTCTTCTCGGCTGGCTGGGTCCGGCGGCCGGCCGGATCCTGGTGGACGGCGAGCCGCTCGACCCCCGCCGCCTGGCGGAGCTGCGGCGGCAGACCGCCTGGGTCGATCCGGAGGTCCAGCTCTGGAACCGCTCCCTGCTGGAGAACCTCCAGTACGGCGCTCCCGCCTCCGCCCACGGCCTGGCCGGCACGGCGGTCGAGGCGGCCACCCTGCGCGACCTGATGGTCAACCTCCCCCAGGGGCTGCAGACGCCGCTCGGCGAGGGGGGCGCCCTGGTCTCGGGGGGCGAGGGGCAGCGGGTCCGCCTGGGCCGCGCCCTGCTGCGGCCGGACGCCCGCCTGGTCCTCCTCGACGAGCCCTTCCGGGGCCTGGGCCGGAGCCAGCGGCTGGAGCTGATGGTGCGGGCCCGGAGCTGGTGGAAGCGGGCGACCCTGCTGTTCGTGACCCACGACATCGAGCACACGCTCGCCTTCGACCGCGTCCTGGTGGTCGAGGGGGGGCGGGTGGTCGAGAGCGGCCGGCCCGCCGACCTGGTCCAGGACCCGCTGTCGCGCTACGCCGGGCTGCTCGCGGCCGAGCGGAGCCTGCGCGAGTCGTTCGTCCGCAAGGCCTCCTGGCGCCGGCTGCGCATCGACGGCGCCGGGCTCCAGGAGACCGCCCGGGTGGGCGCGCCGGCCGGGGCGGGAGGTCCGCGGTGAGGCTGGAGGAGCTCGGCTGGGCGCCGGGGCAGGCCGGCGAGGCCCTGGAGGCGCTGGCCCGCCGGAGCGGCCTGCTGGCCGCCGCGGGGGCGCCGGAGCCCACGGCCGTGGAGGAGCCGGCGGCGGACCCGGGCCCCGCGATCGAGGCCGCCGCCGGACGGCTCGGCGTGGAGGTCGAGCCGGTGGGGGTCTTCCACGGCGAGGCCCTCCGGCTGGTCCGCTCCTGCGGCCCCGCCCTGCTGCGCATCCCGAACGGCTCCCGGCCCTTCCTGCTGGCCGTCCGCCGCGCCCGCCGGGGCCGGGTCGAGATCCTCGGGCCCGACCTGCGGCTGCACCGGGTCGCGGCGGAGCGGGTGGCCGGAGAGCTCCGCCGCGAGGCCGAGGCGGGGGTGGAGCCGGGGATCGCACGGCTCCTCGACCGCGCCGGGGTGGCGGGCCGCCGGCGGGAGCGGGCCCGCCGGGCCCTGCTGGCCGAGCAGCTCGGCAAGACCTACCTCGCGGGCTTCTGGCTGCTGCGCCCCTCCCCCGACTCCGGCTTCCGGCGCCAGCTCGCCGGCGTCGGGGTGCTCCGGCAGCTCCGCCGGACGCTCGCCTTCTACGCCCTCGCCTACCTCCTCCTCCTGGCCGCCTGGTGGGTGCTCGGGCAAGGGGCCCTCGCCGGGCGGCTCGACCGCGTCTGGCTGTGGACCTGGGCGCTGATGCTCTTCGCCGCCCTGCCGCCGCGGCTGCTGAGCGGCTGGTTCCAGGCCAAGACGGCGGTGGGCACCGGGGCGCTGCTCAAGCGGCGGCTCCTCCACGGCACCCTGCGGCTCGACCCGGACGAGATCCGCCACCAGGGGGCGGGCCAGCTCCTGGGCCGGGTCATCGAGTCGGAGGCGGTGGAGACCAACGCCCTGCTCGGCGGCTTCCTGGCGGCCACCGCGACGATCGAGCTGCTGCTCGCCTTCTTCGTGGTGGGGCAGGGGATCGCCGGCGCCTGGCACGTGCTGGCGCTGGCCGTCTGGTGCGGGGTGGTGGCGCTCCTCGGCGCGCGCTACCTCGCCCGCCGGCGGCGGTGGACGGCCGCCCGGCTCGCCATGACCCACGAGCTGGTGGAGAGCCTGGTCGGCCACCGCACCCGCCTCGCCCAGGAGCCCCCGGAGCGCTGGCACCTGCGCGAGGACCAGCTCCTCGACCGCTACCTCGGGGAGTCGGCGGCCATCGACCGCGGCCAGTCCCTCCTCCTGTCGCTGCTGCCGCGCGGCTGGCTGCTGCTGGGGATCGGCGTGCTGCTGCCCGCCTTCGTGGCCGGCGGCGCCACGGTCGCCGGCCTGGCGGTGGGGGTCGCCGGGGCGCTGATGGCCTACCGCGCCTTCGGCCGGCTGGCCGAGGGGTTCTCCTACCTGGCGGGCGCCCTGATCAGCTGGAACCAGGCCTCCCTCCTCTTCCACGCCTCGGCGCGGGAGCGGCGGCCCGGGGCGCTCCTGGAGGCGCCGGCCGAGCCCACGGACGATCTGCGGCGGGCGGGCGCCGGACCGCTCCTGGAGGCCCGCGACCTCTCCTTCCGCCATCGCGGCCGGGCCCTGCCCGCGCTGCGCGGAGGGAGCCTGGAGATCCAGCGCGGCGACCGCGTCCTCCTCGAGGGCCCTTCGGGCGGCGGCAAGTCGACCCTGGCCTCCCTGCTGGCCGGCCTGCGCGAGCCGGACTCGGGGCTGCTCCTGCTCGGCGGCCTCGACCGCTTCACGGTCGGCGAGACCGCCTGGCGGCGGCGGATCGTGCTCTCCCCCCAGTTCCACGAGAACCACGTGCTCAGCGAGACCCTCGCCTTCAATCTCCTGATGGGCCGCGGCTGGCCGGCGGCGCCCGCGGATCTGGCGGAGGCCGAGGAGGTCTGCCGCGAGCTGGGGCTGGGGGACCTGCTCGACCGCATGCCCGCCGGCATCCAGCAGCTGGTCGGCGAGACCGGCTGGCAGCTCTCGCACGGCGAGCGCAGCCGCCTGTTCATCGCCCGCGCCCTGCTGCAGCGGGCCGATCTCACGATCCTCGACGAAAGCTTCGCCTCGCTCGACCCGGTCAACCTGGACCTCGCCCTCGACTGCGTGCTGGCGCGCTCGCGCAGCCTGCTGCTGATCGCCCACGATTGAGAGCTCGCGCCTCCGTTTTCTGGGCTATAATCGACCGACAATGTCAATGTTCATGAACAAGAATTAGACGCGGGTTTCGTCTTCGGAGACGAAAGGAGCTCGAGACATGGCTTTCAAGGCGATCGAAACAGAAGCCAGCAATGAAATCCAGCTCAGGAGCGTTGAGCTTGCCATAACCTCCCGGTGCAATTTCCGCTGCTCCTACTGCGGCGCTTTCGACCTCAACGAGCGGCAGGTGCTGACGGGCGACGCCGCCATCGACATCATCAGCGATCTGCCGCACCTCGAGCGGGTGAAGCTCTCCGGCGGCGAGGTGCTGCTGAGGTTCGACGATTGCCTCCAGGTGGTCCAATATTGCGCCTCGCGGGGAATCGAGACGCAGATCAACACCAACGGCAGCCTGCTCGACCACGAAAAGATCACGACTCTCAAGAACGCCGGCGTGAGCTGCCTGCACTTCTCCCTCGACTTCACCACCGCCGAGGAGCACGCCCGCTTCTACCGGGTGCGGCCCGACGTCTTCCCCAAGATCATCAACTCCATCCGCGAATCGGTGGCCAGCGGCACGATCGACACCGTGGTCGAGACGATCGTCTTCAACGAGACCAAGAAGCATCTCGTCGAGATCCACGACTTCATCGCCGATCTGGGCGTGACCAAGCACGAGATCCAGATGGAGATTCCCGGCATCCACGAGGGCTACACGTCGACCACCCCGGCGGACGAGCTCGCCGAGCTCCTCTGCGACCTGATCGACCACCAGCGGCCGGGCGTCCACATGTACTTCAGCTGCCTGTCGGCCTACATCAAGCCGACCAGCCCCAGCTTCCCGCGCATCCGCCCGTACTACGGCCGGGACGGCGTCCACTTCGCCGGCTGCATCGAGGGCAAGAACCAGCTCCACGTGCACAGCAACGGCGACATCATGCTCTGCGAGCTGGGCGCGCCGTCGGTGATCGGCAACGTCTTCCAGACCCGGCTCAGCCACCTGGTCGAGAGCCGGCCCGAGTCGCTCCTCTCCTTCGTCAAGTCCAAGCACGTGGACGGCACCCACGTCTGCTTCCGCAACTGCGACACGCCGGGAGAGAAGAAGGCGGCGTCCCCGCTGCGGGTCCTCCACTGACCGCCGGAGTGGCAACCATGGCCCTGGCCGACGTGAAGGTCAGCAGGTCGTGCGACCTGGTGACGGTCCCCCCCAGCCGCTTCTGGATGGGGGACCGCTCCGGCGAGGGGTTCGAGCAGGAGCGGCCGGCCCACGAGGTCTCCCTGGACGCCTTCGAGATCGGCCGCTACTGCGTCACGGCGGGGGACTACCTGGAGTTCATCGCCGGCGATCCCGGATTCCAGGAGCGGTGGTGCGACTACATCAACCCCTGCTTCATCATCAAGGGGCCGCGCGGCTACCGGCTGGCCGAGGGGGCCGCCGACTACCCGATGATCCAGGTCAACGCGGCGGGGGCGATGGCCTACTGCAACTGGATGTCGCGGCAGTGGGGGCTGGAGCCGGTGTACGACCTCCGCAAGCTCGACGGCGATCCCGGGCGGAGCGGCTTCCGCCTGCCGACCGAGGCGGAGTGGGAGCGGGCCTGCGGCGGCGACCGCGCCGATCCGGCGCGCCACAACCACCGGGGCTACGCCGGCGACCGCCGGGAGCTGTGGGCGAGCGCCCGCGGCATCGGCGCCTTCCGCCTCCAGCCCTGGTCGCCGATGCCGGTGGGGAGCCTGCCGGCCAACGAGCTGGGCCTCCACGAGATGCTGGGCAACGTCTGCGAGTGGTGCCACGACCGCTACGCCCCTTATACCGAGGCCCCGGCGGCGAACCCGCGGGGCGGCGCCGGCGGCTCCTTCCGGGTGGTCCGCGGCGGCAGCTTCAACGACGGCCCCGAGAAGCTGCGCGCCACCTACCGCTACGCGATCAACCAGGGCACCAAGTGCATGATCTACGGCTTCCGGATGGCGCGCACTCTCCGAGGATGAGCCCGGATCCGGTTCCGCAGACGATCGACCTCCCCGGCGGTCGGTTCGCCCTGGGCGACCTCTGGGGGGACGGCGAGCCGGACGAGCAGCCGGTCCGCGAGGTCGACGTGCCCGCCTTCGCCCTGGGCCGCACCCCGGTCACCAACGCGCAGTACCTGGAGTTCCTCAACGCCTCCCGGGACTGGAGCCCGCCGTATCCGCGGGAGACCTGGGAGGCCCTGCCGGCCTGGCGGGACGCCCCGCCGGAGATCGCGCACCACCCGGTGACCTACGTCTCCTGGCGCGGCGCCCGCGCCTACTGCGCCTGGCTGAGCGAGATCACCGGCGAGAGGTACCGCCTCCCCACCGAGGCCGAGTGGCAGTACGCGGCCACCGCCGGGGGGAAGCTCAAGTGGAGCCTGGGCAACCAGTTCGTCCGCGCGCGCTACCACTGCAACGCGGCCGGCCCCGCCCGCGCCGACGTGGGGCCGGAGTCCGAGCTGGGCTTCCTGCATCTCACCGGCAACGTCTTCGAGTGGACCCTCGACGAGTACACGGTGTCGCTCGACCGCTCCGATCCCGCGGCGGGGCTCCCTGGCTCGCGGGTAGTGAAGGGGGGCGCCTTCATCCTGCGCGAGCCCCCGGGGCTGCGCAACGCCCGCCGCTTCTCCTGCGTGGAGGAGAGCTGCCTCGACTGCGTAGGCTTCCGCGTCGCCCGCGAGGCCGCGCCGGGATGAGCGCGCTGGAGGGCACCGTCCCCGGCATGCTCGACCGCACCCTGGAGGTCCACGGCGCGCGCGAGGGGCTCTTCGCGGGCGCCGACGCGCTGACCTTCGCCGAGCTCTACCGGCGGTCCCTGGCGGTGGCGGAGACGCTGCGGGATCTCGGGGTGCGCCCGGGGGACCGGGTCGGCATCCTGATGGAGAAGAGCCTGGAGCAGGTCGTCGCCATCCTGGGATCGCTGTTCGCCGAGGCCCTCTTCGTCCCCCTCCACCCCAGCCTCAAGCCCGCCAACGTCGACCACGTGATCCACGACTGCGGCATGGCGGCGATGGTGACCGACGCGGGCCGGGCCGCGGACCTGGCCGGCCGCCAGCCCGGGCTGAAGGTCCTGGTCGGCCGGGGGGAGGAGGTCCCGGGGCTGCTCTCGCTCCCCCGCCGGATCGCCGAGGCGGGGAGCCCGCGGCGCTTCTTCTCCGGGCGCGGGGAGGACCCG
>Ga0070666_10000953_pt1 | contig 17631 bp, 16 predicted proteins | sample KBSS23metaG_FD_64677 | JGI IMG/M metagenome (GOLD analysis project Ga0070666, IMG submission 64677) | Switchgrass rhizosphere microbial communities from Kellogg Biological Station, Michigan, USA - KBS S2-3 metaG | ecosystem: Host-associated > Plants > Roots > Rhizosphere > Soil ... | reverse complement strand
TCGCGCCGCGTCGACAGGATCTGGCCGAACTTGACGAAAATCGGCCCGAGTTCGATCAGCGCCAAGCGCAAGCGCGCGCCGCGAGTAAGGCTTGCGATGTCCGCGCGTGTCCGCGGCAACAGCGGCCGCAGAATTTGCAGCGGCCGGAACAGGTGCGCGGCCTGGACGAGGTCGTCGAGCCGATAGCGCACGAGTGTTGCGGCGATGCGTAACAGCCGCGGCGTCTGCCGCAACGGCGTCACGCCACACCCCCGCGTGCGCGCAGGCGCTGCACGCGCGCATCGAGCCGGTCGCCGCGTTCGCGCAAGCGATCGACGTCGTCAAGGAATTGTTCCAGTTCAGCCGGCGCAATCAAATCGCGGCTTTCTTCGCGCAGGTATTCGGCGCCGTTCTGCGCGAACGCCCGTGCGGATTCGCGCGTCCATGCGAACGCACGGGCGAAAGCGCGAGCGAGCGGCACACCCAGCACATCGCCGAACGTTTTCGCAAAGGCTTCCTCAACGTCGGGGCGGAAATCGCGCAACAGCTTTTCCATTTGCCGCGCCAGTTCCGCGTCGCCGGAGAGTTCGACCTTGCCCGGCGGCAGCGGCGAACTATCGCCGCGGCGCAACGCGAATGCGAGCAGGCTCGCCGGCGACGCGTGCAGATTCAGATCCGTCGGCGCTTGCCAATGCGGGCCTACGACGAGCTTGCCGTCGCGCACGTTGATTGCAAGAGCGAGGTCCAGGCCACGCAACTGTACGCCGATGCGGCGGCCTTCGAGCGCGCCGACCGCGGCATGCGACGGCGGATCGAGTGCGAGTGCACGATTGAGCGCAGCCGCGAGCAGGGTACCCAGACGCGCGAGCACGGGATTGGCTTGACGGGGCGGGCCGGCGCTCACGTTTTCTGCTGCATCCGATCGCGCGTCAGATACTGCGCCAGTCGCAGCAATCCTTCCTGCATCGACACTTTCGGCGCGTAACCCAAATCGTTGCGCGCGGCATTGATGTTGAACCAGTGCGCCGTCGACAATTGTTCGACGACGAAACGCGTCAGCGGCGGCTCGTTCTTGATCCCCAGCGTCGCGTAGATATTCTCCAGCGCCGTGCCGAGGAAATTGGCGAGTCCCAGCGGAATGCGCCGCTTTTCGGCCGGAAAGCCGTCGGCCTGCAGCCAGGAGTTGATCAGCCAGGCGTGCGTAACCGGCTCGCCCTGGCTGATGAAGTATACTTTTCCTGCGATCGGTGCGCCGACGTCGAGCTTGTCGAGCGCGAGCACGTGAGCATCGGCGGCGTTGTCGACGTAGGTCGTATCGATCTTCTTGTCCTGCTTGCCGATCAGGCGCAGGCGTCCGGCGCGCGCTTGTTTGAGAATGCGCGGCAGTAGGTTCGGATCGCCCGGGCCCCAGATGAAGTGCGGACGCAGAGCAATCGTGGCGAGCTTGTCGCCATTGGCGGCGAGTACGCGCTGTTCGGCGAGCGCCTTCGTCGTCTGATACGCCGAAACGTAATGCCCGGTCGCATACGGCGCGGACTCGTCCACGCCTTCCAGATCAGAACCGTCCTGTACGACGCTCGGGCTCGAGGTGAACACGAGCTTGCGGATGCCGTGCATGTCGCAGGCAGCGAGCACGTTGTCGGTGCCGCGCACGTTCGCCTCGTAGTAGTCCTCGAGCTTGCCCCAGGCGCCGACTTTGCCAGCACTGTGCACGATGGCATCGACGCCTTTTGTCGCCACCAGCACGCTGTCAAGATTGCTGACATCGCCGATGCGCTGTTCGATCTTCACCTCGTCCAGCGCCGCATAGCGATTGCGATTGAGCGCGAGCACTTCATGCCCGGCAGCGGCGAGCTGCCGGCAAATTGCCTGGCCCAGGAAGCCCCCCCCGCCCGTCACCAATATCTTCATGCGTGGAATTGTAACGATTTACGTCTGCTTAAGGCTGCGCAGGCTACTTTGCGCGCATGCTGCATATCGCTCGCCTGCTTGCCGTTCTCCTGCTGCTGCCTGTCGTAGCGCATGCCGAACGCGTCCTCACCGGGACGACACCGTCCGGCGCCTACTATCGCATCGCCGTACCCGACAGCTGGCGCAGCGGCGACACGTTGATCCTGTTCCAGCACGGACTCACGTTTGCGTCGCCGGGGCCGAACCCCGATCTCGGACCGATTGCCAATCTGCAGCTCAGCGAAGGCTACGCGCTCGCCGCCACGAGTTATCGGCAACGCGCATGGGCGCTGTTCACGGCGCCAGACGACAACGCCGAACTGCTCGATGCATTCAAGGCGCAGGTCGGCACGCCCGGCGCGATCATTCCGTACGGCGCGTCACTCGGTGGCCTGATCGCGCTGAAACTTGCCGAAGACACGCGTTTTGCGCCGGTGCCCGGTGTGTATTCGGCGTGTGTGCCGGCAGCAGGTTCGCGCGTATGGGACACGGCCATCGATCTGCGCCTGGCCTACGACGCGGTCTGCAGCGGCGCCGGCGAGCTGCCGACCGGCGACGCGCCGTATCCGTGGGCCTACAATCTCGACGACATTCCGAACAATCTTTCGGACTTGTTCGATCAGGCACAGCTGCTGCAAACGCTGCTGCCGCTCAATCAATGCACCGGCGTCAACCTGCCTAGCGAGCTGCGCAATGATGCGATGAAACGGCGCCTCGCGCAGCTGATGAACCTCGTGCACATCACCGACGAAAAATTCTTCGTCACCAACTTCGGCTACGCGACTTATGCGCTGAGCGATCTCGTGCGCGCGCCGGACAAACTCGATGACCTCAGTCCATTCAGCACGATCGGCGTTGATTACAACGATGCGGCGATCAACGCCGGTATCGCGCGCATCGGCGGTAACCCGTTCGCCTCGCTGTATTTCCGCTGGGCTTCGGATTTTCGTGGCCGCATCGACCCGGCGACGAAAGTGATTTCGATCCAGACCAGCAAGGATCAGCTGGTCATTCCGGCGAACCAGTACGTGCTGCGGCAGACCCTGCCGGCCACGCAGCTCACCAGTGCGCTGGTGAACGAGGACAAGCCCAGCCATTGCGGTTTCACGCTCGCCGAGGGCGTCGCCGGCTGGGAAGGATTGCGCAGCTGGATCGCGAGCGGTGTGCAACCCGCCGTGCCGGATTTGCAGGCCGGCTGTGGCGCGGCGATGGGCGCGGGCGCCGCCGGCCCGTGCCGCTATGACGCCAATGTTGCCGTGCCCACATTCGACAGCCAGGTGCGGCCGCGCCAGGTCGCCGCCACGCCGACCATCGACGGCCGCTTCAGCGGCCAGTGGTTCGATCCGGATCGCAACGGCGAAGGCATCTCGCTGGAAGTGTTGCCGGGCAACAAGGCCTTGGTATACGTTTTTACTTTTCCGCCGGTTGGCGGCGCCGGCCAGCAGAGCTGGCTGCTTGGCGTCGGCGACGTCATCGACGGCGGCATTGAATTCGCCGACGTGCAGCTGCCCGCACTCGACGCCAACGGCCAATTGCAAGGCACGCACTGGGGCCGTATCGGTCTGACGTTCAACGATTGTGCTAGCGGCGCGATGCGCTGGGACGGCCCGCCCGGCTGGGGTTCGATGGAAGTGCCGCTCGCGCGCATCACCGCACTGCAGGGTCTGGGCTGCGGCGCCGCGCAGGATCCGGCGCAGATCAGTGGTGCCTGGTTCGATCCGGCGCATTACGGCAGCGGGTTTGTGTTCGAGCAGGTCGGGCCGGCGAGCCTCGCGTCCATCTGGTTCGGCTTCGACGCGAATCGCAACCCGATCTGGTTGACCGGCGCGCTGATGCGCGGGATCGATGTGCCGTCTTTCTCCGGCACCATGACGCAACCGATCGGTCCGCATTTCGGTGTCGATTACGATCCGTCTACCCTGCACGGCGGCGCACAAGGAGAGTTGAGCGCCACATTCGAGTGTGCCACCGGCAACGCCAGTTTCACCCCGACCATAGGGGGGCCGTCGCTACCCGCCACGCTGGCATTGCAACGCATCACGACGCCGCTGGGTGTACCCGCCTGCGCGCCGTAGCGCCGCAGTTCACTTTACCGGCTTGCCGTCCGCATCGAGCACCTGTAGCGCTCCGATCTTGAGCGCTTGCACCGGTTTTTCGATCTGTGCGCGATCGCCGACCACGACCCAGGTGAAGGCATCCGGGCGCACGACTTTCTTCGCCGCGGCGTTTACCTCAGCATCCGTCTGCGCCTCGACGCGGCGTTTGTAGGTCTGCACGTAATCGTCGGGGCGCTGATAAACGACGATTTGCTGTAGCGCACCGAGCACGGCGCCAGCGCTCTCGTACTGGCCCGGCATCGCGCGCACATTGCTCGACTTCACTTTCGCGATCTCTTCCGCGCTCAGCGGTCGTGTCCCGATCAGGTCCCGCGATTCCTTCACCAGCTCGGCGAGTGCGGGCGCGGTCTTGTCGGTTTGCACCGGTGCATACAGCAGGAACAGACGTTCGCCGACCGCGCCCGGCGAGAACGCGTAGGCACCGTACGCCCAATGCTTGTCCTCGCGCAGATTCATGTTCAGGCGCGCGCTGAACATGCCACCGAAGGCTTCTTCCATCGTGTTGATCTGCAGATTGTCCGGTGCCATCGTCGAAGGCGCCGGTGCGCCGGCAAGGATCAGCGACTGCTGCGAACCGGGCCGGTCCATCAGGTATACACGGGCCTTCTCCTGCGCCGTCGCCTTGGCCAACACAATCTTCGGCATCGCCTGTTGCGGGGATTTCCAGTCGCCGAACACACCGTCGAGTTGCGCGACGATGTCGCTGAGTGTGGTATCGCCCGCGACGATGATCTTCGTATTGTCCGGGCGCAGGAAATCGCGCACGAATGCCTGCATATCGTCGGTGTTCAGCGCCTTGATCGAGTTCTCGTCGCCGCTGCCGGTGAAGGGGATCGCGTACGGATTGCCCTTGCCATACACCAGCGGCGGCAGCGTGCGCAAGGCGAGGCCGGTCGGCTCGGTTTTTTCCTGCGCGATGCCGGCCAGCCACTGGCCGCGGATACGCGCGATGTCCTCGGCGCGGAATGCCGGATGACGCACGACGTCGGCGAGCAGCGCGAGCGAAGGCGCAAGCTGCGATTTCAACGCACTCGCGCTCGCGCTGCAGGTGTCCAGATCGCAGCCGGTGCTCAAGCTCGCGCCCAGACGCTCGCGGCGGCGTGCGATCTCGAGTGAATCCAGCGTCTGGGTGCCTTCGTCGAGCATGCCGGCGGTGAAGCTCGCCGTGCCGAGCTTGCGTCCCTGATCCGAAGCATAGCCACCGCTAAACAACAACTTCACCTGTACGATCGGCACGGCGTGGCGCTCGGCGAGCACCACTTCGATGCCGTTCTTGAGCTTGCCGTGCTGCAGCGTCGGGAAGTTCAGGTCGGGGAACGACGTTACCGCCGGCACACCGGCGTTGCGGTCGATAGCGCTTTTTATAGTTTTATACTCATGCGCCGCCGGCAGCTTCGGCGCCGGCCGGCCGTCGGCGTTCGGCAGACCGGCAGTCTCGGCAATGTCTTCTTGCGCATTCGGCGTGCCGGGTTTGACGATGAGTGTGTAATCGCCTTTGGCGATCCACTTTTGCGCGGCGGCGAGCACGCTGGCCGGCGTGGCCGCGTCCAGCGCCATGAAATCTGCTTTGTATGCGGCCGGGTCGTTGCGGTAGGTCTGACCTTCGGCGAGCACCCAGGCCTGGTGCGCCACTTTTTCCGCTGAGCGCACGAAGCCGGCATGGCTGCGGATGCGCATGCGCTGCAGTTCCTCGCCGGTCGGGCCGTCCTTGAGGAACTTCGCCCATTCGTCTGCAATCGCCGCTTCGACTTTGGCCGGATCGACGCCTTGCTTCACGTCCGCCTGCAGTTCGAACTGGCCGGCGAGTGCGAGCGGCTCGACGCTGACCTCCACGCTGTCGGCGAGCTTGTCCTTGTAGACCAGGCGCTCGTACAGGCGCGAGGTTTTACCGCCGCCGAGCACCGCGGCGGCGAGCTGCAGCGGCACCACGTCGGCGTCGCCGAGCTGCGGCACATTCCATTCCTTGTAGATGCGCACTTGCGCCACGTGATCGACCATCTCGCCGCGCGTGGTCGCCGTGCGCGGATAGATCCATGGCTGCTGGCGCGCGACTGGCGGGCCGGCCGGAATGTCGCCGAAATATTGCTGCGCCTTCTGCCTGGCCGTTGCCGGCGTGATGTCGCCGGCGAGCACGAGCGTGGTGTTCGCCGCGCCGTAGTGGTCGGCGAACCAGTGCTTGACGTCATCGAGCGAAGCCGCGTTCAAATCCTTCATCGAACCGATCGCGTCGTGATGATACGGATGGTTTGCCGGATACGCGTTTGCGTAAAGGTTTTCTTCGACGCGCCCGTACGGCTGGTCCTCATCCTGGCGCTTCTCGTTCTGCACTACGCCGCGCTGGGTGTCGAGTTCCTTCTGGCCTACTGCGCCGAGCAGGTGACCCATGCGGTCGGATTCCATCCACAGCGCCATGTCGAGCGCGGTGGTCGGCACGGTTTCGAAATAGTTGGTGCGATCCTGCGCGGTCGTGCCGTTCTGATCGGTGGCGCCGGCCTGCTCGAACGGTTTGATATAACTGGTCTTGTGATGTTCGGAGCCGGAGAACATCAGGTGTTCGAACAGGTGCGCGAAACCGGTCTTGGCCGTGGGTTCGTCGGCCGAGCCGATGTGGTACCACACCGCGACGTTGACGACCGGCGCCTTGTGATCCTCGTGCACGACGACGGTGAGGCCGTTGTCGAGCTGGAATTTCTCGAAGCCGAGATCGATCGTATCGACTTGTGCGGTCGGCGAGACGTCAGCGAATGCGCCACCGGTGAACAGGATTAGCGCCAAGGCGGAAGATTTGAGCGGGGAAATGATGGACACGCGACACTCCTTATCGTCATCGGCCGGGGTGGCGAGACTAGCCAAGCGCCGTGCGCATTACAATCTGGCGTACGTCACTTATGGGCCCTTGAATTAAGGGCGCCGAACAGCCAGAAAGTTCCCACGGAGGTGCGATATGCAACGAGTGCTCGTGACCGGCGCCAATCGCGGCCTGGGCCTGGAATTCGTGCGCGAACTGCTGGCGCGCGGCGATCGCGTTTATGCCGCCTGCCGTCATCCGGGACGGGCACTCGCGCTGACCGAACTCGCCGGCGCGCATCCGGGGCATCTCGCGGTGTTGCCGCTGGAAGTCGACAAGGAACGCTCGATCGCCGAGCTCGTGCGCGAAGTCGCGGCGCTGACCGAAACACTGGATGTGCTGATCAATAATGCCGGCATGCTCGTGTCCGGCGAACGGTTCGGTGCGCTCGCGGGCAAGTCCCTGCTCGACACGTTCGCCGCGAACGTCGTCGGTCCCGTCCTGCTCACGCAAGCGCTGGCGCCGTTGCTGGAAAAAAGCGGCGCCGCGAAAGTGATGAACGTCAGTTCGATCCTCGGCTCGATCGCCGATACCGAAGCGTTCGGCACGCCGAGTTACGCGATCAGCAAGGCGGCTTTGAACATGGCCACACGCCAGCTCGCGCATGCGCTCAAGCCGCACGGCGTTACTGTGTTCTGTGCCCATCCCGGTTGGGTGAAAACGGATATGGGCGGCAGCGGGGCGACGCTCTCGCCGCAGACTTCGGTCGCTGGGCTGCTCAAGGCGCTGGATGCGATCAAACCGACAGCAGCGGGTACGTTCGTCGATTTCCGCGGCCACAAGTTGTTGTGGTGATGCTGCATCGCGTTCGGCTCGAATCCCTGAAGGTGAGCTTCGCGACTACAATGACGGGATCAACAGCTTCCGATGATCCGGCGCTCGCCGAAAGAATGAAATTGGAATTTCCATGATCTACGAACTGAGAGCGGCGGCGAAATCGTTACGAAGGGACGGCGTCGCCGGCTTCGCGCGGAGAGTGTGGGTTTACATACGTCATCTGTTCGGAGGAGTGATTCTGCTCTGCAAGCCGCGGCGAGAATTCGCTCAGGCCGAACAGTCGGTAGATTATGCGTTGAACGCGGCGGGCGGCGTAATTCGGCCTTGGCAGGTGCGCTCTGAAATTGTCAGTCTCGCCTCGCTGGTCCGCCAGGCACAGCCGAAGGTCGTGGTCGAGATCGGCACCGCTATGGGCGGGACCTTGTTTCTTTGGTGTGCGAACGCGGCACTGGACGCAGTAATTGTCAGCATCGATCTGCCGAATGGCGACCACGGCGGAGGCTATCCCTACTGGAAAACTTTTCTGTATCGCAGCTTTGCGCGCCCACGGCAGGAAGTATTTTTATTTCGAGGAGATTCTCATTCCAGCGAAATGCTAGGGCGACTCGAATCAGCTCTAAACGGGCGGCAAATCGATTATCTGTTTATTGACGGCGATCACACCTACGAAGGTGCGAAGAAAGATTTCGAGAGCTACTCGCCGCTTGTGCGCCACGGCGGCATTATTGCGCTGCACGACGTGGCAGCGCACACGCCCGGAATGCACTGCGAAGTGGATCGCTACTGGGATGAGTTGAAGTCGACGCGCAGTCATCGAGAATTCATCGCGGAAGCAAAGCAAGGGTGGGCGGGCATCGGCGTGATCTTCACCTGATGGAAGGATTTGTGACAACTCCGAACAGCTGACCACAATGGCCGTTCCGCATGTCGTGCTTTATGAGCCGGAGATTCCACCGAACACCGGCAACATCATCCGTCTGTGCGCGAACACCGGCGCGCGCCTGCACCTGATTCGTCCGCTAGGCTTCGATCTGGACGATGCGAAGCTGCGGCGCGCCGGCTTGGACTATCACGAGTTCGCCGATCTGGCCGTGCATGATGATCTGGATGGATTCGTGCACGCCGCGCGCCCGGCACGGCTGTTCGCGTTATCCACGCGCAACAGCACGCTGTACACCGATGCGCAATTCGCAGACGGCGACGCGGTGCTGTTCGGTCCGGAAACGCGCGGGCTGCCGCAAGCAGTGCTCGACGCTTTGCCGCCGTCTCAGCGCCTGCGCCTGCCGATGCGGCCAGGCAACCGCAGCCTCAATCTTTCCAATGCAGTGGCGATCGTTGTGTACGAAGCCTGGCGCCAGTCAGGTTTTGTCGGCGGCGCCTAGTTTCCCTTAGCGATTCAACTCGCCGTCGCTCGCTTCGAGTGCTATGCGCCGCGCCAGGCGCGCTTCGCGCTGCGCGATGTAGAGATTCGCGGCGAAGATCACGCCCGAACCGATGGCGGTGCCAGCGCCCAGTGTCTCGCCGAAACACAGGTAGGCGAGCACGCTAACGACCGGCAACTGGACGAAACCGATAGGAGCAATCAAGGATGCGTCGGCGCGCTGCAGCGCGCGCGTCCAGCACATATGCGCCGTAGTGCCGAGCAGGCCGGACAGCATCGCCCACGCCCAGATGTCGCCATGCGGCCATTGCCAGACGGTCAGCGCCAAGGGCAGCGACAGCGGCACCCACAGCAACTGCGTCAGCAGCACGATGCGGTCGGCCGGCTCGGTACGCGCAAGATATTTGATGCTGATCGTCACGCCCCCGCTCAATGCCGCAGCGCCGATGGCGATCAGGCTCGCCGCGGAAAATCCGCTCGTGCCCGGACGCACGATGATCAGCACGCCGACGAAGCCGATGATGACCGCACTCCAGCGGCGCACGCGCACGACTTCGCCGAGCACGAGCACGGCGCCGATCGTCACGAACAGCGGCGTGGCGTAGTACAGCGATACCGCCTGGGCGAGCGGCAGGTGCACCATCGCCCAGAAGCCTGCACACATGGAAGCAATACCGACCGCGCAGCGCACCACATAGAAGCCAAGCAGCGGCGTGCGCACGACATCCAGACCGCGTCGCCAGACCAGCGGCAGCGTGAACAACGCGCCGAACAAGCAGCGGAAAAACGCGATCTGAAACGGATGCAGCTGCGCGGACGCGTAGCGGATCGTGATCGCCATCGCGCCAAACAGCACCGCGCTGAGGGTCATCAGCAACGCGGGGCGCAATAGAGATCCGGCGCCGCGGTCGGAGACTAAAGCAGGAACGGACACGCGCGCAGTTTAGCAGGCGTAGTGTGCCGGGCCGGCCGGAGTCGGCGCATCGGCGAGTTTTCGCACGTTTGAGCGGCGCTCAAACTTCCTCGACGCGCGTGCGTTTGGAGCGCCGGATCAGCCAAGCCACGCCGCGCAGATCGGCGATACCGACGAGCGCGCGGTTGAGGTTGTTGTACTTGGATTGGCCGGCGCCACGCGGACGGTGGTTGACCGGCACGCTTTTCACTTGCCAGCCGGCGCGCTGTATCAACGCCGGCAGAAAGCGGTGCATATGGTCGAAATAGGGCAACTCTAAAAATGCCGAACGCTCGAACAGTTTGATGCCGCAACCGGTGTCGGGCGTGTCGTCGCGCAGCAGGCGCGCGCGGAGCCCATTGGCGAACTTCGAGGCCCAGCGCTTGCTGCCGGAATCCTTGCGATTGACGCGCCAGCCAGCGAACAGTTTGATCGATGCCGGCGATTCGTCGCGCAGGGCGATCAGCTTCGGAATGTCGGCGGGATCATTCTGGCCATCGCCGTCGAGGGTGGCGATCCATGCGCCGCGCGCCGCTTTGACGCCGCTGCGCACGGCCGTGCTCTGGCCGCTCTGCGCAAGGTGCCGCATGACCCGCAATTCGGGAAACTGCGCTTTCGCCGCAGTCAGCACGGCCAGCGAATCGTCGCGGCTGCAATCGTCGACATAGACGATCTCGAAATCGCTGTGGCCGCGCAGGGCGGCGGCGATCTCAGCGAGCAGCGGAAGGATGTTGTCGCGCTCGTTGTGCACGGGCACGACTATGGATAAATCGGGCATTTCTCGATCCTGACGCGATGACGCGCGCTTGGCGAACCGCTTATTTTAGCGGGTTCGCGCCTGTCACGTCGCGCTCTGCAGCGCGGTTCGCCATTGCGCTTCGACCTGGTCGAACTGGCCGGCATCGTGGGCGAGCAGCACGAGCGTGCCGTGCGCGAGCGGCACGCTGCGGCCGAGCCAGCCGTCGCGGACGAAATCCTTGCGCGATTCGTGCTGGTCGTCGGTCAAATACAGCACCGTCACCGGGCCGCTGCTTTCCGGCATCAGCACATGCACCGACGAGTAACGGCCCACCGGACAGCACGCGACGAAACTGATGCCCGCCGGCAGCGCACCGACGCGAACGCCCAGATTCGCAAATGCCTTGCGCACCTGTTCCTCTGCGATCGGATGGGTTTGTGTGAGCACGAATGCTTCATGTTGCAGGTGTGCGACCGCGAGCTCCGGCAGCGGCTGCGCCTGCAGACGCAGGCCGATGCCGAATGCGAGCACTACGCCGGCGGCGAGAGCGAGCAATGCACCGCCGCGCCGCAGGCGCTGCTGGCCTCGCTGCTGCTCGGTGGTCTGCTTGAGCAGGATCGATTCGGCCAGCTGCGGCGGGACCGGCACAGCCATCGCGGCGCGCAATGACGACTCGAATCCGACTGCGTGCTGCTGCGCCTCGGCGCAACGCGCGCATGCGCTCGCATGTTGCCGAAACTGCGGGTCTTCCGGCTGCGGGTCGATCAGCAGTTGGCGGCGGAACTCAAGACAGTTCATGGATTTTCGCCTCCCGGCCGTCTTCGCCGCCGAGCATGACTTTCAATTTCTGGCGTGCACGGAACACTTGCGTCATGACCGCCGCCGGCGTGATTGCCAGCTCGCGCGCGATCTCCTCGCACGAAAAGCCGCCGAGTACCTGCAGTAGCAACGGCTCGCGGTATTTGGCGTCGAGTTGGCGGATCGCGTTGCGGATGACATTCTCCTCGCCGGCAAATTCGGGCGTGTGCGCGTCGCGTTCATCGACGACATCGATCTCGTCGACATCGGCGAATTGCGGCCTCTTGCGTTCATACAGGCGCGCATGTTCGCGCCGCAAAATCGTGATCAGCCAGGCTTTCGCCGCACCGGTGTCGCGCAGGTGGTCCAGTGCGCGCCAGGCGCGTAGAAACGTCTCCTGGACCAGATCGTGCGCCAGCGCCTCGTCTCCGCACAGCCAGTAGCCGTAGCGGAACAAATCGCCGGAAAGGCTGCGCACCAGCGCGTCGAACTGTGTCTGCTTGGCGCTCACACTGGGCAAAGACCTGTCGAAGGTGAGCTATCTTTCAGCACAGCGGAAAATTGCTTCAGCATTTTCGACCCACAGGCAAGTAGGCGGCGTACTGGGCGTACCGTCCGTCCATGGACATAATCAGCGGATGCGTTCGAGAATGCCCTCGAGCTCTTCGACGCTGTGGTAGCTGACCACCAGCTTGCCGCCGCCGCTGCGGCCGTGCTGAATGCTGACTTTCGCGGCGAGTTTCTCGGCAAGTTCGCGTTCGAGCGCGACGATGTCGGCGTCGCGTTTGGCCGGCGCCGCTTTCGCTTTGGGTGCGGTCTGTGCCCGGCGTGCAGCGTCTTCGAGCTGGCGCACGGTCCAGCCCTGTTCGGCGGCCTGGCGGGCCAAGCCCAGCGCGAGCTTCGCATCAAGGGTTAACAGCGCGCGTGCATGGCCCATGTCGAGCTTGTGTTCGGATAGCAGCTGCTTGATTGGCTCGGGCAGCTCGAGCAGGCGCAGCAGGTTCGACACCGCCGCACGCGAGCGGCCGATTTCGTCGGCTGCCTGCTGGTGCGTGAGCTTGAATTCGACAATCAGGCGTTGCAGCGCGCGCGCTTCTTCGAGCGGCGCCAGTTCCTCGCGCTGGATGTTCTCCACCAGCGCCATCTTCACGGCGGACTGATCGCTGACTTCGCGCACGACGGCGGGGATTTCGCTGAGTCCCGCGAGTTGTGCCGCACGCCAACGGCGTTCGCCGGCAATGATTTCGAAGCGCTCAGCGGCGATCGCGCGCACCACGATAGGCTGGATCACGCCCTGCGTCCTGATCGAGGCGGCCAGTTCCTGCAGCTGCGTCTCGTCGAAGTTCTGCCGCGGCTGGTATTTGCCGGGCTGGATGCGGCCGGTTTCGAGCAGGCGCAGGTCGCCTTCGGCCGGCGCTGCATCGGCTTCGGGCTCGCGAAGCAGTACATCCAGATCGCGTCCCAAACCGCCGCGCCGTTTTGCTGCAGACATGCTTCAAGTCCTTTCAGTTAACGTGCGCGCCGACTTGCATCGGCGCACCGCCGCGCTCGCGGCGGATCATTTCACCGGCGAGACCGAGATAGGCGATCGCGCCGCGCGATTCGCGGTCGTAGACGTTGATCGGCTGGCCGTGGCTCGGCGCTTCGGCGAGGCGGATATTGCGCGGAATGACCGAGCGCAGCAGCTTGTCGCCGAAATGCTTGGTCAGCTGCGCCGATACGTCATTCGCCAGATTGTTGCGCACGTCGTACATGGTGCGCAGCAGGCCTTCGATTTCCAGATGCGGATTCAGGCGCGCACGCACGGCTTTGATGGTGTCGAGCAGGCTGGTCAGCCCCTCCAATGCGAAGTATTCGCACTGGATCGGAATCAACACGCTGTGCGCAGCGGTGAACGCGTTGATCGTCAGCAAGTGCAGCGATGGCGGGCAGTCGATCAGGATGGTGTGATAGCGGTCACCGAGCTTGGCGAACTGTTCCTTCAGCCGCGACTCGCGGGCGAGTGCGTCCATCAGTTTCAATTCGGCGGCGGTCAGATCGCGGTTGCCGGGCAGCAGATCGAAACCGGCTTTGGTGGCTAAAATCGCGCTGTCGATGCCGGCTTCCTCGAGCAGCACCTCGCAGCCGCTCGGCTTGGCGGTGCGCTTGTCGATGCCCGATGCCATCGTCGCATTGCCTTGCGGGTCGAGATCAACAAGCAGGATCTTGCGCCGCGTCTCGGCGAGCGCAGCGGCGAGATTGACCGCGGTAGTGGTCTTGCCGACGCCGCCTTTTTGATTGGCGACCGCGATGATGCGGGTCATGCGGCGTGCTCCTGCATATGGCTGCGCTTGATTATCGCCACGTGGCGCGTGGCGCCCAGACCCGGCACGCGCAATGCCTTCACATCGGCAACGACGAACCCGGCGGGCACGCCCAGCACTTCGTCTTTCTTCAGCAGCCCTTTAAGAGCGAGCCAGACGCCGTTGGCGCCCAGCAGATGGCCGCCCAGCGTCAGCATCTCGCCCAACGTGGCAAATGCGCGTGCGGTAATGCAGTCGTAGGGCCCGCGCGCGTCTTCGACGCGCACTTGCTCTACGCGCGCGTTCGCCAATCCGAGCGTGCGCACGGCCTCGCGCAAGAAGCGCACTTTCTTGCCGTTGCTGTCGATCAGCACGTGACGGCGTTCCGGCGCGAGGATAGCCAGCGGAATACCGGGCAGCCCGGCGCCAGTGCCGAGATCGGCGAGGTCGTCACCGCGAACATAAGGAGCGACGGCAAGGGAATCGAGCAGGTGGCGTTCGACCATTTCGCCCGGATCGCGCACGGCGGTGAGATTGTAAACGGCGTTCCAGCGCGCCAGCAGTTCCAGATAATCGAGCAGGCGCTCGCATGCGTCAGCGCCGGCAACCAGGCCCAATTCGGCGAGGCCGGTCTGCAAGCGGGCATAGAGGTGGGCGCGATCGGGCAGGCTCATACGGGATAAGGCCCGCGCGCAGCGCGCGGGGGCGCAAGTATCCGTGCCCGCAAGGGTTAGCGCAACAACGGCGACGCGTCAGCTCAACTGCACGCGCGTAATCAGCACGCCACGTTCGCTGAAGTCGCGGTTGAGTTCGGCTTTCAGATGCAGGTTGCGCGTCGCGAGATCGTCTTCGGTGCAGGAGGAGGCAGCCAGTTCCGGGATGCGCTGGCGCAGCATGTCGGCCATGGCGTCGATCACGCCGTCGGCGCGCCCCGCATCGAGAACCTGGAAATACACGCGCCCTTTGAAGGCGGACGTCTGCACGTCGACGACGTTATTGAGCAGCCGGATCTTGTGGGCGACACGTTCGAGGAGGGGCACGACAAGGTGCAACCCTGCGCCGAGCGTGCGCATTTGGCCGCCGACGCGGCGCAGGGTGTAAGCGTGGCCTTCCGGGATGCGCCGGATCGACACCGCGATCAGCGCCATCACGACACACAACAGCATCAACCAAGGTAACGGGGCATGCATATTTCTTATGTTCCTCTCTTATCAAGAGGTTAGCAAACATTATTGACAAAAAATCCAGGAAGTCAAGTCAGGTCACTGAAATCACGGATTTTGCGAAGGTATCATCCTACCAAATATCCGAACAATCGCTGAACCAGTTGGCAATTTGCACGTGTCGCACTTGGCGACTCGAAAATTACATTGCAAAACGCGCGCCGTGAGCGGAGCGCGGTGTTGCCGGTAAGATGCTGACGATTAGTTAGAGGAGTGCGTATGCATTTTCCTGCGATTCGCATGCGGCGCATGCGCCGCGACGGGTTCAGCCGCGCACTGATGCGCGAAACCACGTTGACAAGCGCCGACCTGATTCTGCCGATTTTTGTCAGGGAAGGTCTGGGCGCGCACGAGCCGGTCGCGTCGATGCCCGGCGTGGAGCGATTATCGGTGGACAATGCCGTCGTGCTCGCCGCTCAGGCCCGCGAGCTCGGCATTCCCGCTGTCGCACTGTTTCCAGTCACGCCGGCGGCAGCGAAATCGCTGGATGCGCGCGAGGCGTGGAATCCGGATGGTTTGGCGCAGCGCGCGGTGCGCGCGCTCAAGTCGGCGATGCCGGAACTGGGTGTGATCACCGACGTGGCGCTCGATCCGTTTACCACGCACGGGCAGGACGGGCTGATCGATGATTCCGGTTACGTGCTCAATGACGACACTGTCGCAGCGCTGGTCAAGCAAGCGCTGTCGCATGCGCAAGCCGGCGCCGATGTCGTCGCGCCGTCGGACATGATGGACGGCCGCGTCGGCGCGATCCGCCGCGCGCTCGACGAAGCCGGACACATCCACACGCGCATCCTAGCCTATTCGGCGAAGTACGCATCCGGTTTCTACGGGCCGTTCCGTGACGCCGTCGGCTCGGCCGCGAATCTGGGAAAAAGCAACAAGTATACTTATCAGATGGATCCGGCGAATGCCGACGAAGCGTTGCGCGAGGTCGAACTCGATCTCGCCGAAGGCGCCGACATGGTGATGGTGAAGCCGGCCATGCCGTATCTGGACGTGATCCGTCGCGTCAAGCGCCGTTTCGGCGCACCGACATTCGCTTATCAGGTCAGCGGCGAATACGCGATGCTGCGCGGCGCGGCGCTGAATGGCTGGCTCGACGAACGTACGTGCGTCCTGGAGGCGCTGACCAGCATCAAGCGCGCCGGCGCGGACGCGATCCTTACTTATTTTGCATTGCAGGCGGCGACCTGGTTGCGCGAGGCGCGCGCGGTTTGATGCGGAACGCCGCGCCGGTCCCTGACGGTCGTTCGTCACGCGGTTTGCTCGCCGGCACTGTTGTCAGCGCACTCTTGGCTGCGCTGATCATGGCGCCGATCGTCGGCGCCGGTTTTCATCCCGAGGACTTTGGCTGGCTCGCCCTGGCGCGGCAAAGTACCTCGCCCTGGCCACTGCTCGCGCACAATATCGACTTTGTATACTTCTACCGGCCGCTGCCGCTATTGCTGTGGTGGCTGAGCGCGCACGCGTTCGGTGCAAACCCGGTGTGGCACAACGCTCTCGACGTGCTGCTGCATGCGCTCAATGCCGCGCTGGTCTGCCTGCTCGCGGCGCGCATCGCCGGTCGCGCCAGCGTCGGCATCGTGGCCGGCATTCTCTTCGCCAGCCTGCCCGCCGGTGCGGGCACGGCCGCCTGGATGTCCGATCGTTTCGATCCGATCGCGCTGGCCTTTTCCCTGGCCGCGCTGCTCGCGTTCGAAGGTTCACTGGAGCGCCGGCGCTCGCCAGGGTGGTGCGGCGTGTGGTTGTTGTGTGCCGTGTTGTCGAAAGAAGTCGCCTATGCGGCTGCCGCAGTCATGCTGTTGCGCCTGGGCGTACGCTGGCTCGGCAAGCGCGACGTGCCACGCGGCCTGCTCGGCATCGTTCTACTCGCGCTCGTACTTGGCATCGCCTTGCGTTTGCTGAGCGGCACGAGCGTCGGCTGGTCGCTGGAAATGGGCGATCCGCTGCAAGCTTTTGCCGCAGGCGTCAGCGGTTGGTGGCGCCAGGCACCGGCTGCGCTGAGCGGGTTTCTGCCGGCCGCGGGCTTGCCGATTCTGTTCGGCCTGCTGGTGCTGGCGACCTTGTATGGACTCGCGCGGACCCCGACCGAAGCACGCGGTGCACGTGCTCTCGCGCTCACCGGAGCGGGCCTGCTGCTGCTTCCTGCCGCGCTGCAATGGCCGGTGACGGCGCCGGTGCTCAGCGACGATGGCAGCCGCGCATTCATGGAAAATCTGCGTTTCTACTATGCCGCCGCCGCCGGATTGGCGTTGCTGCTGGCCGCCGGTTATGCCTCGCTGCAGGCGCCGCGTGCGCGTCTGCTGATGCTGAGCGGCTGCCTGATCGGTGCCGGCTACGGCGCCGTGCTTTCCTACCAGCTCAGTGCGCGATGGGCGCGCGCGTGGAAATCGTCGAGCGACGCCTACCTCACGCTGGCCACGGATCTGGGTCAACGCTCGTTTCCGGCGGGCTGCCGCATTTTTCTCGATGCGCCGACCTGGACCGACGCGTTCCGACATCATGTCGATACGATCGTCAAAGCCGGCGCGCCGCTTGCAGCGCCCGTGCAGTCCTGTGCCATCTTCGCCGGTGCCCAGGTG
>Ga0070666_10000951_pt1 | contig 17634 bp, 13 predicted proteins | sample KBSS23metaG_FD_64677 | JGI IMG/M metagenome (GOLD analysis project Ga0070666, IMG submission 64677) | Switchgrass rhizosphere microbial communities from Kellogg Biological Station, Michigan, USA - KBS S2-3 metaG | ecosystem: Host-associated > Plants > Roots > Rhizosphere > Soil ... | reverse complement strand
CGTCCTCGACCGCGTGGCGGACGCGCAGGTCGATCATCGCTCGCAGCGGGAGCAGCAGCTTCGACCGGTGCAGGTGCGGCCACGGCCGCAACAGGCTCGGGTTCTCGAGGAGGAGCGACTGGCGCAGGTGCCGGTGCCGGAGGAGGCGTGGGGGCGGCGGCTACAGGGCTGGGCGCCTCCGCTCGCACGCGAACATTGGTCTTGCCGAAGAGTCCCTTGGTCTCTTCAAGAACCGTCACGGTGACGTCGCTGGGAGACACGCCGAACTTCTGCGCGGCGGTTGCCTTAGCTTCATCCACATTCTTTGCCGTTAGCTCAATCGATTGCATATTTTTTCTCTCGAAACTTTACTCTGTAGGTTTGGGACTTGAGGCTTCTGGATTCTAAGGTTCGTGCGGTAGTGAATCCAGGGTCCTTGACTTCCCTTGCCGTTTGTCTTTACTTTCTCTTCTTAGGTTTGTGCTTGGCGGGGGTGCCCGTCTTCACGGTCCCATTCTTAATCTCCGTCGGGCCGAAAGGGCCTTTCACCTTGCCGTTCGATGACCCATTCGATCCGCCGGTCGGGTAGACGCCGCCATCCTTTGTATTCACTTTAACAAGGGGCTGCATCGGTTGTCGATAGATTAGGATCACTTGGAGCGTCGTGAGGATGTTCATCGTCGCCCAGTAGAGAACGAAGCCTGATGGCAACGCGGGCCAGAAGAACATTCCAATTGCGAATGCGGCGGAAATTCCAACGCTCATCAGACGCTGCTGTTTTGCGTTGCTCGGATCAGCGACGGGCATCAGCAACGAGGTTGAGACCATCGAGATGCCGTAGATGGTGAGAAGGATGTAATCCTTCTGCCCGAGGTTTGGCGCGATCCACCAGAACTTCTCGTGCATCGCTTGACCGATCCAGAGGAACGTTCCCTTCTGGAATTCGAAACGGTAGTGCAGCATGCACTGATAAATCAAATAGATGACCGGGAGTTGGATCACCATCGGCAGACAGCCGGCCATCGGATTGAGACCGTACTCTTTGTACAGTTCCATCTGGCGCTGCTGCATCTCGACCTGATTGCCTTTCAGCTTGTCTTGGATTTCTCGCAAGAGCGGCATGAGCTGTTGCATCTGACGCGAGTGCATCATCTGCTTTTGGCTCAACGGGAAGAGGATCGCGCGGACGGCGATGGCGAGGAGCACGGCGGCAAACCAGTAGCTGAATGCGGGTGCGGCGCCGGTTGCGTGAACGAGGAAATTGATGAACTGGAACCCGGGGAAGAATCCCCAGACCGGCGTGTTCTGATTCTTTACATCGAGGACGGCAACGGTGTCCTCATACATTTGCGCCGGAGAGAAACTGGCCGCTTCCTTGGAATTTGGCAAGCCCTCGATTGCGCCCTTTTCTGGTGCAGGGATTTGGACCGGCGTCTGCCAGACGGGTTTCGTCTCGAACTTCTCTTTGTATTTCTGAAGCGTGTTGTACGCGTTGTTCAGTCGGCCGAGATCGTCGCGCAGAACGCCGGCTCTTAGCTGAGCGTCGGCGAGGAGGACGGCGCCCTCGAGTTCGATCGCGTCTTTCTGATCCTGCGAAATCTTCTCGTCTTTGAGCTTTCCTTCGAGAGCCGGAAAATCGACTCGCGTCGCGGAGAGATCCTGGACTTTCGCATCGCGATCGCGAAGGGCTGCGAGGATCTGGGGGATGGTGCGCGCTTCAGTCGTTTGGTTACGGCCGAAGAACATCTGGAACGTGAACATCAGAACCGCGATGAATATGAGATTCATCATGAAGTTCGGTTTCTGCTGCGCTTGAGGTGCGTTCTTGCTCATGTAAATTGTTTAGGGCACAGGGTCGTAGCCGCCGGGGTGAAAGGGGTGGCACTTCGAAATTCGCTTGAGTCCCATCCAGCTTCCCTTTGCGAGTCCATACCGTTGCACGGCCTCAAGGGTGTACTGCGAGCAGGACGGTTTGAAGCGGCAGACGTGCGGGAGCCAGTCCGTCGATTTCTGATAGCACCGAATCAAGAAGACGCCCACTCGCTTTCCCATCGCGCGGTTACCCTCTTAAATAACGTTGTTAGCTCGTCCCGGTTTGCAGAATAGGTCGAATGTTCGGCTGAGGGGAGCAACATCAGAATGTAGTCGAGTCGGGAGTCGACGATTTCCTGTTGGCTACGCAGCGCCTCACGAAAACGTCGTCTTAGTCGGTTGCGCCTGGGTTTGGTGCCGATGCTTCTGGAGGTTGCAAAGCCAACGAGCCCGTTCCCCGGCAAAGTGATGATCCTGCAAAGCCCGCCCGAAACGCGCTTTCCTTCTTTGAATATCTTCTCGAAGCGCGCTTTGGTTGGTCCGTGCCCTAAGCGGCCAGTCTGTGTCGGCCGCGTGCTCGGCGGCGTTTCAGAACGTTCTGTCCGTCGGTCGTTCGCATCCGCACGCGGAAGCCGTGCGTCTTCCGTCGCTTGCGGTTGTTCGGTTGAAAAGTGCGCTTCATTTCCTATGTCTCGGTCTCTCGGATTGACGGCGAATTATACCAAACGGGAGGGGGTGCGGGTTGGGAAGGAGGTGCTTGGTTGGCGGTTGCTGGGTTGCTGGGTTGTTCGGTTTTTATTGGCAAAGGGATACATAAAACACTATTTGAACCTAAAACTGGCGCGTTGTCTGTGATTAGCGAAAAAGGGGACCATAAAAACCAGGAGTGCTCCAGGAGTTGAGAGTGAGGGGGTGGATCTGGTTGTTCGGTTTGGGCATTTGTGAAAAGGGGCGCTCCCGCTCCTGTCTCCTGATCTCTGCTCCTGCCACCTTCTAATTATCAGCCAGAAGCTTCCAAATAGTAGATATACGTCTGCTGTTTTGAAAGCAATTTTTGCGAGTTCACGGCTTTCCGCGGATGGACTCGGCAATGAGCTCGGCGACGGCTGAGGAGACCATGCCACTGATATCGCCGCCTAGGACGGCGACCTCTTTCACGATCGAGGAGCTCAGGTAGCTGTATTCCGAGTTCGTCATGAGGAAAACGGACTCGATCTCCTCCTCCAGGCGGCGGTTGACCATGGCCATTTGGAACTCGTATTCGAAGTCGGCGGTGGCGCGGAGGCCCCGGATGATCGCGCAGGCGTTCTGGCGCTTGGCGTACTCGACGAGGAGGCCACTGAACTTGTCGACCCATACGTCGGGGCCGCCGCCAATGCTCTTGCGGATGCCCTCCATGCGCTGCTCGACGGTGAGGAGGGGGGTCTTGCTCGGGTTCATGCCGACCGCGACGATGACCTCATCGAAGAGCTTGGACGCTCGCTCGATCACGTCGAGGTGACCGAGAGTCGGCGGGTCGAAGGAGCCGGGGTAGATGGCGACGCGGCGCATGTCGCCGCCAGCTTACGCAATAAAAGGTGTGGCTCAGGTCGGTAAATGGTAAGTGGTAAGTAGTAAATGGTCAGTGACGTGGCGGAACTTATCGCTTCGCGCACCCCCTCCCAATTCATCCTCAGTCGCAAGCTCCTTCGGTTTCATTGACCTCCCCCGCGCTTGCAGGGGAGGGGTTTGGTCGCGGCTCCCCTTTGTTCGAAGGCACCTTAATTGGCGTCCGCGCAAATTGCGTAAGCTCATACAATGCCCACTATCGAAGCCATCCGTCCAATTCCGCTCGCCGACATTGAGGCGGCGCGGGCGCGGATTGCGAACACGATCGTACGCACTCCGCTGGTCAAGATCGAGATGGGTAAGGGCTTCCCTGACATTCGGTTGAAGCTCGAGAACCTGCAGCCGATTAACGCCTATAAACTTCGTGGTGCGGCGAATGCGGTTGCCATGCTCAGTGACGAGCAAAAGAAGAAAGGCGTTTGGACGTGCAGCGCCGGCAACGCCGGGCAAGGAGTTGCTTATGCGGCGCGGAAAGCGGGCATTCCCGCGACGGTCGTCGCGATCAAGACAGCGCCTCAGTCAAAGCTCGATCGCATGAAGGCGCTCGGAGCGAATCTCGTTTTAGTTTCTTACGAAGAGGCGTGGGAGATCGTGGGCAAACACGAATACGCAGGCGTCGAAGGAACTTTCATTCATCCGTTCGATGATCACAACTTCATCGCAGGTCATGCGACGATGGGTTTGGAAATCATGGAGGATTGTCCGGAGACGACGGCGGTGATTTGTGGAATCGGCGGCGGAGGTTTGATCACCGGTGTTGGCAGTGCGGTGAAGGCGATCAATCCTTCGATTAAAGTTTATGGCGCCGAGCCGGACACGGCCGCGCCGATGTCGCTCTCCTTGGAAAAAGGTTCGCCACAAGTTTTCACGGAATGGAAAGCGTCGTTCGTGGATGGCGCGGGCGGACAGAGTGTTTTTCCGCGGATGTGGGAGCGGATGAGACCGATCGTCGATGGCTCGATCGTGATCACTCTCGATCAAGTTCGGGAGGCGATGAAGTTGATGGCGGAAAAGACGCGCGTCATCGCGGAGGGTGCGGGTTGTTTGCCGTTGGCGGCGGCGTTGACGGGCAAGGCGGGCGATGGTCCGATCGTTTGCGTGGTGTCGGGTGGGAATATCGACTTGAAGAAGTTTTGTGAGCTTGTAAATCAGTGATCGGAAATCAGTAATCGGTGATCAGGGCCGGTAGATCGGAGAAGTGGGATTGCGGAAGTAATACCAAAGATTTTTTCTTAGCCTCCACACGCGGTCTTCGATTGCTTGCTGGGTGGTGTTGACAAGTCCGCGTGATGTAGGCAGCGATCTCCAGGAAAACCTATGGCAGAAATTGAAAAGAAACTCGATCAGATGGGGCTCGTGCTTCCAGCGCCGATGGTGTTGCCGCCGGGGATGGTGCTTCCGTTTCCGTGGGTTCGGGTTCATGGGAATCGGGTTTTCATTTCCGGGCATGGGCCGCAGAATCCGGATGGGACTTTGGCGAAGCCGCTAGGAAAAGTTGGCGCTGATCTCACGAAGGAACAGGCTTACGATGCAGCGCGCTTGGTCGGGCTCTCTATTCTTTCTTCGTTGAAGCGCGAGTTGGGCGATCTGGATCGGGTGACGCACTGGTTGAAGTTTCTCGGAATGGTGAACACGGCACCGGGATTTAATCAGCAGCCATTTGTGATCAACGGATTTTCTGAATTGATTTTGGAGCTGTATGGTCCGGAGCGCGGGAGTCACGCGCGGTCGGCTGTGGGCATGGCGGGTTTGCCGATGGATATACCGGTCGAGATCGAAGGCGAGGTTGAAATCGATTCCTGATCTCGGATCTGGGATCTCGGATCGCGGATCTGTCTCGATGGCCATTAACGCGGCTACCCACGATTTCACGAACGCGCGAAATTCTGGAGTTCCACCACAACGACACAACGGCACAACGGATCACAACGTTGAGGACTGCTCGCGGAAAAAGCGGCGCTGAAGCGCCGCACTCCACATGTCAGAAGCTTTTGGCGGCGCGCCAGTCAGCGCGCACGGCGGCGCCGGCGCGGAGGTCTTGGGCGAGGGCATCCACCGCAGACATATGTGCGACCAACATTTGTCCGTCACGCAACCGCACATGAACTTTAAGAGTGTCGCCAAGAAACGAAACGCGTTCAATAATTCCGTTCGAATGCTCGGGGCTTGATCGTGAAACACCGACGTCGGAGGGGCGGACGAAAAGATCGCTGTTGCCAAATGTGATTCTGTTCACGGGTCCGACGAATGCGGCGACAAAAGAATTCGCGGGCGCGCCGTAAATTTCTTCCGGTGTTCCGACTTGTTGCACGCGACCTTCATTTAGGACAACAACTTCATCGGAAAGTTCAAGCGCTTCTTCCTGGTCGTGGGTGACGAGGAGCGTTGTGATCGGATCATCTTCGTGAAGGCGCAAGACCCATTCGCGCAGTTCCGCGCGAACGGCAGCGTCGACGGCAGAGAACGGTTCGTCGAGGAGAAGGACGCTTGGGCGCGGCGCCATCGCTCGCACTAACGCAACGCGTTGCCTTTCACCACCGCTTAATTCGGTGGGAAGTCGATGTCCTTTGTCTTGCAGGCGCACGCGTTCCAATAATTCGTCGACACGGTTTTCGATTTCTGTTTTCTTTGCGTGTCGGACGGAGAGTCCGTATGCCACGTTCTCGCGCACGGTCATGTGTTTGAACAGCGCGTAGTTTTGAAAGACGAATCCGATGTCTCGTTTTTGGGGCGGGAGGTCGGTGACGTCTTTGTCGCCGATGAAGACCTTTCCGCTGTCCGGCGTGATGAGTCCGGCGAGGATTCGGAGCAACGTGCTCTTGCCGCTGCCGGATGGTCCCAGGAGGGAGAAGAGCTCGCCGTTCGGAACCTCGAAACTGACTTCTTTGGCGGCGGGGAACGTGCCGTATCCCTTGCTGACGTTTTCGAACCGAACGCTCACCTTGACGGGCACGGCCGCTACAGCGGTCGGGGAGGCGGTCACTTTGGTGGAGGAGCCGGGTGCCATGGCGGGCGCACCGATATTATCCGGCACGTCCTTCTCTTCACGCCGGAAACTGGCGGGTTGCGGCACTCAACCGGCAAATATGATGTGCGATGTGGGGCAGAAACTATTGCGTCTTTGCTACGGGAACGAATAGGGCGCTTCGCGCTCGGCATTCTTGGCTTAAACGGATCGTTAACCCAGGGCGTTGCCCAGGGCTATAACACGTTGCCCTTTCAGGGCATTCGGATCGCGCGCAATTTGCAGCAACGTTCCGTCGGAGCTTTTCGGCGGCCTTTGGTGGGGTGACGCATGTGAGCGATTAGCATGCATAGCGACGCGTGTCTGCCGGGGTCCTTCGCTCGCACACAAACTGACACTGGAGATAAAGCACAGGGCTCGCTCAGGATGACATGCTATTGTTGTCGTTTTGATACAAGTGAGAGAACCCGCTGGTTGGCCTTATCTGATTTGGGTCAGGAGGTCGCGGCGTTTGCGGGCGGTGCGGACGCGTTCGTGTTCGGCCAAGAGGAACGCGCTGACCGATAGCAGGCCCAGCACTACGGAGCCGGCGTAGGCACCGGCGTAGTTGAAGTCGGAGGCTTCTTGATAAACCCAGAGGGTCATCGTCTGTGTTTTGCCGATGATGTTTCCGCTGACGACGACGGCGGCTCCGAACTCTCCGATCGCGCGGGCGAAGGTGAGAGTCATTCCTCTTCCAAGGCCGTGCTTCATGGCGGGAAGGGTAATGCGCCAGAACGTTTGCCATCTGGATGCGCCGAGGGTGATCGATGCTTCTTCTTGTTCGGTACCAATTTGGATGAGGATGGGGGTGAGCTCACGTGTAACGAGAGGGAGAGTAACGAAAAGAGTTGCAATCACGATCGCGGGGAGCGCGTTGAGGATCGTGAATCCTGCGCCTTCCAGTGGTTTGCCGAGCCAACCATCTTGTCGATAGAGCGTTACGAGTAATAGTCCCGCGACGACGGGCGACATGGTGAGGGGAACGTCGGTGAGGATCGAGACGGCGGTACGTCCCCAAAACTTTTGTCGAGCGAGCGTTAGCGCGAGGAGAACGCCGAAGAAGGTGTTGATGAGAATCGCGAGCAACGCAGCGATGAGGGTGAGTGCAAGCGCGTGGACGGCGTTCCTATCGGAGAGTTGGGTCCAGAGAATCGATGGTCCGGTTTTGGCGGCCATATAGAGAAGGTTCGCGGTCGGAAGACCGATGAGGAGACCGACGTATGCCCAGGAGAGGGCTGCTCTACCGCCCACGGTCGACTCCTTTGAAGTTAGGCGTGATGATCGGTAAGTTGTAAGTAGTAAGTGGTAAATGGCGTTTCGATCTCGGATCTCGGATCGCGGATCGCGGATCTTTTAAGAAGGAAAGCAACCACCCATTCGACACGGGGACTCGCTCGGGGCAGGCTACGGACACGGAGGGTCCACAGAGGCACAGAGAATTCGATCGCGTCTTTGAATGCGGCGTTTGTGATGCTAGTTTTTTTAGCCTCCACACGCGGTTGGTATGGACAGAGTGGAGGAAACTACGAGTCCGCGTGATGGAGGCAGCGACTCCGAGTTCTTCTCGGATAGCGGATCGCGGATCGCAGATCTTGCACACATTCAACGCTTTGTTCTCCTACCGCGCCTCTTCGACTGCAGATACTCGATTCCGAGGAGAAGAATAATTGACGCGAATAATAATGCAACGGCGACGGCGGATGCGGCTTCCGGGGCGCCGGATTCTATTCGGCCGTAAACGTACGTTGCGGCGATTTCGGTTTTGAATGGGATGTTTCCGGCGATGAGGACGAGCGACCCGAATTCGCCCAATGCGCGCGCGATGGTGAGACTTGCGCCGGTTGCGATCGATGGCCAGAGAACGGGCAGGGTCACGCGACGAAAGGTAGCGAAGCGTGAGGCACCCATCGTGAAAGAAGCTTGTTCCGCGTCAGGATCGAGTTCATCGAGGACGGGCTGGATCGTGCGCACCATCAAAGGCAGGGTCACAAAAAGGAGGGCGAGGAGAATGCCGGGTTTCGCGAAGATGACTTGCACGCCGTGTTTGCCAAGGAACGTGCCGATGATTCCGGCGGGGCCGTAGAGCGAAAGTAGCAAGAGGCCGGCGACGGTGGCAGGAATGGCGAGGGGCAGGTCGATGAGTGATTCGAGAAGTTTCTTGCCGATGAATTCGCGACGTTTCAAAGTCCATGCAACCCACAGACCTGCAAGCACCGTGATGCACGTTGCGAGGATCGCCATCTCGATGGTGAGGAGCATCGCAGATAGCGCTTGGCGATTGGCGATGTTTTGCCAAAAGGCGCCGATTCCTTTGCCCATCGCGAGAGCCAACAACGAAAGGATTGGCAACGCGACCATCACGCCGAGGTAACTCAGCGCGACGGTGCGAACAGCGAGATCACCCGCGCTTGCGCGCTTTATTCCGCGGCTTTGGCCCACAAACCCTCTGGGCCGAATAGTCTCTTCTGAACGGTTTCCCATCCGCCAAGTTTGTCGATGGTCACGAGATTTTGGATGGGTGCAAACGGTTGTTGTATTGCAGCCAGGACACTTGCGTCACGCGGTCGATAGTGATATTGCACGTAGATTTTTTGCGCATCGGATGTCGAGAGAAATTTCACGAATTCCGCGGCGGCGGGATTCGGTTGTTGACCTTTCGGCGTGATCACAGCAACAGGTGGTTCCATTTGAATGGTCGTTGATGGATAGACGATATCGATTTGATCGCCCGCCGCTTTTCGGTCTAGCGCTTCACATTCCCATCCGACCATTACGTCGCCGGTACCACTGGAGAAAATTTGTTGTGCTTCTTTTCCGCTCTTGCCGAAAGCTTTTACATGGCTGCGAATTTGCTTCAAGACCCATAGACTTGGATCAAGAGAACCGGCCGCACCCTTCGCAAAATCGTTGTTCTTCGCGTAGGCGTCAATCGCCGCGATGTTCCACTGCGCTGCGCCGGAGGTGTCAGGGTTTGGCAACACCACATCAATTCCGTCTCTATAAAGATCGCTCCAATCCTTAATGCCTTTCGGATTTCCTGCTCGCACAACGAGCACGACCACAGACGTTGCGGGAATGCCGTGATTCGCGTCCTTCGCCCAATCTTTAGAGGCGAGACCGTTCGTTGCTAATTTATCGATTTCGGGGGAAAGGGATAGGGCGGCGATATCAGCTTTCAAGCCCGCTTCGATGGCTCGCTCTTGGGCGCCACTGCCCTCGTAGCTCTCTGTGAAATCCACGCTTTGCCCCGGGTGAGCTTTCTCGTAGGCGGTTTTGAAAGCGGGAATGAGACCCTTTTCATAGACCGTGCGGGCGACCGAGTTTCCGGCGAGGGTGATGTTGGAGGTCTTGGACGGTGCACTGCCGCCGCCCGTTTGGCCGCCGCCGTTGCAAGAAGACAGGATCAGGGAGAGGACCGCGGTGCCGAGAATGAAAAAACCTGCGCGAGATCTCATCTGGCGCAGGTTTGCGCAGATGGGGTTCGGAAGTCAAGGGATGCGAGATCTGGGATCGCGGATCGCGGATCTGGGATCTGGGATCTGGGATCGCGGATTTAGTGGGCAGCTCTTGGAACCCCCATCCCCAACCCCCTTCCCCCTTTGCCGCACAGTCATCGGCAGAAAGGGGAAGGGGCATTAGTTACGCAACTTTCTTCGACTTCAACTCGACCGCTTCGAACGGGTTGAAGACTTGGAGCGTGTTCTGATACGCGCTGCTCGTGGCGACGACCAGGTGTCCGTCTCCCGCTACCATTTCGGCGCGAGGATGGTTGATCGGGCAGAGCGTCATCTCGTCGCCAGACTTCACATCGAGAACGAACGCGCGGGTGCAGTGACCTTTGTCGTCCGTTCCGAGGACGGCGAGCAAGTGGTTCTTGCCGCAAGACAGTCCGATCACTCGGTTGACGCCGAGGGTGCTTTCGATGTTTGCGCGGTTCGTGACTTGGAGAGTCTTCAGGCTGACCGTGATCAGCTCGCTCTGGCAATCATCGAAGATATAGAACCGGTCTCCAACGATCGCAGGCGCGTGCGCCATAACCTGGCAGCCGAGCGCAGACGATTTTAGGAGATGGCCATCTTTGCTGATGAGACGCGCTTCCACGCCGCCCTCGCCGAGGACCATGGCGAGAATTCCGACCTTGGTCACGGAGATGCTCAACAACTTATCTTCGTCGGACGGTCGCGCTAGCTGGACAGCGCCGGTTGGGTCGACTCGGAAAATCGATCCTGAGCGGGTACCAACGAAACCGGAATTTCCTGACGCGGCGAAATAGCATTGTTCATTCGCCGATGCATCGAGCTCTCGCGGGCTGTTGATGTGGTTTCCAATGATGTCTCGGAAATCTACGGCCAACTTATCGCCCCATGCCATCAAGCCAATCCAATGGTTATCGGTGTGCGCTTGATTCAAATAGTCGCCCTGGAACGAGGCCTGCCTTGACCACGAACCGGTGTTGATGATTTCGACTTGTCGTTCTTCGGCGCAGTAGATGTATCCGCCGAACATCATCAGTCGCCAGAGATCTTCCGGCACTGGGCTCTGCAAGGCGACGCTTTTCGTTTCTGTTCCCGGCCAGAAAGATTGGAGAGAATTTCCGTGCACATAGGCGACCCCTTGGCCTGTGCAGATGAGCGAGCCGACGACGTGATCGACGCCTGGCGTTTCGATTGGGGTGAGCGGCCGAATTGGACCCTTGATGGCGGGAAGAGGCTTATTGCTCTGCATCTTCACGCTCCACAAGCGCTCAGACGATCCGGCCATTTCCGTCCATCGTCCGGCTTTCGAACGACCGAGGACAACGCTGCCGGTTTGGTCAGCCTCTTCTTCATCGAAGTCGACGTCTGGGATTCCAGGCGCGTTCACTTCTGCGGCGGGCGCTGCAACTTCTTCGACGATCCTTTCAGGAGTTTCCTCGACCTCGGCAACCGTTTCTTCGACGCTCAATTCAGGAGGTGCAACGGCTTCCGCTTCGACCACTTGCTCGTTCTCAACGAGAGTGAGGATCGGCGGAGCAGCGGCGATCGCAGGAGCGGGCGCTTCTGCGGCGAGTTTCTGCGCTTCTTCGACTGCGCGTTTCTGAGCTTCTTCCTCTGCGAGTTTCTTAGCTTCTTCTTCTGCAAGCTTCGCGGCGGCTTCTTCGGCGGCCCTCTTCTGGGCGGCTTCTCGCGACGCGGCTTGGCGAGCGGCACGCTGCGCTTTCTTGCTTGTGCGCTCCACCACTGCTTCTTCTTCCGTCGCCTTCAGGTCCTCGACCTTCGATGCGACGTTGGCGAGAGAACTCTCCCATGCCTCGAGTCTTTGTGCAAGTTCGTCTGCGAGGCCATCGGATTGTTTGTTTCCGCTGAGCATCGCTTCCTGAAGCTTGGCGAGTTCCTCGCCAAGAGACTTCAGTCCGGTCTCTGCACTGCGGACGTGAGCGGTGAGCTCCGCCGCATTTCCGTGCAGGACCTCGGGCAGATTCGCAAGTTTGGAACCCTCGGATTGGACTGTTTCCAACCGCGCCTCCAACGCTTCGACCTGCTTTGCCAGGCTTTGGGCGGCATCATCGAATCGCGACTGCAATCCTAAAACGCCCTCCGCCAATTTGTCGCCGCGCTCGGTGATCGGGGTGAGGCGCGCGTCGAGAACTCCGACGCGCTCGCCGAGCGAATTCATCGCGCTGGGAAGTGTTCCTACCTCGTTGCGCAGGGTGCCAAGTTCGTTTGCAAGACCCTGAAGATTCGCGTGGAGCGATCCTTCGGTATTGCTCACTCGACCGGAAATTTCTTGCAGGTTGAGCTGCAACGCTTCCGCCGACTTCTGGAGATTGATGTGTAGCGACTCGGTTGTCTTTGCGAGTCCTTCCACACGCGTATCCAGTTGCGAAAGCTCTTGCTCGAGACCGGCGGCAGCCTTGGCGATTTCGGAAGCATTCTTCTTGGCTTCTTCATCGCGCACAGCCGATGCCTGAGCTTGCGCCTCGAGACCGGCCAGTCGCTTGTCGGCGCTTGCCAACGTTGCACTGAGGTCTTTCAGCGATTGCTGAGTTGCCGCTGCGCCTTCGGCATTTGCTGAAAGCCGCGTATCCAACTTTTCGATCTGCTTGCGGGCTGCGTCGACGAGGTCTGCGTTCCCTTTGAATCGCGACTCCATCGCCGCGTTCGTCGCTTGGATCTTTGTATCTTGCGCTTGATTGAGCGCGGTCAACGCATCGAAACGCGTTGCCAAATCTTTTCGCGCTGCATCGATGGCGTTGTTTGCTGCTTGCAGTTTTGCGTCTTGCGACTGGCCCTGAGCTGCGATCGTGTCGAGTCGTTTGGAGAGATTGTCTTGCCCTCCTGCGACCTTCTGAATCTTTTCATCGAGACCAGCGCTTGCCTTCGTTTGCTCGGCGGAGAGTTTGCCGAACAGGTCGATCGCCTTCTTGGAATCGCTTGCTCCGTTGACGGCGGCTTGAGCGATGTTGTTGAGACGCTCGTCGAGTTTCGACAGCGATGCGGCGACGGCGGCGAGCTGATCGTGCGTTTGCGAATTCGTCGCTTCGATCTCGCGGAGTCGATGGTCGAAACCATCGATCTGGCGGCGGAACGAGCGGAGCACAGGTGGCTTTCGGACGAGGCGCTTCTGCTCTTCCTGGATCTCTTCGATCTTGGAGCGGATCTCTCGGACGCCTTCTTCAATTCCTTTACGACCCGTGAATCGGATGGGGGCCGCGGCGGGGGTTGGTCCGCGGCGCAACAAGGTGCCGATCACGCCGACAGCAACGATCACGCCGCCCGCAACCAAAACATAAACCCACGGAAACGTGTGGGCGATGTTGTCGTCAGGGGCGCGAGTCGCGCCTTGACCGGCGGGCACGAGGGTGGCGGCAAGTCCGTTGGCGCCCGTTCCGTCAGTCGAAAGGATGATGCTGCCCGAGAAGCCGTTGACCGACCCGGCTTTCGCGAGTTCCGTTCCTACGCTGTTTGACCAGCCCGCGGAGACGCGCACACCAGGGCCGTCTGCGCCGCCGGCGATGACTCGGGTGATGTGATCGCCCGGTTGGAACGCCCCGGTAGGGGAGTAAACGACGATAGCTTTTGCGTTCTTGAGGAAATCAAGTCCTCGAGGGACGACGAGATCGTAGTCCGCGGCAGAAGCCAGTCCCGCCAAAGCGAGTCCGCACCAAGCAAAGAGAGCTCTTAAGGTCATAGCGAGTCCAATGCTGGCGTCGAACGGAGAAGCCAGCCCCACAGCTTAACTGCCACATCTAGGGAAGCTGCGAGGCTGGTAGTTGAACCAGACTGAGGCTAGTTGCAGGCTCCAATTGCCAAGGGGGCGACGCGGTCATGTTTGCTCAAAGACGCCAAGTACCTGGAGGTCCCGGCAATTCTTCCGATCTCTAATCGGGAGGTTGAGTAAAATCACTCGTCCCGGGCTCATAGCACAGTTGGTTAGAGCGTCCCGTAATACGGGAAGGTCGGCCAGCCGAACTAGGATCCAGGAATGAATCGAGGGCTCATAGCTCAGTTGGTTAGAGCGCACCCCTGATAAGGGTGAGGTCGGTAGTTCGAATCTACCTGGGCCCATTTTGTATCACTGCTACATTCTCAAAAGCGAGAAAAGCGGCCGCCCCAGCACCCCTAAAGGGGTTCGATTAAAGCGGCGCTAAAGCACCGCAGTCCATATCACAGTCCACATGGTGTTGGATGGGGCACAATAGATTCGGCGTCACGTCAATACTGGGCGGCGCGTCCTAACCACTGTGGGCTGACCGAACCCGGTGCTTTTGGAAGCGCGTCCCTTACTTTGATCGCCCCGCTTGAATCATGAAAGCTTTGCTTAAACTTTCCGTCCTCGGAGCCGCTTTGTGCAGCTTCGCGAATCTCGCAAGTGCTCAGTTCGACGGCCCGACGCCTCTCGCTTGGAGATGGCTTCCCTCGTCCGTCGACTACCACCCCGTCGGCACACCCCTGGTTTTGAACAACACGGTTTATGTCGCTGCAGGGACGCGGTACTTCGCACTCGACGCAGACACGGGGAATGAAAAGTGGAAGTTTCCTCGAGAAGGGGCTAAGGGCACTTTCCGCTATCAGCCGATTCAATCCGGCAACACGATTGTAAACGTAACCGACAACGGCTACTTCTACAGCGCCAATATCGCAGACGGCTCGCTCAAGTGGGTCTACCAACTCCTTCCCGGCCGCAAAATCTCGCCGCTCGGGCAGCCGGTCGCGGTGGGAAGTTTGATCGTGTTCAAACAGAGTGACGATTCGCTCAACGCCATTTACGCGGAGAGCGGACAGCCAGCTTGGCCGCAGACTTTTCACGTCGACACCGGCTTTAACGGTCCGCTCATCGTTCACGGCGACGACGTGATTTTTGCGAACAACGACAACGAGATGTATTCGTTGAGCGCGGCTTCGATGAAGTTGAATTGGCAGCGCAAGTTCGGATTTCTTCCGCCCGGCCTGCTTCCGACTTTGTACGGCGACAACCTTTATCTTTACAGTGGCAACTATTTGGCCTGCGTAAATACGGCGCGAGGTACGGGTCGCTGGCAAGTCAACCTGAACCAGTCAATGGAGTTCGGACCTGCAGTCTCTCCTGACGGGATCATGTGCACAACCGACGACGGTCACCTTTACTTCTTCGACCTGATGGGACACCGAGCTTTGCGAGAAGTTGTCGATCTTGGATCGGGCCCGTCCGCAACGCCTTCGGCGCTCGGAACCAAATTCCTCGTGCCGACAAATAATGGTGCACTCAATTTGATCGATCCCAAGACGGGCGGAATTCTCTGGAGTTTCGTAGTCCGGCCGATTACATCTGATCCGAACGACAAGAAGGTTGGCGGACCGACAACTTCGAATTTGTACACAATCGATCCGCGAATCCTGACGGTTCCAGCATCCGGTCCCGCTTTACTGAACGGCGACACGATGATGATCCTTTGCTACGATGCGAGCTTGCTCGCATTCAACAGTCGGATTGGAGTCGACTTGACACCGCCGGATATCGACATGCTTTTCCCGACTCCGGGAATGCAGTTGGCGGGAACGCCTCCCCTCGATCTTCTTTTCAAAGTGAATGACGAAGCGACGGGCATCAACATCAAGACGTTGAAGATCGACGTCGATGGCACGCCATTAGAATTCACGATTGGACGAGACGGCGTCGCGCAGGTCCACTTCTCTTATGAAGGAAAAAATCAGCCCCTGATGGACGGTCGGCGAATCTTCACGATCACCATTTCCGACTGGATTGGAAATACGAACAAGAAGAGTTTTGCTCTGAACATCGATAACACTCTCCCGCCCATCGCGGTCCCGGCTGACTTGAAAGGCGCCGGTAGCGGCGGAAAGGGCAAGGGTGCTGGAGGCGGCGGCGGCGGTGGTGGAGCCGGCGGTGGCATCGGATAACCTCGACGCTTGGCAAGCTCTTTTGGCGGCCGAACTCACACCTGTAAAGGCACTAGAGTTCGGTCGCCAAATAGCTTCAGGACGTCTTAATCGCGAATCGTTCCTTACCCATCAGGCTCTCACGGCGAACGAAGCGAAGAAGGCGGCACGCGCATCACGCATCGCGGACAATCTTCCTGCGGGGATCAGCCTGATCCCGCAAAAGGATTATCCGGAACTGCTCCACCAGATCACCCTTCCACCTGCCGCGCTGTTTTGTTGGGGTGATTTCGAAGTCACAAAGTTACCAACGGCGGCGATTGTTGGAACACGTGGAGCGAGCGCGTATGGTCGCGCAGTGGCGACGAAATTTGCGGAGGCGTTCGCGAGGGCTGGCGTCACGGTTGTGAGCGGAGGCGCGGTGGGGATCGATGCTGCCGCGCATAAAGGTGCACTTGCGGCTGGCGGCAAGACCGTCGCGGTTGTTGCAGGAAGTATTGACTCGACCTATCCGGCAGCGAACATCGCCCTGTTTGAAGCGATTCGCAGTTCAGGATGTTTGATCAGCCAGTTTGCGATGGGGACGAAGCAGGAGGCTTTCCGCTTCATCGTGCGAAACGGTTTGATTGCCGCGTTAAGCCAGGTGACAGTCTTAATCGAAGCACCGGCTCGATCCGGCGGTCTGAGTACAGCGCATTCGGCGAACGAATTCGGACGGCACGTCTTTGTGGTGCCAGCGAACATCGACAACAGAAACTTCGCGGGGTCACACGCGCTGATTCGAGACGGAGCGACATTGGTCGATCATCCCGATCAAGTGTTGGAAGCGATGGATCTTGCCGCTGCGCCAGAACGCACGTTGCCAACTTATCTTTCCGACACCGCTCGGCTAATTCACAACGTCCTCACGATGGAGCCAAAATCAGTGGAGAAGATCAGCGAGCTCACGGGCCTTGATGCGGTCGTGATTTTGAGTGATCTGACCATGCTCGAAGTTGAGGGTGCCGCAATGCGTGACGGACCTGGCTACGTAAACCGCCTATGAACCGAATTCTCGAAACGATTGGGCCGGATGGGTTCGGCAACTACGAAGTTGTGTGGGACGGTGCCACGCCAAGTCTCACTCGGGTCAATCGCCCGGCTCACGGAGTGCTCATTCCCGGCTTTGTGGACGTTCACATCCACGGAGCATTCGGTATCGATTTCATGTCGGCTTCGGCAAAGGACATGCGCGTGCTGTGCGACAAGTTGGCGAACGAGGGATATGAAACGTTCTTGCCTACTTCGATCACGGCGCAGGCTCTGCCAGTCCTTGCTGCGGTTAGCCGATTGCCAAAGCATCCCATGATTTCAGGCTTTCACTTGGAGGGGCCGTTTATCAGCCCCAAGCATCCAGGCGCACAACCGCAATCAGAGATCACGCTTCCTCCGGAGGGGTCAAGCGAGTGGGACGAGATTCTCGATCATCCGTTGTTGCGTTACATCACGCTTGCGCCAGAGCAGCCTCATGCGTTGGAATTGATTTCACGGCTCATGCAACGGGGTGTGATCGTGAGCATGGGGCACACCGACGCGACGTTCGACGACGCTCGCGCCGGATACGAATTTGGAGCATCGCATGTCACACACACGTTCAACGCAATGCGTGGATTTCATCATCGCGAACCTGGTGTCATCGGCTACTTGCTGTTGAACGACACGATGTTCACGGAGTTGATTTACGACCGGAAGCATGTCTCGAAGGAGGCGGCGCGGTTGCTCTTTAAGAGTCGGCCACATGACCGTATCATCGCGGTGAGCGACAGCACGATGGCGACGGGTATGCCGCCCAATTTGGAAATCACGATGTGGGGTCTTGAATGTGTGACG
>Ga0070666_10000947_pt1 | contig 17678 bp, 14 predicted proteins | sample KBSS23metaG_FD_64677 | JGI IMG/M metagenome (GOLD analysis project Ga0070666, IMG submission 64677) | Switchgrass rhizosphere microbial communities from Kellogg Biological Station, Michigan, USA - KBS S2-3 metaG | ecosystem: Host-associated > Plants > Roots > Rhizosphere > Soil ... | reverse complement strand
TGTCGGTACTTGTGCTGGCGTTTTTGATTGGCGTGATTGCGGGGCTGCGGTCGATGACGGCTCCGGCGGCGGTGAGTTGGGCGGCGCGGTTGGGGTGGCTGCATTTGGACAACACCTGGCTCGCGTTTCTGGGATTTCAATTTACGCCTTACATCATTACTGTGATGGCGATTGGGGAGTTGATCGCGGACAAGCTGCCGAAGACACCTAGCCGCAAGGCTGCGGGGCCGTTTGGATTCCGCATTGTGTCGGGGGCGCTTTGTGGGGCGGCTATAGGCGGGGGGCAAATCGGCGGTGCGATCGCGGGGGCGCTGGGCGCGGTTGTGGGGACGATGGGGGGATACGAATTCCGGATGCGGCTGGTCAGGGCGACCGGCGGACGGGATCTTCCGATTGCGCTTCTTGAAGACGTGATTGCGGTGGGGGGCGCGGCGTTGATCGTGTCGCGGTTCGCATGACTCACGCGTTCGACGCGATCGTGATTGGCACGGGACAGGCGGGGCCATACATCACCCGACGGCTGGCGGGGAGCGGCATGAAGGTGGCGATCGTCGAGCGGAAATTGTTTGGCGGGACTTGCGTCAACACCGGGTGCATCCCGACGAAGGCTATGGTGGCTAGCGCTTACGCGGCTCACTTGGCGCGGCGGGGGGCGGACTTCGGGGTGGAGATCGACGGCGGGTTGCGGGTCGACATGCAGAAGGTTTCGGCGAGGAAGGCTGAGATCTCGGCGCAGTCCCGGAACGGACTGGAGAATTCGCTAAAGACGCTGGCGAATTGCACGGTGTTTGAGGGGCATGCGCGGTTTGAGTCGCCGCACGAGGTCAGCGTGGGTGCGGAGCGGCTGACTGCGGAGCGCATTTTTATCAATGTGGGCGGGCGCGCGGTGGTACCTGCGCTGCCGGGGGTGGAGGACATTCCGTATCTGACGAACAGCTCCATGATGGGCGTGGATTTTCTGCCGCAGCATTTGATTGTGGTGGGCGGGAGCTATGTTGGGCTCGAGTTCGGGCAGATGTTCCGGCGCTTCGGGAGCGAGGTCACCATTATTGAGATGGGGCCGCGGTTGATCGCGCGCGAGGACGAGGATGTTTCGGCGGCGGTGTTGGAGATTATGCAGCGCGAAGGGATTGAGGTGCGCCTGGACGCTAAGTGCATTGGGTTTTCGAGAGGCGCTGGCGAGATTCGGGCGCGCGCGGAGTGTAAAGAAGGTAGTCCTGAAGTGCGCGGGTCGCATGTTCTGCTGGCGGTGGGGCGGCAACCGAATACGGACGACCTGGGGCTCGATAACGCGGGCGTGGCGACCGATGAGCGCGGGTATATTGCAGTCGACGATCAACTGCGGACCAGTGTGTGGGGTATCTGGGCGGTGGGTGATTGCAATGGGAGGGGCGCGTTCACGCATACGTCGTGGAACGATGCGGAGATTGTGATCGCGAACATTCTGGAGAACGATCCGCGGCGGGTTAGCGATCGCATCCAGGCTTACGGGTTGTACATCGATCCACCGCTGGGGCGATGCGGGTTGACGGAGGCGCAGGTGCGGAAGAGCGGGCGGAAGGCGTTGATTGGGAAGCGTCCGATGACGCGGGTGGGGCGGGCGGTGGAGAAGGGCGAGACGCAGGGGTTCATGAAGATCGTGGTGGATGCGGAGACCAAAGAGATTTTGGGGGCGGCGATTTTAGGGACTGGCGGGGATGAGGCTGTTCACTCTATTTTGGATGTGATGTATGCTAAGGCGCCGTATACGGTGATACAACGCGCGATGCATATTCATCCTACGGTGTCGGAGTTGATCCCGACGATGTTGGGGGAGCTTAAGCAGCTTTAGGGGTGACGGCGTCCGCTTGCTGCGCGCGCGGTTCTGTGCTGCTGCCGTGCGTGTGGGCTGCTCGCACAGAACCGCGACTGGAAGAAGCGGCTAGCGTTTGTCTACAACCACTACCCCGCCCTTCACCACTACTTTGGCGTTCAAGAAATTCCAATAGCCTTCTAGCGGATTGCCGTTCAGAACCACCATGTCGGCTAGTTTGCCGGGTTCCAGGGTACCGAGCTGGTCGGACATTTGAATGTAGGACGCAGTGTTCGGGCCCATCAGCTTGATGATGTCTTGCATCGAGAACATCAGGTTCAAACTCTTCAGTTCGTGTTCCAGGCCGGCGTGGGGATCGTAGTTGGTGTCGGTGCCGTATCCGTAAATCACTCCGGCTTCCCAGGAGGTGCGGGCGTTCACGGCTTTGTAGCCGGCTTCCTGACCGCGGCCATCGCCGTCGAGGATGGACTCGGGCCACGGTTTGCCATCGCGGAAGCGCGGTTTGTTATCGTCAGCGAAGACGCCGAACACGGGGACGCCGAAGCCGATGGTTGAAAGCTGCTTGATGCCGGCGGCGGAGACTCTTTTCGCTTCATCGAGAGTGAGCCAACCGAAGTGCGGGGTGTGAACCAGCAAGGGGACGCCGGCGTCGACTGCGGCCATCATGGCGGGCGGGCTCACGGCGTGGACTTGCACTAACACTCCGACCTTCTTCGATTCGTCGACGATGGCGCGGAGGGTTTCCATTTCCTGGGGCGAGGGGCCGGGCTTGGGGGTGAGCGCGATCTCGCCGGTGAACTTGATGCCCATGGCGGCCATTTTGCGAATTTCCTCGCGGGCTTTCTCGGGAGTGTTGTTGTTCAGGCGCACGGAACCGGTGGGGATGATGCGGGGTCCGTTGATGACGCCTTTTTCGATGTGATCGCGGAGGGTGATGTTGCCTTCAGCGGGTCCGCCGCCGGAGAGGATGGTGGTGTAGCCGGCTTCGAGGAGCTGCTGCATCTGTACTTTTTCGTCGGGTCCGGTATTGATGTGGCGGTGCGCATCGATGAAGCCGGGCATCACGCTCATGCCTTTGGCGTCGATGGTTTTCACGCCGGGAGCGTTGGCTGCTCCGGCGGATGCGGAAACAATTTTTCCGCCGCGGACGACGATGGAACCGGAATTGATCACGGCTCCGCTGCCGACGATGATGCGGGCGTTGGTGATCACTAAATCTTGCGCGAATAGATGAAGTGCGGCGCCCAGACAAACCACGGCGGCAATGGCGAACTGTCTTTTCATTCTCATGACCCTCTGAGAGAGCATAGCAAACTGGCATTCCAGATTTCTGGAGCGGGAGGCATTGAGTATACTGGCCAAGAGTCCGAATGAAAGCACAAACGAAGTGGTGGATGACGGTGGCGCTGCTTGCGGCACCGGTGGTGAGCCTGGCGCAAACCGATGAGATCCAGGTGTATGACGCCAACATTGCCGAGAAGGGCAAGTTCAATCTGATGATTCACAATAATTTCACTCCGATTGGGCTGAAGGAGCCGGCGTTTCCCGGAGCGGTTGAATCGAATCATGCGCTGGTGGGGGTTGCGGAGTGGGCCTACGGCGTGACGGATTGGTTTGAGCAGGGGCTGTACCTGCCGCTCTACAGTTTTTCCCATAACGATGGCGCGACGTACAACGGGTTCAAGCTGCGCTGGTTGTTCGTGAAGCCGCATGCGGATGAGCACAAGTTTTTCTACGGAGTGAATTTCGAATTCAGTGTGAACCAGAAGCAGTGGGATGAGCGGCACTATACATCCGAAGTGCGGCCGATTATTGGTTGGCATCTGCGGCCGGTCGATATCATCGTCAATCCAATCATGGACACTGCTTACACCGGCGGATTCAAGAGTCTGGATTTCGCGCCGTCGGTGCGGGTGGCTTACAATTTCGCGCCGAAATGGGCGGGGGCTATTGAGGAGTACGCGGACTACGGGCCGTTCCGGCAGATTTATTCGGCGCACGATCAGTCGCATCAGGTGTGGGGGGTGGTGAATCACGAGAGTAAATTCGTGAGCATCGAAGCCGGTATCGGATTCGGTTTGACCGCGTCTTCGGACCGGGTAACGCTGAAGCTGATGGTGTCGCGCGACCTCAACTGAGAGCCGCTACTTCACCATGTGCACACGATCCTTCTCGTTCTGCCCGCAGAACATCTCGAAGATATCGTTGTCCGGCACCAGTTCGTAGGCAATCTTAACCGTGAACTTGCGGGTGTACATCTGCGGATCATCGAAGGTCAACTCGGTGTCCAGGTGTCCGAAATCGCGGCGGTGGTAACGCTCCGTCACATGCATGGCTTCACTGCGGGGATGCCCGATGGCGTCGATCGGCGTCCGGTCGTTGAATCCGCGCGTCTCGACGACGAAGGTGTCGCCCTCCCAGCGGCCGACGGAATATCCGAGATAAGCCGGAAACTCGAAGGTGCCTGGAAATTCGCGTCCGTCCGTGAAGACCTGGCGATGGAGGCCATCGACTTCGTAAAGAATCATCGTCACTTTGGGTGCCTGCACGATTTTGAAGGGTTCGGCGAGCAGCCCCGCCACAGGCCAGCCATACTCGCCATGGCAAACATTGTCCACGCGCCGCTCGGCGGCACGGCGCTTCATCACGGCCTCAGCTTCGGGCCGCAGCACGGATTCTCCAGGCTTCAAATCAAGCAGGATATTGATGCCGTACTTGTGCACCGATTCGAGCTCCATCCCGATCAGGGCGGCTTGCGACTCAGCCTCGTACCTGGCGCCGTAAATGCGTTTGAATTCGGCTGGCGTAGTGCGCTCGTGCTCCCAGACGCCCGTCAGATCCGGCTTGCCGTCCGCGCTGCGGGGCGCCGGAGCGGAGAGGTTCGGTTTTCCGTCCTTCAGCAGCGGTGTGCCCGGCGGTTGATACTGTAGCCACTGCGCGCGCGCGCCAACAGGCAGGAGAAGAGCCGCGATGAACAGTCGACGGCACATCGTTTTCAGATTATCCACGACTCGATTCTATGCGACTGCCCAGCGCCCTGCAAGTCATCTCGTCAGGTCGCGGAGGTTTTGGGTTTGACTCGGCACTGGCTAGGACTTCTTTGTTTTTCTTGCAGTCGCAGAGGCGCGTTCGGTGATAAACTGAGTCGTGTGCATGTAAGGCTCCTCTTGCGAAGGCAAAGGATCTAGACCTGTCATGCGCTTTGTAAGTCATTGATTGAGCGCCCGTAGCTCAGCCTGGATAGAGCGTTTGCCTCCGGAGCAAAAGGTCAGAGGTTCGAATCCTCTCGGGCGTACCACACAACCCTTTCTATATCAGTGGACTACGGCCTCTGCTTTGCTTTGGTCAGAGTTCGTGGTTTCGAGAGTGTGCCCAGAATTGTGCCCACTCGCGGCCACGCCAGCACGTTCCATCGCAGCCGACCCGACTCCATGTTGGGATGAACGTAGCGACGGGTTGTGCCGAAATCACTGTGGCCCGCAAAGTAAGCCAGCGTGTAAGGGTCCATGTGTTGAGACCATTTCGTGAGGCAGGTATGGCGGAAGGTGTAGAACGGAAAATAAGCAAGCCCGACATCTGTGCACGCTGTTTTGTGCTGTTTTCGAAGGCTCGATTGTTCGATATGGCCACTCTTGGTGGGAGCCGCAAAGACCCAATCGGAAGCTGCTGCTGGTCTCCTCATCTCTAATACGGCTTCGGCGCGCTTCGACAAAGGGATAGACCGGCGAGCATTTGCTGTCTTCCCATAGGGTATGTGTAGGGCGCTCGCCCTCACGTGTTCCCACCGCAGCCGGTAGCATTCTTCAGGGCGTAAACCGCAATCCAGTAAGATCGTGGCGGCATCACGAAGAAGGTATGGATCTTCGGGCTTGATAGGCTGCTCGCCCCGATCCTTTGCACGAACACCCTCCAACGCGCGTCGATAATCCTCCAGAAGACGTTCGCCGATTGTGCGCGTGCCTTCTAGATACGCTGCCTCCTCAGTCAGGCTTAATACCCGCTCCCGTCGTCGCTCCCCGGGCAGCAGCGATACGCGGGGCGCCGCCTTCTCTGAGTGGCCCCATTCGACTGCAAGCCGCAGCATCCGGCGCATTACCTGAAGCGCGCGATTGATGCTCGAAATTTGATACTCGGCCTCTTTCCACTTCGCCACGAAGCCCGAAACGATGTCCGGTGTGACGGCATCCACCGGCGCAGCGCCCAAAGGCTCATATCCTGTGAGGTGCCCAACCTGGTAGCGTTTGGTAGCGAATGGTAACTCCCGGCTCAAAATTCACCCGAAAGAAGGAGGAGGCGATCGCCGCCCTGCTCACGCAGCAAAACGTAGAAGAGGCGGCCCGAGCTGCAGGCGTCGGGACGCAGACGTTGTTGCGATGGCTGAAGGTGCCCGAGTTTGTAAAGGAGTATCGAAAAGCGCGTCGCGAGGCCGTACATCAGGCTATTGCGCGGCTGCAGCAGGCCACCGGCGCCGCTGCCACAATCGTCCTGAAGCTGATGAACGATCCGAATGTACCCGCCGCCGCCCGTTTGCAACCCGAAAACCAGGAATCTCGTCAAAGCGAATCGCCGACGCCGAAAAACATCTTTTATGTTCCCTGCCCGCAGTGCGGCGAGAACGAAAAGCCCGCACCCTGCACCTACTGCGGCGGCAGCGGATTCGTAGAAATTCTGCGGTATTGATGCATTAGCTCTGTCGGCGCCTGGAACGACTCCGAGCGGTACTCGCACCGCCAGACGACGAGCGGCGCTGGTGATTTGCCTCACCGGCGTGGGACAACAGGAGCGCATCATCGAAGTGCGCGGGACCGGGGCACCGACCTTCGGCGACGACCTAAGCCGCGGACCTACGGTCATATACCGAGATAGGCTTATACTGCCGTTGTGCAGGTTTACGAGACAGAGACCAAAGAAGTGATTAGGAGGTTCCTCGCTGGCAATCTCACCTTCCCGGAGTGTATCGCTGCTCTAGATGCGGCGCTCGCCGGTCTCCTACCTAGACTGACTGACGAAGATATCCCGCGCCTTCGCATTGTGATGCTTGCAAATAACGAAATTGTGATGAGGGAAATGCAGAGGCGTAGAGAGACGGGAGAGAAGCGTGTAACGACTATCCTGTTTAGGGATCTAGACGAAGCAATCAAGCATTCAGACAAGGCCAACAATGCCTTCAAAGCTGTATTGTCGAATATCCCCAATGGCGATCCGCACCCGGACGGCACGCAGCGCATCCGCAACGCTTCAAGCGAGCTAACTGCAGCACGAGAAGCAACGATGAAGGCCCACAATCGGTTGACCGACTTCCTGAATACTGGAATCGTTCCGGACGATTTGAAACACCGCGGATGAAAGTTACTCCCCAGCCGCTCTAAGGGCGGCAGCTGGCCGTCGAAGTTGAGTTCCGATAATGAACATTAACGGGCCTGAAACCATTCATTGGAGAACGGGAACATGTACGGTTTGCGCGTTACCCGGCCAAGTGACTAGTTTTCGCGTACGAAATGATTCAAGGGCGACTAAGCCCTCACCCGCTCCGCTTCAGGTCTTCCGGCTTCAGGCAGTTCTTTTTCAAGACGGCGACCGCGTATCTAATGTCAGCATCCGTCATCGAAAAAGCTAAAGTTTCGGTGAGTTCAAGTAGGCCGTCGTGATAGGAGCATTCGTTACGCTTGCATCTAGCCTGAATGATATTGGCTATCACCCGTTCGTGGTCATTTGTAGGCGTTGGTTCCATCGGTTTCACCCAGTGGGTTTAGGCTAACAGGACTAACTGAGAGAAGGCTTAATTTGGCCGAAAGATAGCCCCATGCTCAAATGGACCCACTACCCACTACCCCCCGCTCGAAGCTATTGACTGAGCAGTTGCACCCTGCCGTATAATCGAGCGTTTGACCCCTAAAACCGCCCGATGCCCCGCGCATCCACCAACTCCATTAACGGTTCCCCCACTTGGCTGGTTTGTCGGCAAACCACCGAACTGAAATAGGCCCAGAGTCTACGGGCCACATGGGTGGTTTGCGCGTTACACGGCCAAGTGAGGGACGCCATCACAAGCCGACCTCCGCGGACCTATCTGGTCAACGCGTCAACGCGCTCATCCCTTTGTAGGAGTCGCCGACAATCCGGACAAAGCCATCACAATCTCGTAGAACTACCTAGAGGCGGTTCTCCCTAGTGAAAAGTCGATGATGAGGCGGGTCGATAAATACAGACGGGGCTCGATGGATGAGATCACAACGTACTCGTCTTCGTTTGAATGCGCTCCGTACATTCGTAATCCCATGCCTTCCAGAATTGGCGCGTCGGTCTTAAGAGCAGCAAATGCGGCATCTGTTCCCGCTCCCGGCGATTTCGTGGCGATGCTCAGTTTCCCTCCATACTCGCTGTAGATGCGCTGTGCGTATTCGGCGATGGGTAAAGACTGCTGACGAAGCGACATCGGGGGATAAATGCGTTCAAAGCGAACATCGACAGACGTATCCGGAATGAAGTGCTTGCGGATCTTTTCGCGGATTGAGGCTTCTAGTCCAGCGAAGTCCGCTGCGTCGTCGGCCCGCATATCCCCGATGGCTCCGGCATCCTCCGGAATGGCGTTGGAGACGCTGCCCGCACTGGCAACCGTCCAGTTCAGCTTCAGACCCCGGCTTGGGTACGAGAGGTCTTGCATCTGAAGCAGCTGGTGTGACATCTCATAAAGTGCGTTTCGGCCTTGCTCGGGGGCTGCACCCGCGTGGGATGCGCGTCCTTTGACTGTCAGCAGCGCAAGCTCCACCCCAGTGGTTGCGAGACGGATGTCGTCGCCGGGCACACGTGATCCCTCATAGGAGAGGACTAAGTCGTGGTTCGACGCCAGAGACGTAATGAGGTCTCGTTCGGCGTTGGAGCCAATCTCCTCGTCCGGGCTCACCAACACCGTGATCAAACCGAACTGGTCAAATCCAAGGGTCTTGAGTGCTGATAAAACATGAAGGAGAGTAGCAACCCCATGTTTGTCATCGCCGATTCCCAGCCCGTAAGCCCGATCACCTTCTACGCGAAAGGGCTGCTTAGCGAGCATTCCTTTTGCGTAGACGGTATCCATGTGCGCGAGCAACAAAATCCGTTTGGTGCCTTTTCCCCGAAGGCGTGCGACGACAGTGTCTGCCAGGCGTTCCGGAGTATTTTGAAAGCGCAAGTAACCGCTTGCCGGAGGCACCTTTTCAACCTCGCCTCCTAGGGCGCGCAGCCGCTCGGCGATCTGATCACCAATGCGAGTGACTCCGTCAAAATCGCTCGATCCGGACTCAATCGAAACAAGTTCCTTCAAGGTGTCCAAAAGAGGCTGCTTCTCCCGCTGAACCGCCACCCGAGTCGCAGCGGAATCCTGGGCCCATGTGGGGAAAACAACAACCAATGAGACGAGCATGGCACTCAGCTTCATAGGTGATATTCTAGCCCGTGCCACGTTCCGAATTGTCAATGATGTGCCGAAACTTAGCCCGAAACAAGCGTTTGGGAAGCTGCGAAGCCCTCGGCGCGAGGTGATTTTTCTGAAACCTTTCGCCTGGCCGTGGCTCTAACTCGCAACACCACTTCACTCAGTACGCGCCGGGAGCGGCAAACGAAAACTCCTAGATCCAACCGTTGCTCCCGGCGTCTTTTACGCGGCAACGGTCGAAGTTGTAAATACAGCCTCATCTGTGCCCCCAAAGAGCCTTCTAAGACAGATGTCGCGGCGTGGGCGCCCTAATTCCAGGCGAGTCACGCTTTTTTCTTGAGCATGGTACCGATAGGTGAAACTTTCGCTCAGGTCGACCCTCTATATCGCTATGGCAGAGTCATCTACGGAGATGCAGCGCTCTCCAAAGTGCCGCCAGCACGAGGTTCTTCACGGCCGTTTACGGGCCGACATAAAGGTCTATGTAGACGTTACCCGGCGCCTGGAATCGTGCAAAACAGAAGATTTTGAGCAGACCTATCGCGCGGCGGAAGCCGCCCGCTTTGCCTTTCTGAGAGCGCGGGAGGCATTGAAGGTGCATATTGCCTTGCATGGGTGTGAACGCTTGGAGCGAGAGTGACGAATGGGCCTCGCCAGCCACGACCTTGGTCGACGCGGAGAAAGCCTTATAGGCCGAGGACCGGATCATCGAAGTACGCGGGCCCGGCGCGCCTGACCTTCGGCGACGACCGTGGTCAACGCGTGGAGCATTCGAAGAGAGGAGTTACGCGCGCTGGTGAGTACTATTAGCTACCCTTACTTTCGATCCATGGACAGGCGACTGTATACCCGAGATACTGGCCTCGGTAATGGCTGCAAGACATCAAAGTTGGATTCGCCGCCTTCTGATTCGATGGCATGATTGGCGAGAGCTTCGCCGTTTTTGCCAAAGTCGCCCCCACCCCTCAACCTAAATCCACAGCACGTCGTTGTTAGGGCGAAGGAGTAATGTAGCTACCGTTAATGGCAATTAACGGAACAAGCGAGTAGCTTAGAGTGAACCGATGAACATCTAAATGACGCTGCTTCCCGGCGAATTCCAGCGAGTCGAGATGTTCGATGCCGATTTCGAATCGTATAGCTGGACTTTCTGGTAGGTACTTTCTCGTTTTGGCCGCGGGGCTCCGCGCGGTTTTTTAGTAATCCCAGCAGCCCCCACACCCAACGTTTCCGATGGCCCATTTACTGGCAATCATCGGCGGAACAAAACTGATCGCCGACGGACCAACGCGCAGGGCGACCACGCTCATGAAATCGCCGCTCGTGCTGATATCTATCGTTCCCCGCTTGCCCATTGTCGCTGGATAAGAAGAAGTGGTCGTCATTGACTTGTGGACGTACCTCCCCAGGGTGAACATGTCGCTAACGATGACACCGCCATTCTCGTCTCTGAACGTCAGGGTCACCACGATGGGAATGGTTGAGGAAGGATTTACCAGAGCGAGTCCGGTTACGGCGGACCCCGTGTGATCGAAGGCCAGCAAGAAGCGGTTATTTCTCCAGGTATCAGCCGGAACCACGGCCTCCGACCCCGTCAACGGGCCAACGGAAAACCTGAAGACGGTCGAGACGCCTACGTTGCCGCCGTTGGTTAGAATCGATGCCCACCCCTGAGTAGATTTCTCGGCATTGCCGGCAGTGCGGATGCTAAGGCTCTCGTGCGGCGCGAGAGTTCCAATGAATTCGCTGTGAGTTCCCGCGTTGGTCGCGAGCGAAAGAGGATTTCCACTATCGTCGTAGCAGCGGAGGTAGTAATTCGAGGCCGTGTCATCGAGATTTGTGAGCGTGAATTCCACCTGAATGCCTCCGCCATCGGCGATGTGAGCGATCAAACCGAAACCCGGGTAAACTACTTCTGCGCAGCCGAAGGAACAAAGCAAGAACAAAACTGAAAGTACCGATCTCCATCTCGCTGGCATCTAACGATCCGATCCTAGATCGCTGTATTCACGGGCGACGAGCATCATCATCAGTGGAATAGTTTGCATGTCGTCACGATGCTGCCGCCCCAAACCGAATACAAGTTGAATTGGGTTACAAGGGGTGTTATACACTTGCAACTCCTTAACAAATAAGTGTAATTTCATCCCCATGCGAAGCTGGACGAAACTTTGTGGGAAGGCGCTTATTCTGGCAAACCGATCTTCTTGCGTAAAACCTTCGCCCGCGGATCGCCGCGAAGCAAGGCCAGTTCCGGCAAGTTGAGGTATTCACCGACGCGCTGCGCGCCCCGCGCAGCCATACGATCAAGGGCCGCCACTGTACGGTCCTTGTCGCCCAGACCGGCAAAGATCAGGGCTTGCTCGTTTGCGTACTCCGAAGCGACCGCCATGCTCTCGGCCTCCTCGCGGCGGCCGGATCGCGCATAGGCGTACCCGAGGAAGCCCAGGTCTTGTGGGTTTCTCGGCAAAGCCGTTTCGTTAGATAGAATTTGAATTGCCTCGCCGACCCTACCTTGGCCTAACCGGGAGCGGGCCAGATACCGGCTTCTACCATCGGTATTCCCAGGCAGCTTCAGGCAATACTCGGCTGCCTCGTCGTAGCGGCCAGCCACAATGAGTATGTCGGCCAACGCTCTTTGAACCACTGCGGATAGTGGGTCAGTTCGCTCCGCAACGCGCAGCTGCTGCAGCGCTTCATCGTTGCGGCCAAGCACCCGTAGAAGCCAGAGAGCATAATCCAAGTAGGTTTTCGAGCGATTTCGGTCCAGTTGGATGGCGCGGTGAAAGCTTCTCTCCGCATGTTCCCATTGGCCGTCCCGAGCATAGGCCATGCCCAGTGCGTCGTATGCTTCCGCGAGCAGTGGATCCAATTGGATTGCCTTCTCGGCTGCAGCTCGCATCTTCGATAGCTCGTCGGTGGGATGATCCACGGGGAAATAGACGGATCGTATCGCGTAAGCCGTGGCCATGCCGGCATACGCCGGCGCAAACGCTGGATCCTTGGCGATGGCCTGTTCGAATAGCCCGATCGCTTGGGCGGGACCAGTAAGACTTGGCATCGGCACTGCGCGGGCGCGAAGGTAAAGATCATAAGCTTCTACGCTAGTCTCATAGCGCCGCCGGCCCCGGCCAATGTTCAGCCGCAACTGATTGACGATAGCGCGGGAAATCTCGTCCTGGATGGCGAATACGTCGCTCACTTCCCGATCGAAACGACCGGACCACAGTGCGAGGTCGTCGTGCACCCTGACCAACTGTGCGTTGATACGCAACTTGTCTCCGGCTCGCAGTACGGAGCCTTCCAGGAGGTAATCGGCCATGAGTTGTTGGCCGGCTTCTCGCACATTGTGCGGTTTTCCTTTGAAGGCAAAAGATGAGGTGCGAGAACGAACCCCCAGACCTTCGATCGCCGAAAGGTTGCTGATGATCTCATCGGTGAGCCCGTCGGCGAACGCGTTATTCGCCGGACCGCCCCCAAGGTTTTCCAGCGGTAGAACCGCAATGACGACGTTCGACTGAGTCCGTGCCAGCCACCACCAGCCTGAACCGGCCACAACGATCAGAGCCGCTGGGAGCGCAAATCTAAGCCAATGCCGATTCCGGGACTGGCTGCCTTCTAGTTTGCGAAACACGGGAACGTAGCCACCTTTTGGCAACTCGATGACCATGGCATCGCTTCTGCCCTGGCCCGCGTAGAACTCGGCCAGACGGCCTCGCAAGCGGGCAGCTTCGCTCCGCACGATCGAGTCCTGTTTCGGGTCGTAGCCCGGCTTCCGTCCGAAGACTTCGATAGCGATGACAGATTCTTTCAACTCGCTATCCTTGCCTTCCAAATGCCGCTCAACAACGAAGCGCAGGAATCGGGTTAAACGCTCGTTGCGAGCAAAACCGGTGCTGGCCAGCACCCTCTCCAGTTGCAGCCGCAGGGCTTCGGTCTGTAACTCGCCAGCAGGGGCCATCGGCTTCAAGCATATCGCCTTTTCAGGCGGTTCAATATATGAACAACGCTGGCCCTTGAACACTTGGCTGGTTTCCACACCAATTGGGTTCCGGCCGCCGGGGATGACTACCGATAATGTGACTTAACGGCATTTACAGACGTATTCAGGGATCTGTGGGCCCGATCCCGTCGAATTACTGGGACTTACCACCCGTCCATCGTGCCCTCAAGCCGGCGCGGTCGACTTGCGACCCGCGAAGGTAGACGGCCACAATTCGCCGCGTATTTGTGATGTCGTCGAGCGGATTGGCATCGAGCACAATGAAGTCTGCGCTCTTGCGGGCCGCTACTGTGCCGGCGTCGGTGACTTTCAGAAGCTCTGCCGCGTTGCGGGTTGCAGCGACGATCACTTGCGCCGGCGTCATCCCGGACGCCACCATATCAGCCATTTCCTCGTGCGCCGCCCAAGGAATGGGTCCGTCCGTGCCTAGGGCGATCTTAATACCCGCCGCATTAAGCCTTGCCAGATTGTGGGACTGGATTCCGAAGAATTGCTGGGCTTTGGGATCGTCCTTGCTTTCGGCTTGAAGTTTCTCAAACTCCGCTGGGGTGACACTCTCGCGGAGCCAGCTCCGGTCCACTTTCACGCCCCGATCGGGAAGGTTAGGATCCACGATCATGTTCGGCCGCGCTTTCATCATGTTTACGAACTCATCGTCGATGTCCCTGTCGCGGACGCTATGCGCGAAGTAGTCGATGCCCCCCCGGAGAACGCCCTTGGCATCCTCCAACGTATAGATATGAGCGATCGTCTTTAGGCCGTGCTTGTGGGCCTCGTCGATGGCGGCGCCATACAGGGTGGGGCTCAACTTGGTGACCGTGTGATCCCGGTCGTCCACCCAGATCTTGACGAGGTCGACTTTTTTGGCGGCCAGCTCTTGGACATCCTTGCGCGCCTCGGCCTCGGTTCTGACCCAGTACGGAGCCTCCGTGCGCCCCGGCTCCGGTCCTGTAAGGCCGCGACCTGCCGTGCGGAATCGCGCGGCATTCTGGATTGTTTCCGCCCGCACCTGAAACGCCACATCGCCCGTGTCTTGGCCGAGGCTCATCACCACGCCGATGCCGTAGTACGCCAGATGTTGTAGCTGATCGACAAGAGCGTCTCGAGTCACAGCCAGGTGCTTATGCATGTCGACGATCGCGGGCATGACGGTCTTGCCAGTCAGATCTACATGAGCCGCGCCCGCGGGAACCTTGAGCTGTCCTTTTCGGCCGACCGCCGTGAACCGGCCGTTTGCAACAATGAATGCGGCGTCCGCGACGGGTGCGCTGCCGTCTCCGACAATGAGCCGTGCCCCTTCGAACACCGTCACGCGTGTCGGCTGCTGTGCCTCGACAACTAGCGGCGCTAGCCAGCCCGTCGCCAAGAAGAGAGCGCTCGAAAAAAACGCGATTCTCGGCGATTTCCAATCTACACGGTGCATAGTAACCCTCCCGATACTGGAATTGCGCTTATATCGGAGCAAGTATACACCTCGTAAGAGAGCTTGGCAGCCTGCGTCTGCGTCCTAAATTTCACTGAGATCTAACTGGGTAGTGCCGAAATGGAGTAGCGGAGACTTCCGTTATTCGACATCAGCCGGTTATCAACGTAGAGGTTCTGCCTCTTTCGTCTTGGAGTTTTGAGTCGAGGCGCTCTCTAAGGCGCACCGGTAGCAGAGGCGCGTCGTTCCCAGAATTCCACCAAAACGCCTCCGGAAACAGGCGCGGCGAGTGTTATCTGCTAGCCGGAGATGCAGGCGACGGCATGGTCCGGCGGCCATTAACGATCGGCGGCAGGCCCTTCACCTCGTACCAGGTCTCGGTGATGTAGCGCCTGATGCTGCTGGGATCATCGCCCGCCGTGTTAGCGTCATAAGGCGCCGTCAAGTTGGCGGCCAGTACCTCGTCGAGTGTTTTGCCCTGATCTACCAGATTTTTTACCTTTGCCAGGATATCGATCAGCATGGCGCGATAGGGTAGGAGATCTTTTTTGTGGATCAGGGTGCCATGGCCGGGAACCAGCACGGTATTTTCGTCAGAGAGCGATCCCATCATGTCGACGGCTTCCACCATGCCGTTGATCGAGCCGCCATTAGCCTGATCGGCAAAGGGATAACCGAAGTTCCGATAGAAATCCTCGATATAGATCACGTTTGCTTTTTCAAATTTAATGATGGTATCAGCGCCCAGATGCGAGGGCATCATCGGAATAAAATCCACCGTTTCGCCATTCATGTGGATGGTAACGGCAGGCCTGCCCTTGCTGGATGGGTCGTACTTGTAGGTGACCATCGGCAATGCCATGGGACCGGAGGTCGCATCGGCTGGGCTCCCGGCCGGCATCATTTCCCGGCGCAGATCTTCCTGTCCGAACAGAACCGCGCCCTGCTTCTGAACGAGAGCCATGCCGCCGCTGTGATCGGGATGAGCGTGGCTGGTGACCAGAATCCTGATCGGCTCCTTCGACAGAGTGCGAACGGTATCTATCGTCTTCTGGGTCAGCTCTTCGTCCTGAGAATCGACCATCAGGACGCCATCCGGTCCATAGAGCGCCACGACGCGGCCGCCAGCGGCATCAGGGTGAGTGGTGTCTAGCTTGGGTGAACCATGCAGGATAGCGAGATTGTTGCCGTATTTGGTTTCAACGGTGATCTCGATCTTGTCCCATTGCGCGAAACTGCGGGGGCCTGTGGCGCGGGCTGGACCGTTAGCTTGTGCGAGAGCCATCGCGGGTATCAGCGTCACCACGGCGATCCCTCCGATTAATAATGACTGAATCTTCATCTGTCTCTCCTTCCCGCCTACTGCTATTTTCCCGCGTCGAGCAAACGGACTTATAACAATGTCTCACGCGTTCTCGCGCTTTGCAGGGAAGTGCACAGACATTGATGATGTTCCATTTGACCATCGTCATCGCCGATGCGTCCTTTGCGACGTTGCCTGGAAGGTTCGGGCCAGCTCCCTGATCGGAGCGTGAGATTCTCAGGGGAAAAGCCGTAGGAAGAATCGCGGGACAGTCTGCCAGGTCTCATCGCAAGTGTTTAGTCTTGCGGCGTTTGTTGTAGCATCGTGCGGGTGAACAGCCTTGGTGCGAATCACGTCCAGGTTCCGAACAATCTTCGCGACGCACCTAGTAACATCCACCTTATTCCGGCTTAGGGGGCTCCGCGAAATCTACTAAGACTTACCCCCGATTGTTGAAACGCTCGGCCCTAGCCTACTCTCTTACAAAGTACTGTTTTGTACACAAACTTTTTTACATACGGGGAGAGGACTTCTTTGATCACTTTAAATGTCAATGGCCAAAACCTTACGGCCAACGTAAACGATGGCAACACGCCACTGCTCTGGGTTTTGCGAGACGTGCTTGGGCTCACCGGGACTAAGTATGGTTGCGGGATTGAGGTCTGTGGGGCGTGCACGGTCGTCATTGACGGCCAGCCTGAACACTCCTGCGTTTTCGATGTTTCTTCGGCGGTGGGAAAACAGATCCTCACCATCGAAGGGCTTTCGGCGCCGGGCACGCAGAATCATCCGGTGCAGCAGGCCTGGATCAAAAACCAGGTGCCGCAGTGCGGGTATTGCCAGCCGGGAATGATTATGTCGTGTGTGGGCGCGATCAATGCCGGGCATCACGGCTCGGAGATCCTTTCAGAAGTGCAAAACCTGTGCGTGTGCGGCACCTATCAGCGAGTGCGCGACGCGATCACCACCTCCAACCTTTAGAGATCAAAGAGGACGAATACATCATGGCAATCGATACACGCAATACCCTTGTGCAAAAAGGAGAGAAGAAGCATCAGATAGGCCGTCGGGGCTTCCTGGCGACGGCGTTGGGCGGGCTTTCCGTGGCCTTTGTAATGCCTGACGCGGGCCGCATGTTTGGACTCAAAGGGGCCACGATCACGCCGACGCAACTGGCGAACGCCTACATCCACATTGGAACCAATGGCAGCATCACTTTAATGTTTGGCGGCTCGGAGATGGGGCAAGGCATCAAGACGGGCCTCGCGCAGATTCTTGCCGAGGAACTGATGGTGGATTGGAACCAGGTCACAGTTCAGCAATCGCTGGTCGACCCCACGGTTACGTATATTACGGGTGGCAGTGGTGCGGTTTCCGGCCGCTACACGAATCTACGCACAGCCGGCGCAGCGGCGCGCGAGATGCTGATCCAGGCAGCCATGGGGATCACCGGTGACAGCACACGCGCCAACTACACGGCGGCGAGCGCGAAGGTGACCTACAGTGGACCGAATCCAGTGAGTCCGAAGTCGTGGAGTTATGGAGTGCTCTCCACGGCGGCGGCGGGACTGACGGCGCCCACCAATCCACCGTTAACCGATCCGGCCAATTTCCGGCTGATCGGCAAACCTATTCAACGCGTGGATATTCCGTCGAAGGTGGACGGCAGCGCAAAGTTCGGCATCGACACATGGTTCCCGGACATGGTATTTGCGGCGATCA
>Ga0070666_10000946_pt1 | contig 17683 bp, 17 predicted proteins | sample KBSS23metaG_FD_64677 | JGI IMG/M metagenome (GOLD analysis project Ga0070666, IMG submission 64677) | Switchgrass rhizosphere microbial communities from Kellogg Biological Station, Michigan, USA - KBS S2-3 metaG | ecosystem: Host-associated > Plants > Roots > Rhizosphere > Soil ... | reverse complement strand
CTTTTCCTTTTCCTTTTCCTTTTCCTTCTCCTTCTCCTTCTCCTCCAATTCATCCATAACTTCTATGACCGTCCCTGAAGCTTCGCCCAGCCCGGCGGGTTCTCCAACTGATACAGAATTTCGCCCGCGCGCGGCACAAGCAGCACACCTTCAGCTTCTCGATTCGCGAAGTCTTCCGCACGGATCGATTTGGGATCGCGGTATCCAAGGTTGATACGCTGGCAGACCTCCGGCGTAATTCCGGTTGCCAGCGTCACGCGAGCGCGAGGCGTTTCCACGCCGTCTTCAAACGAACCCAGTCCATGCACGTGAGACGAATGTGCGAGAACACCCCACGGGTGATGCTTGAACGCATCCCATTGTTTAAGGAAGTAATCGCGGCAATGATACCCGATTGCCATGATGGTTTCGCGATGGGTTACGCACACTTCGCGAACATGAGGCGCGTAGATGATCAATTCGCCGCCATCGGCCAGCACGGGCTCCAGCTTGTACATCGCCTTTCCCGCCGTCCAGATTTCCTCATACATCGTGGGGACACACGAGAGAATCGTGTGAAAGGGCCTCTCCTTATAAATGATATGCACCTGGCGTGAGAGTTCGCTCGCCTGGTCCCACGCCTGCTCCGGTGATCCAATGAAAAGGCCAGCAAGCGATTGGTCTGCCTGAACGACCATTGCCACACATCGCTTGTCGACTTTCAGCATTGCTCCGGCACGGTCCACCACTTTGCGAACTGGCGTCCATTTGCTTCCGATGATTCTCGGAGTGGTAATCACCGCGCCCAGCCAATGGAAGAAATTCAGAAGTTCCGGGCCGGAGATGCCAGGGAAGAGATATTTGTTTCCGCCGGAGAAACCAACGACTTCATGAGGAAAAACCGGTCCGACAATGATGATCTGGTCGTATTCGAAGACGAGCCTGTTGATTTCAACGGCAACATCCATGGAAAACAGCCCGCCGGACAATTCGTGGATTTCTTCCGCGGGAATCACGCCGATGCGCTGCAGTGCGTCAGGATTGTTCCATTCGTGATTGAAAATTCGGACATTGCGATAAGTGCCGTTCCGTTCCTCTTCGGTGATTTCCAGACGCTGCCGGATTGCGGCCTCGCTCATCGGCTGATGGGTTCCCAGCGCAATCAGGACATCGAATGATTTTGTGACGCCGCCAATTTGTTCGTGAAGTGTTCGGAAAACCAGTCCGATCGGAGCAGTCCGTGTGCCGTCCGGGACAATCATCAGGACTTTTCGGTGCTGGTACTCCGCTGTGGGAAAAGCGTCAGTAAGCGTTGCCGCGAATTCACGCGACATTGTCGGCAGCTTCTCGAAACAGGGCGGCCGCGCGCGCGAGTTCGTCTGTCGTGTGGGCTGCAGAAACCTGCGTTCGAATGCGCGCCTTGCCGATTGGAACAACGGGGAAAGAAAATCCAACCACGTAGACTCCGCGCTGCAGCATATATTCGGCCATTCGTGCGGCGCGAGCGGCATCGCCTACCATGACGGGCACGATGGGATGTTCGCCGGGGATGATGTCGATTCCAAGCTCGGTCATGCGTCTGCGAAAGAATTCGGTATTGGCATGCAGCTTCCGCGGTAGTTCACCGGAACTTTTGAGTATTCGCAGGGCCTCTATGGATGCGGCGACGACGGCGGGCGGAAGGGAATTGGAAAACAGGTAAGGTCTTGATCGCTGACGTAACATTTCGATTATCGGTTTTGGTCCCGACACATATCCTCCGCTGGCGCCGCCCAGCGCCTTGCCCAGTGTTCCGGTGAGAATATCCACGCGTCTCATCACACCTGTGTGCTCGTGCGATCCTCGCCCGCCGGATCCCATGAAGCCAACCGCGTGGGAATCGTCGACCATCACCATTGAAGATGTTCTTTCGGCCAGATCGCAGATCTGCTGAAGGGGCGCCACGGTTCCATCCATCGAAAACACGCCATCGGTGGCAATCAATCGAAACCGGCAATCCCGGGCCGCGTGAAGTTGAGACTCCAGATCGGCCATGTCGCGGTTCTTGTAGCGAAAGCGCTGTGCCTTCGACAGCCGGATACCGTCGATGATCGATGCATGATTCAATTCGTCGGAAATCACGGCGTCCATTTCGGTAAGAAGCGTTTCAAACAGACCGCCATTGGCGTCAAAGCACGACGAATAGAGGATGGTGTCATCGGTGTCCAGAAAGCTGCTGAGTTCGCTTTCCAGTTCCTTGTGTTGCTCCTGTGTGCCGCAAATGAATCGTACCGACGCCATACCGTAGCCCCAACGGTGCAGTGCCGCGCGGGCTGCAGAAATGACCTGGGGATTGTCGGCCAGGCCGAGATAATTGTTCGCACACAGAACCAGAACATCCGATCCGCCGTAAATTCGCGCCTCCGGCCGTTGCGGACTGTCCAGAATGCGCTCCGGCTTCCAGAGACCCGCGAGCCGGATATTGCCGAGCTCCGTTTCAATAAAATCCCTGTAGCTGCCGAGCATCAGCGCAACTCCTCCCAGTTCAGGATGACCTTGCCGCTATTGCCGGACCGCATTACCTGGAACCCTTCATCGAAATCGCGATAGCTGAAGCGGTGTGTGATTACGGGCTGGATATTCAGGCCGGACTGCAGCAGAACGGTCATCTTGTACCAGGACTCATACATCTGACGGCCGTAGATGCCGCGAATCGTGAGCATATTGAAAATGACTTCGCGCCAGTTAATAGCCATTTCGCCGGAAGGGATGCCAAGCATGGCGATCCGGCCGCCATGCGCCATGTTATGGAGCATGTCCCGGAATGCGTTTTCATTGCCGGACATTTCCAGGCCGACATCGAATCCTTCTTTCATGCCCAGCTGGGCCTGCGCTTCCTGGATGGACGACTTTGTCACGTTTACCGCCAGATTCACTCCGACTTTCCGAGCCAGATTCAACCGATACTCGTTGACGTCCGTGATCACCACGTAACGCGCTCCGGCATGACGCGCGACCGCCGCAGCCATGATTCCGATGGGGCCCGCGCCGGTAATCAGCACGTCTTCGCCAAGCACCTCAAAGGTCAGGGCCGTGTGGACGGCGTTTCCAAACGGATCGAAGATGGCCGCCGCGTCGCGGTTCACCTTCGGATCGTGACGCCAGACGTTGGTCATCGGCAGAGAAATCAACTCCGCGAAACTTCCCGGGCGATTGACGCCCACGCCGGAAGTGTTCGCGCACAGATGCCGGCGTCCCGCCAGACAGTTCCGGCAGCGGCCGCACACCACGTGCCCTTCGCCGGAGACCAGTTCTCCCGGCTGAAAGTCATTGACGTTGGAGCCGGCTTCGACAATCTCGCCGACGAACTCATGACCTATCGCCATGGGGACGGGAATGGTCTGCTGCGCCCATTCATTCCAGTCGTAGATGTGAATATCCGAACCGCATATGCCTGTTCGCAGGACACGGATCAGGACGTCATTGATGCCGATTGCGGGTTCAGGAATATCTTCGAGCCACAGGCCGGGTTTTGCGTGCGATTTAACGAGTGCCTTCACCTTCGAGATGGTAAACCGAATCGAAGATTGGTCCGATCCCAATTTTCCGGTTATTTTTTTCGTGTTGTCAAAACCAGATGGTGGGATGAGAGGGTGAGGGTGTAAAGAAGGTCTCTTCACCGCTTACATGCCTGCACTACCGTTCGACTCAACGTATAATCCCCGAGCCATGAATCGTCGTGAGTTTCTTGCATCATCACTGGTACTCGCCGCTATACCTGCGCCGTTTCCCATCGCACCCAGGTTCGATCTTGTCATCAAGGGCGGCCGTGTTCTGGATGCGAGTCAGAAAATCGATCGCACGATGGATGTTGCGATACGTCAGGGAAAGATCGCACTCCTGCAGCCGGATATTTCGCCAACGGACGCGGCGGAAGTCTTCGACGCGCGTGGACGGATCGTCACACCCGGCCTGGTCGATATCCATGAACATGTCCGTCCAGGTGAGCTGAGCGCGGAACAGGTGCTTTCCACTGGAGTCACGACGGTGGTCGATGCCGGTTCCCGCGGCGCCGATGGAATCCTGGACATGATCGCGGTTTCCAACAGCGCCCCAAACCGGGTACGTGTTCTGATCAACGTTTCGAGACTCGGCAATCAGGCCGACGGAGAGTTGCTGCGATTTGCCAGCGCCGATCCGGAAGCCGCGCGTGCGGCGATTCGCACTCACCGGAACATTATCGTCGGTGTAAAAGCGCGATTGTCACAGCAATACGCGGGCGAGCATGATCTCGATGGTGTTCGCCTGAGCCATCGGATCACCCAGGGTTTCGGTATTCCGCTCATGATCCACATTGGGGATACGCATTCCCCCTTACCTGAAATTCTCGAGCTGATGCATCCGGGAGACATCGTGACGCATATGTATTCGCCGCCGCCGCATGGAATCCTGGATGACAACGGGCGCGTGCTGCCGCAGGTGCGTGAAGCGAGATCGCGCGGCGTCCTCTTTGACGTCGGCAACGGACGCAATGGACACATCACCTGGGAAGTGGTCGAACGCGCGCTGGCGCAGGATTTTATTCCCGATACGATCACGTCGGACCTCAATGGCGCCGGGCTCACCGACCAGGTTTTTGACTTTCCCAATGTGCTATCGAAATTTCTGATGCTCGGAATGAGCCTGGATCAGGTGGTTGCCCGTGGCACTTTCAACTCGGCTCGCGCCATTCCGGCATTGAAGGGGCTGGGGACTTTGCAGCCCGGATCTCCTGCGGACGTGACGATTCTTGAACTGATGTCCGGCGATTTTGAGTTCGACGATAATGCCCATACGAAGCGGACCGGTCATCAAAAGTTATTTCCACGCGCCGTGTTTGTTGCCGGCAAGCGATGGCGTGGCTGATCCCCATGCAATGGAGCGATTTCTGGAGACGAATGCGGGTGTGAATTCCACCGCCCACTTCCGGAAATATTTTCCGGAGCTTCTGAAATTCGAATCGACCGCGGAGATGCAGGAATCCGAAATCTACGCGACGATCCGGCCTGCGGTCGATGAGATCCTGAACTCGATCGTGATGTGGGAGCCCTCGGCGCCTCGCGGAAATCCCGTTCGCCAAAATTCGCGGTCCGATGACGGCCGCGTCACCGCTCTTGCCTGGAATATCGAACGCGGCAATCGCTTCTCCGGCATTGTTCACGCACTGAAGAACCATCCCCAGCTCAAGGACAGGGACATTCTGTTTCTCACCGAGCTGGATGATGGCATGGCTCGAAGTGGAAATCGATTCGTGGCGAAAGACCTCGGTGAAGCGCTGCAGATGAGGTTTGCGTTCGCTCCCATTTACATTGCTCTGCAAAAGGGAAGTGGCGTCGAGGAATTCGTCGAAGGTGAGAATACCAATGCCATCCACGGGCTGGCGATGTTCTCGCGCTATCCGATGCGAAACGTCCACGCGATTCCGTTACCGAACGGCAAGGACAAGATGTCGGGCAAGGAAAAGCGCCTGGGCCACCTCCGCGCTCTAATCGCCGATATTGAACATCCGTCCGGAACGTTTCGGGCGGTCACGATCCATCTCGATGCGCTGTGCTCGCGATCCCATCGTCATCGGCAGATGAAGATTATCCTCGATCATCTGGATACGCTGCCCCAGCTTCCAGTGATTTTGGGTGGTGACTGGAATACGACGACGTTCAACTCTCAAAACGCAACACGGGCCATACTGGGCTACTGGCGGCGCGTGCTGATGGGCGTGCGGAATGTTGTCAGGAATCATTATCCGCATCCGGACCGATACTTCGAGAAGCGTCTTTTCGATGAACTCGAACTTCGGGGCTATGAATACAAGTCATTGAACGAATCCGGCGCCGGCACGATTCACTACGATGTTGCGAGTGTAGAGAAGAACACGAACCTTCGGGACTGGGTGCCGGAATGGTGTTTCCCATTCATCTTTTGGGCCGCAAATCGTGTGGGCGGCCACGTGTCGTGCCGGCTCGATTGGTTCGCCGGCAGGGACATTGCTCTAAAGGAAGGCACGCAACCGGAAACCGTCGGTAATCTCCGTGATGCAACGAGTGTGCCGCTCTCGGATCACGATGCCATCGCGCTCGATTTCACACTGAGGAATGATCCTCGGATTACTTGAGAGCGCGGTAGGCAATACGATCCGCAGTGAATGAACTCAGCCACAAGGTATTGCCGACCGGTATCGCGGTGGCCGCACCCGTGTAGGGCGGAGCTGCCGGACCACGCGCCAGCTCGGTAATGGCCATGGTTTTGGGATCGATCGAGTCGGCAATCCATCCGCGCGGACATTGGATATCTTCCGGTTTTTTCGGTGCTCCACCGCATGACTTCTCATCGTCGATCATCCCGACAGTGATTAAACGATCGCCGACCATGCGTACGTTATCGGGAGCGAATTCTTTCAGCTGAGCGCTTCGAACAGGTTTTGACGGATTGGCGCGGGAGTAGGCCACGATGCGCTTGAGACCGGTGGATGCGACAAAGAACTCCCGATTGTCGGCAGAAGTTTCGATGCCGTTGTTTCCTGGGAGTTCCGTGCCCGCCAGCGTCTGGAATTTCCCGGACTCCGGTGTCCACATCAATACGACACCGGTATTTCGGCCGGCCCACACATCTTCAAAGGTTTTGCCCGGCAATGTGAGTACCGTCGCGACGAGCGCTCCATCGCTGAATGCGGCGACACTATTGACCGCCAGTTTGTCGGGTAGCAGCAGGCATCCGGTCCATGTGGCTGTCGGAGTGGCGCTCCGGGAATCCACTTCGAACACTTCAATGGACTCGCGTCCGCCATGATTGGTGGCATACAGCGTGTAGCGACCGGTTTGTGCGGGACGCAGACTCAGGCCATGAAGCACCGCCAGTTTCGGATCGAGCGGACCGGGACAGGATGCGAACTTCGTTTTGTCTGCCTGAACTGAGGCGACGCCGGTTCCAAACAAGGTTCGGGCGGACCGTGCCTGCGTGTCGATCAGATGCAGGCCGCTGCCGGCCGACATTCCGCTGCCAATCAGCCAACGTGTATTGGGAACGAGTACAAGATCCTCGGCGGCCTGTAATCCGCAGATGAAGTTGAGTCCGCCCGATGGTGTGCATGGTTTGTTTTGTGCGGAGACAAATCCAAACGATACCCATATCGCAGCAATGGAGAGCACAAATGGGAAAAGTGTTCGCTTCATGGTGAGCCTCCCGGCGAAATCATACACAGGGAGTTCGAGGAACGGGGGACGAATTCCAAACCCGTACTCCGTGGGCAAGGATTATGGTGACGGTGAATGGGGCCGAATGGCCCTCCTGACGCAGGAGGGCCATTCGGCGACTTCGACGCACCCCAGTGTCCGGCATTACCTCCGATTGGCGCCTATCGAGGGAATTCGAACAGGGTCCCCGCATTCACGCGATGTCGTCTAATCATCGTTGGCCTTTTTTTCTTCAGGCTTCGTGGGTGGTTTGGAAGCCTGGCCTGCCAGATTACCCAACTGGCCAACGTTGGAAAGATCTCCAATATTGGTGATGCCCATCGCGTTGATCACCGTGACCTCTTTACTTTCCATGGAAACCAGCAGCATTCCGTCTGCCTGCCCGTTGGTACGGTGCATCCATATCTCGGTCTGCTCCTTTTCTTCCTGATTTCGCAGAATCGGCGTCCAGTTGGGAGAGTTCAGCTGATCCAGCAGCGGCTTCAGGTCTTCCCGCTTGTATGCGCCCTCCATTTCAAACTCGTAGTTACGGAGAAAAAGACCCGTAAGATCCTTGGCACTCTTCCGGGCTGCCGCTTCATCGCCCTTTTTCTGATTCAGCAGGTCCGAAGCGGACTTGACCATCGACGAGTCCAGATTGATTTCCGTCTTTCCCTTGGCCTTTTCCGCAAGCTTATCCAGAATTTTCATATCGATCTGTTGAGCTGAAGCGGTTGCCGCCATCACCATCAAACCGACGAACAATATCTTTCGCATCATTCCGTCTCCTTTTATGGATTCGATTGCCGTTCGACTGCACGTTGCTGGATTGTCGATAACCGTGCCTGTACGTTTCGCAGTTTTGAACCTGTGATCCGCAACGCGACCATCAACTGTTCCTTCGCTTTCTCGTCTTCGGCGTGTTGTCGTTGCTGTTGCACGAAGATCACGCCGCCCATCACCAGGACGAGCGCTGCGGCGACAGCCAGCCATGGCCTTGCCGTATGACGCGTTACGGATTCGCAGGACCTGGCAAGCACCTTGTCGGCGAAGCCCGAGGGTGGCTCGCGATGTCGCAGCGCTTCACGAAGATCGCGTTCGAACTGGCTCATCTTCTGTCTCCTTCAAGAACTTTCTCTTTCAAATAGCGCGTGGCCTTCTCCCGAATCATGGCAGTGCCTCGCTGGAGGTGACTCCAGACCGTGCGAACGGGCATCTGCAGCGTTCTGCCGATTTCCTCGACATCCATGTCTTCTCCGTACCGAAGAATCAGGACGGTGCGAGGTTTTTCCGGAAGCGATGCAATCAGTCGCCTCAAACCTTCCTGAAGCAATAGATCCGTCTCGGGAACTTCAGAGGCGATATCGGGCATGCAATCGACCTGCATTTCCTGTCGAAAACTGGACCGGCGCATTGCATCGATACAGCGGTGAACCGTGCTGCGGCGGAGCCAGGCAACGCAATGCGCGCCGAGTTGAATCGTCCGATGTTGTTCGAAAAGCTGCAGAAAGACATCCTGGGCCACCTCTTCCGCGATCGCGTCATTGTGAAAAAAGTTACAGGCGATGCTGTAGACCATTCTCTGGTGATCGCGAACCACGGATTCGAATTCATTCTTCGTCATCTGCCCTCATAGCTAATAACGGACCGGAAGCGAATTCTTACGCAAAATCTTCAGAGGCAACGTTGCGAATTCGGCGCGGTATGAATTCCATGGGACACACTGGAGAGAAATCGCCGTCACGCGAAATCATCCGACAGACATTGTTATTGCTTCAGCGACATCTGCAAAGCCATAAGACGATGCTGCTATCCACGAGGAAAATCCGGTTTTGTCGCACGGAGAATTTCAAGGATAGCCGTTCGGTCGGCGGTGCTCAGGTAGGCAAAATCCTTACTCTTGTCTTCACCGCTCAGAATTTCGTGAAGGCGGCGGTAGACATAAGTCTTCACGCCGGCCGGCAGCGCGTCGAAGGATTTGCTGTAGATGAGATAACTGAGCGGGTACCGAAACAATCGGGTCTGGAGATCGAAATCGCGCAACGACCGTCCGCGGCTGTCGCGTGGCCCCTGGCCCGCAAATTCCGCTGCGAACGTGGATGTGCCTTTAACCGGCGCGGTCAAGGGAACAGCTCCTGCGAAGAACATTGCTTTGATGAGTGCCTCCCCGGTTTGCTTTGCGGCGGCGTCCCCCTTGGAACTCGCCAGCACGATCCGGTTTTCGACCTCTTTCTGGTGAGTCAGGACCATCAACGCGACGATGTCACTGTGTGGCGTCAGGTACGGTGTGGTATCGAAAAAAGTCTTCAGATCCACGACATTCGACGATTTGGTCGAAGCCGCCGAAGGCGTTCCGCCGAATACCGAAGCCGGTCTGCCGAGCATAATATTTCCGGCATGAAGCTGATTGCCATGCGTGCCCGTGACATACCAGCCGCCCCAGCGTTCCTTCATCGGGCTCTGATCGGTGGTTTCGATCGGAAAGGTTCCTTCCACATTGCCGGTGGTATCCGGAATCACGGAGGAAACCAGAAGGCGCGGTACAAATTTCGGCGCCGCTTCCGCAACATAGTGACACACCGAACACTCATGGCCCGTCGACCGTTCAAATTCCGGGTGGTCGCTTCGCTCCTGACTCAATACGTAAAAGTTCGGGCCCTTCTGTGGGTCCGTGGACATGATTTCAATCAAACCTGCCCCCTGAACCCATGCGACATACACATCATCATTGAAATAAATGGCACGAGGGGTTTTCGGAGATATGCGTTCGGACTGCAGACTCGTCTTCGAAAAAACCAGGGTCTGAGACGACACGGGAACCTTCAACACTTTCAGCAGCGAAACCAGGTACCCATGATCCTTTTCAAACTCCAGTTTCGCCTGTCCGCCTTTGATTCGCTGCTGCAGGTCGGCGATCGGATCGGAGGCTACCGCAACCACCGGAGCCAGTAAGAAAAGCAGACGGATAAATGCTGACCTCATACAGAAACTTATAAGCCTTTTTGCCGGCGGACCACAACTTGCGACGCGGCCCGGCTGTCGAATTGACGTCCCGGAATTTCCCTCGTGCGGGCTTTGTATCGCAACAGAATCGATATTCATTCATAATCCTCGAACTCAAATGTTGCGGGAAAGCATTCATTCGGCAAAGACAAAGCGGGGAGCGGAACACCATGACGCCTCTTGAAATCGGCGCCGCGCTCCACGAGGCATACGAACAATTCAAAAACCTTCAGGAAGGGAAGAATGCCGACTATATCCAGGAGCTCGCAGCCGTGGATCCCAATATCTTCGGCATCGCCCTGGTGACAATCGATGGCAGGGTGCATACCTGCGGCGATGCCAATTCGCGAGTGTCGATCCAGAGCGTTTCCAAAGTCTTTACGATGGCGAGAATTTTGGAAGATCTGGGACCGGCCGCCGTCGAAGACAAAATCGGCGTGGATGCGACGGGAATGCGTTTCAATTCGGTCATTGCCGTGGAAGTGCAGAAAGGCAAGGAGATCAACCCTCTGGTCAATCCGGGTGCTCTCGCTGCGAGCAGCCTGGTACCAGGCGCGGATCTCGCTGCAAAATGGAAAGTCATTCTCCAGACTCATTGTGATTTTGCCGGCGCGCCGCTTGAGGTCAACGAGTCCGTATACAAAAGTGAAGCGGCCGACAATTTGCGCAATCGGGCTATTGCCCATCTGTTGAATGCGTATGGACGAATATACTTTGATCCTCTGCAGACCACGGATCTTTATACCCGGCAGTGCGCCATTGATGTCCATGCAGAAAATCTCGGAGTGATGGCGGCAACACTCGCCAACGGCGGAACAAACCCGATAACGAAGAAGAAAGTCGTGAACCCTGAAACTGTCAAGTATGCGTTGGCGGTAATGGCGACCGCAGGGCTCTATGACAATTCCGGTATCTGGCTTTTCAATACAGGACTTCCCGGCAAGAGTGGTGTGGGAGGCGGATTACTGGCCGTGTGTCCAGGAAAGTTTGGTATTGCTGTGGTTTCTCCTCCTCTGGATTCTGCGGGCAACAGCGTCAGAGGGCAGAAGGTGATTCGGTACATCGTGGATAAATTCCAGCTGAATCCATTTCTGGTTCGCCCAAAATAGATCGTCCGGATTGTTTTCGGGATATTCTTGTACGCTGTCGTTCAGAGGTAAAAATGGGATTTCTTGATCGGTTCTTAAAGCCCCCCCCGAAACCAACCACCGCCGGCCGTTCTTATAAATGCAGCAACTGCGGCAACCCTGTTTTTTTTCGGAACAGTGTTTGTCTGAAGTGCCAGACCGCTCTTGGCTATGAGCCAAAGCTGGCCCGCATTGTCTCGATTGCGCCGAATCCGGAAACCGATGAATGGCACGTCATCGAGGAGACGGGGAAGATTGACGGTATCTCTCCCGCCTATCGCCGCTGCGCGAATCTCAACACACCAGCTGCATGCAACTGGCTGTTATCCGATCACGGGATCGGTGCGAAGGACGGGCTTTGCATCGCCTGCCGTTTGAACCACACCATTCCCGATTTGTCCGATCCGGAAAACGGTGTTCTCTGGGGACGATTCGAAGAAGCGAAGCGACGCATGGTATCGACGCTGCTCGCTTTGGAGATACCGGTCCTTTCGAAGGACGAAGACCCGGAGAAGGGATTGGCGTTCGATTTTCTGCGCAGTCCCAAAGATGGCCCTCGTGTGTTGACGGGGCACGACAACGGCCTCATTACGATGAATATCGAAGAGGGGAACGCGTCGGTCCGTGAAGGCATTCGCGAAAATTTACAAGAACCGTATCGCACACTCCTGGGCCATTTCCGACACGAGGTGGGCCACTACTTCTGGGATCGATTGATTCAGGACACCGACTGGATCGACGAGTTTCGACGTCTCTTTGGCGATGAACGCGCCGACTATGGAGAATCGCTCACGAGAAATTACAAAGAGGGCCCGCCGCCAGACTGGCAGCAGCATTTCGTGAGTTCCTATGCAAGCAGTCACCCATGGGAAGATTGGGCGGAAACCTGGGCTCACATGCTGCACATGACAGACACTTTGGCCACCGCATGGAGTTTCGGTCTGGATCCGCGTCAGTTGGATCTCGAAATCGAACCCTTTCCGAAGGACGTGTTGTATCAGCCCGATGAGCCCCACGCGGAACGCTTTCTGGGATTCCTGAATTCGTGGATCGCATTGAGTGCCGTGATGAATGAAATGTCGCGCGGCATGGGATCGCCGGATTTTTATCCCTTCGCGCTGCCTCGGCAGGCGGTTGCCAAGCTTCACTTCATGAGCATTGTGCTTCGTACCGAGCGCAAGAAATATCACAGCAAAGTCTCCAGGTGAAAGTCAGGGATGAAAGGATTTTCCTCGCTTGCCGCTAAAATCCGGCGATTTGAGCCAACGGCGCTGACGGCGGATATCGCCGGACTGACTTCCGGTGATCGACAGGCTCTGCAGAAAATCATCGCCGCTGCGAAGTGTCTCGATCCGCTATATCGACAGCAAATCTGGAGCGGAAGCGAAACGATTTTGAAATCGCTTGAAGCGGACCACAGCGCTGAGGGTCAGCAACGATTGCATTACTTCAGGATCAATCAGGGTCCCTGGTCGCGACTGGACGGTAATCTCGTGTTTATTGAGGGCGCACCCGAACGGCTGCCCCAGGCGAACTTCTATCCCGCCGATATGACGAAAGAAGAATTCAATGCATGGTTGAGTACGGTGCCCAGCGAGGAGAGGGACCGCGCCACCGGGTACTTCCATGTGATACGTCGCGACGTCGATGGCAGGCTCAAGACGGTTTCCTACAGCGAAGAGTACCGGGAGCATCTCGAGCCGGCAGCAACGCTTCTGCGCGAAGCGGCCCAACTCACGACCAACAGCACCCTCAAGGACTTTCTGATCAAACGCGCCGAAGCGTTTGCGTCCAATGATTATTACTCGAGCGATGTCGCCTGGATGGATCTTGATGCTCCAATCGACGTCACCATCGGGCCCTATGAAACCTACGCCGACGAAATGTTCGGTTACAAAGCGACATATGAAGCGTACGTGACGCTGCGCGACGAAGCCGAAACCGCGAAGCTTGCGCGGTTCAGTACTTACCTGCAGGAACTCGAAGACCATTTACCGATTGACGCCCGGTACCGCACCCCAAAACTCGGTGCGGCATCGCCGATTCGGGTGGTGAACGAAATTTACAGTTCGGGTGAAGGGAACTGCGGCGTGCAGACTGCGGCGTTCAATCTTCCCAACGACGAACGGGTCGTGAACGAAAAAGGGTCGAAACGCATCATGTTGAAGAACGTGCAGGACGCGAAGTTTCACAAGACACTGGTGCCGATCTCTCACGTCGTGTTGGACCCATCCCAGGTAAGTTGCCTTTCATTCGAGGCTTTCTTCACACACATACTGACTCACGAACTCATGCATGGGCTCGGACCTCACAACATCCACGTCGACGGGCGCACAACGACGGTTCGTTTGCAGCTCAAGGAACTCTATTCGGCCATCGAAGAGGCCAAGGCCGACATCACCGGGCTCTGGGCGCTGCAATACCTGATCGACAAAGGCGTCGTCGACAGGAAGATGGAGCAGTTGCTTTATGTGACATACCTGGCCAGTGTGTTCCGATCGGTGCGTTTCGGTATCCACGAAGCTCACGGCCGAGGCATGGCGTTGCAGTTCAATTACCTGACCGATGAGGGTGCATTCCACTGCGATGAAGAAACGGGGAAGTTCCGGGTGGATGAATCGAAGGTCAAAGACGCGGTGCGGAAGCTCACTACGGAAATACTGACAATCGAGGCGGAAGGGTCATTCGAGAAAGCGAACGCCATTCTTGGAAGATATGCAGTGATTCGGCCGGTAATGAGAAATGCATTAGATCGCCTGGCCGATGTACCTGTCGATATCGAGCCGATTTTTCCAATGGCGGCAGGATAGTGGACCATCAACAATGTCTGAGATTTCAAACGGTAACTGTGAATATGAAACTGTGTGAATGCAGGCAAGCGCTGGATATTTCTTCGCAGCACAGGCAAGTGGAATGCGGAGATCCTTTAATCTGCCCTAAATGCAGCGGATTTCTGATGTGCGATTTTTGTAAGCAGGAATCTAATATTCCAAACGGCCTGCCCATCGCCTACTTGATTATTGGGCATAGCCTGGTCTGCCATCATCATGCGTGGCGTGCAACCGCAACGGAATTCCGTCCTCAAGATCCAGAGTAAATTTAAATCAGGACGCTGCCCGCTCAGACTTTCGTTGACCTTCGATAGAAAGTCCTGATAGTTTTTCGCAAATCCATAACCAGGCGGGTCGTAATGTGTCTGATTTTCTTTTTAAGGAGGCTCCCATGAAGAATGGCATTCGCGTGTTCGTATTCGGTCTGGCTTTTCTCCTATGCGCATCCGTGGCTCAGGCAGCGTCGGTTCCGGCTATCGATGGTCAGGTTGCCGGATTGGAGTTATGTCCTCAATTCATTTGCGGCTCCGCTATTTTTGCGGGAGGGTTTCAGGGAAGAATCGGCATCAATTCCGACGCGACGGCGGGGATGATTGCGTCGTTGACCCACGGCGATCTCCCTACGGAAATTGGAGATTGTACGCCGATCTACAATGGCGTCTGGGAATTGAGAACACTATTCCGCCGAATCAGCGGAGTAGTGACGGGAGGTCGAATCGTTTACATAGGGAATAACCGATTCCATGTCACCGCGACATTTTTTCTGATCAATGGAGGAGTGGGAACGTTGACGCTCGACGGTACTCTGGATCATAACCCACTCATACCGACATTTGGAGGAACCCTTCAGTAGGGGGTTTTTTCGCTTGGCTACGTCTTTCGAAGCCGGCTCTGCTGCAGGTAGTGCGGGCTGAACTGCAGTCCGTACGGAGTCGAAATACTGTGGGCGGCCTTTTCCTTAAAGAAATTCGTGCGAGCTTCCAGGATCAGTGCCTCTTCGTCCTTATCGCACGGACGCATCGTCACTTCTTCGCGGGGCACGAAGAAAACCTGGCCTATGGGCATCGTGTGGCCTCCGGGAATTCCTTCTCCCGGCTGAAGCACGTAGCGGAATTCGGTCTCGTGTGGATACCAGTCCGTTTCTACGCGCACAATAAGCGCCGCCGCCAAAGGCCGTTCGATGACATTGAACACCGGGGTATACACCGTGTCCCAGCCTTCGGGTGTCTTGAAATTGGTAGCGCCTTTTAAAGTCACCGCTCCGGCCGGCGTGCCCAGATCTTCCGGTACGATGAACGCCCGCATCAAATTCTTGGCATCTTCGGTGGAAATCGGAATGCCCTTAGCCATGAAGGTGATTTCTTCACGCAATATTCCAACGCCACCCACCGGAAGCATCACGGAGATACTAAAGATCGGTTTCCACTTCCCGGGAGCACTGGTCTGAAAATAACTGAACAGATAGATCCCCTCGCCCTTGTACTCGATGTGGTACGACTCATGCGGGTGAAGTGAGGGAAAAACCAGAAAACCCAGAGCACTGCCTGCTTCCAACACAGGGCAGTGGCGCGCATGCTGTGGCAGCATGGGTCTTGAACTTTCACTTCGCGGAGGCTGGCCAATTCCGGGACGACGGGAATTCGGAAACGTTCGTACTTCCATGACGCAATATCTTAGCTTTCTTCAGCAGGCCCCAAATTGCCTTTTTTGCAGTTGCATGCGGAAAAATCCAGGACATGATTCGGCAAGGATCGTTCGACCATCGGCAGGCGTGCGACCCGAAGTATTCGCCAGATGCCGGGTACACTGAACACACTCTCTTCCCACTGGCTCTGTTCGAGCCCTCATCAGCGACCGCTTCTTCCACCGTGATGGCTCTCACATCAACGGGATGTGGCTGCTGTCTCTGGCTTTAGCCGGACTTTCAGACTCACCTTTCTGTGAATTTTCCTGCAGTGGCCGGCTAACCGAAATCAGGCACCGGTGTACAAATGCCTGTTGTTCCTCCGATGTCCCGACCTTAGAGTTCACACGTTCTACTAAAGTCTTGTCCCTACGGCCGGATAGGACTGCCGGACGCCCGCTGGACGGTAGGGCAGACCCGGTGGAGTCGCGGAGAGAAAGGAACGCAAATTCATGGATGAATGCGCGTCGAAGTCGAAGGTTACTGAACCGACAGATGGTGCTTCACGGAGCCAGCATGCCTCTGACGATCCGCAAACGCTGAGCGGATTGCCGAAAAGTTCGAGTTTGAGAACAACATATTGCGCCACGGTGAACGACCGCAGCGTCGATCAGCTGTTCCACTTACAGGAGCGCACACCTTTTCTTTATCCTCCGACGGCCACACCGCTCGAACCGTATAGCGAAATCATGTGTCGGAACGGGCGCCGCCTCCTGCGTGTTTACGATGAAAACCTGCCTTGGCGCGCGGTCATCCTGGCCGGATCTGCATCCAGCATGCTGAATGGATTCGAATGGTCAAATCCATCGTTAACCGCGCGGGGAATTTGGCAGTGACTAAAATCCTGCTGATTGAAGACAACGACTTGAATCGCGACATGCTGTCCAGCCGGCTGGAGAAGATAGGCTACCAGGTCATCACCGCGGTTGACGGATCGCAGGGACATTCCCTGGCAGTCCTGGAATCTCCGGAACTGATATTGATGGATATCGGCTTGCCGGACATGGATGGCTGGGAGGTTACAAAACTTCTAAAAGCCAATGATTCGACCCGCAACATCCCGATCATTGCTCTGACCGCTCACGCGCTGGTGGCCGATCGCGCAAAGGCCGTCGAAGTCGGCTGTGACGATTACGACACCAAGCCGGTGGAATTCGCAAGGCTCCATGCGAAGATCGAAAGTCTTCTGGCAAAAAATAAATAGATATGGAATCTCCCCTAAGCCGGCTGCTGATTGTTGACGACAGCGAAATCACTCGCGGCATGTTCGCTCGCCGCCTGACGCGCCGTGGTTACGACATCAGCATGGCGGAAAGCGCTCATGGGTTGCTGGAGCGAGTCCGAAAAGAGAATATCGATCTGATCCTGCTGGATATTGAAATGCCGGAGATCACCGGCCTTGAAGCCTTGAAAGCGCTTCGTCAGTATTACACTTCCATTCAGCTTCCGATCATCATGCTAACGGTACGAAATCAAAGCAAGGATGTCATCGCTGCGCTGGAACTGGGTGCCAACGATTACCTGACCAAGCCGATCGATTTCCCAATCGCGCTGGCACGCATCAAAACACAGCTGTCGCACAAACGCGCTGAAAATGCACTCCGGGAAAGTGAGGAGCGATATGCACTGGCAGCACGTGGTGCAAACGACGGCCTGTGGGACTGGAATCTTGTAGCCAACATTATCTACTTCTCGCCACGATGGAAAGCAACTCTGGGGTATCAGGATCATGAAATCGGAAGTAGTCCGGAGGAGTGGTTCAGCCGCATCCATGAATCCGATCGCGATCTCGTTAAAGTTCGAATTGAAGATCATCAGAATGGTGATGTTCCTCACTTCGAAAGCGAAATCCGAATGCTGCACAAGGACGGC
>Ga0070666_10000945_pt1 | contig 17686 bp, 16 predicted proteins | sample KBSS23metaG_FD_64677 | JGI IMG/M metagenome (GOLD analysis project Ga0070666, IMG submission 64677) | Switchgrass rhizosphere microbial communities from Kellogg Biological Station, Michigan, USA - KBS S2-3 metaG | ecosystem: Host-associated > Plants > Roots > Rhizosphere > Soil ... | reverse complement strand
CGCACCAAACCCGCCTGCACCAAGTCCCGCAGATTGTTATAAGTAGTCGCCCTGGAAGAGCGCGGATCCAAGCGATTCACGCCTTGGAAGATTTCCGCAGCCGTGGGATGCCGGTTGTGTTCCAGCAAGAATGCCATCACGGCGTAGCGCTGCGGAGTACAGCGCAATCCGCTGCCTTCCAAGGAGCGCTTAATCACTTCAGCATCCATGAAGTATTTACACTATATCTAATCTGATATTTTGTCAAGATCAAGTTTGGCGCAAGCTGGGGAGTTGAACCCTATGGAAGATCCGGCAAAATTTGAGCTTTTTTTGCAGGTCCAGCGGGCTACCTTTCGACGAAAAGGGATTGCCATGGCAGGTCGTATTGTGGCAGTATTCCCCAACGGGTGATAAGAGCTTCTTCCTCCGAGAGCTTTGACTCACCCTGCGACTGGGGGCGCTCGTTACCGTCCCCAGCGCACCCAAGATCGCGCCCCGCCACCGAACCACGGACGACGCCTACTAGCACAAGTACTAGTTCCATTGTCCTTGCCGACGCCCATATGATGAATGATCAACTTGGGCGAGGGCTTATCGGAGGATGGCCCTCGCCCCAATGGGCGCCCTGTCGCAGCCCGAAGAATCCCCCATCTTGCATAGTCACCTCAAGTTTTGATTGCTGTGGTCCGCGATGAGCGCGGAAGGGACGGTGGAGAAACTGGCGACCTTGGCATATGATGACTGTCATGCGCATCATCAGGCTTGCAATTTTCCTGGCTGTACCGGTTGCCGCTCAGTGGATCAAATTGCCTACGCCGGGGATTCCGCGCACGCGGGATGGCCGAGCGGATCTGGCGGCTCCGGCGCCCAAGACTGCGGGCGGCAAACCGGACTTCTCGGGAATGTGGATACCGCGCGATGAGAGGGCCTGCGATCCTAAGAACGGGATCGTGCAATGCACAGAACTTCCGCTCACGCCGCAACTGGGGAACTTCGCGATGGGGCTGAAGGACGGGCTTCCCTACCAGCCTTGGGCGGCGGAGCTGGTTAAGAATCGCGCCAAGGATGCAGCTTATATCGACCCGCACACGCATTGCATGCCTCCGAATTTTCCGCGCGCGTGGGCGTTTCCGGAGACGGAGAAGATTTTTCAGACTGCTACCCAGTTGGTGATTCTGCATGAATTCAATGCCAGCTACCGGCAGATTTTTTTCGATGGCCGCAAGCTGCCGGAGGACATGGTGCCGGCGTGGAGCGGGTACTCGGTGGCGCACTGGGAGGGCGGCACGCTGGTGGTGGAATCCGCGGGGTATCGCGACGATTCGTGGCTGGATACGAAGGGTAACTTTTTCTCCAGCGAGGCTCGCGTTACGGAACGCATCCGCCGCCCCAATTTTGGCAGTCTGGATGTGGATGTGACGGTGGATGACCGCAAGGTGTTCACCAAGCCTTGGACTGTGTCTTTACACCTGAAGCCGCTGTTGGATACAGAAATGATCGATTTCATGTGCCAGGAAAACAACAAGGACATCGACCATTTCGTTCGCTAATGCCGCTTAGCATGCTCACGAACGAGCATTATGCGATGCGTGTTTCGCCAGGAGCGGAGCAGCCTTGGATGTACGCGATTTCTGGGTAGCAACCTTGAACGACACACTTTCCGTAATGCCTGTGCAGATTTTGCAAACCGTACCTGCGGCCTGGAGTTGCGCAGATTCCCTCAGAACCCAATTTTTGTCCGCATAAATGCCGCATAAGGTGAGGCGGTCCGTCGCGATGCGCTTTAGATGAGTCTTCATCGAAAGTCACTCTCTGAGGTTCCAGGAGCACGGCGATTACCAAAATGTATGTAATTGATGACGTGTGGCCTGACGGGAGGCATTTGGTGCCCCAATGCGCGATTAGACACCGTTGGTTCTGCGCCCAACGCAGTTCTAGCACACTGCCCGACAAACGGGAGGGGCCGAGTCGGGATAGAATGACCGGGATGGGTAACAGGCTGACTAAGAGGAGAAGCTGTGTTTAAAAAACTATTTGTAGTTGTAAGCTGCATCGCGTTCCTGGGTGGGAGCGCGCTGGCGCAGGATGCAAAGACGGTGATCGCCAATGCGCAAAAGGCATTGGGCGATGTGAAATCGATTACGTATTCGGGATCGGCGAAGGATGTGGCGTTCCAGCAATGCGGCGCCAACTCGACCGATATGACGTGCCGGGGACCGCACGATCCGATGCGGCCGATCAACAACTATGTGCGCGTGATCGATCTTACGGCGCCGGCGTCGCGGCACACGGGCGCGACGAACAATATCGGACCGGGTGGTTCGACGGTGTTGACGCCGGGAACGTTTTTCCAGCAGGTGACGGCGCAGCAGGCGGACGTGTCGCAACCTTGGGCGGGCTCCGTGGAGTTCTACCTCACGCCGTGGGGATTTCTGAAAGGCGCCGCGGAGAATAACGCGACTGCTAGCCGGGACAAGAAGTACACTGTCCTAACTTGGAGTCCGGCGGTGAAGGCGGCTTCGGGGAAGAGCTACGTCATCAAGGGATATGTGGACGATAAGAATATGATCGACCGCGTGGAGACGTGGCTGGGCGAAAACATTATGGGCGATATGCACATCGTCGCCACCTACACGGGGTGGAAGGACTTTGGAGGGGCGATGGCTCCGGCGAAGATCGTGCAGACGCGTGGTGAGTTGCCGTACTTCACGGTGGACGTGACGGCGGCGAAGGCGAATCCTGCCGATGTGGCGACGCTGGCTCCGGCGCCTGCTCCGCGCGGCGGCGGCGGGCCGGGCGGGCCGCCGTCTCTCAACGTCACTACGGAAAAGCTGGGCGACGGGCTTTACAGGCTAACGACGGGGCCAGGCAGCTACGATTCGGTGGTTGTGGAATTCAAGGACTACGTGATGATGCTGGAGTCCGGACAATCCGTGGCGCGCGGCGTGGCGTACCTTGCCGAGATTAAGAAGCTGTTCCCCAACAAGCCGATCCGTTACGTGATGGACACGCATCCGCACTCCGATCACACGGGAGGGCTGCCGCCGGTGGTGGCTGAAGGCGCTATCGTCATCACGCAGAAAAACAACGTGGCGTTTTTGGAGAAGGCGCTGAATACTCCGCGGACGTTGCTCGATGACCCGCTGGCCAAGAATCCGCGGAAAGTCAAATTCGAAGCGGTGGAGGAGAAGAAGGTCTACACGGATGGAACGCGGACGGTGGAGATGTATCATGTCTTCCCTGCTCCGCATTCGAACGGGTTGATCATTGCTTACATCCCCAAGGAGAAGATCATTTTCCAAGGGGATTTTTCGGTGAATCCGGGAGAGCCGGCTAACGATCACGTGAAGGCTCTTTATGCGTATCTGGAGAAGCATCCTCTGGACTTTGACCGCTATATCAACGTGCATACTTCCGCTGCTCCGCAGACCAAGGCGGATGTGTGGAAGGCGATGGGGAAATAAGGCGGCCTGAGAACTATTTCTGTTGGCTGGCAGATGCGGCGGCGGCGGCGCGCTCGTCGGCGCGGGCGCCGGCCAGGATGCCTGCCAATCCGATATTGCCCTCATGGCAGGCGTACTCGTAGACCGGTTTCGGAGAGTGCCTTAAGACGATCATCAGGCTCCATGGTCTGGTCCATGTTCCCGGGTCATCGATCGTGATTTCGTATTTGAGGCTCTCCGGGCCACTGCGGGAGAAGCGTTCCGTCACATGAAGCTTTTCGCTGGATATGCTTCTAAGACCAACCTGAAAGCTTCTCGGTTTGTAGTTCGTGGTATCCACGACCAGCGTATCGCCTACCCAATGGCCGCGCGAGTCGCCCAGCCACTGCTGGATGTTAGACGGAAGATGGGGCCGGCCGTCGAGTGGAATCACTCGCGCGTCGTGAATCATCTCCGTCATGATTACGACGTCGGTGGGAGTCTGCCGGATCTGATAGTAGCTTTGGTATCCGGCGGTCAACTGCGGTGATCCGTAGGTGATACAACGCTCTTCCAACAGCCGATCTTCTGGCCCCACGGCGGGATGAAGCCGCGCTGCTACCTCGGCTTCACTTCTCCTTTGTCCTTCGGGTGTGAGAGGGGGCATGCGCCCGTCGCGGGGGTCCGTGATCAAGGAAGTTCGATTATCCCAATCCCTCTCGACCGTCCACACCGAGCTGTAGTCGCCGGTATTGCCGTCGGTACTTTTAAAACCCGATTTCGTTCCATTGATATTCGCCAGCACGGCTTCAAAGACGCCGTCGAAGAAGGCGGCGTCACCTTGGCCGTTGAAGAGCTCACCGGCTTTCTTCTTGAAGGCGGCTACTTCCTGGTCGGTGAGAAATTCCCGCCCTGCCAGTTCCTTCGGGCGCTCGAGCGGCGTCGCGCTGTTGTTGGACCAAAAGCCTTGCAGGTCAGGATGTCCGTCAGCGGCGCGGGGTGGTGTCCAAGTTTGCTTGAGAGGTTTGGTTTTCGCCAAGGCAGTGGGCGACGCTACTTGTGCCTGAGCCAAGGGAACCAGCGCGGTAAGTGCGGCTAAGAAAAAGAGGCATCGGTAGATCATCTTCTCTCCTTGCAGCGTCAAGTATACGACTGGCGATCGAGCAGTGCCAGCCGTGGTTGCCGCTCTCAGGCAGGTTTGCGCGCGGCCCGGCGCTGGGGGCGAGGAGGCAGATAGTGGAAGCGGATCAGGTAGATATTTTCACCTTTGCCGTGCTTCGCGACTTTTAGCAGATCGATGAGGCCCAGGAAGCCCGACTCGCGCGCCAACTGGGGCGTGATATCGGGAAAGCCGATAGGTTCGATGGAATCGATTTCGATCTCACCTTCTTCCATTCGGTAGCGGGCACCGACCTTGACATGGGGGCGGGTCCAGATGCGGACGCTGCAGGTGATCTTGCCTTGACGAACTCCTTCGCGGAGGCGTTTCGTGAAGACCATGACGACTACCCGGCTGACGATGCGCCTGCCTGTCTCGTCGCGCTGTTGCGGACTTCGATGGCCTTGACGGAGTTTTGAAACGCCTTTTCCAAAACGCTTTTGCCGATGGTGCCAAGCACGAAGCCGAGCAGGCGCCCCTTAAGATTCTTGCCGTCGCGCACGACGACCAAGTCAATGTCGGTGGTACCGTCGGGCTGACGCGTGAAGGTGTAGGTGTGGCCCGACGCGCCTCCCCACAGGTTAGAGTCGGTCGTGGTGAGGACGACGTGGTTGGGATCGGACCAGTCATAGTGCAGGCGTTCCCAGATGCCGCCCGAGCCTTCCGTGACGTCGGCCTGCGAGCGGCCCCGGTCATGCACCTTGAGGTACTCGTCGGCGCTGTTGCCAAAGAGCTTCGAGCGGCCAGGCCCGAAGTCGGTGAGACCGGCGACGTATTGCTCGGGCGTCAAGGTAGTTGTCTGGTGTAGGCGGATGGTGGACATGGGTGCTCCTTGCTTGGGCGGTGTCACACCGCTCATTGCCTCAGATATTAAAACAACTATGGATGGTGCGCATCCGAAAACCGTCACGGTGGCGCTAGCACGAAACACGTGACGCAACGGCGCCCCAAACCGCGCTCGATGACTACTTGGGTGATGCGGAAGTTTGATACTGTTCGTCGGTGACGTGCTCCATCCAGTCGACTACCTTACCGTCGAGTTGTTCTTGAATGGCGATGTGGGTCATGGCGGTGGTGGGGGCGGCGCCGTGCCAGTGCTTTTCACCGGGGGGAATCCAGACGACATCGCCGGGGCGGATTTCTTCGAGGGGGCTTCCCCAGCGTTGCACGCGGCCGCATCCGGCCGTCACGATGAGAGTCTGCCCCAGCGGGTGAGTGTGCCAGGCGGTGCGAGCGCCGGGCTCGAAAGTCACGGCGGCGGCAACCACACGCGCGGGTGGGGGTGGATTGATTAGGGGATCAATACGGACGGTGCCGGTGAACCACTCTGGAGGGCCTTTTCCGGAAGGCTGTGAACCGCTGCGTTTGATTTCCATGGTTTGAACCTTTCGATTAGCGGACGGGTGTTCGACTGGGGCGTCGAAGGCGGGCCGTGGGCCCGCCTTACTATTAGCGGCCGGTCATTTGCTCTAGCTTTTCGGGGTAGCGGGCGCCTTCTACGGTGATCTTCGAGGCGGCGGTGGCGATGTTTCGCAGGTCATTGGGCGTGAGTTCTACGGAGAGGGCGCCGATGTTCTCGTCCAAGCGATGTAGCTTGGTGGTGCCAGGGATGGGGACCATCCAGGGCTTTTGGGCTAACAGCCAGGCTAGGGCGATCTGGGCGGGAGTGGCTTCCTTTTGCGCTGCGATGGTAGCTAGCAAATCGATGAGGGACTGATTCGCTTTGAGGGCTTCGGGGGTGAAGCGCGGCAGGGTACTGCGGAAGTCGGTGCTGTCGAACTTGGCGTTTTCGTCGATCTTGCCGGTGAGGAAACCTTTTCCCAGGGGGCTGTAGGGGACTAGGCCGATACCGAGTTCTTCCAGCGTCGGGATCACTTCCTTTTCGGGAGTCCGGGTCCAGAGTGAATATTCGCTTTGGAGAGCGGTGATGGGCTGGACGGCGTGGGCGCGGCGGATGGTTTTGACGCCGGCTTCGGAGAGGCCGAAATGCTTGACTTTGCCGGCGTGAATGAGATCCTTGACGGCTCCGGCTACGTCTTCGATGGGGACGTTGGGGTCGACGCGGTGTTGGTAGTAGAGATCGATCACGTCGGTCTTGAGGCGCTTCAGCGAGCCTTCTACGGCTTCCTTTATATGATCGGGACGGCTGTTTAGGCCGGGCACGCCCTTCATCCCGCGGGGATCGGAATTAGGACTGATGTCGAAGCCGAATTTGGTGGCGATTACTAACTGCTTGCGAAAGGGAGCCAGGGCTTCGCCGACCAGTTCTTCGTTCAAGAACGGGCCGTAGACTTCGGCGGTGTCGAAGAAGGTAATGCCGCGGTCGACGGCGGCGTGGAGGAGAGCTGTCATCTCTTGTTTGTCTTTGGGCGGGCCGTAGGAAAAGCTCATTCCCATGCAGCCGAGCCCTAGGGCTGAAACTTCTAAATTGCTTTTTCCTAGTTTGCGTTTTTGCATTTTCTGAATTCCTGTCGTCTGATTCAACGGTACGTTACCGGCCGCTCATCCTCAGTATCGACTCGGGGAGCCGGGCTCCTTGCACGGTGATCTTGGAGGCGGCGGTAGCAATTTCGGTTAAGTCGGCGGGGGTGAGTTCGACTTCCGTTGCTCCGTTGTTCTCCTTTACGCGTTCCAGCTTCCGCGTTCCGGGGATGGGAACGATCCAAGGCTTTTGGGTGAGAAGCCAGGCGATTGCAATTTGCGCGGGCGTGGCTTTCTTGCGCTGTGCGATTTGGTTGAGCAGTTCGACCAACGCTACATTGGCTTCGCGGGCCTCGGGGGTGAAGCGAGGGAAAGAGGCTCGGAAGTCGGTGCTATCGAACTTGGTTGCGGCGTCGATTTTTCCGGCGAGAAAGCCTTGGCCCAAAGGGCTCCAGGGAACGAAACCGATGCCAAGTTCCTCGCAGGTGGGCAGCACTTCCGCTTCGGGATCTCTGGTCCACAGGGAGTATTCGCTCTGCACGGCAGTCACGGGCTGGACGGCGTGAGCGCGACGGATGGTTTTCGCGCCCGCCTCGGACAGGCCGAAGTGTTTGACCTTACCTTCTTGAATGAGATCCTTCACCGCACCGGCCACGTCTTCGATGGGCACATCGGGGTCAACGCGATGTTGGTAGAACAGATCGATCACACCGGTGTTGAGGCGCTTAAGCGAGGCCGCGGCGACCTGCTTGATGTGTTCCGGTTTGCTGTTGAGTCCACCGCTGCGCTGCCCGTTGGGCTGAATATCGAAGCCGAACTTGGTGGCAATCACTACCCGGTCACGGAGTGGCGCAAGAGCTTCGCCTACGAGTTCTTCGTTCGTGAAGGGGCCGTAGGTCTCGGCGGTGTCAAAGAAAGTGACGCCAAGTTCGACCGCCGAGCGGATCACGGAGATCATGTCCTTCTTGTCACTGGCCGGACCGTAGCCGTAGCTCATTCCCATGCAGCCGAGGCCGAGGGCGGAAACTTCTACATTGCTTTTTCCTAGTTTGCGTTTTTGCATTGTGTCTCCTAGAACGAACCGTCCGTTGACTTGGATAGCTCTGCATAGGCTCGTGTGAGGTTGAGCCGATCCTCGATGGCCGGGATGATGGCTGCGAGAGCGTCGCTTCCGGCGGCAAACAACCCCGGGGGGTTCTGCATGCCAGCAATTTTGACCAGGGCGGCGCCCAGCTTCAATGGGTCTCCCTGTTGCTTGCCGTTGTAAGGGGACCACATCGCTTCGGCGCTGCCTTCCGCCGCATAGTCTGCAATCGTGTTCTTACCCCACCTGACGTTTTGCGGGTCGAGCAGGTCCGTGCGAAAGAAGCCGGGTTCAACCACCGTGATCTTAATGCCGAAGTGCTCGACCTCGTTCGCAACCGCCAGCGAAAGGCCCTCCAGCGCGAATTTCGCGGCCCCATAGGCACTGCAATGCTTGAACCCGGCTACACCAGCGACGGAGCTGATGTTGAAAATATGGCCCGACTGCTGCTTGCGCATGACTGGCAGCACGGCACGCATGACGTACGCTACGCCCCAAAAATTCGTTGCGACTTGCTGTTCGATGTCGGCTGTAGGCAGCTCTTCGAAATTACCCATGACGGCGTAGCCTGCATTGTTGACCGCGACGTCGATACGGCCGAACTGATTGACGGCCTGCTCGACGGCCACTTTCGCCTGGGACTCGCTGGTAACATCCAGTTGGACGAACGCGAGGTTCTCGCCTGCCACGTCGCGCAAGGCGTTGCGCGCCTTGTCAGGGTTTCTTGCAGTTGCAACGACGCTGTCCCCGGCCTGCAATGCGGCCTTGGCAACACCAGCTCCGATGCCGCTGCCCGCACCGGTGATAAACCAAACTTTAGTCATATTTTTCCTTTTTGCATCGCTGCGTGATCAGCTGTCATCTTCAGATTAGAGCCGAGCGGGTGGTTAGAGGTTTCCTGATCCTGCCGATTTCTTGCCTATTCCTCTGTTTGTCTGGCGGAACTGTTCCCATAAACAGAGAGAGCAGGTATTCTAGTTTCAGTGAAAGCGACGGCTACGCGCGAATTGTTGCGGGCGGAATTGGCGGGCAAGATTGCCTCTTTCCTTGGCGCCGCAGAGAAACGGGTAACGGACATTCCCGGCTTGACGCTGACGCGGCGGTCGGGTCCGACAGCTCCGATCTCGGGGACTTACGAACCGAGTTTGGCGGTGGTCGCGCAAGGACGAAAGCGGGTGGACCTGGGGCGCACGACTTTCCTTTTCGACGAGTCGCGATTTCTGCTGACTTCGCTGGATTTGCCGATTGTCGGGCAGGTGATTGAGGCGAGCGAACGGGTGCCTTTTCTGTGCTTCATGCTCAGACTCGAGATGCCTGTGGTGCGGGAGCTTCTTAGCCGGGACGAGATTCCGCAGGTGGCGTCGGAGAGTCCGGCGATGGCGGTCGGCGAGACGACGCCGGAACTGTTCAGCGCATGTTGCCGGCTGATGGACTTGCTGCGAAACCCACAGGACATCCCCTTCCTCAGCAGCTTGATTCAGCGCGAAATCATTTACCGCATCCTCAGGGGACGGGAGGGGGCGCGGCTGCGCGCGATTGCGACGCCGGGGGATCAGAGCCAACGGACCGCGAAGGCGATCGCGTGGCTGAGGGCGAATTATTCCAAGCCGCTACGAGTGGAAGGGCTCGCGCAGATCGCGGGCATGGGGGTGTCGACACTGCATCATCATTTCCGGGCGCTGACCGCGATGAGTCCGCTGCAATATCAAAAGCAGCTGCGCTTGCAGGCGGCGCGGGGACGCATGCTCATCGATGGCGTGGACGCTGCGAGCGCTGCGTTTGAGGTGGGGTACGAGAGTGCCAGCCAGTTCAATCGCGAATACAGCCGGTTGTTCGGGCAACCACCGATGCGGGATATTCGGACGCTGCGCTCCGCGGCGGCTTCTTAGTGAAACTTCAGGCGCTGGTCTCTTGCGAGCGTTGGGCTGGCTGAGTTTTATGCTCGCTGCGGTAGCGCCCGGGAGGTTGGCCAAACTCGCGTTTGAAAGCGCGGTTGAAGGCGGCCTCCGATTCATAACCGACGTCGGCGGCGATGTCGGCTACGCCTCGCGAGGTGCGTTCGAGGGAGCGAGCGGCGAGTTCGAGCCGCCAGCGGGTCAGGTAGGTCATGGGCGGCTCGGCCAGATAGCGCGTGAAGCGTTCGACTAGAGCGGAGCGGGAAACGCCCACTTCTTCGGCTAGTTCGGCGATGGTCCAGGGATGGGCGATGCGGCTGTGCAGCAGGCCGAGGCTTTTGCCCACGATGGGATCGCGTGCTGCGCTGAGCCATCCTATTTGCTGTTCGGGCAGGCTGGCCACGTAGCGGCGTAAGGTGTCCACAAACAAGGCCTCGGAGAGTTTGGCTAGCATGGCGTCGCTGCCGATCCGCCCGGAAGCGGCTTCTTCCACCAAATGCAGAATGGAATTCTCCAGCCACTGCCCGGCGCGATCGGTGCGGATGTTGACTTTAAAGACGGGCGGGAGGCCGCTCAGTATGGGGCGGCTAAGGTAGGGGTCACAAGTCATGTACCCGCACACGAAGCGCGAAACTTCACCGCCGCCTCCGGCCTGTAGGGTACTCAAGTCGCGAGCCTTGACCTTCGCGGCGATCCCGTAGTTTGGGAAGGGCCGGGTTGCGGCTTGATCGCTGCTCATGTGATGAGGATCCCCGTGTGGAAAAATGACGACATCGCCGGGCTTCAGCTGGGTGCACTGTCCATCCATTAATTCGACAACGGCATCGCCCTCGATGACCAGATGGTAAAGCACAAGATGTCCGGCCCCGGGAGCGTGGGCAGCGGCCATCACGCTGGTGGAGGGCGTGGTAAACCCCCACGGAGCCGAAAATTCAGCGCTGAAAAATACCGCGCCGTTCAGCTTGACTCCGCTCAGCACTTGGGAGATCGCATCCATTTAGTATTTTTGTACTCTCTGCAAAGTTCGGCGGCGTCCCAGCAAAACAATGCGTCCGCGTCAGACGTTCGAGCAAGTCTTAGCGACGCTGGGGCATGGTTTTAGCAGCAGACGCATGGCACAATTTTAGCTCTGAAGAGGACTTTCCGCATCAGGTGCTGGTGACGGGAGAGTCCGGAAAAAGGAGCTTATATGAATCCGAGCCAAGCAGTAAATCCGAACAAAGCATTGTGGGAGAAAGGGGACTTCACCGAAATCGCAGCTTTCATGCGTCAATCCGGGGAAGCGCTGGTGCAGTCCCTGGGGATTACGCCGCCGCTGAGAGTTTTGGACCTCGGCTGTGGAGACGGCACCACGGCGATTCCGCTGGCGCGAGCGGGAGCGGAAGTGACGGGAATCGACATTGCCAGGAACCTGGTGGAAGCGGGGAACAAACGTGCCGCGGCAGCGGGTCTGAGCAAGCTGAAGTTTCAAGAGGGAGACGCTTGCAATTTGGAAGGCGTCACGGACCGTTCGTTCGATCTGGTGGTTTCGATTTTTGGCGCCATGTTTGCGCCCAAGCCTTTCGATGTCGCGAAGGAGATGGTGCGGGTAACTAAACCTGGTGGCCGCATCGTGATGGGCAATTGGATTCCGGGCGATCCAACGTTCGTATCGCAGGTGCTGAAGATCAGCTCGGCGTTTACGCCGCCACCACCGGAGGGTTTTATCAGCCCCATGACGTGGGGCGTCGAGAGCAACATCATCGAGCGTTTTGGCCAGGCGGGAGTGCCGCAGGAAAACATTTCCATGGTCAAGGACACGTACTACTTTGCGTCGCCGGAAAGGAGCCCGACACAGTTCATCGAGCTGTTTGAAACGTTCTATGGGCCGACTATGAACGCGGTGGAGGCGGCACAAAAAAACGGGAAGGCGGGGGAACTTCACGCGCAATTGGTGGAGTTGGCGAATTCGCAGAACAAGAGTAAGGACGCGGGCACTTTGATTCCTGCTACCTTTATGCGGGTTACAATTTCGCGCTAACGCTAATTCTAAAAGGAGATTCAAAATGTCAATCTGGCGTCCCGATCCCACGTTTTACCCTTCGCCCAAGATGGCCATGGAAGCGCCTGCGGAAAAGCTGGCGTACGTCGCCATGGTCAACGGAAAGGACAATGGCCGTCACGACGCGATGGGCGTCGTGGATGTCGATCCCGCTTCCTCTGGTTACGGCCATGTCGTCGGCCAAGTGGACATGCCGCATGCCGGCGACGAGCTGCATCATTTCGGCTGGAACGCATGCAGCGCGTGCCTGTGCCCACATGCCGCGCATCCGCACGTGGAGCGGCGGTATCTGGTGGTGCCGGGCATCCATTCGTCGCGCATCCATATCCTGGACACCAAGCCGGATCCGCGCCATCCGCAAATCGTGAAGGTGATTGAGCCGGAGACATTGGCCGCGCGCACGGGATACGCATCGCCGCACACGGTGCATTGCGGTCCCGACGGAATTTTGATGAGCGCGCTGGGGGCTCCGGGGGGCGACGGTCCCGGTGGAATTTTTGTGATGGATCACGAGAGCTTTGAGGTCCTGGGGAAGTGGGAGCTGGAGCGGGGCCCGCAGAAGCTGGCTTATGATTTCTGGTGGCATCTGGGATTCGACACACTGCTCACCAGCGAATGGGGAACGCCCAACATGGTGAGCAAGGGAGTGAATCCGGAGATCCTGCTGGCGGGCGGCTACGGCCATAAGCTGCACGTCTGGGATCTGCCCAAGCGGCGCCATTTGCAGGAACTGGATTTAGGCGCTGAACAGCAGATGGTGCTGGAGCTGCGTCCGGCGCACGACCCGACGCGCGCTTATGGGTTTGCGGGAGTGGTGGTCTCGCTAAAAGATCTTTCGGCATCGATCTGGCTGTGGTATCGCGACAACGGGAAGTGGGCCATCAAGAAAGTGATTGAGATTCCCGCGGAGGCGGCCGATCCGGCAGCGCTGCCGCCGCTGCTGCAGGGCTTCAAGGCGGTTCCACCGCTGATTACGGACATCAATCTTTCACTCGACGACCGCTTCCTGTACGTTTCCTGCTTTGGAACGGGCGAATTTTTGCAATTCGATGTCACCGATCCGCACCATCCGCGAAAAACCGGATCGGTGCACCTGGGTGGGATCGTGCGCAAGGCGGCGCATCCTAAGAGTCCCAAGACTCCGTTGAACGGGGCGCCGCAAATGGTGGAGGTCAGCCGCGATGGCAAGCGCATCTACTTCACCAATTCTTTGTATACTCCATGGGACGCGCAGTTTTATCCGGAGGGCATTCAGGGCTGGATGGTGAAGCTGGATGCGAAGCCGGAAGGCGGCATGGAGATCGATCCGAAGTTCTTTGTGGATGGCGGTGAACTGCGGCCACACCAGGTCCGGTTGGATGGCGGCGACGCTTCTTCAGACTCTTACTGCTACGCATGAGCGAAACATGGGGAGTTTGGTCGACGCTGTTTTTGCTGGGGGCGTATCACGGCATTAATCCGGGAATGGGGTGGTTGTTCGCGGTGGCGCGCGGCATGCAGGAGCATCGCGCGCGGGCGGTGGCGTGGTCGCTGCCGCCCATCGCGCTGGGGCACGCGCTAGCGATCGGCGTGGTGGTTCTGATCGCTGAACTGGCTCAAGTGGCGGTGCCGCTGACTTACATACGAGTGGGCGTGGCGGTGACGCTGGTGGGGCTGGGTGTGTTTAAGCTGATCCGCAGCCGGCATTTCCGATGGGGTGGCATGCAAGTGGGTTTTCGGCAACTCACTATCTGGTCATTCTTAATGGCGTCGGCGCACGGGGCGGGACTGATGGTGCTGCCGGTGGTGCTGGCGGGGCCGCATGCGCATCACATGGCTGCGGCTCAAAGTGCGGGTGGCGGCGTGGGGGCTACGCTCATCCACACGCTGGGATATTTCACTGTCACTGCGGCGGCGGCGTTGTTGGTGTATCAGAAATTCGGATTGGCGATGCTTCGCCGGTCGTGGTTCAATCTGGATTTGATTTGGGCTGTGGCGTTGGTGGTGACGGGGTTGGTGGCGCTGGTGGTTTGAGGCGGACCGAGGCCCGTCCTACTGTTTATAGTAAATAGCAAGTGAGTTTGTTTAGCCGCATCGTTGCGCGCCAATGGCGGCTTCCTCCCGCGGTCCAACGAAACATCAAGATCGAGGAATTGCGGATCCCTATGCGGGATGGTGCCGCACTGCTGGCCAAGCGCTATTATCCGGCTGGCGGCGGTTCGCAGCCCACCGTGCTGGTGCGGAGCTGTTATGGCATTGGCGGGCCCTTCGGCTTGATTGGCAGGCTGTTTGCTGAGCGGGGCTTCCAGGTGGTCCTGCAAAATTGCCGCGGAGTGGGTGGATCAGAAGGCGTTTTCCGGCCGTTCTTCGATGAACAGAACGACGGTGAGGACACGGTGAATTGGCTCGCGCAGCAAGCGTGGTTCGATGGGAATCTGGCGCTGTGGGGCGGGAGTTATTTGGGGAATACGGCTTGGGCGATTGCGAATTCGGCGGCGGCGGCGAAGGTCAAGGCGATGGGGCTGCACGTCACGCTCACGAACTTCCATGACCGCACTTATGCATTCGGCGGGTACACCTTGGAGGCTTCCATCGGCTGGACTCTTACGATGGCCGAAGTCGCGCGGAGCAAGGGCATGAATGTGCTTTCCGCGCTCACGCGGATGCGCCGGAGCCGGATGCTCAGCGAAAAGGCGGTGGCTGTTTTGCCGCTCAAGAACGCGGACCGGGTGGTTTCCGCGGAGGGCGTCGGCTGGTGGCAGGACTGGATGAATCACGGCGAGCCAGGGGATAAGTATTGGAACGCCATTGATTACGGGCGCGCGGCTGAAACGATGCCAGCCACGGTGATGAGCGGCGGCTGGTATGACATCTTTCTGCCCTGGCAGGTTCAGGACTTTTTGAGGGCGCAAAGCGCGGGGCGGGACGTGCGTTTGATTATCGGGCCGTGGATGCACGCTGCTATGCCGGGGGCGGCGGAGTCTATGCGAGAAAGTATGGCGTTGTTCCAGGAACAATTCGGCCTGAGCGTCCGCGCGCCTGTGAAACCGCGGGTCCGGCTGTTTTTAATGGGGGCAAACGAGTGGCGTGATTATGCTTCGTGGCCGGTTCCGGGTAGTCGCTCGCAAAGTTACTTTTTGCAGGATGGGGGATTGTTGTCGCGCGACGTTCCTGCGGCGGGCGGAATCAGCAAATTCGATTACGATCCTGCGCAGCCTACTCCTTCGCTTTACGGGCCAACGATTGAGGGGAAGAGCGGCTCCGGCGATATGGCTTCGTTGGAACGGCGCTCTGACGTAGTGGTTTTTACTTCGGAGCCTTTGGCCGGCGATGTTGACCTGATCGGACCGGTCTCGGCCGAGGTGTATTTGCGTTCGAACACGCAACATACGGATCTTTATCTATGTTTGTGCGATGTGGATGCGGCGGGGATCTCGCGGAACGTCTGCGACGGGTACCGGCGGTTGCGTCCGGAGTCTCCGCCTATGCTCGACGACGGGCGCACGCGTAAGGTAGCCATCGAGTTCTGGCCTACGGCTTACCGCTTCGGGCGGGGGCACCGGATACGCGTCCTTGTGGCGAGTGGAGCGCATCCGCGGTATGTTCGCAATCCTGGTACGGGGGAGCTGTTGGGCGAAGGGGAAACGATGATGGTGCAGCGCCAGGAAATCTTGTATGGGCCGGAACAGCCGTCGGGTATTTCTTTGAGCGTGGTGGGCTAGAAATCGGAGGAGGCGCCGGCGCCTCCGGAGGTTCCTCCACCGAAGTGCGGGCCGGGGGCGGCGGGTTGGTGAGGGGGTGTTATGGCCTGCGGGGTCGCTAGGCCTAACGCCGCGCTGCCGATGCTCATCCACTGTTTGTCTTTCGCGGAGAGGCGTTGGGCGGTGAAGCCGTGGCGAATTCCGTTGGGGGCGGCGGCTAGCCAGCGGCGCAGTAAGAGTGCGGTGGCGATCAAGAGGGCGCCTAGCAGCATGGGATCCCAGGTGTGGCGCTGCCAGCCTAGATACGGCTTGTTGGTGATTAGTGTCAAGAGGGCGGCGATGGTTCCTACTGCGATTACTAGTCGGTCTTTGCGGAGGATGCCGCGCACTAGTATGGCGGGGGGCAGAAGCCAGATCAGCACCCAGGTGGTCCAGTAGAACGCGCGCGGGAATTCGGTGGTGGACGCGGGACCAAGCCACCATTGGCGGAGCAGGTCCATGGAGGAGAGCTGAAGGTTGATCGCGAGATAGATGCCTAGCCAGAGGAGCGCTTCGACGATTGAATGGTCGCGGGGGCGCGCGGCGATCACGGCGATCAGGCCGGTTGCGTAGAACACGGCGACGATCGTGTGTTGCGCGGAGTGGGATGAGGTCCAATAGGGTGCCAGCCAGATGACGAAGATCATCGCGGCGAGAAATGCGTAGGGGAGGCCGAAGCGGTGCCATATCCAGAGTGACGCGAGGATGCCGGCGGCGGGGACCAGAGATTCTGTGCTGCTCGACAAAAGGGCTAGCAATCCTCCGCAGAGAAAACCGACGGAGCAGACGGCTAGGGCTTCTTCGATTCCGTAGCGATAGAGGTGGAACTGAGAGACGGCGAATTCGGCGGACGCGTAGGAGGCAGCGGCGCAGACCAGCAGGAATACGCCGGTGGATTGAGACGAGGATCGATCGAGGACTAGTACAAAGAACAAGCCGGCGGCGGCGGCTACGATGATCAGGGTGAAGAGGAACAGGACGACGCGCAGGAAGATGTTGGTGCGGCGGAGGTCGCAGGCGGTGTCGGGTTCCATGCGATCGTACTGCTCGCGAGTGAGGAAGCTTTCGGCGAGCCAGTCCTTTAGAAGATTGCGGGCGTCGACGGATTCTTCGGCGGATGCGCTGTAGGCTCTCATGCTTCTTTCCCGAAGCGGCGCGCGATTGCTACCAACATGATCAGCATGGCGGCGCCGGTTACTGCGAAGTAGGCGAGGAGGGCGGCCCCGCTATTCATTTCGCGGAGGAGGATGGAGCTGATGCCGATGTATCCGTAAACCGCTGCGTAGGCAACGAAGGCGAACTGGCGGCGGGAGATGCCCCAGGCTAGAGACGCGGCGCAGGCGGCTAGGAGAGCGAGTAGCCATAGGGCGGAGTTCTGGCGGATGAAGACTCCGGAGAGCAGGGCCCAGAAGAGAACGTTGGCGGCGATGTTCAGGTAGGTTCCGAAGAAGTGCGGTTTCAGGGCGCGGCGGTGGGTGATGGCTCCGGCTGCGGCGATGAACAGGCTGTAGACGATGGCGTATTGGCGGTAGGTGGCGTCTTGATGGGACGGGAAGTGCGAGATGGTGAGTCCGAACCATCCGGCTAACGAGGAGAGCGCGAGCGACAGGACGAAGCGGTTGTCGAAACGGTAGGCGAGGACGAAGTAGAGGGCGGCGGTGGCTAATAGGTAGAGATCCCATTGTCCGGAGAGCAGATGAAAGCGGTTCTCGATATAGGCGAGTTCGACGGACCAGACTAGGCTGCCGAGGTAGAGCACGTAGTCGAAGAGCAGGCTGGGGGACGGGACTTCGGCTGCTGACCATGACGGGGCTCGGGAGAAGGTGTACCAGAAGCAGGCGGCGAGGATGGCGGAGAGGGCGGTTAGGATGAGGACGTCGCCTAGTTGTTGGGAGAAGGTGGTGACGGTCCAGCCGAGGCCGGCGATGAAGGCGAGGATGCCGGCGTAGAGGAGGAGGTTTAG
>Ga0070666_10000944_pt1 | contig 17693 bp, 13 predicted proteins | sample KBSS23metaG_FD_64677 | JGI IMG/M metagenome (GOLD analysis project Ga0070666, IMG submission 64677) | Switchgrass rhizosphere microbial communities from Kellogg Biological Station, Michigan, USA - KBS S2-3 metaG | ecosystem: Host-associated > Plants > Roots > Rhizosphere > Soil ... | reverse complement strand
GGAAGGTACTGGCGGGCGTAAACAGGTAGTTCCCCGGCCCTGAATTATAGGGGAACGGATTTCCGCCCGGGAAAGCGCCCCACGGGTCATCGAAACTGATGGTGTTCGGTTTGAGTTGCCGTCCTCCGAATGGCGCCGCCGTGGTGGTGTTGTGATGCAGTTGCTGATTTACAAAATCGTAGGCAATGCCAGCACCACCGCGAATGGACGTTTTCCCATCTCCGGTTGGATCCCAGGCAAAACCGACGCGCGGCTGGAAGTGCATCCACTGATTTTCGATACTGGCCTGACCGTTGAAACCAGGATCGCCCGGATAGTAGAAGCCCGCGGGAGCGTTAGGAATCACCTTGCTGATAACGTTCTGGCGGAAGCGGTCCATGCTGAAGTTGAAGATGGTATTCTGCTTGAGCTGCATAGGGAAGTACGGATCCCAGCGCACACCGTAATTCACCGTCAGCCGCTGGCTGACCTTCCACGTGTCTTGCGCATACAGCCCGAAGAAACGCTCGTAGTTGACTAACCCGTTAGGAGTGGCCTGCTGCGAACCGGTTACCTTTCCCGTCAGGAAATCGGCCATCCCCAAACCGGTTGCTTGCCCGGTGAACGGGTAAGTTCCAATCGAAAACACGTTCGCTAATGCATACACGGTGGAGAGCGCGGCACTCACTCCGAACCCGAACTGATGCGACCCGCGCACCAGACTCACGTCATCGTTCAACTGGTATTGGGTGCTGTTGGCGAAAAGGTCCGCGCCCGTGCCTTGCCCGATGGTCGGACCACCCGTAACCGTAATGCTCATGAAGTGCGGAAGATAGCTGAACGCTTTGACGCCAACGTCGGAGGGTCCGAAAAACGCCGGGCCCGGGTGGTTGGCTGCCACGCGATTCAGCGACGCACGGAACGAATTGACGGTGGTCGGGTTGATCAGCCAGGTTTCGCCGATCGTGAACGAAGTCGCCAAGTCATCCTGGCCGTAGCTGTTTACCGGCGAACCGGCGGGCGTGGCGGTGGTGAGAACATTGCCTCCCGACAGACTGTAAGGGACCGCGTCGAAGATCGGCGTCGCCAGATAACGCCCGAAAATCGTGTGCTTGTCGTTCAATTGATAATCGACCCGGGCCACGTACTGCGCTAGATTCTCGACGCCTTTTAGGCCGAACAGAATGAGTCCACAATCATTCGTGGCGGCGGGGAGCAGCTTCGCTACCTTCAGCGCCGCCGGGCTAAACAGGTTGGGATCAATCTTATTGCCAACGAATCCGCCCGTGAGCGTTTTATTGGTTCCTTGACACTGGGCGGACGCGAACGTGGTGAAGTCGCCCGTGAGCATCTTCGGCGTGGGGACGAAGGCCGTATTGTCACTGGTCTCCTGGCGGGTCCGGGTACCCTGATAACCCCCGAAGAAGAACAGCTTGTCTTTGATGATGCGCCCGCCGATTGTCCCGCCGAATTGATTCCGCTTCAGAGTGTCGCGCTTGGCCGCAAAAGCGTTGCGCGCATTGAATTTGTAATTACGCACGAACTCAAACAGATCGCCATGAAACGCGTTGGTGCCGGACTTGGTGACGCCGCTCACGGCCGCTCCCGAATGGGTACCGTTTTGCGCGCTCAGTGCGCTGGTCTCAACCTTGAATTCCTGCAGCGCATCCGGGAAAGGAACGGGCATACCGGTGGCGTCATAAAAATTGCTGTGCGGAGCCCCATCCAGCAGATAAGTGACACCGTAGGTTTGGCCTCCCGCCACGGAAATATTCACCCCCGTTTTCATGGCCCAGGCCGGCGAGGAGCCAGTTTGCACGGCCGCGCCCGCGAGTGCGATGAGATCGGTGGCCTGACGTCCGTTGAGCGGCAACTCTAAAATGCGCTGATTCTCGACCACCGAGCCGACACCCATGCTGCGCGTCTCTACCGCGCTAGCATTCGCGGCCACTTCAACGGTTTCCGTCACCTGGCCTACATTCAGCGTCAACGGGATTTCCGGATTGCTGTTCACTTGTAAAACGATTCCGGTTTGTATATAGCTCCGGAAACCGGGCTTAGCGGCCTCCAGCCGATAGGGGCCAATTGCCAGATTCGGTAGATTGTAAAATCCCGACTCATCCGTGGTGGCACTCCGCTTGGTTCCGGTGTCGGTCTGAGTCACCGTGACTTCGACGCCCGGCAACGCCGCGCCGGATTGGTCTTTGGCCGTACCACTCATCTGCGCGGTGACGCCCTGCCCCCAGGCTTCCTCTGCGCTGAAGACACCCATGAGCGCGACGATGCCGAGCACACTCAAAGTCTGGAAATATTTGGATCTGTTAAACATTCTCGCTTCCCCTTGAACCCCGTCCCCTCACACACTTCGCATGCAATTTCCGCATGCCGAAGATTTTTAGGCTGCTGTCAACGGTACTGCTGTGCTCCGATGATGTCAAATCGAAGTTTCCTAACACTTGATAACCCACCCCTATCAAGCGCGCTTTGCCTTAGAAAGCGGCCGCCCCAGCCTCGGCCACGGCATGATCCTGGTCTCCAGACCCGCCGCTCACGCCGATTGCTCCCACCACTTTCCCGTTCTTCTTTAAAGGGATCCCGCCGGCGAAGATCATAATCTTGCCGCCATTGGAGGCATGAATGCCGAAGAACTGGTTGCCGGACTGCGAATGCGCTGCCAAGTCTTTGGTTGAAATATCGAAGGCGCGCGATGTGTATGCCTTCTTCTGCGAGATATCAATGCTGCCGATCCACGCACCGTCCATGCGCGCGTGAGCCACAATATTGCCACCTTCATCGGCCACCGCGACGTTCATCGGTTGCCCGATCTCGCTTGCCTTCTTCTCGGCGGCCGCGATCACTCTGCGTGCGTCTGCTAATGTCACCATCTGTCGTCTCCTTTGTGAAGTCTATTCAGGCGGCAGCTTTCTTTGCCGTCCCGTGCGGGTCAATCACGAACTTCTTTGCCGCGCCGTGGTCGAAATCCCGATAGCCACTGGGCGCGTCGTCCAGGGATATCAGGGTGGCATTCACAGCCTTGGCAATCTGAATTTTGTCGTGCAAAATCGCCTGCATCAGTTGCCGGTTGTAACGCAGCACCGGGCATTGGCCGGTGTGAAACGAATGCGACTTGGCCCAGCCGAGTCCGATGCGGATGCTCAACGAGCCGATCTTGGCCGCGGCATCCACGCCGCCCGGGTCACCCGTCACATACAATCCCGGAATGCCCAGTGATCCACCCGCGCGGGTGATCTCCATGATCGAATTCAGCACCGTCGCCGGCTGCTCCACGCTCGCGGCGCTTCCGTGTCCACGAGCCTCAAAGCCCACGCAATCGACGGCGGAATCGACCAGCGGCTCGCCCGTGATCTGAGCGATCTGGTCGGCCAGCGACGCCGTGTTGCGAAGGTCGATGGTTTCGCAGCCAAAACTCTTGGCTTGCGCCAAGCGCTCCGGGATCATGTCCCCGACGATGACGACTGCCGCGCCCAGCAGATGACACGATGCCGCGCACGCCAAGCCTACCGGCCCGGCTCCCGCGACATACACGATCGACCCCGTAGTCACACCTGCCTGAATCGCGCCATGATACCCGGTCGGAAAAATGTCGGATAGCAGCGTCAGATCTTTGATCTTTGTGAGAGCTTTCTCTTTGTTGGGAAACTTGATCAGGTTGAAGTCGGCATACGGGACCAGGACATACTCCGCTTGACCGCCCACCCAGCCACCCATATCGACGTAGCCGTAAGCCGCTCCAGGGCGCGCTGGATTCACCGTGAGACAAATCCCCGTCTTCCCTTCGCGGCAATTTCGGCAGCGCCCGCAGGCAATGTTAAACGGCACGGTGACGATGTCGCCAACGTTCAACATTTCGACGTCGCTGCCCTTCTCGATCACCTCGCCGGTAATTTCGTGGCCGAGAATTAGCCCCGCCGGTGCCGTAGTTCGCCCGCGGACCATGTGCTGATCCGATCCGCAGATGTTCGTCGTGACAATTTTCAATATGACGCCGTGTGGGGCATCCTTGCCGCCGAACGGATCGGTCTCGCTCTTGGGCATCCGCAACTTGGGATACTCGATGGATTTGACCTCTACCTTGCCCGGACCGATGTAAGCCACACCTCGGTTGCTCGCCATTTGAATCTCTCCTTTTTCGGAACGCGAAACGGAGACTCAGAATAAGGCGGCACACGCCCGTGGTCAAATCAAAGGTTTCTTTCGCGTGATAGAAAAACTCTATCGGCGGGTGGCTGCGGGACTAGGCTGGAAGAACTCGTGGAATTTGCCGAGCACATCGGAGCTGGTAGCGAGGTCAAAGAACGCTTCGGCCAAATAGGACTCCGGTTCGCGATGCGGCACCGCGATTCCGATAGCGCCAGCATCGGCAGTGAGGGGGAGCGGAACGGCTTCGAATTCGTCACTCCCGGCGATCATAAAGAGGACTGGCTTGGGAAGAATCGACGCCCAGTTTCCCGTGCGGACGTGATCGAGCAGTATCATCATTGCATTGGTCTCGACGCGTGCGACACCAGGATGAGCACCACCCAGAGTCTCGTAAACCTCGGAACCGAACACATGCGTTTCCGCGGGAAACAAGCACAGCGGCAAACCTTTCACATCCTCCCAGGAGACTGGGCCTTGCTGCGAAAATCGACTTCGCTTTCGCGTCAACAGGTAATACTCTTGGGTGTACAGAGTGTGTGAAAACCGATAGCGCCGCGGCTTGTCCTCCAGATAACTGATCGCCATATCGAAGGCAAAATCCTCCAATCCCTGCTGAATGTCAAAAGGATTGTGATTCATGACCTTGAGATTTACTTCCGGGAAGCGCTGCGAAAACGGGATCGTGAAAATGGAGAGGAAAGGCGTAGTCGAGTTCAAAACCCCGATCCGAAGCGTACCGGCCAGGTTATTACTCCGGTCACGTAGTTCCTGACGGAGGTTCTTGCAGTCCATCTCCATCCGCTGCGCCCAGTTCAAGACGATGTCGCCCTGCTCCGTGAATCCCTGGAAGCGCTGCCCTCGTTTAACGATCGGAACTCCTAGCTCATGCTCCAGTTGCTGGATCCCGGCGGAGAGTGCCGGCTGCGAGACATGGCACGCCGCAGCGGCTCTGGCGAAGTGCCCTTCTTTGGCAAGTGCAATTAGGTACTCAAGTTTACGGGCAAGCACAACCACGACCTCTAAGGACGGGTTTAGAATACCCTGCGAAGACTAGCGAGTCAAGCTCAGCCGCCGCCCCCCGCGAGCGGCACCGCCAGCTTGATGATCTTGGTTACATCGGCGTCCTTCTCCACCACCACGCCGAAGAACTGGTACATCATCTCTTCCCAGGTCATCTGCCCGTAATACACGGTCTTGTTGGGATTGGGATTGAACTTGTTGTTCACCGAATTGTCGAAGTGAACGTCTACGTGCAGCTTGGTTCCGGCTGGCACTTTGATGGACGTGTTGTAACCCAGTTGCCAGTTAAAGTCGTAATGCGGAACGTTCAGCACCACTTCCTGGCGCCCATCGGGATACTCCAGCGTCCATTTGGCGTCTTTGCCACGATAGTGCATGTGCGGCATCATGAAGACCAACTCCACGTCCCGCAGAAACGTCGCTTCCGCCGGTGGACTCAGCCAGGCCGGATCGTTTGGCGGAATGGCAAACCGCTTGGAGTCCATCGGCGCCGAGGCAGCTAGAGAGACGTAACGCCTCTCGGGCGCTTCCTTCGCGACCGTGAATCCCAACTGAATATGATCCGTATAGGCATTGCCATTGGGTGTGTAGTGGATGCTGTAGAAGACGTCATAACCCGCAGGAATCAATTTCGCAGCCTTTAATCCACGGTAATCTGCCGCCGGATTCCCCGGCAGGTAGCAATCTTCCGCGCCGCCATTGGTGGAAGTGACCGAAGCTGTGGCACCTTGACGTGCAGCCGGAGTCGCACTACGCGGTGGTCCGCCGCCAAAGGTTGGGCCCTTTTCCGGAATCGCGGCGCCGTCTTCGTCCCGTTCCTTATCCTGCCATTGCGGCACTCCCATTTTTGCGTTCGGGTTGTGCGGCATATACGCGACGCAGATATGGTGTGTGACTTCGGGGTGTTCCGGCTTGATCTGCACCGACGTAACCCACGTGTCTTTGGTAAACCCGCTCGGCATGGTCACTGAGATCCACTCGACAACATTATTCTTGGGTCGCGCCGGAATCTCCATCACAGGTCCGGGCACAATCACGTCTGGCTGGATTCTCCAGCCCTCCGGCCATTGCAGAGCAACCGGCGCGTCCTTCGCATCGCCCTCAGGCGCGCCGCTGTCCGCCCATTTCGCGATCATATCGATCTCGCTCTGCTGCAGCGACCGGTCATTGGTGTAGTGGCCATACTGCGGGTCCGCAAACCACGGCGGCATTTTTCGAGAAGCCACGGCCGCTTTCATCGCCTTTGCCCAAGGCCGCGCGCTCTGGTAGGTGACGAACGACATGGGTGCGATCTGCCCAGGACGATGGCAAGTCTGGCAGTTTCTCTGCAAAATGGGCAGAACGTCCTTGCTAAACGTGACCGATGCTGAATTCGTTCCGGTATCGGCAGCCCACGCCGCCGTTGTCACCCCAACCAAGACAAGCAACCAACGCATACACAAATCTCCTTTAAATGCCGCTAGTTTCAACCTAGCTTTCCCGAAGTCCCCCGGTCAAATCAAAAGATCCTATGAATTGATAAACAGGAGCATGGCCGATCCGGGCCGGGTGAGGATTTCAGGGCCGCCGCGAACTCATTGGGCGTCCGGTAACCCAGAGTGCTGTGGGGCCGTTGCCATTGTACTCATCTCGCCAGGCCGTAATCTTGGCCCGCGCGTCTAGCAGGAATCCAACCAGTCAAGCCGGGCCTCGTACCCGACCGCGTTTTGTGATAATAACAGTGGCGTCCGGATGACGATACCACGCGGAAATACTTGATCCGCCGATGGGTTGCAACCTTATGAAGCATGTGTTTCGCGCAAGCGCTCTTGTGGTTCTGGCAATCCCGTTTGCCCTGCTGGAATCCAGGGGACAGAATCCGCCGTCTCAACCTGGCGCCAGCGCGGATCCGCATCGCGCGCTCCTCAATACCTACTGCGTCACCTGCCACAATGCACGCCTGAAGACGGGTGGCCTGGCGCTCGATGGATTGAACCTCGAAGCCGCCACGAACGACGCCCAAGTCTGGGAGAAAGCCTTGCGCAAAATGCGCGGACGCTTGATGCCGCCGCCGGGCGCTCCCCAGCCGTCGCAGAAAGAAATTGACTCGTTCGTAGCCTGGATGGAAAACACTCTTGACGCTCAGGCCAAGAGTCCTCGGGCGGGCTATGTTCCGATCCAGCGTTTGAACCGTTCCGAATACGCGGCGTCCGTAAAAACTCTGGTCGGAGTAGAGGTAAACGCAAAGGACATCCTCCCGCAGGATATCCAGGTGGAAGGTTTTGACAATATCGCGGCAGCCTTAACGGTATCCCCTTCCTTCGTCGATCAATACATCTCCGCCGCGCGCCAGGTCGCACGCTTGGCCGTCGGGAGTCCGAATCCTCGCGTTGGTAACGTAAAATACTCCATCGCCGCCAATCAGAATCCCGACGAGCCGCTACCTCTCGGCACCCGCGGAGGAATCCGCTTCAAACACAATTTCCCTGCCGACGGCGAGTACCAGTTCACTCTGAACGATCTCGCAGTCGGCCTCTACACAGGTCCGGTAGAGAACGAAAGCACCGTGGTCATCCTGATCGATGACAAGATCGTTTTCCGCAAACCGGTCGGCGGCCCCGCAGATCAAGCTCTAGCCGATCGCAAAGGCGCCCCCGGACGGGCCCAGATCATGGAGCGTTTCTCGAAGATTCCCGTCCAGGTGCAAGCCGGCCTGCGCGATGTTGTCGTGGCCTTCATTGACCGCTCGCACGTCGAGTCAGACGAAAACATCTCCAACCCCGCTCCCTTTGGCGGCTTGACCGGCAGTTTCGCGCAAGCCAGCGGCCGCATGCCGCGCCTGGTCGATGGCGTCGGTGTGGTGGGGCCGTTTCATCCCCAAGGGATTTCGAAAACTCCCAGCCGCGCCCTGATCTTTGTCTGCGATCCCGTGCCGAAAGAGGAGCCCTCTTGCGCCCGCCAGATCACGGAAAATCTAGCGCGCCGCGCCTTCCGCCGACCGGTCACGTCCGAAGACACCGATCGTCTAATGCCGTTCTATCAGGCCGGGCGCGAAAACGGAGGCAGTTTCGATCAAGGAATTGAGCAGGTGGTGGCGGCGGTGCTGGCCAGCCCTGATTTTCTCTACCGCGGCATTCGCGGACCGAAGGGCGCCTTACCGGGCACCGAGTTCCCACTCACCGATTTAGAGATGGCTTCGCGGCTTTCGTTTTTCCTGTGGAACACCGGTCCGGATCAGGAATTGCAGACGCTCGCTGCAAGCGGCGGATTGAGCAAGCCCGCAGCCATGGAAAAGCAAGTGCGGCGCATGTTGGCGGACCCCAAAGCCTCTAGCCTCGTGACCAGCTTCGCCATGAAGTGGCTGAACCTGACCACGCTCGATCAAGTGGTCCCCGACCCGAAATTGTTTCCGACTTTCAGCGACCAGCTGCGCCGTGACTTCTACAACGAAGCCGAAGCTTTCCTCAGCAGCATCCTCTTGGAAGATCGCCCCGTCGTGGATTTGCTATCCGCCAACCACACTTTCTTGAACGAACGCCTGGCCCGGCATTACGGCATTTCCGGAGTTCTCGGACCTCAACTCCGCCGTGTCACGCTGACCGAAAAAGAGCGCTTCGGACTGCTCGGCAAAGGCGCGGTCCTCCTGCGGACTTCCTATGCCGACCGCACGTCTCCCGTGCTGCGCGGAGCCTGGGTGCTCGACAAACTGCAGGGGACTCCTCCGTCGCCCCCTCCACCCGACACCGCCACCGACCTTTCGCAGAAGGCAGGCGAGGCCCCGAAAACCGTGCGAGCCCGGCTCGAACAACATCGCAACAAGGCCACCTGCCGCATGTGCCACGGCGTAATCGACCCCACCGGTCTAGCGCTCGAAAATTTCGACGCCACCGGTCAATGGCGCACACGTGACCGCGAAGCCAACGCCGCCATCGACGCCAGCACAATCCTGCCCAGTGGAATCCCCATCAATGGCGTAGTGGAACTCCGCGCGCAACTAGCAGCCCGCCCGTCCCTGTTCGCCGAAACAGTGACAGAGCGGTTGATGATGTACGCCCTCAACCGTCAACTCGAATACTTCGACATGCCGCAAGTACGCGCCATCGTTCGCAGCTCCGCCAAAGACAACTACAAATTCTCATCCCTGATATTGGGAATCGTCAATAGCGACGCCTTCCGCAAACAGGGCCCGTCGAGTCCAACCAAGTTAGTAGCGGCCAAGTAGTTTTTAGGAGATGACATGTTCATCACGAAAAAGCACATCAATCGCAGAACGGTATTGAAAGCCGCCGGCGTATCGCTGGGCTTGCCCTTTCTCGAAGCCATGATCCCGGCCGGCACCGCCCTGGCCCAAGCCGCCGCCGCGCCCAAACTGCGCATGGGCTTCTTCTACATCCCCCACGGCGCGATCATGTATAACACCGCGTTCGGCCCCGCCATGGACAAGTGGACCCCCAGCGGCGCCGGCGCCAATTTCAAATTGAGCCCGATTCTTTCCTCGCTGGAACCGTACAAGAAGTATGTTTCGTCCTTCGGGGGCCTGGAGAATGCCGCCACGGCAGGCTCGGTTCACACCTTCACTCCCGCCACTTGGTTGAGCGCGACACGTCCCGACATGGGCGGCGCGCGCGCACACATGGCCATCACCCTGGATCAAGTGTTGGCGAATGTTATCAGCCAGGACACACCCCTACCCTCTCTCGAAGTCTCCGCCGAAACTATCGTGCAGGCAGCAGCCGGCAGCGGTGGTTCCTACACCACGCTGTCCTTCCGCGACGCCGAGTCGCCGCTGCCCATGGAATCCAATCCGCGAAAAGTGTTCCTGCAGCTCTTCGGTGAAGGCGACACGCCGCCCGAACGTGCCTCCATCCGCCGCCAGACCAACAGTATCCTCGACCTGATTTTGGATCGCACGAAACAGCTCCAGGGAGAACTCGGCAACAGCGACCGTTCTCTCCTCGAAGGCTACCTCGAAAGCGTTCGCGAGATCGAGCGCCGCACGCAAAAGGCAGCCTCCAAAGATCTCTCAGCCTTGAAGATTCCCGAAGCGCCCATCGGCGAGCTGGATTCCTTCCCTGACCAAGTGAAGCTGATGTTCGACTTGATCGCACTCGCCTACCAAGCAGACCTGACGCGCGTAGCCTCCTACATTATGGTGTCGGAAGGAACCAACCGGACCTACAACCACATCGGCGTCCCCGATTCCTTCCATCCCGTATCGCACCACGCCAACGATATGGAGCGGCTCAACAAGCTGGTGAAGATCCAGAGCTGGCACGTAGAAAAATTCGCCGAATTTCTCGCGAAGCTAGCCGCCACGCCCGACGGCCCGGGTACGCTGCTCGATCATTCGATCCTGATGTACGGATCGAACATGAGCAACAGCGATCTGCACAACAACTATCCGGAGCCCAACATTGTGGTGGGCGGCGGCAACGGCAAAATGAAACTCGGCGGCCAGCACATCGCTCTACCGGAACGCACCCCAATCGCAAACCTCCACCTGACTCTGCTCCAAAAAGTCGGCGTCGAGCGCGACAAATTCGGCGATAGCACCGGCACCATCGCGGAAATCTGACATGCATCGCCGCGAGTTCTTAAAGAGCGCGATAGCGGGCGGGCTGTCTATAGCGGCCACTAGCCGCATGTCCGCCCAGCAGAAGCTAACCGATCAACTAGCCATCGTCGACGGCGGAGGCGCAAATGTAGTCGCGTTTTCTTCCGCCGACGGCTTAGTACTGGTGGATAGCGGCGCCCCCCAATCCGGCGACAAAGTAATGGCAGCGCTCAAGGCCTGGAACGCGAATGCCAAAATCCAGACCGTGTTCAACACCCACTATCACCTCGACCAGACCGCCAACAACCAGATGTTCGCATCTCTAGGCGCGAAAATAATCGCCCACGAGCGCACCCGCCAGTGGATGTCCACCGATTATTGGGTTCCCGAGCTGGATCGCTACGAAAAAGCGCGTCCCAAAGAAGCGCGCCCCACTGAAACGTTTGAGACCGCAGGTAGCATGTCCGCCGGCGACGAAAAAATCGATTACGGCTACCTCTTACTAGCCCACACCAGCGGCGACATCTACATCTTCTTCCGAAAAGCGAATGTATTAGCCGTGGGCGACGTAGCATCGCCCCTCCGCGACCCCGCGCTCGACTATTTCACCGGGGCCTGGATCGGCGGCCGCGTGGACGCGATGGATAAAATCCTGACTCTGGCCAATGAGCAAACCAAAATCGTTCCGGCGTATGGCCCCGTAATGACACGCGCCGAGTTCAAAGCCGAGCGTGACCTGCTGGAAGAAGTACGCAACCGTCTGTGGACCCAGGTCCGCGAAGGCGACGGCCCCCAGGACATGCTCGAAGGCGGCGTACTGAAAAATCTCCCGCGAACCTGGAAAGATCCATACAAGTTTCTGTACGACGCGGCCAAGGGAATGTGGGCGCACCACGACAAACTGGACCGCAACGTTGTGTAGAGAGGCCTCCATGAAACGCTTTATTCTTACTGCCGTTTGTGTGATGACGGCCGTGTCGGCGCAGACAACGCCGGCCGCGCTCGCGAATCTGATCCAGACCGGAAACCGTAAAGCAGCGCTGGAAAAGATCCGCGCCGGCGCCGACGTGAATGAAGCCCAGCCCGACGGCACCCGCCCCATCCATTGGGCCGTGTATCGCGTGGACTACGAACTCCTCGACGCACTTCTCGCCAGGAAAGCAAAAGTAGATGTTGCGAACGAATTCGGCGCAACGCCTCTCGCGGAAGCCGCCAAACTCGGAGATTCCCGGCTGGTGAAGAAGCTGCTCGACGCCGGCGCCGCCCCCGAAGCCGCGAATGCCGATGGGCAGACGGCCTTGATGCTAGCCATCAAAACCGGCGAGCTGCCCGTAGTCGAAATGCTGATCAAGGCCGGAGCCAACGTCAACGCAGTAGAAGAGTTTCACAATCAAACGCCTTTAATGTGGGCAGCCGCGGCCCCGAAAAACGCCGGTGAAATAACGAAGATGCTGCTCGCCAAAGGCGCCAGCGTCAAGGCACGCGCGCTCGCCTACGATTGGCCCAGCCAGATTACCTCCGAGCCGCGCGCCCAATATCGCCCCGTCGGTGGATTAACGGCCCTGCTCTATGCCGCGCGCGAAGGCTGCTACGATTGCGTCGAAGCCCTGCTCACCGCCGGCGCGGACCCCAACGTACCCACGCCCGAGGCCGTAACGCCGCTGATGCTGGCCCTCGACAATGATCAAACCAGCGTCGCCAAACTGCTGCTCGATCGCGGCGCCAATCCGAACCTTTGGGATTGGTGGGGCCGCACCGCGCTCTACATCGTCATCGATCGCAAAGAAGGCGGCTCTTCCGCCGGCCTGCGCCTGGGCGAAGCGGCGCTAAGGGACGCTCCCCCGCCCCCCAAACCCATCGCCGCCAGCGGCACCACCCAGCCGCCGTTATCCTACCTGGAAATCGTACGCGCGCTGCTCCATGCCGGTGCCGACGTCAACCCTCAGCTCAACATGCATCGCCCCAGCCGCGGAGGCAACAGCGGGCGCTTCATCGATCCTCTGCTCGGCACCGGTTGCACGCCGCTGCTCCGCGCCGCGATGGGCGCCGACATGGAAGTCGCGCAGGCGCTTCTGGCGAAAGGCGCACAACCCAACATCAACGCCATGGGACTCACACCGTTTCTGGTAGCGGCCGGAGTCGGAACCGGGAACCGTGGAGGCACGGGCCTCGCCGCTGCCTCGAGCGCCGGACAACCGGTGAATATGCCGCTGGTGCAATTGCTGCTCGAACACGGCGCCGACGTGAACGCCCAAGTCAGCGGCACGAACACGTATTCGATGCGGATTTCCCGCGCACCGTCATCCAACGAAGGGATGACGGCTCTCCACGTCGCTGCGCTGTCAGGCAATACGGACCTGGTGCGCTATCTGCTGGGAAAAGGCGCAAGCGCGGACATCGTCGACGCCACCGGCCGCAAGCCGATCGATCTGGTCGGTGCACAAACCAGCGCCAATCCCGCCACTTCTTCGACAGTAGGCAACCCAACCACAGCTCGCGCCGCGGGTCAAGGGATCGCCGCCGCAGCCAGCGCCGCCGAGATTCGCGGTATGCTCGAAACCGCCGCGACGGCCAAGTAATCTCGGAGTAAACTGACTTTACGGTGGTGCGAAGCAGCATAGTAACGTTGGTGCTGACCTCTCTTGCGGCGGTCGCGCAGCAACCTGCAGCGGGAGCACCAAAGGATTATGCGGAGGATCACCGGCCGCCGCTATTCCTGCGGGAAAGCTGGAAAGATCCTCTGATCACTGACGGGAAACAGGAGCCAGGCGTCCGGCAAGACCACTTAGAAAGTCCGGATCTGGAGCTGAATCTGTATGGACCTCCTAACCTAGACATTCGCATTGTGCGTCACGTCGCGCCGAAAGATGATCCAACGTATATCTGGTCCGGATCATCGCCCGCCAACTGGGCCCTTACGTTGCGCGACAAACGCAACTACGTCGACTTGAGCGGGTCAGTAGCGAAGATCCGATGGCGTATCAAGATGGCGGGCTTCCACCTGCTTCGCCCGGTGCTCAAACTGGCGGACGGTACGTTTCTGATAGGAGACCACGCGGAAGGCTACACCAGCGATTGGATCATAACCGAATTCGCTCTCTCCGACGTGCGCTGGCGCGGGTTGGATATCGGCAGAGGCGTAGTTGAAACCATAGACGGTCAGTGGAAGAAAGATCCCGACTTGAGCAGGGTCGATGAGGTTGGTTTTAGCGATCTGATGCGCGGCAGTGGAGGCGGACCCGGCGGAGGCACTCGCGTCGATTGGATCGAAGTCTACGGCAATCCCCTGCCCCGGGATGCGGGCAAGCCGCGCTAGAAACGTTCACTGCAATTCGTGATGAAACACATACGACGTTTCCGTGGGGACTCCGGCTTTGTACTTGACCTTCAGGACCACCTGATAGTGCCGGGGAATCTCGCCTGAAGGCTTTCTCAGCTTGCTCACCAGAATCCGGGCGTAACTCGGATCCGTGAGCCATTCGACGGCGGCTAAACGGCCGGGGGTTCGATTGCTGGTGAAGGTCTCGACTTCGCTGGTCCCCAAGGGGCCGGGAATATGGGTAATCAGCACGTAGGCTTCCCCGTCCTCGGAAGTTCCCGTTGGAACCTGATCGCTGAGCAGCGCCGGCTCTCCCGCGCGCGGGTGTAAGTTATGGATGCCGGGCCGGGCGTTTACCAGGTCGAGTTGAACTGGCAACCCGTGCAATTCATCGTCAAAAAATACCGACGCTCCTATATACAGCACGTTGTTATTCGCCAGCTGCTGCATGGAGAGTTCGCTGGTGCGCAGCAGCGATAACGCGGGTACTCGCGGGCCCAGTAGTTTGCCGATCAGAAAAGAGGCGCTGACTTCCCCCACTGGCGCGTAATAGACGTTCCGCTGGATGTCCGGGTTATGCAAGGCTTTCCGTATGGCTGCGACCACCGGAGACTTGAAAATGTCATCCCAGCGATTGAGCGTCAGATCCCGATAGGCGCCGTAACCTTTGAATTGCACGAATGGCGGGTCTGCAATCGACACAATCAACGGCCGGTTTCCGTTTAAGAAGGGCGCCCACAGTTGCTGGAGCTCCGGTGTCCACATAGCGTGGAACATGCTGGCGCTTTGGCGTTCCCGCACGAGTTGCAAGGTTGCAATAGCTCCCCAGGCGAGGGCCCCTGCCAAAGCTACGCTCAGAATGACAAGGACTTTGCGCGAACCGGAGATTTGACGTACCAAAGCCTCTGTAGGAACGCGTGCAGTCTCATGCTGCGTTTCTAGAGTCAAAGCGGCGGCTACAGCCGGCCTCGCCTCGCAAGTCAGTTTGAAGCGTCCCTTAGGGAGGTCGATGATCCAGGGATCGTCTTCACCCTCGGTCCGATAGTACTCCGCCAGCTTTTGGCGAAGCCGCCCCACCTGAATTCTGACGGTTGAGTCATGCCGGGGATCGTAAGTGGGGGGCTTACCTAGAGCGTCAATTCCGACCGAGTATTCCTTCAATTGGTCGGCTTCGCCCGACATCATCTTGTCGGCGAGAAACTTAAGCAGCCGCCGCAGGGCGTCTGAATTACGGAAGGTATCGCTTTCAAGGACCCGTTCGACCTCGGCGGCGATCGCCTCGCCGTGAAGCAACTCCATCAGACGAACCCCCTTCCAGCACCTGATTATACAGGAGAGGGGTTGGTCGCTCAAACGCTCGTGAGCGCTTCTTTGAACCTGTCTTCCTGGCTGCCAAGCCGCGAAAGTACACGATCAATGGAAAAGGATCCCGCGCCTTCCAACAGAATCGCCAGCGCCATGCCGACCGCCAACGTATGATACTCGTATCCTTCGGTGCCAAAGGGAAGCCCGCCGTGCCAGTTCATCAAGTAGCCGTAGGGAAGGTGACGCAAAAATACAGCCACCACCATGGTGCAGCCCACTCCGAACGCCGCAATGCGGCTGAGCATTCCAATCATCAGTCCAATGCCGCCGCAGAACTCCGCAATGATGGCGAGCCACGCGAGCGGGTGTGGAACGCCCAGGCCGTCATAGTAACGCATGGTTCCTGGAATGTGCGTCACCTTTTGATACCCGTGAACGAACATGTCCAGCCCCAGCGGGAACCGCACCAGCAACAAGGCTAAGCTGCTTCTGGTATCAAACAGTCTGTATCTCATTGCTATCGCGCCACCGGAGTCCCGTAAACCTCAAGCCAGTCGACGCGGGACGCTCCGCTGGTACCGTGCCCGCGATCGGCAGCGTTGCCCGGCATAAGATCCGTAAACCCTACTTCATCTACCTTGCTCAAGTCGGGATTCACCACCCACTCGGAATCTTTGGTGGTCACCACCTTGTCAACGTTCAGCCAGTGCCAGCGGACATCGGCCAGAGCAAATTCAGTTTCGCGCCAATCCACACTAGGCCCTTCGGCGTGATCTCCCACTAACCAAGCCCCATCTGCGAGTTTGATGATCGGCCGGAGCATATGGAATCCGGTCTGCTTGGTGCGCCAGCGGATCTTGGCGAGGCCGGTCAGATTCACGTAGTTATTGCGGTCCCGAATGGCGAGCGCGCACGGAGTCATACACGGCCCCGTGTAAATGAAAGTAGGGTCGTCTTTCGGCGAGGCTCGCTGGATTTCCCAGATGCCGGTGTCGGGATTCGTGCCTTGCTTGGTTTCACCGTATAGCTTGAGCTCCAGATTCGGACTGGATAAGGACGCCTGCGTCACCGGGTGCTCCGGAGAATCCGCCGGCACGTGCTTCCAATCCTCGCGGAAAAAGAGCGGCGGCCGGTGGTCCTCGGGCACGTAACGAGCCTGCCGCTGTCCCTGCTGCGGCGCCGGCGCTTGCGCAAGAACACCGGTGGCGATGGCGAGAGCCATTACAGCAAACCCAAATTGCATATCACTTCCCTCCCGAGCAAGTGTCCGCCACCGTCTCCAGAGCCAGAACGTATATCCGATCGTTATTGGTCTGCCGAATCAAAGATCCCTTAGCCGCCACCTTGTGGTCTTTGTAAGCGTCCGGCATGAAATTCGCCCGAAAGTCCGGCAAATTCTGCAACCGAAACTTTCCTGTGCCCGCCGCCTTATCCACACCAGCTTTGCGCTCCTCAGTGGTTATTTCTTCGGCATTGCGGGTTCTGACGGGATCGCTCGCATTGTTCAAAACCCAGGTGTTGCCAGGACCTGCCGCGAAGCAGCCGACGACTTGAACCAGAGCGTTCGTCGCCAGCGGTTTCGGCCCGTCCTTTCCCACCAGTTGAATGCTCCCGACCGCATCCTTCGTCAGTTCGCCGCTTCCGGACGGGTATTCGCTCACCTTTAATATGTAGGCGAGGATGTCGATATAAGTGTTTGCGCTCAGGCTGCCAGGTTCACCACCCGGGCGTCTGGGCATCCTGGTCCGCATATGGTCGAACAAAGGAGCCAGGCTATCGTCCCGCCAGGATTCCAGGAAGTGCTCGCCTCTGAGCGGCAGAGCCTCGGCGCCGCCGTCCAGCGATTCGCGGTGGCACATGCTGCAGTTGATCTGGTAAGCCATCTGGCCGCGGGTGGCTTGGGCATCGGTATATACGCCATCGAGAACCGTCCGAGCTGTTTGGGCCTGCAGCGAAGCGCACAGGAGCACCCAGCAGAGCATTGCGATTTCTCTACGCATGTAACCTCACGGCCCGCACGTGGGAGCCGTACTCCCGATTGAAATGACGTTGATGCGGTCACCGGCGGATCGCCTCAGCAAGACACCTTTGGCCAAAACTCTATGGCCCTTATTCGCGTCCGCATTGAAGCTTGCGCCGAGGTCTGCGAGATTCTGCAATCCAAACGCCTGCGTCCCCGTCGGCGTGCTAGCGGAAACCGTCAACTCCTCCGCGGCGATCTTGTCCGCATTTCGAGTCCTGGCAGGTTCAGTCGCATTCGTCAGCGTCCACGTGTTGTTGGAGCCAGGCGTGAAACAGCCCACTACCTGGATCAGTGCGTTCGTCGGCAAGGGCTTCGGCCCGTCCTTGCCAACCAGCAGCGTATTGCCGAGGGCG
>Ga0070666_10000939_pt1 | contig 17701 bp, 12 predicted proteins | sample KBSS23metaG_FD_64677 | JGI IMG/M metagenome (GOLD analysis project Ga0070666, IMG submission 64677) | Switchgrass rhizosphere microbial communities from Kellogg Biological Station, Michigan, USA - KBS S2-3 metaG | ecosystem: Host-associated > Plants > Roots > Rhizosphere > Soil ... | reverse complement strand
CGTACCGCAAGCTGCGGTCAATTAATCGGCTTATCGGTCTCGGACTCCGTTCATCTATGGCAAGGAATACCGTACGCGCAACCACCGCTCGGCCCGCTGCGCTGGAGGGCACCACAACCCATGAAGCCCTGGCAGGGAATCTACTTTGCTCTGCAGCCCGGACCGGCTTGTACGCAGCGAGATGTTTATGCGGCAAGCAGCAATACGGTAAAGGTTATCGGCAGTGAGGACTGTCTTTACCTCAATATTTGGGCACCTGCTTTTCAACCTGAATCCATTCCTCAGCAAGACCGCCAACTCCCAGTGATGGTTTGGATTCACGGCGGTTCGAACATCCGCGGAGAAGGCTCTACGTTCCGCGCTGAAACATTCGTTTTAAGCCAAAAAGTCATCGTCGTAACCGTAAATTATCGGTTGGGCGCTTTTGGCTGGTTTCGACATCCGTCATTGCGATCCATCGCGAACAATGATGAAGACCGTTCAGGCAATTACGGCACGCTGGATATTATTACCGCGCTGGAGTGGGTGAAAAAAAACATAGCCGCTTTTGGCGGGGATCCAGAGAGGATTACCCTTTTTGGCGAATCCGCAGGTGGCTGGAATGTCTGCACTCTACTGGCGTCACCGAAAGCCGCTGGTCTCTTTCAGCGTGCGATTGTGCAAAGCGGCAGTCCCTCGACATTCGATCCGCAAATATCCGAAAACTATGCCGATGATTTCATCGCGGGCGACCCGCAGAGTAGCGGCGAAGTGTTGCTGCAACTGCTTCTCGATGATGGACTAGCTGATAATCGGGACGCTGCTAAGGCAACCGTCGCCGCTATGGGAAACTGCGCGGTCGCAACTTATTTACACAATAAATCGGCCGCAGATTTCGAAACCGCGTATAAAAAAATTCGCACTGAAAAAAAACAATCGGTTCTAGAGCTTCCCATGCTTTTCAGGGATGGAAGCGTATTACCTGCTGACGGTGTTGAAACCGCGTTGGCCGAAGGACGGTTTAACAAAGTGCCCGTGATATTTGGCGCTACACAGGATGAGTACACGCTACTTCTAACACTTTTTCCTGACACCCCTTTCGTGCAACAAGATCCATCCACTGGCATTCGCATCAAAAATCACGATCATTTTTATCGAGCAGCCTATTATCTGAGCCGTTTATTAACAGTGGCGACGGTCAATAAGCCCATCACTCAAATTGCGCAGCATTTAGCCGCTCAAACATTTTCCTATACGTTCAACTGGAATTTCCTGCTGCCCGCTCCCATAGTCGACAATATTCAATTGGGAGCCACGCACGGGTTAGATGTGGTATTTCTTTTTGGTATGGAAAACCTGGGGCCAGAATTTCTGCAAATTCCGTTGATCGATCAACGTTACGCAAACAGCTACAGATTTTTATCGGACGCGATGATGTCGTACTGGGCCGAGTTTGCGTATTCGGGAAACCCCGCTCGCGGACGCTGCGGCAAATTACCCTTATGGGAGAGCTGGTGTCCTGAAAAATCCACGACGTCGTTCGTTCTTGATGACCCTCACAAGGGTGGCTTACGTATGCAGCAAACCTGCCTGCGTAAAGTAGACATTCTTGATGAGCTGAAAAATGATTTGTTTTTTTCCTCAGCCGCTGCACGTTGCGTCTTTCTGCACGCGCTCTACTCGATCGGAAGACGCTTCGCTCTTTTAAACGAATTCGATTACGGCGATTTTTGCCACGACCTCTGCACTTCAGGTGCCAACCGGCAAGCGCCGACCACGCTGGTCGAAGATCATTCATCACACGAATGCAAAACATTCAATAAATAAATTCGGCTAATGTCTTCATCCACCGTACCTTGCCTAAACCACTCAGCAAGGAGATATTGCGATGCAGCCCAAACCGATTAACGAGCCCTGCCATTTTCAATCCGAAATTCATCGGATAGCGGAGGATTGGAAAAACAATCCACGGTGGCGAAATACCACGCGCCCTTATGGCGCCGCTGATGTTGTGCGTTTACGTGGTTCACTGCTGCGTGAAAATACCCTCGCCCGACGCAGTGCAGAAAAATTATGGCAACTCGTGAGTTGCGGCGCGCACCCGCGTTTCCGTCCCGAAAAAGATTTCGTGAACGCGATGGGCGCGTTAACCGGTGGCCAGGCAGTACAGCAAATAAAAGCGGGAATTCAGGCCATCTATTTATCGGGCTGGCAGGTCGCTGCCGACGGTAATACGTCGGAGACGATGTATCCCGACCAATCGTTGTATGCGGTCGACTCCGTGCCGACGATGGTGCGTCGCATCAATAATGCATTCGAGCGCGCCGATCAGATTCAATGGATGAGCGGTAAAAGAACCGACAGCGCTGACTACATCGATTACTTCGCACCGATTATTGCCGATGCGGAAGCAGGATTTGGCGGCGTGCTAAACGCCTACGAGCTGATGAAAAATATGATTCGCGCGGGCGCCGCCGGCGTCCATTTCGAAGATCAGCTTGCCTCGGCGAAAAAATGCGGTCACATGGGCGGAAAAGTGTTGGTACCCACGCAAGAGGCCGTTCAGAAATTAATTGCGGCGCGCTTAGCGGCCGATGTGGAAGGCATACCGACATTAATTCTCGCACGCACCGATGCTAACGCAGCCAGCTTAATCACATCGGACTGCGATGCTTACGATCATCCATTTATTACCGGCGAGCGCACCGTCGAAGGATTTTTTGAGGTACGCGCCGGCATCGATCAAGCGATCGCGCGAGGCTTGGCTTATGCGCCTTACGCCGATCTGCTGTGGTGCGAAACTGCGACGCCCGATCTCGATGAAGCCAAACGTTTTGCCGAAGCGATTCGCCGCGAATATCCGGACCAGCTGCTGGCGTACAACTGTTCACCATCCTTCAACTGGAAAAAGAAACTCGATGACGTAACGATCGCGAAGTTTCAGCGCGAATTATCAGCGATGGGATATAAATTCCAGTTCATCACCCTCGCGGGTATTCATAGCATGTGGAATAGCATGTTTAACCTCGCGTATGAGTATGCGCGCGAAGATATGGCGGCGTATGTGCGTTTGCAGGAAAAAGAATTTGCCGACGCCGAGCGTGGCTATACGTTCGTTGCGCACCAGCAAGAAGTCGGTGTGGGCTATTTCGACGATATCACGATGGTCATTCAAGGCGGAAAATCGTCGACCACCGCATTCAGTGGCTCGACCGAAGAGGTGCAGTTCCAGCAGCGGCGCGCTTAAATCGCAGCGGTGGTCGGAATAGTTGCACTGGCCTCGATAGTCGCCGCGATGGCTTGTATATGTCGCCGCAGCCAAATATGCGCTGCGTTATGTTGTAGCAGCGCGCTCCACGCCATTTTTAATTCGATCGGCACGATGGGGAATGGCGGACGTTTTATCGCGAGCCGGGGATTGTTCTTATGCAACAGCGCAGCCTGGGTAGGCAGTGTGGCGATCAGATCGGGCTGCTGCGCCAGCAATGCAGCGATCTGATAATGGCGGGTAAACACGCGTATCTGACGCTCATGGCCGAGCTCGGCCAGTGCCTCATCCACCCAGCCCAGCTTCAATGTATCGCGCGGCGTCATGCCGGTGCCTATGCCCATGCCGGTTTTGCTCACCCATATATGCGCTGCCGCAAGATAAGCATCGAGTGTGAATTCGGCGCACGCTGGGTGTTCGACGTTGAGCAAACAAGAAAATGAATCGCGCCACAATGTGAGTTGATGCAGCGATTTAGGTAAATGGTCAAAGCGGTTTATCGCTAAATCGATTTTCCCTTTTTCCAGATCCTGAAACGTAATATCCGATGGCGTAAGAATATCGATCACGATACCGGGGGCCTGCGTGCGAATGAGCTCAAGCAGCGGCGGTATCACCGTTGCTTCAGCGTAATCGCTGGCCATGATTCGAAACAGATGTTGACTTTTCAGCGGATCGAAATCGGTGATTTGAATGACGGATTCAAGGGCACTTAACACTTCACGCAGTTGTTCCTGCAGCTCCAGCGCACGTGCGGTTGGGCGCATGCCTTCGCTGGTTCGAATCAGTAATGGATCGGAAAACAGCTCGCGCAAACGCCGCAAGCTATTGCTCATCGCAGGCTGTGTGATATTCAACTTTTCCGCGGCGCGCGTAACGCTGCCCTCGCGCAGCAGAACATCGAGGTAGACCAGTAAATTGAGATCAATACGCGTCAGATTCATTCTGTTGGCTCTTTGGGTGTTCGAACGGAGAGGTGATGCAAACATCAGGCTTTACTGTGATCCGTCGGCGGCAACATGACAAGTAGCGCATTAAACGAAGGCATACCGATCGCACGCCGTTTTGCGCGCGCTATTCTCAATGGCTTCGACAGCATGTTTGCCGAATGGCAGAACCTGACGCTGGGTGCGCAATCGCGATTTGAAACAGCGCAGTGGCAGGCAGTGCAACAAGCGTCTATCGACCGACTCGGCATTTATCGCGAAAAAATAATTATTACGGCGCGGGCAATCAGTGTGATTGCGCAGTTGCAGATTCATGATCGCACGCTGTGGCGTGATGCAAAAACGATTTACGCCGAATTGTTGTTGTCGCACAGCAATCCGGAAATTGCACAGACTTTTTTTAATTCCTGTTACTGCTACGTCTTCGGGTACGAAAAAGTCAGCGGGCTGAATGCGTTTGCGCTCGAACCACCGCTATCGACACCGGCCAGCCACGCGCCGGTATTACGTAGCTATTCACAGACAGATGACTTAAAAGCGCTATTACGCAAAATATTGCTCGATTTCCAATTCAATATTCCTTTTGAAAATCTCGATCGCGATGTAGCGTCGATCTGCCTCGCGGCTCGTAAAAATACCGAGGTCGCGGCATTGCTCGTCAACGGCCCCGTGCAAATCGACATGTTGGATTCGGCATTTTACCGCAATAAGGCCGCCTATCTGATTGGCCAAATCAGCAACGGCAATCGGTCACTCCCGTTTGTCATGGCGTTGCTTAACAATCAGCATGACGCTGTCTATGCGGATACCGCGCTGTTTGATGCTGACAATCTCAGTATTTTATTCAGCTTCACCCGCGCCTATTTCATGGTGGACATTCCGATCCCATCGCAATATGTGCGCTTTTTAAAAACGCTAATGCCGCAAAAGGAAGTATTCGAACTTTATGCGGCGCTCGGCTTTGCCAAGCATGCGAAAAGCGAGTTCTATCGCACGGCTGTGATGCATACCGCCGCGTCAAACGATCGGTATTCCGTTACACCCGGCGTCAAGGGTATGGTGATGGAAGTCTTCACCCTTCCCTCCTTCGATTACGTCTACAAAATCATTAAAGACCGTTTTGCGCCGCCGAAAGAAACGACCCGCGAGCTGGTGATGGAAAAATATGCGTTCGTGAAAAAATCAGAACGCGCGGGCCGTATGGCGGACATGTATGAATTTCGCAATCTGGCTTTTCCATTACAGCGGTTTTCACCGCCGCTTCTGGAAGCGTTGCAGCACGAGTGTGCGTCGCAAATACGGCTTCGCGGCAACGCACTGATCGTCAAGCACGTGTATGTCGAGCGACGCATGGTGCCGCTGAATCTTTATGTGCAAACCGCCACCGAGGATGAGCTGCGTCGCGTCATGGACGACTATGGCACCGCGATCAAGCAGTTGGCCGCGGCGAATATTTTTCCGGGCGATATGCTGCTAAAGAACTTTGGCGTGACGCGTCACGGCCGCGTGGTTTTTTACGATTACGACGAATTATTACCATTGATCGATTGTCGCTTTCGTTCGCTGCCGAAAAATGCCGATCCTGACCATTCTGATAACGGCTATTACGCCGTCGAACCCAACGATGTCTTTCCGGAAGAGTTTCGACATTTTTTGGCTGGACATCGTCGTGCGCGCGAAATTCTCGACGATTTACACCCGGAAATTTATAGCGTCGATTTTTGGCGAGCGATGCAGGACCAGATCAGAGCGGGCGTTGTGCACGACGTGTTTCCGTACGCCCAGTCCCTGCGGTTTTCAGCCAACGATACCGTAAGAAAATCTGACGAATTCGTGGAGAGAGATCTGTGAGCAAACGAATCAGCATCAATCGATTACAGGTCGCGCAGCCGATTTACGAATTGGTAGAAGATGTGACTGCACACCTCGACATCGACACCAACCAATTCTGGAAACGGTTCGCCGTTTTGTTGTCGCAATTTACGCCGCGAAATATTGCACTGCTAAATGAGCGCCTCGTATTGCAGCAGCGTATTGATCGCTGGCATCGCGAGCACGCGTTTGATATGTCGGCCTATGAAACCTTTCTGCGCGAGATTGGTTACCTGCTACCCGAAGGCAATGCCTTTGAAATTTCGACGCGCCATGTTGATGCAGAAATTGCCGATATCGCCGGACCGCAGCTGGTCGTGCCCATCACGAATGCCCGCTATGCACTGAATGCCGCCAACGCGCGTTGGGGCAGTTTATATGATGCGTTATATGGCACCGATGCCATTGCGCCCATTACCAATGACACCGTTACTTCCCACTATGATCCGATGCGCGGGCAGCAGGTCATCCGATATTGCCGCGACTTTCTGGACGCGGCAGTTCCGCTGAATAACGCGAGCCATCGCGATGTTGTTCATTACCTCATCGAAAATGGGAATCTCATTGCGCATCTTGCGATTGGAGATACCGCTGTTTTAAAACGCGCGGGCGATTTCGCGGGATTTCGCGGCAATGCCGAAGCGCCAAACAGCATTCTGCTGTGCCATCATGGTTTACATATCGAGATTCAGATCGACCGCACGCACGCTGTCGGCAGCACAGATGCTGCAGGTATTAAGGACATTGTGTTAGAAGCTGCCTTAACGACGATTCAGGATCTTGAGGACTCGGTCGCTACTGTCGATGCGGAAGATAAGGCCAATGCGTATCGTCACTGGTTTGGTTTGATGAAAGGCGATCTTCATGCCGATTTCGACAAACACGGTACATTGCAACAACGGCATTTAAACAAAGATCGCGAATTCATCGGCATCGACGGCAACCCGATGACATTGCCGGGCCGCAGTTTATTACTTATCCGCAATGTCGGTTTGCATATGTTTACTGACGCCGTGCTCGATCCCGACGGCAGAGAAATTCCCGAAGGTATTCTCGACGCGGCGATTACCATGTTGATTGCCGTACACGATATCAACGGCAATGGGCGCTTGCGTAATTCGCGTTGCGGTTCGATCTATATCGTCAAACCAAAAATGCATGGGCCACGTGAAGTCGAATTCACCTGCGATTTATTTTCGGCCGTGGAAGATATGCTCAGTCTGACTCGCGATACGATTAAGCTGGGCATCATGGATGAAGAACGGCGTACGACCGTCAATTTAAAAGAATGCATTCGCGCTGCGCAATCGCGTATTGTTTTTATCAACACTGGGTTTCTCGATCGCACTGGCGACGAGATTCATACGAGCATGGAGGCCGGCCCGATGGTTCCCAAAACCGCGATGAAGCAACAGCGATGGATAAATGCTTACGAGCAATCGAATGTCGCTATTGGTCTTGCCTGCGGTTTGCGCGGGCGGGCACAGATCGGTAAAGGAATGTGGGCTATGCCGGATCGTATGGCCGATATGCTGCAACAAAAAATTTCACATCCACAGGCTGGTGCAAATACCGCGTGGGTTCCCTCTCCGACTGCCGCGGTGCTGCACGCATTGCATTATCATCAAATCAATGTCGCGCAAAAACAGCACGAGCTGCGCGATCAACCGCCCGCCCCAATGCGGGATTTATTAACCATACCTTTGCTCGGCGCACAGCCGCTCACGCCAGACAATATTCAGCTCGAACTCGACAACAATGCGCAAGGGATCCTGGGTTACGTGGTGCGCTGGATCGATCAGGGCATCGGCTGTTCAAAAGTGCCTGATATTCACGATATCGGTTTGATGGAAGATCGCGCGACATTGCGCATTTCCAGCCAGCACATGGCGAACTGGTTGCGTCATGGCATTTGCACGCGCGCGCAAGTTTTCGAAACTCTGCAGCGGATGGCCGTTATCGTCGACGCGCAAAACAGCCATGATCCTCACTATCAGAGCATGGCGCCGCATTTCAGCGATAGCTTAGCGTTTCAAACAGCGTCGGATTTGATATTCAACGGTTGTGTGCAGCCGAACGGCTATACCGAATATCTATTGCAAGCCCGCCGCCGTGAACGCAAACAGCAGTGTGGAAATTAATATGGCCGCTTTCACATTAAAAATACCGATGGGCAGCGAACCGATCCGCGTTAATGCCGATCAGTCGCTGAATGTTCCCGACTGCCCCATCGTGCCCTTTATTGAAGGCGATGGCATTGGCCCGCAGATCATTGCGGCAATGCGCGACGTCGTGGACGCTGCAGTCAATAAGGCCTATGACAAACGTCGAAAAATCGGCTGGCTGGAAATTTATAGCGGTGAAAAAGCCGCTCAGCTGTATGACGGCGAGTGGTACCCTACCGCCACTCTCAACGCGATCAAGGAATTTGGTGTGGTCATCAAAGGACCTGAAATTATTCCGATCGGTGAAGGCTTTCGCTCTTTGAATATTGCATTGCGTCATGCGTTCGAGCTGTATGCCGTGCAGCGATCTATTCGCTGCCTAAAAGGCATGACGTCACCAGTGACAGCGCCCGAAAAAATCGACGTGGTGATTTTCAGGGAAAATTCCGAAGATTGTTATTCAGGCATCGAATGGAAACCCAATTCACCGCAAGCAGAAAAACTGATTCACTTTCTTCAAGACGAGATGGGCGTTAAGAAAATCGGTTTTACGGATGATTGCGCGATAGGTATCAAGCATGTGTCATCCGAAGCATCGAAACGGTTGGTACGCCGCGCCATTCGTTATGCGATCGATCACAACCGAACGTCCGTGACATTGGCGCATAAAGCCGATCTGATGAAATGTACTGAAGGCGCATTCCGTCGCTGGGGCTGTGAAGTTGCCGAAAAAGAATTTGGCGCAAAGTCCATTGATGAAATCGCAGGGATGTCACTGATCAATCCACACAACGGCGCAACTATCGTTATCAACGACATACTTGCCGATAGGCTGCTGCAGAAATTATTAACGCACCCCGAAAATTTTAGCGTCATCGCTGCGCTGAACATGAACGGGGATTACCTCGCAGATATGGTGACCGCACAAGTGGGTGGTATTGGCATGATGCCTTCGGCCAATATCGGCGATAGTGTCGCAGTGTTTGAAGTGACGCACGGCCCCTTACCCACCTTCGCCGATAAAACTAAAGCTAATCCAACAGCGATGATCCTGGCCGGAGAAATGCTGTTGCGTTACATCGGCTGGGACGAAGCGGCTGATATCATCATTGGAGAATTAGGCGTGGGAGCCTTTTGAGTCCTCTCAAAATGAGGCTTCTATTTGCGGCTTAACGTGTAAGTAGCCCAGGCATGCAAATCGCGATTTCGACAAAAGTAATGTCTGCTTTGGGGAAAGTAATCAATAGTGGGGGAATGACTACTTCTGTCGAACTATCGATGTGCAAAATTAGTTTTTAACTTCCGCACTTCGGCCAATGCAGGCATTCGACAAAACCAAACCGGTAGGCCGCCGTGTGCCAATTGCGGACGGTCAGTTAATTGAAAACACAGACATGGACCATTCGACTCAGAATCGGCAGGTCCTGGGTTCAAGTCCCGGAAGGCCCTCCATTAAAATCAATAGATTACGGAAAAAATCAAAGAATAGCCGCCCAAAACTCACTTTCGTTGATCCACATTTAATCCAAGCAGCAAGATAAAGCCCCCTAAGTACAAGAGCAGCCATTCGATATAGGTAACTCTCGATTCTCGGCAATGTTCTAATGTTGCCTGCCGAGCGAATATCCTGCAAAGTGCGTGAAAAACATGCAATTAGTGTGTGGGACGAAAAATTAAAAAGCGCGCAGCTAGGGGAGCGAATGGAACGAATGGAAGGTGAGGAGGAAAGCGGATGGAGATGGGGACGGACGGACTTTGTAATACAGGATCAAATCTTTAACCCCGAAACAAACGAATTTAGCTTCTCCATGGCTCCGGACCCGCGTCGATACATCCGAGTCAAAGAGGGCCCGGATAAGGGATACCTGGACAAATATCTTCGTGTACTTATTCCCGAAGATCTTATGATGAAGCAGCTCGCTGAGCAGATGAAAAACCTGTCAGTATATTCTCTGACCCCAACGATAAAATCCGCTTCTGGATACGCAGCCTCGCGAAACAATGCTATCCGCTCTGAGTTAAATACCGGAACATATATTAAGCCCGACGAACAGGCAGCGCCGCATAGCCCCTTGGTCATAGGGAAAAATACAAAGTGGCTTGCTTTTCTTTCCATCGACATATGCAATGGTAGTATCTTACGAATAGCGAACCGCACAGCTTTTGATACCGCGTACAAAATATTTCTACGCGAGCTGGCCACTGTGGTTGGTCAGTTCAATGGGACTGTCCTGAAGACAACCGGGGATGGCTTCATAGCATATATAGATCATCCCGCCTTCACTCAACAAGGCGACAATACAATTGACCTAGGCCTTACTTTCCTGGTTGTTCTACGCGACTCGATAAATCCTGCGCTAAAGGAATCCGGACTGCCGGAGCTGAAAATCCGCGTTGGTGCTGATTATGGAACAGTCCAACTCAGAACCCATGAAGTACCTAGCACTGGATTCTCCTCTTCTGAAGTCGGGAGCGATGCGCTAAACCTAGCGGTAAAAATTGAGCAATCTTGCGAAGAAAACGAATTTCGGATAGGAAGAGCATTGTACGAAATAATTCACGTTCAATGGTTAGAGCGCGCAACAGAAATTAATTGTGAATCTGGAAATTTTGGGATTCCAAACTACCGAATTTATCGGATGAGATGATGCCAGCACCGAGCGTTAGCGAACTCCCGCAGTCCTACTTCGAGAAGCAGACAGCGAGAACTGTTGCTGTTCTTCAGCGAATTATCAACCGCAGTCCACCTGGGCTTGGTCGAGTCATACCCGATGCAGAAGCTCTCTCCATACACGACGGCCGCCGACTTGAAAGTTCGGTGGTAATGTTCCTGGATATATCAAAATTCTCGGATAGGCCTGCATGTACTGCAGAAGAGCAAAATGTATTACTCCAAATCCTCTCTCTTTTTTTCACCGAGATGATAAAAATCATCGAAGACTATGACGGCGTGGTAGAAAAAAACACCGGTGATGGTCTTATGGCTTATTTTGTTCCAAATCCTGGGGAAATGCCGCCCGTACAACAGCGAGCACTTTCGGCCGCATTAACCATGTTCACCGCCGCCGAGAAGCTAATTAACCCGATCTTAGTCCAGTCAAATATAGAGCCCATAAATTTCCGAATCTGTATGGATCATGGCCCTATAACAGTTGCGAAAGTTGGAGCGGCAAGAGGATTTAATGGAATTGTTGCGATAGGCACTACCGCCAATATTGCTTCAAAAATGCTCGCGTTTGCAGACCAAAATACAATCCTAGTAGGCGAAAAAATGCTCGATGGGCTACCTCCGGAATGGGTTCGGCGTTTTGTTCAATTTAAAACGCAGGATACCGGATGGATTTACCGGGAAAGTCTAAAGCCATATGCATTTTGGCTGTACACCGGGCGTTGGATCGGAGCTTTTCTATGACGGATAAACAAGGATTGGCAACTCAATCCACCTCAGCTCAAGTGCCACCGGAAATTCAAGCGGCAGGTCGTATTAGCTCACCCTCGAGTGGTTCACCAGAACTGGTGCAAACGCCTCCTCTACAACTTGAAGCAACACATGGAAATTTTGCGGAATTCCACCAAGGCTACGTTAGCCACTACATTGAATTGGCCGATACGAAGGCAAGCTGGGCCTTCGCCATAGCTGGAGGAGCAATTGCTTACATAGTGGGGAATTCTTCATTGCAGACGGCGGTTCATACCGGCGGCTGGCCCATTTTAATTCTATCAATTACAGCAATTTCCTTACTTCTCGTGTCGGCCACATGTTCTTTCCTTGTCATTGCACCACGACTTGCTAATACCCCAGGAGAAGGGGTTGTCTACTTTGGAGCTGTATCCCAAAGGGCATCGGCGGATCAATATGTAGAGTCTATTGCCGCCAAAAACGAGTCCCAATTAATAGAGGCTCGCCTTAAACACTGCTATGACATTTCAAAAGTTTGTACGCAGAAATACGAGTATCTAAGAAAGGCCATTTTGACAGGAATTCCGGCGCTATTTGATTTCGGCGTTTTGCTCTTTGTCATTCAATCCATGCCTAAAAGCTAGCCTTTAACCGCAGATCACTCAGCTTAAATCCAAAATAACGGCGCCCCAACATATTTAAAACCTTCGAAATACAAACTCAAGGAGGATCAATCTGTGCTAGCCGAATTTGAAGAAAAACAGTACGGGCAACAACTAAATAACGAGCTCTTAGGCGGCAGCAATCTAATATTTACGCCAGGACAGTTTTTGGAAAGCTATGCTGGTTTCGACGCCGCACTATTTACTAGAAATCGCGAATTCTGGAAAAAATTTATAAGCAAAAATCTTTGGTATCGGCGGATGTTCAGATATCTTCCGGCAGGAGCACATATCTCGGAGCTCGAATCCGTACCCCTTCCTACTGCGGCCTGGTTTTTCGGTTCAGGCCTGCTCGGCTTGGCAGGCACTGCACGTCGCAAATTCAAAGCGGCCTAACTTTTCTCGATCTTACGGATCCTTAATGGAGCCGTTATCATTTCAACAACTCAATTTCTCGATAATATCCCTTGCCTTCAGTCCAATATCTCAATTCTCTAAATGCGCATACCGCTGGGTCGTCTGCACATCGACACAAATGAGCTTCAGCTTTAGATGCGCGGTATTTTGAATGGTCGCTATGAGTCGGAAGAGGTCGCTCTTGAATTGTGCGCTGAATGACTGCTCAGGCCGATTTTCTGCTGCCGATTGATTTTCTTCGACTGTTCGCTTTTCTCTAAAACTGCCGTTCGTATTATGAAAGTGCAATAGTCAACTTAAACGGACTCGCAGACTTCGCGTTATGCATTCCGGCGACATGCGCCATCAACGATCTGAAATACGCAAATTGGAAAATAACCAGTAATTACAATGGATTGATCATGACATTTTTTGGGTTAAAAAATCTGAGTCGCTGACAATTTATGGGTGGAACCGTGAAAATAAGCCTTTATTTCAAGCCACTTTTGCTATCAAATTGCGGGAACACTGCCAGTTAATGGGTTAAATCGACTGTCATTTTACGGGTGACCCGACATACTCGATTAATCCACGGATTGTGTTCCGTCGATGTCGCCACGTTTGCAGCAACATCACTGGGTCTGCGCCAGTGCGACGGTCTCATCAACACTTAACGTGCTGAGTACAGGTGCAAATGCCTCGTCGTCGAACACACGCTGCAAAACCTGATGCGCTGAATATTTGAGCCGCGCGAAATACAGCTTTTTTCCACTCGCAGTCATCTGCTGCGCAAATGTCTGCAGCGCCTCCAGGCTGGAGCTGTCGAGATCGGGTGATTCCTCCAGGCTGAATATGATTGCGTAAATAGGTGTTGCGGTATCGACAATCAGCTGGCGGGTCTGGTGCAGAATGCGATCGATGTTGGCGAAAAAAATCGGTTCATCGGGGCGCAATATCAGGATGCCATCGATTTGTTGCGCCTCCGGGTGTCTATGAATGTCGACAAAATCGTGTCCTCGGCCAAGCCGTCCGAGTACGACGATTTCCGATTCTGAAAAACGGCGCAGCATCATGAACAGACTGAATGCGATCGCAGCGAGCAACCCGTCGAGCACGCCGAGAATCAATACTGCGATAACCGCAGCAACCATGACACGACGATCCCGGTGCCAGACGAAGTAGCGTTTAAATATCTCAGGATTCATTCCGTGACTGACCGCGTGAATCACAATTGCGGCGAGAATCGGCTCCGGCGTCAGCGCGATGAATGGCAGCATTGTCAGTACCAGAATAAAAATCACCGCCGCAGCGATTCGCCCGGCATTTCTCGAAACAGCGCCCGCGCCCTCATTCGCGGATGTCGCCGAGAATCCTGCGCCGACAGGCAGCCCTTGCACACATCCAGAGATCAAATTGCATATACCCAATGACATCAGATCGCGATTGGGGCTGACATCATCGCCGTGCTTGACGGCGAAAGTACGGATGGAGCCGTACGATTCCGAGTAGAGAATCATCGCCATCGCGAATCCGAGTTCGCCCAGTCGCAGCCAATCCACGCGCGGTAAGACAGTGACGCTCGGTGAACTCAAATGAAATTCGATGTGGCCGACAACAGCGACGCCCCATTGTGTTAAATCGACAAACTTGCCGAGCAGGATGCCGAGCGCGATCACCAGCAGCGCCGCTGGCATATGGCGCATGCGAGCGAGCAACGACAACAAGATAAATGCGCCTGTGCCGATCGCGAGTCCATGCCAGTTCCAGCGATCGAACCCATTCACTAATCCGATCAGCAATTGCGGCGCATCGCCGCTGCGTGTATGGATTCCCGCGATCGATGCGATCTGCTTCAGTGCGATGAGCGCTGAAAATCCGAACCCAAAGCCGCGCAGAACAGGCTTGGCGATGAACTCGGTGAAGCTGCCCATGCGCGCCACAGCGGCCAGTAACAGAATCGCGCCAGTCACCAGCACGAGGCCAAACGCCAGAATTATTCGATGGGTTGGGTCGATATCTATCGATGCCGTTGCTGCGGCGAGTACGGCAGCAGACGATGACGTAGCCGAAACGATCGCAAAACGACTGCGTCCCAGCAAACCGTATCCGATCAATCCAATCAGTAATGCAATGATGCCGGTCTGCGGCGGCAGATTAGCGATGCGTGCATAGGCGACAGCTTCCAGTAGCAGAAGTCCCGCCACCGATAATCCTGAGACGACGTCTGGTAATAGAGCCCGGGTACCTTGCGCTTGCGGGTCGCTGCTCGATGGCGTTATATGCATGGCAGTCGTGAATTTTTAAAAAAGTTTCGGAGGGCGTATGAATCATACCGTAACGATAACGTGGCTCGATCAACCGGAGGATCACGATTATCCTGCCGCAGCATCTTATCTGAATCTGATTTATGCGGACAAAACCGTTACAGCCATCATCGACAAATTACGCAAAAGCGCGGAGAGCCAATTCAAAGCGAAAGATATATTTCGGGCATCGGGTTTGTCACTGCTGGGTGTCAGTAATTCCCACGTCGAGCGGGATACGCAGAAGATTCGCGATGGCAAAAAATTATCGCCGCTGCTATTGGTCAGGGACGAAAACAATAGCCGGGTAGTAATAGCTGATGGATATCATCGACTTTGTGCCGTTTATGCATTCGATGAAGATGCGTTGATTCCCTGCAAGATCGTCTGATCGCATAAAGGCCACAAAATCATCGTGCTTGAACAACTTCTTGCAACGACTCGATCGAATCGTCAGCAAAAAACCAATTGACCAAATCAATGTATTGCTGCGCCGACGATATCAATACTTCGACCATTAACGTGTTTGTCGGGCTGCTGCTCGGTAAAGACACCCACATCGAATTGTGGTGTACTCAAGCTGCGTCTGGTGTTGAGACTCTGCTACTCGGTGCTATAAATACACAATATTTTTAAAAAATATTCGTACTACACGCTGCTATATCACTTGTGAGACGCCATGAGTACCTCTGCCTATCTCCTTATTAACATCGGTTGGGCGTGCCTCATGCTCTGGCAACTTCATACCGGTGTGGCGGCAGGGAACTGGCGCCAGCCGCGAATTTGTCGTGATGAACGCCCTTTCACCTATTGGTCGATCATGATCTTACAATTTCTTATCCTCATCCTTTTTCTTGTGAAGGGCAGGTCGACGCCCTGGCATTAGTAATTGCGATCCCGGTATTAGCTTGCCAACTTGTCTACACACCAAACGGCCTTTTCCCTCAACTCTTATTACGGCGTTTTCCCCCGCATTTATTTTGCCGCGCATTATTCAGCCGCTATTCATCACCACTTCGCTCTAATAGAAGCCACTAGGGATATTCGCTACGGCGTTTAAGCCGGTTAAACATGGACGTCGATGAAGAGGCCATACAAAATGAAAATTTCCCGCGTACTTGTGATCGCTTTATTACCGGTCGTCACGCAGGCTGCTTGGGCTGACCATAGAAGTGATGTATTAGTTGGCGGCGCCTTGGGTGGTGTACTGGGCAGCGTGATCGGTTCCGAAATTGGCGGTCGCGATGGTGCTGTGGTCGGTGCAGGTCTCGGCGCACTGGCCGGTGTGGCGATGACGAGTGATGACGGTGGCCACTACCGCGATCACTATGCACGAGGTCGTGACCGCGATGATCGTCGCTATGTCACCTACCGCGATGATCATCGTGAATACCATGACCGTGATGATTATCAGCATCGCGATTACGGTTGGCATCATCACGACGATGATCGCCGTTACTTTGATCGTGATTAATTAAAAATGGTTTTTTAGGTTTGAAGTGTATGCGCCGAAATCACCCGCATGATCTCGGCACAGCAACGCATCGAAATCCGGATTAAAAACCCTTTACGAAAAACTGAACAAGACTAATTATTTTCTTACCAAGCATTGCAAATGCAGCAAAAAATATACCTTTACGGAATATTTATATTTATTTTCAATCAATTACAGCATGGCAACTTTATGTTTTATTTTTAAAATTCCGGCAAGGATATGGTTTATTGGCCGGCAAGATTATGATTCAAATGACAATCGATTGTCGCTAGCGGTTGCCGGCATTAATCAGAGTCACCGTATATTTAGCGCCACTTCCGTCGCATGAATCGGGCGGCTATAGAAAAATCCTTGTGCAATACGGCAATCTTCGGCTAACAGAAAACGGATCTGCTCTTCCGTTTCAACCCCTTCGGCGATGACGTCTAAAGACAAACTTTTAGCGAGCGCAATAATAGCGCGGACAATAACTTCACCCTGCGAATCGCGACCGATGTCGCCGATAAAGGATCTATCGATTTTGAGACAGTGAATCGGCATTCGCTTCAAATAAGCCAGCGAAGAGTAACCCGTACCAAAATCATCGATCGATAAGCGAATGCCTAGCTCCTCGAGCTTGTCCAAAACATCCATGCCGCGACCGCTCTGCTGCATCAGCAACGATTCAGTAACTTCTAGTTCGATATCGTGCGGTGCGAGTTGATAATCACTCAATATGCTTTCAACCCACGTCGCCAGATCCTCGCGTTCGATTTGCTGAACCGATAAATTTATTGAGACACGGGGTACGTTAACTCCCTTCGCACGCCACCGCGCTAACTGCTGGCAACATTCGCGGAAAACCCAGTCGCCTATTTCTACGATGATGCCAATCTCTTCCGCGATAGGAATAAATACATTGGGCGGTATTAACCCCAACTCTGGATGCTGCCAACGCACCAACGCTTCGACACCGGTTAGACGCTTGCTCGCCATATCCACTTGGGGCTGATAATGCAAAAGCAATTCGTTGCGATCGACAGCTCCGCGCAACATGTTTTCCAATAACATTCGTTCCATCGCATCGGCACTTTGCGATGCTTCAAAAAAGCGAAAAGTGTTTCGCCCCTCCTGTTTCGCGCAATACATCGCCATGTCCGCATGCTTGATGAGCGTGTCGGCATTCATACCGTCGCTGGGATAGCGACTGATGCCGATGCTTGCGCCAATGAAAA
>Ga0070666_10000928_pt1 | contig 17790 bp, 13 predicted proteins | sample KBSS23metaG_FD_64677 | JGI IMG/M metagenome (GOLD analysis project Ga0070666, IMG submission 64677) | Switchgrass rhizosphere microbial communities from Kellogg Biological Station, Michigan, USA - KBS S2-3 metaG | ecosystem: Host-associated > Plants > Roots > Rhizosphere > Soil ... | reverse complement strand
GCACAACTGGCACTCGGCGCCAATCACCGAATCTATGCCGGCTACATGGATGGCAACACCCAGTACACGCAGATCGAGGTGATATATTCCGATGACTTCGGCGTTACCTGGAGCAATCCGGTAGATGTCACCAATGGCGGCAGAGGCGACAAGGACATCGTCCTCGTAGACAAGAACAACAACGTGATGGTGGCGTTTGAGAATGGCGGCAAACAGCACGTCAGCGTCAGCACAAATGGCGGCGCGAGTTTTGTGGCACAGCAAGTCAACATCGCGCCCAATGGCGTCGCGCTTGCGACCGGCGGCGTTCTCGACAGCCAGGGTCATGCCTATTACGCATGGGCCGGCACCACAAACAATGGCACGGGTCCGACCACGTTCTACGTGCAGACCTCGAACAATCTGTTTGCCACCTATTCTGTGGCCACGGTCGATCGCAGCGCCGGCGGTCCTCAGGTCACGGGAGCGGGCTGGGACTATTGGGGCGGCTCGATCCAGATCGCAACACAGCCGAGGACACCGCCTGCGAATGATCGTGTGATCGTGGTTTACAACGCAGGCGCGGGAGCAGCAGGCTCCCCGGAACGGGTCTACACGAAGTACTCCGACACGCTCGGCGCGACCTGGAATATTCCTTTCAATGCGTCGGCGTGGCCCAACGGATCGCAGCTGTCGCTTGCACCGGCGGGCGTCTGGCACGGCTTTCCATCGATCGCGGCAAGTAGCGGCAACGTCAAGGCGATCTGGATGGACAACCGCGCGTCGCCCGGAGGCGATTACACTTGCCACAGCTCGAGCGCAACGGGTCAGTGCGGCCTGTGGAACGTCTACTCACGCAGCAGCACGAACGGCGGTGTGAGCTGGAGCGCCGAAAGTGTGATGACCCAGCCAACTCCGTACAGAAATTATCAGAACGCCGCGGGTTTCTATCACCCGTATGGCGATTATTCGGAGCTGGTGACGGACGGATCTGCCTTCTACGGAATCTGGGGTGAGGGCGAATCCACTTTTGGCACCGGAGACGTTTACTTCGCGAGGTTCTAGTCCCACCTCCGCAAGAAAAAGGGCCGCACGATGCGGCCCTTTTTTGTTGCGCGCGATTCCTCGTCGATTCAGGCCAGCGCTTTTGCCGCGGCGACGATATCGGCATCGCCCGGTAGCACCAGCAAAGCCGCGCCGGCGAGCGGTGTGTAGGTGTCCACGCCGACGACGCGCTTGAGCGGCTTGGCGCCATGTCCGCCCTCGACGATGGCGGTAATGATGCCCTCGCCTACCCCGGCGGAACGCCGGCCTTCGTCGACTACGATGATGCGTGCGCAATCTCCAGCGTGGCGCGCGATCGCCGCGTCGTTCAGCGGCGCCAGCCAGCGTAGGTCGACGACGCGCACTTTCCAGCCCTGGTTCTTCTCGATCTCGCGCGCCGCGCGCAGGCTCATCGGTACGCCATTGCCGAACGTGAAGATGACCAAGTCCTTCGCCTCCGGCGCGTAGATGCGTTCCTCGCCCAGCGCCATGGCCTGGTCAGGCGGCGGATAGGCGAACTGCCATTGGCCGTCGCCGGCGGCGTACAGGTCCTTGGTCATGTACAGCGCGATCGGTTCGAGGAACGCGCAGACGCGACCGTCGATTTTCGCCAGCGCCATGAGCGTGCGCAGCATCATCGCGGCATCGTCGCCGCGCGACGGGCAGCCAACGACGAGGCTCGGAATATCGCGCAGCGCGGTGATGGAATTATCGTTGTGGAAATGCCCACCGAAGCCGCGCTGATAGCCGAGACTGGCGATGCGCATCAGCATCGGGTTGCGGTACTGGCCGTTGCTGAAGAACTGCAGTGAGCAGGCTTCGCCGCGGATCTGGTCGCAGGCGTTGTGGAAATACGCGAGGTACTGAATTTCCGGGATCGGCAGCATGCCCAGATTCGCGAAACCCTGGGCGAGGCCGAGGATCATCGTCTCGTCGAGCAGCGTATTGAACACACGCGTGTTCTTGAACGCCTTGTGCAAGCCCTTCGTTACCGTGTAGACGCCGCCCTTCTGCGCAACGTCTTCACCGAACAGCAGCGTCTCGGGGTACTTCGCCAGCACGTCGTGCAATGCCTGATTGATCTGGATCGCCAGATGCCGCGGCGGCAACTTTTCCGGCAGCTTCTCGGCGCTGCCGAATACGGCGAGGCGTTTGTCCTGATAATCGGCACGGCGCGCTTCGAGATTGACCTGATTCGGGTGATAGGGCGCCAGCGGCGTCATCACGTCGTGCAAGTCCGTCAGCTTCGGCCGTCGATCGGCCTCTTCGGCTGCGGCAAAACACTTCTTGCGCGTGTCCTCGTAGCGCGCGAGCAACTGCTCTTTCGAATAGATTCCGGCTTCCAGCGCAATCGCGGCCGAGCGCAGCAGCGGATCGGTCGCCTCCACGGCCATCAGTTCCTCGACGCTACGCCATTCGATTTCGAAGTCGGTGCCGGCATGGCCCATGATGCGCGTCGTGCGCAGGTGCAGGAACGTCGGCCGGCGCGTCGTGCGGCAATGATGGATCGCCCGCGCCACGCCTTCGTAGCCTTCGGCGAGATCGAGGCCGTTCGCATAGAAGTAGTCGAGATCGTTGCGATTGCTGAAGTTGTTGGCTACCCAGCCGCCCGGCGTCTTCACCGAGATGCCGATGCCGTTGTCTTCGCAGACGAACAGTACCGGCGCCGGCAGTTTCTGGTATGCCGTCCAGCCTGCTGCATTGAACGCGGTCTGGGCGGTGGCATGGTTCGAGGAAGCATCGCCGAACGAGCAGACCGCGATCGCGTCATCGGGGATTGGCAACTTGTGGCCGATACGTTTCGCCTGCTCGATTGCCACCGCCGTACCCAACGCTTTGGGCAGATGCGAGGCGATCGTCGAGGTCTGCGGCAGTACCCACAGCGGCTTTGAACCCCACACCTTGTGGCGGCCACCGGACGCCGGATCGTCCTTGCTCGCGGCGAAGCTCAGTGCCGAATCCATGATCGCGTCCATGCCGAGCTTGCGGAAGCGCTCGGCCATGAACGCGCCGGAACGGTAATGCAGGAACGCGGGATCGGTATGCCGCGTGAGCCGCGCGACCATCGCGTTGCCTTCGTGGCCGGACGAGCCGATCGTGTAGAACACCTTGTTCTTCACGCGCAGCACGCGCGCCATCAGGTCCAGATGCCGGCTCGTGAGTTGCGAGTCGAACAGGTCAATGAAATCCTTGCGCGTGCACAGGCTTCCCGGCAAAACCGGGGCGTCGCTCGCGAAGCCGTGCGCAGGCGAACCCTGCCAGTTCTGCACGAACTCGACGAAGTTCTGGTCGCAGACTTCGGCGCGATTGACGTTCTTGTGGCGGGCGGGAATAGGGTTCGGAGTTGCTACGGCATTCATGGCTTATTTAGATTTGGCGATCAAATCGACGTTTTCGGCGGCATACGGCGGCATCGGCACGAAACCCGGCTGCGCGCGCACGCGTGCGAGCCAGTTTTCGATCCTGGGGTAGCGCGACAAATCGAAGCCACCATCTCCGGCGCAATGCGTGTAGGCGAATAGGGCAATGTCGGCGATACCGTAGCCGGTGCTGCTGAACCACGGATTCGCGGACAAGTGTTTTTCCATCACCGCCAAGGCCTGATCGCCGCGCTCACGCAGCTTCGGCAGCTCGGCGCGGCGCGGCGAGTCCAGCGGCGTCCAGCCGCAAACGAAACGCGCAACGGCGACGTACGGCTCGTGGCTGTATTGCTCGAAAAACATCCAGGCCAGCGTTTGCGCGCGTTGCCACGCGTCGCCGGCGAAGTACGGCGTGCCTTCGGCGAGCCAGCACAGGATCGCGTTCGACTCGACCATGCTGCGGCCGTCGTCGAGCTCGATCATCGGCACCCTGCCGTTCGGGTTCTTCGCCAGGTACTCCGGCGTGCGCGTCGCACCATGCGCGCTGTCAGTTTCGATCCACGTGTAGTCGCGACCGAGGTGACCCAGGATCATGCGCAGCTTGTGGCAATTGCCCGATGGCGAATAGCCGTAGACGGTGATCATGTGCCCGCTCCGTTGCGCCGCGCGCGCCATTCCTCGCGCGATTGGCCCCAAACATCGACGATGACAGTCTCGTACGGCGGCGGCAGACTGGCTTGACGCAGGATGCGCGAACCGAGCCGCTGCGCGAGCGCCTGCGACGCGCGGTTCTCGGTATTGATGGAATGAATCACTTCGCTCCAGCCTAGCGAATCGAACGCCCAATCGATAGACGCGGTGGCGGCTTCCTTCGCGTAACCCCTGCCCCAGACCGAACGCTTGAACGCCCAGCCCACTTCCGTGCCCGGCCATCCTTCGGGCTGCCAAGGGCCGCACTGACCCAGCCACTCGCCGGTGATCTTGTCGCAAACCGAAAACATCGCATAGCCCTGCATTGCCCACGCGCCCGGCATCTGCAGGAACTTGCGCCACGCCGCCGCCCGCGGCATCGCGCCGCCGATATGGCGCGCGGCTTCTTCGTCGGCGTGCATCGCGGCGTAGGCGTCAAAATCCTCTCGACGCGGCAGCCGCAGCAGCAGGCGCGCTGTCTCGATGCGGGTATTGTCGACGCTCATGATTTCGGCTTGGCACCGAAACCGGGCAGACGGAACGTCGGCACCACGCATACCGGCGACTCCTGCAGCAATCCCGCGCTTGCCAACTCGAAACGAATGCGCTTGTCGAGCAGCGTTTCCAACTGTGGTCGGATTGGCTCGAGATCGGCCATTCGTATGTCGGCGAAGTTTTCGACGTGAACCAACGACGGATCAAGTGGCGCGACGCCGTAGCATGTGCCGATTGAACGGTGTGGCGGGTGACCGCCAATCACGTCGGCAGTGGCGGTGACAAACAGTATCGCAAAGCCGGGTGTCTTCCCCATCGTCGAAAATATTCCGAAGCCCTGATATGACGGGCCGCGATCTCCGTTCGAATAGCGGCGCTCTTCGCGCAAGATGATCAGTGCAGCCAAATGGTGCTGCTCAAGAATCGTTTCGTATGTTTGCGTCCAATCTTTTGTTAGCCCGCTGTAATTCATGTTGGTCTGGTCATCGCCGTCACGAATGGCTTTGACCTGACTTTCAGGCAATGTAACGTCCACCGCCCGATAGCCATTTCGTTCAAGAAGCTTCTTCGCAACATCCGCGGCGCGCTGGTCCAAATGCCAGTCATTCGCAAAATGGTTGTCGTAATTGCCGAATACGGTCATGCCCAAGTGAACGTTGGTAACTTCCGAAGACAACAAATTCACCACACCGACCTGCTGGCCCGGAGCGGCTTCAACCCGCGGGAATACGGGCTGCGAAGCACAGCCCCCCAGCTCCGCCAACAGCGCGCAGACGATCGCGTACGCAGCAAGCTTCGTGGTTCCGAACGGACGACTAGACATGCCTTACCTCAAAACGCGTTGATACCGGTTACTTCGCGACCGACCACCAGTTGGTGCACCGTCTCGGTACCCTCGTACGTGATCACCGATTCCAGATTCAAAGCATGGCGGATCGGACAATGTTCGGTGGTGATGCCCGCGCCGCCGAGGATGTCGCGGCATTCGCGCGCGATGTCGATGGCGATGCGGCAGTTGTTCCACTTCGCCAGCGACACCTGGGTCGGCTGCATCTGGCCCTTGTCTTTAAGCCGACCAAGCTGCAGCGACAGCAATTGCGCGAGCGTGATGCGGCGCGCCATATCGGCAAGTTTGAGCTGGACGGCCTGGTTCGCGGCAAGCGGGCGTTTGAACAGGATGCGCTGCTTGGCGTATTCGGTGGTTTCCGTGAAGCAGGCGATGGCGGCGCCGATCGGGCCCCAGGTGATGCCGTAGCGCGCCTGGGTCAGGCAGCCGAGCGGGCCCTTGAGGCCTTTGACGTTCGGCAGGCGGTTGCCTTCCGGTACACGCACGTTGTCGAAGAACAGCGCCGAAGTCACCGACGCGCGCAGGCTCATCTTCTTGTGGATTTCCTGGGCGGCGAAGCCCGGCGTGCCTTTTTCCACAATGAAACCTTGTATACCGTCATCGGTCTGCGCCCAGACGATCGCGATATGAGCGAGATTGCCGTTGGTGATCCACATCTTGGCGCCGTTAAGGATCCAGTCGGCGCCATCCTTCTTCGCGTTCGTCTTCATGTTCGCCGGATCCGAGCCGCCGTGCGGCTCGGTCAGGCCGAAGCAGCCGATCACCTTGCCCTGCGCCATCTGCGGCAGCCAGCGCTGGCGTTGTTCCTCGCTGCCATAGGCGTAGATCGGATACATGCACAGCGACGACTGCACCGAGGCGAAGCTGCGGATGCCGGAATCGCCGCGCTCGAGTTCCTGGCACACCAGGCCGTAGCTGACCGCGTTCATGCCGGCACAACCATATTCCGTCGGCAAGGACGAGCCGAGCAGGCCGAGTTCTGCCATTTCCGGCACGAGTTCCAGCGGGAAGCGCGCCTTGTCGAAACAGTCGCCGATGATCGGCAGCACGCGTTCGTCGGTGAAGCGCGCGACGGCATCCTGAACCATGCGTTCTTCCTCGCTGAGCAGCGAGCGGACGTCGTACAAATCAACAGGATTCAGCGGCGTTGCGGCCATTGCGGGCTCCGATAAATTGTGCGGCCAACGGGGGTCGCGTATTCTAGCGGGCTGCGCCCAAAAAGTCCCGCCAAATCAAGTGCTGCGCGTTCCCGTTCTCACCTATCATGCCGTCAACATTGACGGCAACGACTACGCGAACAACGACCATGTCGCGTTCGCCGCCGATCTGCGCCTGATCGACGATCTCGGCCTGCGGGTCGTGCCGCTGCACTGGATCGTCGATCAGCTGCTGGGCGACAGGCAGCGCGCGCTGGAAGGCTGCGTCGCGCTGACCTGCGACGACGGTACGGATTTCGACTACTACGACCTGGAGCATCCCACGCATGGCGCGCAGCGCAGCCTGTTCAACTGCATGCGCGATTTCACCAACGAGCGCGGCACCGATGCCCAGCCGGACCTGCATCTGACCTGTTTCGTCATAGCGTCCGCGGAGGCGCGGGTGCAGCTGGACCGCGAGCGTTTATGGGGCCGCGACTGGATCAGCGACCGCTGGTGGCGTGCTGCGCTCGAGAGCGGCCACGTCGCGATCGAAAACCATAGCTGGGATCACAACCACGACGCGATTGCGCTGCCCGGCATCGATGGCATGCCGCGCGGATCGTTTCACCCCGTCGACACCCGCGAACGTGCGGATGCGCAGATCGCCGCGGCGGCGCGCGCCATCGACGCCGTGATCGCGCCACGGCGCACGTCGTTGTTCTGCTATCCGTACAGCCACGTCAACGACTATCTGCGCCTGGAATATTTTCCACACTTTTCGGCTGCGCATGGCATGCGTGCAGCCTTCGGTGACGGCGTGACACCCATCACGATGGACAGCGACCGCTGGAATCTGCCGCGCTACATCTGCGGCCATCATTGGAAATCGCCCGAAGAATTACGTGCGATATTGAGCAGTGCCGTTTAGACCGTTCGCCCTGAGCGTAGCGCCAAAGGCGCGAAGTCGAAGGGCAAGTGGCGTTTCGACTCCGCTCGCTGCGCGAGCTACGCTCAACGCGAACGGATTCCTTTGTTGGAACGCTAAAACGGCCCGACCGCGTTGGCCTGTGCAATCAGCTCGTCTCGTGTCGACGCATCGAGTGCCCGCGTGAAGTACACGAGCAGACGCGGGTGCTCCGTCTTCTTGAAACCGACCGCGAGATCCGTGCGCTCGGCAAGCGCATCGCCGCAGTAGCCGAAGATGGCGGCGAAGTGCGGTGCGAAATGCTGGACCGACCAGGCCAGGCTGTATTTGTATAACCCGCCTGCCCGACGAATCGCGTTGCGCAGTTCTGCCGGCAGTCGGCGCAAGGCGCGATTGTCGACGCAGGCGCCGCCGCCGAGCAGGGCCTCGCCCTGTGCGGTGAAATGGATGTAGCACAGCGGAATTCTCTGGGCGCCCTCGTTCCAGAACGCAATCACGTGATGCGGAAACTCCGGCGCGTCGGCGCGGTAGCGCAAGCGGAAAATCGAATTGGCGATATGCCCGCCGTCCGCCACTTCCTCGACGACAATCTGCGGCTCGAGCGTTTCTATTTCCACTAAGAACCTCTGGAGAAGCGTCGCGAGCGAAGGCAGGTTGCGCGTCGCCGGAGCGCAGGAACCGAAGTGTACACGCCAGTACATGAGGATTACTCGCCGCATCCGCGGCTCGCCCTTCGGGCCATTCGCTGCGCGAATGTTCGCTCCGGCGTCCTGCCTGCGCAGTCCGAGCACCGCCGGCGCGCAAGATGCCGAGCGCAGCAGCTTATCCAGAGGTTCGGTTGCTCACGCCGTGCGGCACGTGCCCGGTCGCCACATGCTGGCGCGCCGACTCCACGTTCGCGTGCGAGTCATCGAAGAAAATGTCGGCGCCGAACGCCTGCAGGAATGGGCCCTTGTCGCGACCACCGAGAAACAACGCCTCGTCCAGGCGCACACCCCAGCCGCGCAGCGTGAGGATCACACGCTTGTGCGCCGGCGCCGAGCGCGCGGTCACGAGCGCGGTGCGGATCGGCGAAGCATCCACGGGAAACGCCGCCTGCAAGCGATGCAATGCCGCGAGGAAGCCGCGGAAAGGACCGCCCGACAACGGCTCGTCAGCCCGCTCGGATTCATGACGATGGAATGCGTCGATGCCCTGTTCCTGCGACACGCGCTCGGATTCGTCGCCGAAGATCACGGCATCGCCATCGAAGGCGATACGCAATTCGTCGAACGCGCTTTGCGGCGCCTTCGAGGGCAGGATTGTGGCGGCCGCAATACCCGCGGAAAGAGCGGCCGCCACACTCTCGGGATTCGCCGACAGGAACAGCTGGGCGCCGAACGAATGCACGTACGGCGAGGTCGAGGCACCGCCGGTGAACACTGCACGCACGATTTGCAGCCCGTAGTGCTCGATCGAATTGAAAATGCGCAAGCCGGTGTCGGCGGAGTTGCGCGACAGCAGGATCACTTCCACCCGCGGCGCCGCTGGCGCGGCGACGTTCAGACGCAATAGTTTCTGCACGAGCCGGAACGCGATGCCGGGAGCGAGCAGCTCGTTCTCGCGCGCCATCTGGTATCCGCGATACGCGTCGAGCCCTTCACGTTCGAACAGTGCGTGGCTTTCCGACAGATCGAACAGCGCGCGCGAGGAAATCGCGACGACGAGCTTTTCGCCGTTCGGGTCAGTTGTCGAGTCCATCGATGAAGATGATATCGCGATACGCGTTCCAGACATCGAGGCGACCGTAGCCGGCCAGGTAATTGGGCCATGTGGTGATCGGCGTGCCGCCGCAGGATTGCACGACGGAATCGCTCACGCCCGAGACCGCGTTGGCGCGCAGAATCTGCCCGACTTCGCGCGGCTTGCCCTTGAGCGCCGGAAACGCCGACATCAACAGCGCCGCCGCACCGGCGACGTGCGGCGTTGCCATGCTGGTGCCACTTTTGGTGCCGTAGGCATTCGAAGGGACGCTTGAATAGATCGCCTCGCCCGGCGCGACGAGATCAGGCCGAATCAGCGCGCTGCCACTGACGGGACCGAGCGAAGAGAAATTTGCCAACGCATCGCTGCTGTCCGTGGCACCGACGACGAAGCTGGCGTCGTAGATTGCCGGCGGATCGAAGATCGTCGCGCAACCCTGCGTGCCGTAATTTTGCGCCGCCGCGACATAGAAAATGTCGGCAGCGACGAGATTGTCGACCGCCGCTTCCAGTTCGCCACCGAGCGTGCAGCCCTCCGCTGCCGGGCACGACCAGGAGTTGCTGATCACATCAGGCGCCAGATCCGGGTTCGCATTGTTGCCGGCAAGATCGGTCGGCGCGAGCAGCCACTGCATGCACTCGATGTAGCGTGCCGGCGTGCCGGCGCCCTGGTCCATATTGCGGCAGCCGATCCAGCGCGCGCCGGGAGCGACGCCAATCTGGTTGCTGCCGCCATCGTCGCCGGCGAACGTGCCGGCCGTGTGCGTGCCGTGACCGTTGTCATCGCAAGGCGCCGGAGCATCGTTGTTGCACGGATTGCCTGTCGCGTCGTGGATCGCGTCGTGCCAGTTGTAGTTATGATCGGCACTGGTTCCGTTCCAGCCACGATAATGCGTTTTCAGCGCCGGGTGATTCCATTGATAGCCCGTGTCCTCACCGCCAATCACCACGCCTTGTCCGGTGAAGCCGGCGGCCCACACTTGCGGCGCCTCGATTTTCGTTACGCCCCAGGCGATGCTCGCGGTCAGCGTGGGCGCGGCAGGTGCCGACGGCAAGTGCAATGCGATCAACGGATTCGGATCGATGCGGACGATATCGCCACGTGCGCCGAGCTCATCGAGCAGGGCAGCGGGAATTCGCGCTTGCACCAGATTGGCGATCCAGAAATCGCGGTGGGCGATGCCGTGTGCATCCAGCCAGGCGCGTACGTCGCGTTGCGCACGCTCCGCGCGGGAGCGCAGCGCATCGACGAGCGCGCGCCGGCGCTCGTGATAATTTTCGGCCGCCGCGAGCGGCAGCGGCGGTCGCGATTGATCGGCGAAGACGATGATCGCGTCGACGCTGCCGTTTGCGCGCGCATCCGCGCGCACGCTCGAGTGGATTTCGGCCGCGGTCGCAACGCTGCAGCACAGAGCCAGCGCCGCGATCCAGCAGCACTCAGATCGCGAACTGCTCATTCAATATCCGATCCTCAAGATTGTGCTCGGGATCAAACAGCAACGTCACGGTCTGATCGCGCGATTCGCGGATCGTCACTTCCATGACGTCGCGCACTTCATTGGAATCCGCTGTCGCACTGACCGGGCGTTTGTAAGGGTCGAGGATTTCCAGCTTCACTTCGGTGCCAGCGCGCAGGATCGCACCGCGCCAGCGTCGCGGCCGGAACGGACTGATCGGCGTCATTGCCAGCACATCGGCGCCGAGCGGCAGGATCGGTCCGTGCGCGGACAGGTTGTAAGCCGTCGAGCCGGCGGAAGTCGAGACCAGAATGCCGTCGCACATCAATTCGTCGATCTTGACCGCACCGTTGAGCGACACGCGCAGATGCGCGACCTGCTTGGTCTGGCGCAGCAGCGACACCTCATTGAACGCGAGCGCGCTCGTCGTCGCGCCGGACTCTCCTACTGCCTGCATCACCAGCGGTTTGAGAACCGTCGGCTGCGCGCGTTCGATGCGTTCACTCAATCCTTCCGGATGAAACTGATTCATCAGAAAACCGACGGTACCGACTTTCATGCCGTAAACCGGCCGGTTCAGCGGCAACTGCCGATGCAGCGTGCGCAGCATGAACCCGTCGCCGCCGAGCGCCACGATCACCCGCGCCTGCTCAAGCGGCGCTTCGCTGTAGCGCCGTCGCAGATCGGCGAGCGCAGCTTGCGCTTCGTCGTTGTTGGCGGCGACAAAGGCGATGGTCATCGGCTCGGGCATGCTCCGGATTCTACGCGAGGCCAACAACCGCCGTAACCCCGGCCGCGCCGGCCGCGCGTTGCACGTTTCGCCATCCCAAGGAGAAAGCCATGTTCAAGCCACTCGCAGCCGCCGTCGTTGCAGCCCTCGCCTCGTCCGCTGCCGTCGCCGCAGATACGCCGGACTACTCGCTCACCGTCTACAGCGCCGCCCAGCCAGGCCAGCTCAGTACCGCGAATCTGGCCAACTACGGCGCAAATCTGCCCGGCTATGCGCTGATCCGCGATGCGCGCCGCATGAACCTGCAAACCGGCGTCGGCGAGCTGCGCTTCAGCGACGTGGCCAAGCGCATCGATCCAACCACGGTCGCATTCGAGTCGATTTCCGACCCGATCGGCACGCGCGTCATGGAACAGAATTACCAGTACGATCTGGTCGACAATGCCAAACTGCTTGACCGCTATGTCGGTCAGACCATCAGCGTCACGCAGGTGCACGGCGACAAGACCGAGCAACTGAGCGGCAAGCTGCTCTCGGCCAGCGGCGGGCTGATCCTGCAGCGCGACTCCGGCGAAGTCGTGAGCCTGAGCAGCTACAGCAACATCCAGTTTCCGGCGCTGCCGGGCGGCCTGATTTCCAAGCCGACGCTGCTGTGGAAAGTCGCGAGCAAGAGCGGCGGCGCGCAGGACACACGCGTGAGCTACCAGACGCAAGGCGTGACCTGGTGGAGCGATTACAACGTGACCATGCGCGAACAAGGCGGCAATTGCAGTATGGATCTCGCCGCGTGGGTTACGCTCGTCAACCAGTCCGGCGGCAGTTACGCGAATGCACAGCTCAAACTCGTTGCCGGCGAAGTGAATCGCGCGCCTGCTGCGGCTCCCGCGGCAATCGGCTACGCGATGAAGCGCGCCGCCGTAATGGAGAAAGACGAAGCCGCACAGGGATTCACCGAATCGGGCCTGTCCGAATACCATTTGTATACTCTCGGTCGGCGCACCGACCTGCCCGACAATTCGACGAAGCAGCTCGAGCTGTTTCCGGCCGTGCACGACGTGGCCTGCCGCAAGCAGCTCGTGTTCACGGCCGGTCCGGAGCCGTACAGTTATTGGTGGTCCGGGCCGATCCAGGATCAGGGCTATGCGGCGACGAATCAGGGTACGGTCGGCTCGTACCTGGAATTCGACAACAAGGAAGGCAATCATCTGGGCGTGCCGCTGCCGGCCGGGCGCGTGCGCGTGAACCAGGCGAACCAGAGCGACGGCGCGCTCGAATTCATCGGCGAAGACGTGATCAAGCACACGCCGCGCAACGAAACGTTGAAGATCAAACTCGGCAATGCGTTCGACATCGTCGGCGAACGCAAGCAGACAACCTTCCATATCGACGTTGCCGCGAAAACGATCGACGAAAGTTTCGAAATCAGCATGCGCAACCGCAAAAAAGAAGCCGCCACCGTGATCGTCCGCGAATACCTGTACCGCTGGAGCAACTGGGAAGTCACCGCGAAAAATCACGCATTCGTCAAGCGCGACGCGCAGACGATCGATTTTCCGCTCGAGCTCGCCGCCGACAGTGAAGGCAAGATTACTTACACCGCACACTACTCCTGGTAGGAAACTCTGAATAAGCTACTGCGCTCGACATATCGCGCACGCCGGCGGTGCTCGGAATCCTCATTTACACAACAGTAAACTCCGGTTCCTACGCTCCGGCGTCGCGCGCTATGTCTTCGCTCGCGACGCTTCTTCAGAGTTTCCAAGTTGGCGCGCGGCTCTGCGGCGAACTCAGGACTCGCCGCAGAGCTTGCTCGTCTTTGCCGGACTCGCGCGCAGCGAATTGTCGACGTAGTAGTCGAGCAGCGACCTGGCGAACTTGCTCTCGTCTTCCGAAAGCAGCGGTTTGGCGTCAGCGGCCCAGCCGTCGATGCAGTCGGATTTCGGCTTTGCGCTGGCGGCACACGTCACGAGATTCGCATAGGCATGCCGGTAGGTATCGAATTGCGCGCGCGACATCGGCGCGCCGTGGCCGGGTATCAGCGATTTGAAAGGCTGATGCGCCAGCTCGGCTAGCGCATTTTGCCAACGCGCCGGGCACGCCGTATCGAGGAACGGCACCGGCAAGGTGACGAGATCGCCCGCCGCCAGCACGCGCGTTTTCGGATCGAACAGCCAGACGTCGCCGGCCGTCACCGCATGCGCATGCAAATGGATGTCGAAACGGTGGCCGGCAATCTGGCGCGTCTGCGACTTGTCGATGACCACGTCCGGGTACAAGGCCTTGCCGGAATCGATGATTCCGATTTCGCCGCGCCACGCCTGGCTCTGCTTTTCGTCTTTGCTCTGGGCGAGCGCGTCTTCGAGCTGGTGGTGATAATCGGCGAGGAATCCGTGCATCGCGTCGTCGATCGCGGCGCTGGCGTAAATGCGCACGTCCGGAAACGCAGCGCGGATGCGCGGATTGCCGCCGATGTGATCCAGATGCCAATGCGAGTTGACCACTGCCTTGATCGGCAGGTCAGCCGCATGCGCGTAATCGATGATGCGCTGCGTGTGCTCGGCGTGACGGCCAGTGTCCATCACGACCAACCCGTCGGGCGCGCGAAAAATCACCGTGTTGCCATCGGGCTGCTGGCCCGGCACGAACGCGCCGGGCATCAGGTCGACCCCAGGCGCTACGGCGACCTGCCCCGTGGCGCCGGCCGCAGCGGAAAAGACACCCATCAAGACCGTAAAGACGACAAGCTTCATCGCGCACCTCCGCATGGCGAGCACCTTGCCCCACGGTCGTGCCAGCGCGAACTGCCGGAAGTAACTGTGCCGTCTGTCCGGTCTAGGAGCCTTTATCCGGATCGTATTCGTATAAGCGATTTGGGTCGCCGAACACGGCGCCGAGCACGCGCGCCGGCCAGATTTCAAAATAACTGAGCAGCAGCGCCATGAGCGGCACGAGTATGAAGGCAAGTCCGTGCGCGACCATCATGAACATGGCCATCGCCCGCAGCACGAGAAGATAGATATCCCAGCGCGCGCGCTGCTTCAATTCGTTCTCCGGCAGCGTGTCGTAGCCGACATGAAAGGCCTTCCAGAAATGCCCGGCCGCCAGTACGGCGAAGGTCAGCCACAATCCGGGCGAGTGCAGGAGTTGGCTGCGCAATTCGTCGCCGAAGATCAGGTCGTGGAGAGGCATCAGCACAATCCAGTAAGGCAAGCCAATGATGCCGACGAGTAATATCCAGGTCAGAAGGCCTTTGAAGATCGCGCCTTCCAAACTGGGGCTCGAGGCCTTTTCCTTCGACTGCGTTTCGCGGATCGCACGTGGCACCATCGCGGCGACGATTGCCGCGAGAGCGCTCAGACCATCGAACCAATAGTTGAAGACTGCAAGCGCCGCCGACCAATGGAAGGCGTAGATGCCGACCACCGGAATCATATTGCGCGCCAGGATCAGCCAGGCGTCGCGACGTGCGGCGAACTCGCGCAGATGCTGCGACAGCGGCGGTAGCGGCACCGGCCGCGTCGCCGCCGCCTTCGACTCCTCGTCTTGCGCCTGTCGCCGGCGCCAGCGGCTCATCTTGGGTACCCTCCTCGCTGCGCTCGGGCCGTTGCTAGGCTCGGCCTTCCGGTCGTGCCAAGCGAGAAACCGAGCAACCGTCCTTGGTGCTCCTCCGCTCGGCGTCCCGCCTCACCCTCACAATTCGCGCGATATGCCATTCAAGGCATATCGCAAACGCGAACTTGTTCGACCTCGTGCGACATGCGTTTCATCGCATGCCGCAAACGCTCGGCCTCACCCACTCTGCACCAGATTCGCCAGCCGGCGCACTGCTACTGACACGATCGGATAATCGGTCACGACCTGCGTGCGCATGTCGGCGAACATGCCGAGCGTGAATTTCAGCGCCGGATCGTCACGATTGAGCCAGGCATTGACGAGGTCGACGCCCTTGCCGTCGCCGCCCCGTTCGAGGATCTGCGCGGTCAGCGCGCGATGCTGCGAATAAAGTTCATCGCGCAGGCTGCCGCGCGCCTGCGCGTGCCAGCGCGACTCGACCGGCAGTTCCTCGATCTTGCCCATTAGCCAGGACAAATGCAGCGCCTCGCCGAGCGCGAAATACGCTTCGGCTGCGCGCTCGAACTTGAGTTTGTGGCTGACCGCAACCTGGATAATGTCGAGCCCCGATCCTGGCGTCGGCAGCACCGCCAGATCGCCGCTCAGCGCATCGGGGAAGCCCGCATCGAGCCAGCGCTGACGATCGGCGTCGTAGCGCGCACGCTCGCGCTGGGTAACGGCCTGCGGCACGCAGCGCAATACATCGCGCATGCCCTGGTGATAGCGCGCCACGGCTTCGGCGATGTCGAGCGTGGCGTCGGCGTGATTGAGCAGCCAGCGTGTCATGCCGCGCAGGGTCGCCCAGATCACCAGCAGCGCATCGATCTGCGCATTACCGTTGACCTTGCCGTCGAGCGCCTCGATCTCGCTCCACATCGCGCGCGCATCGAGCACTTCGCGGGCGATATTGAACGCACGCGCGACGAGCGCCGGCGTCTTGCCGGTGTCCTCGCCCATGCGCATGACGAACGTCGCGCCCATGCGGTTGACCATCGAATTCGTCACCGCCGTGGCGATGATTTCGCGCTTCAGCCGATGCCGCTCCATGTGCGTGGCGTACTTGTCCTGCAGCGGCTCCGGGAAATAGCGGCGCAGTTCCTTCGACAGGTACGCGTCTTCCGGCACGTCGGAATCGAGCAGCTGCTGGAAAAGTACAATCTTGGAATACGATAAAAGTATAGAAAGTTCCGGCCGGGTCAGGCCGATGCCGCGGGCCTTGCGTTCGGCGAATTCGGTATCCGACGGCAGGAATTCGATCTGGCGGTCGAGCAGACCCTGCGCTTCCAGCGTGCGGATGAAATGCTGCTTGCTCCCCAGGCGTGCGACCGACATGCGCTCCATCAGGCTGATGGCCTGGTTCTGCCGGTAGTTGTCGTTGAGCACGAGCTGCTCGACTTCATCGGTCATCGACGCCAGCAACGTGTTGCGCGCGTCGAACGTCAGCTCGGCGCGTTGCACGGCGTCGTTGAGCAGTATCTTGATGTTGACCTCGTGGTCGGAGGTGTCCACGCCGGCCGAGTTGTCGATGAAATCGGTGTTGAGCAGAACGCCTGCCGCCAGCGCCGCCTCGATGCGGCCGCGCTGGGTCATGCCGAGATTGCCGCCTTCGCCGATCAGCTTGCAGCGCAGTTCCTTGCCGTTGATGCGAATCGGATTGTTCGCGCGGTCGCCGGCATCGGCGTTGGTCTCGGTTTCGGCTTTCACGTAGGTGCCGATGCCTCCGTTCCAGAGCAGATCGACCGGCGCCTTCAGGATCGCGCGCTTGAGATCGTTCGGTGACAGCGCATCGATGCCCGCATCTATACCGAGCGCCGCTCGTGCTTGCGGCGAAAGCGGAATCGACTTCGACGACAGCGGGAATACGCCGCCGCCATCGCTGATCAATTTGGCATCGTAATCGGCCCACGACGAGCGCGGCAGCTTGAACATGCGCTCGCGTTCGACGATCGAGGTTGCCGCGTCCGGGTTCGGGTCGATGAAGATGTGGCGATGGTCGAACGCCGCGACGAGGCGAATGTGTTTCGACAGCAGCATGCCGTTGCCGAACACGTCGCCGGACATGTCGCCGATGCCGACGCAGGTGAAATCTTCCGATTGGCAGTCGCGCCCGAGCGCGCGGAAATGGCGCTTGACCGATTCCCAGGCACCCTTGGCGGTGATCCCCATCACCTTGTGGTCGTAGCCGACCGAGCCGCCGGAGGCGAAGGCATCGCCGAGCCAGAAGCCGTGTTCGGCGCTGACTGCGTTGGCGATATCGGAGAACGTCGCCGTGCCCTTGTCCGCGGCGACGACGAGATACGGGTCGTCCTGGTCGTAGCGCACGCAGTTCTGCGGCGGCACGACCTGGCCGTCGACGAGGTTGTCGGTGATGTCGAGCAGGCCGTTGATGAACAACCGATAGCAGGCCACGCCTTCGGCAAGCTGAGCGTCGCGGTCGCCGCCGACCGGCGGGCGCTTGACGAAGAAGCCGCCCTTCGAGCCCACCGGCACGATGACCGTGTTCTTGACCATCTGCGCCTTGACCAGGCCGAGCACTTCAGTGCGGAAGTCCTCGCGCCGATCCGACCAGCGCAGACCGCCGCGCGCGACCGGCCCGAAGCGCAGGTGCACGCCTTCCACGCGCGGCGCGTAGACGAAGATCTCGCGATACGGCCGGGGTTTCGGCAAGTCCGGCACCCGCGCCGGATCGAACTTGAAGCTGATGTATTCGCGCGGGCGACCAGCCGGCGTCTGGTAGAAGCTCGTGCGCAGCATCGCCTGGATCATGCTG
>Ga0070666_10000927_pt1 | contig 17794 bp, 16 predicted proteins | sample KBSS23metaG_FD_64677 | JGI IMG/M metagenome (GOLD analysis project Ga0070666, IMG submission 64677) | Switchgrass rhizosphere microbial communities from Kellogg Biological Station, Michigan, USA - KBS S2-3 metaG | ecosystem: Host-associated > Plants > Roots > Rhizosphere > Soil ... | reverse complement strand
GCTTGCGAAGACGGTTTCAGCACCCGGAACCGCTGTTCGAAACTGTACTTCGCGTTCGACTCCGCAGCGAGGGCAGAAGAAGGCCATGTTGGAGCTGGTGGAATCGAACGCGAAGTACAGTTTCGAACAGCGGTTCCGGGTGCTGAAACCGTCTTCGCAAGCGATTCAGACGGCTCTGCAGGAGGCGCTGGGGCTGGAAACGGCGCCGCAAAGGATTGAATGCTTCGACATCTCGCACATTCAAGGCACGGACAAAGTGGCCAGCATGGTGGTGTGGGAGAACGGGCGGATGAAGAAGTCGGACTACCGCAAGTTCATCATCAAGACGGTTGTGGGCAATGACGATTTTGCTTCCATGCGCGAGGTGATCTCACGGCGTTACGGGCGGTTGAAGGAAGAGAACCTGCCGCGGCCGGGACTGGTGTTAGTGGATGGCGGGCTAGGGCAGTTGCACGCGGCGGCGGAGGCGCTCGAAGCGTTGGGCATCACGGATCAGCCGCTGGCTTCGATCGCCAAGCGCGATGAATGGATTTACGTTTACGGGCAGGAAGACGAGCCTATCGTGCTGGATAAGTTCTCGCCGGTACTGCATTTAGTGCAGGAAGTCCGCGACGAAGCACACCGTTTTGCGGTCACGTTCCATCGCACGCGGCGTAACGCTAGCCGGCTGCAGAGCGAGCTGGTGCAGATTCCAGGAATCGGGGAAAAGACTACGACGAAACTGCTGAAGCATTTTGGCAGCCTGGAACGGGTACGTCTGGCGCCGGAGGATGAACTGGTGAGAGTAGCGGGACGGGCGGCGGCTCAAAAAATAAGGACGGGACTCACTGTGAAGTGACTCAGTCCCGTCCTACCCATGAAAAAACCTTCTCTTAGAACAGATCGCCAATCTCTTTGGCCGCCATGCGGGCTTCCAAGTGAATCAAACCTGCGTTCCCGCCTTGCGGGCTCAACACGGCCAAGACCGCCTTGTTGCCTGCGGCGTAGATGAACAAAGAAGCCTCATCGGCCTGAATCGAGACTTCACCCAGATTTCCCGCGCCAATGTTATCGCTGATTTTTCGTCCCAGGGTAGACGCCGCCGCGGCCATGGCGGCCAGACGGTTCGGGTCAGACCCGTTGGTGAGGGCGTGCGCGATGGGCAGGCCTTCATTGGAGGCCAGCAACACACCTTTCAATTCCGGAATCGAGTTGCGCAGCCCTTCGAGGGCCGCCTTCAACGCTTCGCCTTTTGCCATGCCCGTTTGTTCCTCCACAATATTCCCTCGATGAGTATGGATCGGAAAATAGGGAAAAAACTTTAGAGCAGGCGTAAGCGACGGCTATGATATTCGCGAATAAGGTGATAGCCGGAGAGCCACCTAAGGCCCGGACCTCAGATCAAAGCGATAAGTGCTTTACCGGAGAGAATACTTAGACGCCGCCCTTGAGGATCAAGCAAAAAATGCCGATGACTCTAAGGTATGCGGTGTCTCCAATGCGGCAAGGACCTTCCCCTGCTCAAGCGTATGGCAGGGAGCGAGTTCTGCTCCGACGCACACCGCCGCGAGTACCAGAAGGAGTACAGCGATCTGGCCTTAGGGCGGCTGCTGCAATCGAAGCCTCCTGGACTGGAAAATAATGCAGCGTTAAACGGCGCGCCGAACCTACTTACGCCGCCGCTGGCCGCGAACGGCCATTCCGCTCCGCCGCTCAGTGTGAGTATGCCGCCTGCGCCGAACCTGGAGCCTGTGGTGGCGGCATCCAAAACTGTGCCAGGGACTGTGCCGGGCACGCCGCCAACTGCCGCCAAGAAAACCGAGCCGAGGCCGGCCGTTCCGCTGCCCTCCGCGCCAGCAGCGGCGAAGAAGGTGGAACCTGATCCGGCGGTTGCGAAGGCCGCGAGGGTGGATAGACCAACTCCGGCGGACGTACCGATGTTGATCCCGAGGACGCTGGCGTTCGAGCACGCGCTCGCGGAGACACCCGGCCTACCCTTTCACCAAGCGAGCGTGGCGCCGGTTGCACTGTTGGAGGCTAGTCCGATTCCGCTGGGGCGAGGCGTGGAAGTTGCGGATGTATCCGTGCATGCGATGGAGCAGAAACTGGAACTGCGGGAGTCCGCGCGAGCGGTTCCGCGGATTGATTTGGACCTTCGCATTGTGGGTGCGGAATGTTTGGAAACGCAGCAGCAATCCCTGGCAATTCCGGTGATGTCCAGCATTGCGCCGGAAGAGACGGCGCTGTGGATCGCGGAACAGAGGGATTTTACGGGCTCGCTGATTTCACTGGGGAGCCTTGCGGGTTATGGATTATCGACGACTGGTTTTGAAGAGTCGAGAGTCGAAGCTCCTGCGGCGGCCTTGGCTGATGCGGAGTCGACGGCGATAGAAACCAGTCCGCTTGCTGACGCGCGCGGTTCTGAGGTACCGGAAGCGGCGGCGCTGCCGATCCCGGGGCCGGTGCTGGAGCGCCTGCCCGTCAGTGTGCAAGGAATCGCAGCGGGGCGGGCTAAGCCGGCGCAGGTTTTCGGAGCTACGCTCTTTACCGGCAAGATCGTGCAGGTCCCGCCGCCCAGTGGTTTGCCGTTGCGCCCGTTGATGGTGCTCGGCCCGGCAGAAGCTGCGGCTGCGCCGGCAACTGGGAAAAAGTCTAAGAGCGACGTTCGCATTCTGCCACCTGCCGCCGTTAAGCCAACTTTGCCGGTGGTGACGGCGCCGGTTGCGATTTCTGCGGAAGCGGATCACGGACTACCGGAGCTTCGCTTGCAGTCACCGCGAGACGCAGGCGCGTCGCGCATGCCCAAGATTGTGGCTGCGGTCGCCGGCGCCGCGGCGATTGGTCTCGGCATTTTCTTTTTCCTGGGTAGGGGCGAGAGCCGGCCCAAACCGGCGGTCGAAACCTCAACTACCAACGCTAACTGGATCAGCGACTTTGCGACCGACGCCAAGCGGCAGCGCAGAGTCTCCGTGCTGCGGGCTTCGGTGGGGCTCCCGGCTTATCGTCTGGACTTTGAAAGTTCCATCCAAATTAAGGGGCTGGGCTGGGTGTATCGCGCCCAGGACCCGAAAAATTATTACGTCAGCAAGGTCGAGCTCGAAAAGCCCGGACTGAATCCTGAGTTTGCGATTATGCACTACGCGGTGATCGACGGCGTGGAGCAGGAGCATGAGCAGACACCGCTGCATGTGGGCGTGCCGCTGGGCGGGCACTACAAGATCCGCTTTGAAGCCGTGGACGATCGTTTCACCACCTGGATTCAGGGTCAGCAAGTGGACCAATGGATGGATGGACGGCTCAAGGCCGGCGGGGCGGGACTGTATCGCGAAGGAGCGGAGCAATTCACATTGCACGGCGACTTCCAGGTAACGCCGTTAGCGAAATAGTGGAAGGAAACGTACATGGCGCAGAATGAAGTCTTTTTTATCGACGACGATCTGATCGAACGCCTGCTGCGCGGGGACGCTGCTCCGGCTTCCGCGAAACAGAAGCGTCCGGCTGCTTCGAACGGTCTGGCCGCCGCGGTGACGCTCGCGAGCGAAGGAAAATTGGACGACGCGGTGCGCGAGCTCGAAGCGGCGCTAGGGCGCGGCGAGAATCCGGTCGAAGTGCAGAGTGCCTTGGGGCATCTGCGTTTTGAGCAACAGAAGTGGAGCGAGGCGCAGGGCCACTACGCGAAAGTGGCGGCGCGGGAGCCGAAGCATCAGACGGCGCATTACAATCTGGGGCTGTGCCTGGAGCGGCAGACAAAATTCGAAGAGGCCGCGAAGGAATTTGAGGCGGCACTGGCTATCGACCCAAAGCGCTGGCAGGCGCAGGTGGGCCGCGGGCTTTGCCTGCTGCGGCTGAATCAGGCGGAAGCGGCTCTGCCTTGCTGGGAAGCGGCGCAGAGCGAGCTGCGGGCCTCGAAAAAACCACAACGCCAGGATGACATCCTGTTCGGGAAAGCGGTGACGCTGCATCAGTTGGGGCGTCTGGATGAAGCCGAGGAGCTGTATCAGAAGCTGTTGCCGTTAAATCCCAACTCCATCGACCTGCTTAGCAATATTGTTTCGCTCGCGGGCGCCCGCAAGGAAGAACCGCGGGCCAAGGAAATGGCGGAGCGGCTGCTCAAGATTCAGCCGGACTCGCGCGTGGCGCTGGAGTGCCTGGCTAGCATCGCGCTCTCTCGCGGCGACTTTAGCGCGGCTGCGCAACATTGTTCGCAACTGGTAAAGACGACCCCGGAATCCTATGAAGGCTGGTTCAATCTGGGCGTGGCCTACCAGAAAACCGGGCGTCTGGAGCAAGCCGCCCATTCCTATCGCGAGGGGCTGCGTCTGCGTCCGCAAGCGGCGGAAGCGAACGCCAACCTGGGAGCGGCGTTGCAGGAGCGGGGCGACTTGAAGGGCGCGCGTGCGGCATATGAGCAGGCGCTGGAAGGCTTGCCCGAATTGCCGGGTGTGTTGTGGAATCTGGCGCTCGCGGCGGAGCGCGACGGCAAGGCCGGTGAAACCGAGAAACTGCTGGAGAGACTGCTGGCGGTGGAGCCGGAGCGGCAGGACGCGACATTTCGTTTGGGCTATCTGCAATTGCAGCGCGGCGAGTACGCGGGGGCCGTGGACAGTTTCGAAGCCTGTCTGAAGAAACGCCGGGATTGGTTAGAGGCCCGTCTCAACCTGGGCTTGGCTTGCTGGAAGTTCGGTGATCTGGAAGCGGCAGCGGCCACGTTCCGCGCGGTACTGGCGATTAACCCGAAGCAAGCCGACGCGCTGCGCTCTCTGGCGACGGTTGCCATCGAACAGAAGAACGCTAGCGAGGCTCGCGAGGCCATTCAAAAACTGGACTCGCTGGGCGCTGCTACGCCGGAGCTGACTTACAACCTCGGCTTGCTGTTGCAATCGACGGGCGACTATAATTCGGCGGCGGAATGCTACCGGACGACCCTGCAGCACAAGCCGCAATTTAGCGGCGCGATGATCAACCTGGGGCACGCATTGAAGGCTGCTGGCCAGGACGACCAGGCCAGGGAGCTGTGGAGCCAAGCTGTAGCCGCCGATCCCGAACTCGCGGCAAAGTATTTCCAGTAGGCCGCGGTTCAGGGGAGCCACGGGCGTCCGCTATCATGAAATTTGGGTGAGAAGAAGTCACGCAGTGTCCGGTCACGGATCCTGCTGGTGGTTATTAACGTCGCTTCGTTAGCAAGCCTGCTGTGGGCTCTGCGCGGCGCTCATCTAGGCGAGCTCAAAGAAGATCTGGCGGAGATGAGCTGGTGGTGGGTCGCGTTGGCCGTGGCAGCGGACGTCTCTGTCTACCTATGGCACGGCGTGCGCTGGCAGACGCTCTTGCGCCCGGTGGTAAAGCTTAAGTATTGGGAACCGGTGCGGGCCATCTACGTGGGGTTGTTCGCCAATGAGGTGCTGCCCTTCCGCGCGGGCGAGGTGCTGCGCTGTTACCTGCTGGCGCGGAATCCGCTGCTTCCGCTTTCGGTTTCGCTGACCAGCGCCTTGATCGAACGCGTGTTCGACGGCATCTGGCTCTCGCTTTGCATTATTGTGATGCTGCGCTATACGACTTTCCCGCACAGCATGCGCTACCTAGTGGATGGCGCGTACGTGCTGGGGATTACGGTTCTGGTATTGGCACTGCTTTTGGGCGTAATCATGTTCCGGCGGCACGAGACGCGTGCGGCGCTGGCTGGGGAAAAGGGCTGGCGCAGGCAGCTGCACGTGTTGATTGACGATCTGGAGATTATGGGGCACTCGCGGTCTCTGCTCACGTCGTTTGTGCAGAGTCTGCCTTACCTTATGATCCAGGTCATCCCTATCTACGCTTCGTTGCGCGCCTATGGCTTCGATCTTTCGCTGGGCGCGGCTTTCGTATTGATGGTCGTTTTGCGGTTGAGTACGGTGGTTCCGCAGGCGCCCGGTAATTTGGGACTGTTTCAAGTGGTGGTCCGCGAGACTCTCGTCAAGGTCTATAACGTCGTGCCGGCGGAAGCGGCGCGTTTTTCGCTGGTGCTGTGGGGGATCATGACCTTGCCGCTCTTGATTGGCGGCGCGATCTCACTGGCGGTGACGGAATCCAAGTTGAGCGAGCTGCACGAAGCGGCTAAGGCTGAGACTAGCCAGATCACTAGCTCGCAGCCATAACCTTTTCGTAGACGGCCCAGGTTTGGGCGGCGGCGGAATCCCAGGTGAAGCGCAGGGCACGCGAGCGGCCCCTTGCGATCAGGTCCTCACGCAAGGCTTGGTCAGAGGCCAGGCGTGAGAGCGCGTAGGCCAGTTCGTCGACGTTCAGGGGGTCCACCAGGAGCGCGGCGTCGCCGGCTACCTCCGGCATAGCGGAACTCTTGGACGAGATTACAGGGAGTCCATGGGCCATGGCTTCAAGAACTGGCATGCCGAAGCCTTCATCCAGCGAGGGGAAAGCGAAAATACGGGCGCGCGCGTAGAGGGCAGCGAGTTGTTCGGCGGAGAGGTGGCCCAGCAGATCGATATCGTGGCGGCGCGGGCTTTCTTCGACGGCGCGCAATTCTTCGGCGGCTCCGTAGCCCTGCGAGGCCCCGGCGAGAGCCAGGCGCCAGCCGGCGGGGAGGCGTTCGAAGGCCTTCACTAGCCGGGCGACGTTCTTGCGGCGCTGGATGACGCCTACGAAGAGCACCAGGTTGTCGCGGGAGGCGGAGCCTGGGGCAGGGGGCATGTGCACGCCGTGCGGGACGACGTGAATGCGCGACGGCTCGACGCCGAGGTGTTGCTCGATCTGCGCCGCGGTGAACTGGGAGACGGCGATGATGGCGTCGCTGTGCTCGGCGGCTTGGCGGGCTTGTTCGGTGAAGCGCGCGCGGAAATCGGGCGAGGAGTAGTCTCCGGACATCACAAAAAGGTCATGGAACGTGGAGACGGTGCGGCGCGCGGGAGCGTCCACACGCTGGTTAAGCGCATGGAACAGGTCGGCGCGCGGGGCGCCGACCAGCAGGCGTCGGCTGGAGTTCGACGGCAGCTTGTCGGAGAAGGATTTGAACAGGCGGTGCGGGCGATAGTAGAAGCGGAAGCGCTGCTGGGGGTGCGCGCGGGCGAGGCCGAACATCATCTCGCGCGAATACACGCCGACTCCCGATAGATTTCGTCCGAGGCTGTAGGTTGCGTCGAGAGCGATGCGCACTCGACTGTTATCGTCGCATGGCGGGCGCGGTGTGCGCGCGGTCGACTCGCTCGTACTAGGGCGGCTAGGGTCGCCGGAACTTGCAGGAAATTTCTTACCAGTTCGGGAGAATCTTCAGTGGGGCAGGCCAGCGGAAATTTGCACTCCCCCTTGCAAAGCACTGTTTTTTCTAGAGCTTCGTCGCAATTGACTGGGTGGCACGCGAGATGCCAGATCTTCACTTTACGTAAGCCCTTACTTCTAGCAAGAAAAGGAGAATGTAACGTGAAATCTAGGCAAGTCTGGATGCATGCGGGTTTGATTGCGGTATTCGCGGCAATGCCGCTCCTAGCGCAAAAGGGTGGCGGTGGCGCCGGAGCGGGCGGTGGATTAGGAGGTGGACTGGGACTGGGACATGCCACTGGTGCGGCTACCGGAACGGTCAATGGAACCCTTAACGACCAGGGCTCGATCGGCGCCAGAGGGAACGGGCGTGGCTTGGGCGAGTCCGCGAACGGCGCTCTGGGGGTAACGGACAACGCGCATCTCGCCGGGCAGCTTCAACCGCTGCTTCCATCCGGCACCACGCTGCCAGCGGCGGCTGCGGGTTTCGAGGACCAGGGACGATTTATTTCGGCTCTGCATGTCGCGCATAATCTCAACATCCCCTTTGACCAGTTGAAATCACAGGTTACCGGCACGAACGCAATGTCGTTGGGCAAGGCGATTCAGAAACTCCGTCCGGATGTGGACAGCAAGAGTGTGAAAGACAGTGTGAAGCTGGCGGATAAGCAAGCCGAACGGGACTTGCAACAGGCTGCCTCCGGGAATAAGCCGGAGCGTTTTGTGGGCCGGCTCACTTCCGACACTAACCTCTCGGCCCGCCTTACCTCGATGCTGCCGCCGAATACAACCTTGACCAGCGCCGCCACCGGTTTCAAGAACGAGGGCCAGTTCATCGCCACCTTGCATGCCGCCAAGAATCTGAACATCCCGTTTGCGGACTTGAAGGATCGGGTTACCGCGGGCGAGTCCCTGGGCACTGCGATTCACGCATTGAAGCCGGCGATGGATGCGCAGGCGGCGAGTTCGGCCGCGGCCGAGGCTGACGCACAAGCCAAGAGCGACAGAGCGGATGCGTCCGCTTCTGCCTCTAGCTCTGCAAGTACGCACGTAAACACTAAGTAGTCAGGCGATACGCGAATAAGTTTCAATACGGGGCGACGTCACCAGCAGATCAGCGGCGGCCGCCCCGAACGTTTTTAGATGCGCGGAGGCGGCGTGGCGGTCCAGGTGTTCCTGCGAAGCCCAGTTTTCGTAAAACACGAAGCGGCTGGGATCGCTCGAGTGCACGTGCAAGTCGTATTGGACGCAGCCGTCCTCTTGGCGTGTAGGTTCGATCAGAGCCAGGACCGCGCGGCGGAGCTCATCTTCTTTACCGGGTTTCGCCTGCATTTCAGCGACTACGGTCAGCAGTTGGACCATATTGACGATGATGACACGTCAACTGGCGATTTCGTATTCCTTGAGCTTGCGATAGAGGGTGGTGCGTCCGATTCCCAGGAGATGCGCGGCGACGGCGCGGTCCCCTTTGGTGTATTCGAGGGCATGTATGATGGCGCGGCGTTCCAACACATCTAGGGGAATGACGGACGTAGTCGCCTGCGGCATCGCTATTGGCTGGGGAGCGGAGGCAGTGGACTCCTCTTGGGCTGGTGCGTTGGCGGCAGAATCCGCTCCGACGGCAGCCATCAGGTATTGCGACTTCTTCTGAAGCAGGTGGTTCTGCAGGCTGGACGGGAGATCGGCCACATGCAGCAGCGGACCCGAATTGATGGCCACCATGTGCTGCACGCAGTTCTCGAGTTCGCGGACGTTGCCCGGCCACTCATAGGAGAGCATGACCTCCAGAGCTTCGGCCGTCATGCTGTAGCTGCCCCCTACCCGCGAAAGAAAGTGGTTGATCAGGGTGGGGATGTCCTCGCGGCGTTCGCGCAAGGGCGAGAGGCGGATGTTGATGACGTTGAGGCGGAAGTACAGGTCGCGGCGGAAGGTGCCCTTCTCCACTTCTTTGGCCAGGTCCCGATTGGTGGCGGCGATGATGCGGAAATCTGAATGACGGGTCGACACTGAACCTACGGGGCGGAATTCCTTCTCCTGCAGGACTCGGAGCAGCTTGGCTTGCAGATCCAAAGGCAGTTCGCCGATTTCGTCGAAGAACGCGGTGCCTCCGTTGGCCGCTTCCAGCAAGCCGAACTTGGTGGTGCCGGCGCCGGTGAAAGCGCCTTTGACGTGGCCGAAGAGCTCGCTTTCCATGAGCGGGCCGACCATGGAGGAGCAATCCACGGTGACGAATGGGCCGGACGCGCTTATATTATGGATAGCGCGCGCGACGACTTCCTTACCCGTCCCGGTCTCGCCTAGCAGTAGCGCGGGCCAGCGGCACTTGCCAAGTTTCTCAATCAAACGGAGAATCTGGCGCGTGCGCGGCGATTGCCCCACCAGGATGTGGCGGGTTTCTTCGAGGTTGGGTGACATGTTCATGCGGGGCTCTTGGTAGGGGTACCTAATATAAGGTGCGTTTGCCAAAGATAAACTCTACGATTGAATAGAACTTTCCTCAAGACCCGCAGATAGAGATATGGGGTAAGCCAATTGCGGGGGGGAGTATACCCACATTGCGGGTAGTACTATTGGGTCGCCGGCGTGGGGGCGGGTTGCGGTTCTGCCACCACTAATGCGGCGCCGGTTTCCTGGCGGACGCGGACGGCGAGTGCAGTGGCCTGCTCCCGCGTCATTTCGCGGCCGACGACTACGCGCCAGAGCGAAGGCGCTCCGGCCGCGGCTTCGTTGGAGACGATGCGGGCTTGCATGAGGCGGTCTTCGAGAGTGGCGCGCAGCGATTCGGCGCGGTCACGATCCGCGAAGGCGCCGGCTTGCACGACGAACCGATCGGTGCGTGGCACTACCGCAGGCGGCGCGGCTACGGTGGGTGACGGAATGACCGGCGCGGCGGAATCGGGGACAGGCTCCAAGGCAACCGGCGGTGGGGGAGCGGGCTTGGCCGTTACGGTGACTGGCTCTTGCGGCGGCTCGGTGTGCGGCGGGGTGATCACCTTCAGGCGCACGCGAGCGGTCCCGGCGCGGAGCATGTCGATGTCGCGGGCGGCGGCTTGCGAGAGGTCGAGGATGCGGCCCTTCACGAAAGGACCGCGATCGTTGATGCGGACGTCCACCTGTTTTCCATTCGACAAATTCGTGACCTCGACCCAGGTCTGGAAGGGCAGAGTGCGGTGTGCGGCAGTGAGCTGCGCCATGTCGTAGACCTCACCCGAGGCGGCGCGGCGACCGTGATAGGGGAATCCATACCAGCTGGCGACGCCGGTTTCGATGGTCCCCAAGCGCGCCGGTGCGAGGGGCGTGTTCACATGCGCGGGTCTATGAGAGCAACCAGCGAGCAACATCGTGAGGAACATCGCTGCGAGTGCGAGTGGCGCGAAACCCGCATGAATCGGCCTTCGGAACAGTGTCATCATTTCCCAAGCACCTAAAACAATTCTACGCATTTACGTTTTTTTATGGAATGGGGGTCTCGCGAGCCTCATAAGGCCCGAGCGCGGACACCCGCACTATGCATTTTTTTCTTGACATTCAATTCAATCCACCTTATAAAGGGGACACAAGCGCGTTCTCTTACGAGTGGCGCGTACTTTGATGTTAAGGGAGAATCAAACGATGAAATTCGCAACCAAGAAGAAAGCGGCCCCGAAGAAGAAAGCTGCTGCTAAGAAAAAGAAGTAGCTAAACGGGCTCGCAATAGCGAGTTTGACCAACCGGCCCCGAGCAATCGGGGCCGTTATTATTTTGTGCCCACCTGTTTTGTCCCCGGGTTCGGTCCAACGTGATTCGCGACCACCTTAGCCACCGCTGCGCGCAACTCCGCATATGTCATAGCGCCGGGATGGTACAGCGTGACGATACCCGCGCGATCGATCAATACCAGCGTGGGCGTGGTGCTGGCGCCATAGCGGGTGAAGTTCGCTTCGCTCACCCGGGCGGGGGCATCGATCACTCCCGTGTAGTAGGTGCGGCGCACCTGTTCGATGTAAGCGGTCTCGACGGCGGGCGCGGCGTCGACGCCTCCGGCCACATAGCCGTACTTCTGCGTGGGCGCAAGGAACGCGAGACCTTGCGGAACGAACTCCGCCTTGATCTTGGCGAGGATGGGGATTTCGGATTTGCAGTCCGGGCACCAATGCGCCCAGAAGAACACTAGCGCGGGCTTGCCGGGGGGGCGCACGATTCCATCGAGCGGGGGCGCGGGCTTGCCTTCTAGCGTGAGCAGCAGCAGGTTCTTGCGGATGCGGGCCAGGATGGACGTGGCGCCGAAGGTGTTCGCCTGCTCTTGCAGGAAGGTCACTGCTTCGCTGCGGCGGCCTTGCGCGGCGAGGGTCTTGGCTTGGATTTCAATGGCGGCGCCTAGAGCCAGCGGCAGATGCGGTTCGCGGTCCAGTGGGCGCTTCTTCAACAGCTCCGTCGCTTGTGCGTAGATCCCCTGGGAGAATTTCTCGGCGGCTGCGTAGTTGCGGCTCTCGAACTCCGCGCGGGTGAGCCAGCTGAAGGCTTCGAGGTACTCCGGCGTGATGCCCTGCGCGGCGCGGTAGGCACTCAGTATTTGAATCGCACGCGCATCGGAGCCGCTGGCGAAGGAGGCCCGCACATCCTGCACGATGCCAGCAGGCACCGGTATCGCTACAAACAGCACAAGCGGAATGAACAGCAGCCGGAGTCGCATACGGGTTATAACTTTAAATGCTTCAGATATTCGCGGAAGGCTTCGCCCAGGTCGTGGCGTTTAAGCGCCAGTTCGACGGTGGCTTGCAGAAAGCCTTGTTTATCGCCCGCGTCGTAGCGCTTGCCTTCAAACTTGTAGCCGTAAATGGGACGGCTGCGCAGCATGTGTTTGAGGCCGTCGGTCAATTGAATCTCACCGCCGCTGCCGGGTTCGATGGTCTCGAGTGAGGTGAAGATCTCCGGCGTGAGCACGTAACGCCCAATGATGGCGAGGTTCGAAGGGGCATCGCCGACCTTGGGTTTTTCTACCAGGTTGCGGATGCGATAGAGGCGGTCCTTGCCGCCGTTGTGCGCGACGGGCTCGGCGTCCACCACGCCATAGGCCGAAATGTTTTCACGCGGGACTTCCATCAGGGCCAGCACCGGCGCGGAATAAAACTCGTAGACGTCGAGGAGCTGCCGCAGACAGGGGGTCTCGGCGTCGATGATGTCGTCCGACAGAATGACGGCGAAAGGCTCCTCGCCCACCAGTTCGTGGGCGCGCAGGACGGCGTGTCCCAGACCAAGCGCCTCCTTCTGGCGGACGTAGGCGACGTTGATCATGTCGGAGACCGCGCGCACGGTGGCCAGCAGGTCCCTCTTATGGCGGGTTTCGAGGAGGTGTTCGAGTTCGAAACTCACATCGAAGTGGTCTTCGATGGCGCTCTTGCCGCGCCCGGTGACGATAATGATGTTCTGGACGCCGGAGTGCTTCGCTTCCTCGACGCCGTATTGGATCAAGGGCTTATCGACGAGCGGCAGCATCTCCTTCGGCATCGCCTTGGTTGCCGGAAGGAATCGTGTTCCGAGCCCGGCCGCGGGGAAAACCGCTTTACGAACTTTCTTGGTCATTCAGCTTCTATTCTATCGGCTCGGGTTAAGCGGTTCGGCAGGCCTACTTTAACATCTTCGCGATGGCCTTCAGTTCCTCGCGAATTTTGCCGAGCAGGGGGGCCACTTCGGCGGGATCGGCGTCAAACAGATCGCGCTGCACGCGCTTGCGCTTGCCGGGCGCGGCTGGAGCCGGGACCACTTCGGGTTTGGCTCGCGTTTCGAGAAACTTGCGGGCGCCCTCAATGGTGAAGCGCTGTTCGTAGAGCAAGCGCTTAATTTCGAGCACCATCTCGACATCCTTGCGGCGGTAGAGGCGGTGGCCGGTGCCGGATTTCTTGGGGCCCAGGCCTGGGAACTCGGTTTCCCAGAAGCGCAGGACGTAAGGCTTGATTGCGGCCAGGCGCGCCACGTCGCCGATCCGGAAGTACAGCTTGTCGGGGATCTCCGGTGTGGTGCTGACGATCATGTCTTCTTGCGAACTCATGACGTACCCTTATGATAATGTCCCCGCTTGTAGGAATCCATCCGGTCCGTGAGGCGCTGTTGGCCGGGCGGCCGCTGGATCGTGTGGTAGTCGCCAAGGGCGCTGGCGGCGCGCGCTTGCAGGAGCTGCTGGCGTTGTGCCGGGAACGCGGCATTCCGGTGCGCGTCGAACCGCGCGAGCGGCTGGACCGGGCTGCCAATGGAGCGAACCATCAGGGTGTGGTGGCGTTTGGCGCGGCGGAGAAGTATTCGTCGATCGACGACACGGCGGCGTCGGGCGGCTTGCACGTGATCCTGGATGGCGTGGAGGATCCGCACAACTTGGGCGCGATCATCCGCACGGCTCACGCGGCGGGGGCGGCGGCGGTGGTGATCCCGGAGCGGCGCGCGGCGGGGTTGAACGAAACCGTGGGGCGCGCGTCGGCGGGGGCGCTGGCGTATCTGCCGGTGGTGCGGGTGGTGAACATTAATAAGACGCTCGATGAACTGAAAGCGCGCGGCTATTGGATCTATGGTTTGGACGAGCGCGGCAAGGACACCTACGACCAGGTGATGTTCACCAAGCCCTCGGCGATCGTCCTGGGGGCCGAGGGCAGCGGGCTGCATGAGCACGTGGCCAAGCGCTGCGACTTCCTGGTGCGTATCCCGATGGCGGGGCAGGTGGCGTCGTTAAACGTCAGCGTGGCCGCCGGCGTGATGCTGTTCGAGTGGAAGCGGCGGGCGGCCAGCGAAACAATGGCTGGTTGACACCGCCGACGCGGCCCGCTTGATACAAGCGCGGATCCATGCGGGTAAGCTGGCGCTGCATTGGCTTCGTCAGGATGCTGGTGTGTGGGATCTCACAGAGGTGTCCGGGGATTTCCCAAACTTCGTTGAGCGTCGTCATCCATTCGATGGAGCGATCGAAGCGGGCCAGATTTACGGGGCGCGAGTAGGCGCGCAGGGTTTTTTCGCCGGCGGGGTTGTAATAGTGCTCAAAGTAACTCAGGGCCAGCTCGCGGATGGTCGCATATACGGGCTCGCGGAAGCGTAGACCGGCGTAGTCGGATTTGGCGAGGGCTCCCCAGTGGCCGTCGACGCGGTAGACTGCCAGCACATGGTCGGAATCACGAACGGCTTCGAGATCTACAAGTAGTGGAGGATAGCCCAGGTTTCGCAGGGCCATCGCTGCGAGCAGGGCACCCTCCATGCAATGCGCTACGCGTTCGCGTAGAACGGTGCTGGGGGAATAACAGGTGGCGCCGTGCGGCTCCTGGTTATAGCCGATCTCATTATCGAGAAATTGCTGGATTTTTACGGGTGTCGTCAAACGATGGAGCACCTTGCCAGACTAACGCAAGTGGCTACGCCGCTGGTACACTAACGAGCATGTGGGAGCTTCGGCTCGGCGACGAAATCGACGATTATTGCGTGAAATGCCGCCGGCTTACTAACCACGCGATTGTGTCGATGGTGGACGCCAAGGCAGCTAAGGTGCGCTGCCGGAGCTGTTACGCCGATCACGATTTCCGCAACGAGCAGGCGCCGCCGTCGAAGAAGGAACTGGCGAAGCAGAAGGAATTGTTCAACGCGGTGCTGGCGGGGATCGCTCCCGCGGAAGCGGCTATGCAGGACCCTGTCGAAGTGCCCGTGGAACCAGAAGTCAAGGCGAAAGCCAAAAAGAAGAAAGCTTAGGTTTCTTCGGGACTCCATTCGCGCCATTCATCGAGCAGCGGGAAATACAAACCCAGGCGGACCGGATTCCCCAGGGCTGCCAGGATTTTAGCGTAGCGCTCCATCTGATCGCTGTAACGGCGCTGCTGTTCATCCAGGAACGCCTCCAGATTGCCTCCCTCGTGCGCGCTGGTCTTAAAATCGATGATCCAGCGCACTCCGTCGTCGAGGAACATGCGATCCACCAGGCCGCGCACGACTTCGCCGTTTACGACGCCCGTGACGGCATATTCGGCGTGCGAGTCTTCACGCGGCTGCAGGATCCAGCGGCCGCGGCGGCTGGTACGGATTCGGGCAAGTGCTTGACGAACCCGCTGCGCTGTAGTTTCGAGATCGAGCGGCGATACGCCTGCGTGGGTGAGAGCTCTTCTGATCACGGTCACATCGGGAGGATCGGCATCGAGGTTAGGCATGTGTTGCAGGAAAGCGTGCACTACTGTGCCAGCGTGGCGCAGGCTCTCGCCTACCCATTCAAAACTTGGCTCATGCGGTTCCGCATAGGGGGCTGCCGTGCTGTGCGACTCGACGGGGGTGGGCAACTCCGGCAGACGCCAGGAATCTGGCAAGCGGCGTAGCACGCTCTCCGGTGGCTGCGAGGCGATGGGCGCGACGGTGGTGTTGCGCCGGAAGCGGTCGATCTCTTCACTAGACAAGGCGGGCCATAGATCCGCGAGCATGGAATCTGACGCGGGCTTGGGCTCCCCGGTTCTATCCAGGCGGACGTGCGCCATCAGATGGAGCCTCTTTCTGGCGCGCGTGGCCGCGACGTAGAGCTGACGCGCGCGCTCCCATTTGTCCTTCTGCCGCTCGATGTCCCGCAGATAGCGGTAGAGGGCGTCGGGCTCCGCGCGGGTTTCGTCGATGGGCGCCATCAGGCATTCGAAATGATCGCCCTTTCTCCATTCGTGAAACAGAATTAGTGGCTTGTCTTCCAGTTTTGAATGACGCCCGAGGCCGGGCACGATGACGGTGTCGAACTCGAGGCCCTTGGCTTTGTGAATGGTCATCACATGCAGGCCCGCGCCCGCGGGGTTCTCCGGTTGCGCGTAGAGTTCGGCGATGCGATTCTCGAAGCGCTCGAAGTCGCGCAGGTCAGCGCCGGATTGTGATGCCTCGAGGAGATCGAAATAGGCCGCGGCATCTTGCAGCGCGCTTTCGCTGTCGAGACAGGCGGGGCCGCCTAGCTTCATCCATACACGCTCCACCCAGCGGCGCAGCGGCCAGCGGCCTTGCTCGGCGAAGGCTTGGTTCAGAGTGTCGCGCAGGCCTGTCGCGCGCCGTTGGCCGTCGCCCGTCAGATCAGGTAGATCCTGCAGGCACTCCCAGACGCCGGTGGAGAGGCGTTCGCGCACTAGCGCTTCCAGATCAGCGAGCGTGAGTCCGCACCATGGTGCGCGCAGGATCGAGAGCCAGGCAACGCGGTCCGCCGGATTCAGCAGGGCGCGGGTGAGGGCCAGCAGATCGCGCACCACGGACCGTTCCGCGAGCGAGTCGATGTCCACCGCGCTGAAGGCGAGCTCCGCTGTCTTCAGGGCTCCGATGATCGCGAACAAATGTGAACGGGCGCGAACCAGGATCGCGATCGACCCATTAGGATCTTCGCGCCGCGCCTCTTCGATGCGGCGAATCACACAGGTGGCTTCGAGCTGGTCCTCTCCTTCGACGAAGCCATCCAGCGTGACCAGGCCGCCGTCGCCGGTCTGCGCGGCCTGCGAATCGGTAAAGGGTACAGCGCCCGTCTGATCGTCGACGGCTTTCGGAAAACTGTCCGTGAACAATTCGTTCACGCGCTCGACGATGGCTGGCCCCGAACGGCGGTTCAAGCGGAGTTGCAAGGGTTCCAAGCGCACATCCTCGATTCCTTTGCGTTCCACTTCGCCGAACAAGCCGACTTCAGCTTGGCGGAAGCGGTAGATCGACTGCATGGGATCGCCCACTAAGAACAATGTGCGGCCGTCAGTGGGCTGCCATCCGCCAGTCAATTTTTCGAGCAGTTCAAATTGGGCTCGCGAGGTATCTTGGAACTCGTCGACCAGCAGATGCTCGATGCGCGAGTCCATGCGGTAAGCGACTTCGGTGGGGTTGTCGATATGCCCCAGCGCGTCGCGTGCCGCGATGCCCAATTCCACGAAATCGATGATACGCTCCGCGCGAAATACCATTTTGAGCTGCGCTACCGCGAGCTTTAAAGATCGCAGCAGCGCGCGGAGAACGTCCCATTGCTCGTCCGTGTAGCGCGGCGGGGGGAGTCTGCGCAGCCGCTGCAGCGCCTCCCGCAAACCGTCGCACTGTTCTAACGCGGCTATTAGATCCGCGCAGCGATTTTTCTGCACGTCGCTGCCGGGCGGGAAGCCGCACTTCACCGTGAGTCCCTTACGCTTGCGCCAATCATCGCCAGTGGTCAGCACCACGTCCGCGAGTCTGCGCCAGACCTCGACGCCCTTAATCCCGGCGTCCGGCCAGTTCGTCAAATCTTGCTTGGAGGTAAAGCGCGCCAGATCCATCCAAATACCGCGCTGGTCGTGTGGAACCAAACCTTCGACTATAGCCAGACTATCGATGACTGTGTCCGCCAGCGCTTTCTCCAACTCTGCGCGCGCCGCGTTGTCGCCGGCCAGCATCAGTTTCATCCACTGATCGCGCTTGGCCAGCATGCTGGCGATTAATTCGCGAGCGTGCGTTGAGTTGTTGTCCAAGTGGCGCAGCAGCGTTGTCAGCGCCTGTTGATAGTCGGGACTGCCGTCGAGCAGGGTGAGGTGGGCAGCCTCCTCATACAACTGGCGCGCGTCCTCTTCAATGCGCGGCATGCCGCCCAGGCGCGCGAGCCACG
>Ga0070666_10000926_pt1 | contig 17800 bp, 10 predicted proteins | sample KBSS23metaG_FD_64677 | JGI IMG/M metagenome (GOLD analysis project Ga0070666, IMG submission 64677) | Switchgrass rhizosphere microbial communities from Kellogg Biological Station, Michigan, USA - KBS S2-3 metaG | ecosystem: Host-associated > Plants > Roots > Rhizosphere > Soil ... | reverse complement strand
CGTATTTGTGACCTTCCGGGTCGCGTCGGTGTACTCGCCCGACGTTTCGGCATACGCCGTGCCGCCCATCCCGCGGTAGAATGTGTCCAGCCCGCTGATCTTGTCACCAGGATTCGTCGCCCAGCTCGGGCCCCAGAATATTGCCGTGACCTCGGCGCTAACCATGATGGGTCCGCCATGCCAGCTCAGGTTGGGGGTCTTTGGCGATCTTCCCCCCTGGCCAGGCCCATTTCCTTTGGCCCAGTGAATTCCCGCAGCCTGAGGCTCGGGCTTCCCATGAAGCGAATCATTGTCCGTTGCCATTAAAAGCATGCTTCCCGCGGTGAGCAGGAGGGCAAACGTCAGTAACAGGGTTACAAAACTCTTCTTCATTCAGAACTCCTTCAGACTTAATCGGAGGACGTTTCGACGGTGCGATTTTCAGTCAAGGTTGAATATCTGTCCAATCATTTCGCAGGGTAGACTACGCTCGAGGGTGCTATGAACTTTCGTCGCATGGCCTTGGCGTTAATCCTGGTTCAAAACACGTTGCCGCCGCCTCTGCAAACCGCGTCCATTTCGGGAATCGTGGTCGAGGCCGGAACGGGGAGACCTGTCGCGAACGCGACCATTCAACTGGCCGCCAATTCTTCAGGTCCAAATCCGGCCCCCTTGCAATTTATCACCAGGTCCGGGGGCGATGGAACGTTCACGCTCGCCAACCTGAAGGCTGGCGATGGCCAGCTGGGGATCATGGCTCCAGGATACGTGTCCGAAATCTATAGAGGGGCAGGCAACGGTCGAATGGTCTGGACCGCGAATCAGAAGCTGACCGATATCCGAATCGAACTGACCCCCACGGCAACAATCACCGGTCGCATCGTAAACCAGCAGGGCGATCCAGTGAGGAATATCGCCGTACAGGCGGTGCAGTTGTCCTATATGAGCGGAAAGAAACAATGGAGAGTCGTGGAGGCGCGGCCTACAAATGATCTCGGGGAATACCGGCTTTTCTGGCTCAACCCTGGGCGCTACTTCATTCGAACGGTGCAGGGCGATACTGTCGCGACTTCGATCAATCTTCCGATGCAGCAAACGAACATCGATGAAAAACTCGATGTCCAGCCGCCGGTACTCATTCGCAGTTTGGCGAATGATGGATCCACGTCAGATGAAGCGGTGCTGCCGATTTATTACCCGGGTACGCCGGAATCCTCACAGGCCGTCGCCGTGGATATCCATCCGGGACAGACGGCGCGAATCGATTTTCAATCCTCACGTGTTTCTGTACACCGGGTCCGTGGGCGAATCGCGGGAGGTTCGGTGGAAAGCGGCAGCGGAAGCACCGTCAGACTCGTTCCGTTCAACGCGAACAGCGCGCAGGTAACCGTTCCCGACGATTTCCTGGATCTGGAGAGCCTGATCGAAGAAAACAGCTTTGATATCGGCGGCGTGCCTCCGGGCAGCTACGCAGTCCTCGTGGACCTTCATCGCAATGGAACGGCGATGTCCGCTCGAACAACAATTGATGTCCGCAATACCGATGTGAACGATCTGGTTATTACGCCGACTCCGAAAGTTCGAATCGTCGGAAGTTTTCTTATTGAAAGCGACAGCAATGACGACAGGTCGTCCGGGGTTTCCGCTCAGCTTCAGCTGAGGTCGAAAACATCGGACACGGAGTTCTTCCCGGGCTTCATTGTCAACTCGGTGTTGACGTTTGAAAATGTTCCTGCCGATGACTACTCGATAGACTCATTTTCAGCGAGGCTTGAAGTCCCCGGCAATTCCGTTTCATCTCCAGCCTACATCGAATCGATACGAGCCGGAGGGCAGGATGTTCTGCTGAGCGGGCTGCATGTGGACAGCAGCTTCGACCAGCCCCTTCGCATTGTGGTACGCAATGATTTCGGCAGCGTATCCGGACGTGTAACCGGAAGTTCCTCCCAGTTTACTGAGGCGGTCGTACTGCTCTTTCCCAGCATCCGGAATGATCGTGCCCGGTACAAGATGACCGGAGTCGACGCGACAGGTGATTTTCACTTCAAGGACGTTGCACCTGGCGATTACAAACTCTTTGCCTCTGGACTTAACGATTACGATTCGTGGCAAGATCCGGAATTCGTGGCTGCGCATGAAGTCTATGGCCGTGACATCCGAGTCACCGCCGGCAACGACCGAACCGTGGATATCCCATTCATTTCGGGAGTGCTGAAGTAGTGAATCGAATCATTCACCGGTTTCTTTGTTGTTGCATCGTGTTTGGAATATTTGCAGGCCTTTCCCTCTCGCAACAAACTCAACAGAACACCGTGGAAGGCGTCGTCCTGCGATCAGTAGCCAACTCACCGATGCCGGGCGTGTCGGTGCAGCTTCAGCCGGCGGGCCGATCTGAAGCGTACGAGGTCCAAACCGGAAATGACGGTCGGTTTCAGTTTAGAAATATTCCAAACGGTAACTACACTCTTGTTGCCGTCGGCAGCGGGTATGTGCGTGCGGATTACGGACGCCGCCGAACGTCCGATCCCCCGCTCATTCTCGCAGTCGACCCGAATCGACCAATCCGCAGCATTGAAATCCATATGATTTCATCCGGTGCTATTTTTGGACGAGTGACAGATGCAGAAGGAGAGCCGGTCGCTGCAGCCATCGTTCGGGCCTGGCAGGAAACATTTGTCGAAGGTCAGCGCGCATTAAGATTGGTCACTACGGTTTCCACCGACGATATGGGTGACTACCGCTTGTTTTCTCTTGCTCCTGGAAATTACTACGTGAGTACGGTTATTCGAACTACCGATAACAACGCACCATTCTTCTATCCGAATGTGACAGACGTCCGCGCCGCAGGACGGATCACTCTCGCCGAGGGCTCGATGGCCGGTGGAATCAACATCACCTATCGGCCCGAGCCAAGACGCGAGATACGCGGAACCATCAGTTCTCCCTACTCGGGGGCCACCGCGCAATTGACACCCCGAATTCCTGTCGCGAATGAAGGCACGCTCGCGGTTCCCGTGGATTCCCGTACAGGTCAGTTTTCGATAGCACAGGTTTCTCCCGGCAGCTACATTCTGACGGCTATGTCCGACGGAGTTTCGACCCAGACTTCAGTTGAAGTGGGAAACGCGCGTGTTCTGGATGTTCGGGTCGCCATTCCGTCGGCGGTTGAAATACGTGCGCACGTTTCTCTGGACGCGAGTGCGGCTTCGAGCGGTATTGATATTTCGGACCTTCGGTTTGCGTTCCGTTGGGACTCCGACGTTCCAGGTTTACCCGAAGTCACTTACGGTCCGGGTAAGGACAATCCCTTTACGATTCATCTCGCTCCGTCCGACTATCGGATGCGGGCTGTCGTGATTCCTCCAAATGCATATGTTCAATCCATACGTTTGGGAAATATCGATGTCTTGATTGATGGCCTGCACCTGGATTCTTCGGTGCAGGGTCCGCTTGAAATCGTCGTGGCCGCCGATATGGGTACTCTTGAAGGAGTCGTCGAAAATGCGCAGCAGCATGTCGAACCTAACGTCGTGGTCGCGCTCGTACCGGCCGGGGGCCGACTTCGGAGAGTCGATTTGTATCAAAACGTCCGCGCCGATCAAGAGGGGCATTTCCAGTTTGAACACGTCCCACCCGGTGACTACTTTGTATACTCCTGGGAAGACGTCGAACCCACGGCCTGGATGAATTCGAACTTCATGAAGGATTACGAAGGTCTTGGGAAGCCCGTCCACATCGACGCCGGCTCCCGCCGGACCATCCCGATCGAGGCGATCCCGTAGGAAAGCGTTGGATGAATTCCTGGAAGAAGGTCAGAGTCCGCAGCGCAACGATGCGATTCGCGCTCCATTCCAGCCGAATTTTGAATTAAGCTCGGTTGCCCTGATCCCGCAGGTCAGGCCGCCTTTCGTGTCTTTTGATCCGCCAGGGGTCGCTCCACCTGCAGCTTCAGAAACAACAGCACCAAGGCGGATAGCAGGGACCCCATACCCATCACGAGGGCAACCGAAGGCAGCTTTTCAACATGAACGGCAGTGCTTCCCGCAACCGTCAACAGAGTGCCTGCAAGCCAGGGCGAAAGAACTGCGCCCCCACGTCCGATGCCGATGACGAAGCCCGTCCCGGTGGCGCGGACATGGGTGGGAAACGCGTAGGCAACAATGGAGTACATGCCGGAAATGGCAGCATTGCCGAAGAATCCAACCGCAATGGCGACCCATGTCAGTGTGTTCAGGTCCGCAGTGATCCGGCCGAAGATCCAAATGGTGATGGCGTTCAGTGCCATGATGATAATCGTAAGCCGCTTCAGTCCGACACGTCCGGCCAGCAATCCAAAAAGAGCGCCTCCCGCCGCACCTCCAAAGTTCGTCAGCGCCAGGACGCGAGGCCCCGTGCCCGGCGGAAGTGTCGGATAGATTGTGCCGACAATCCGTGGGAGCCACTTCGCCAGAAAGTAGAAGCTGATGATGTGAAGGAAGTATCCGGCGGTTACGATTAATGTGATGCCGATCAGAGCTGGAGAAAAAATGTCGGCCAGCGTTTTCTTACGTTCGTCAGTATTTATCTCGGGAAGCGCGCCGACAGCAGCTTTCCGGAGTTTGGAAAGCGAACCATTGATGCGAGCCAAGGCGTTGGCGGGCTGCTTGCGCGTCAGCCAATGCACGGATTCGGGCACAAGAAAGAATGCGGTCGGCAAGAGCAGCGCTGTCAGCGCTGCCCCCAGATAAAAGACGGACCGCCAGCCATATGCATTAATGAGCCCTGACGCCCATAGGCCCCCGATGCCCCCTCCAAGCGGATACCCAATCACCATGATGGAGATGCACAAGCTGCGCCATTTTTTGTTCGTAAACTCCGCAACAACCGCGTTGGTGCACGAGAGCATCCCGCCGATGCCAAGGCCGGTGACGACGCGCCAGATGGACAGTTGAACAGGACTCGCGGACGTCGTCGCCATGAACATCCCGAAGATCATTGTTGTCAGGCATGCCAGCAAGGTTGGTCGTCGGCCAATTCTGTCCGCGAGGCCGCCCAGCAGCACAGAACCAATGGCCATGCCGATCAATTCCATCGACAGCACCAGGCCCAGATTGGAAGGGTTAATTTTCCATTCGGCGGCTATTCCATTACTCGCAAATGCGATAGACAGGATGTCGAACCCGTCCATGGCATTCAGCAGAACGGTGATCGCCACGACAATCACCTGTGCTGCGGTCATTGCGGACTGGTCGATTACCTCACGCGGATCTGTTGCGGTCTTGCTCACGGCTTCCCCCTTGGGCTCATAATGTCTCGGCCCGGGCATGATACAGAAAGCGGAGCCGAATCTCACCATGTTCGATATTCGTTGAGATAAATCGTCCCCTACCCCGGTTCGTTCGCGCCGTTGCACAACGCTCGCAAAGAGTGCGATTGGCCTCCTTCACGATGGCCAGCGACGAACCGCATGGCTGGATTCGATAACGAAAATCGCACAACGGAGCGATCGCAGACGCGGTCCTGCAGCTGACCCTGCCTGACTAATCGGTCCTTCCCAGCGACTTCAGAATGTCGGCTCGGGTCGCCAGCCGATCGGGGTTTAGCGAATGCACCGACATGATTCTTTCAGGTTCGAGTTTCAATCGTTCAATATTTTCTAAAAAGACTATCGTTCCAACGACGGGAGGGTTCGGGACCGGATCGCTGGCGGGTGGCAGATTGAACATATCGGCATAAGCGAGAATCTTTTCCTTAGGCAGATAGATCATTAGCATGCCATCCGCATGCGGAAGTCCGACCACGTGATGAATTTCCACGGTCCGCATTTCATCCTCCAGCACGCGCTTCTCGGTAACAGCCTCGATCTTCGGCTTCTTCCTGGATTCAGACATCGAATCCGGAGCCAGTGTCCTCCGTGCGCTCAGCGCTTTTTCAAGGAACGACTTGTTGACGTCATGAGTAATGATCGTCGCGCCTTCCGCCACGATCGCGGGGAGACCGCTGGAATGATCAAAGTGGTGGTGCGTCAGAATGGAGTACCGGATCGGCTTGTTTGGAATCACTCGCTTCGCTTCCGCAATGATCTCCTGTGCGCGCGTCTCGCTCTGCGCTCCACCTTCAAAGAGAACAATGTAGTCTTTAAACTCGATGGCCATCGCGTTATATGCCCCGTTGATGCGATAAACGCCATCAGAAAGTTTTTCAGACTTCACTGCAGGGGCCGTCGGTGCGGCAACAGGCACCGCGGCAACCGCAGTTCCGCCTGTTGCAGGCTGGGGCGCCGGTGGCGTCAGCAGTTGTTGAATATTCGCCGGATTGGGATTGGCCCAGAGAATTTGCGCCTCGAACGTCGCCCAACCTCCTCTCTTTTGTTCGATGGAGGCCGGAAACTTGAATCCATTGTTGTCTCTGTAGTCCGTGTAAAGGGTCTGCACGAGCATGTCGCCAAAAATTGGATTCTCGATCCAGGTATTCACTCGATCCACGAGGTTATCGGAGTTGATGAATCCCTCGACGGTGTATGGCTTACCGGATGGGGATTTCTGCGTGGTTTTCCATGTCACAACTTTGTATTTCTTGAGTCCCAGTGAATCGTCTTTGACGGTCGCGCCGTTGGCGGCTGCGCCTTTCAGGAAACCCCAGGGCGTGATCCATATCTCCAGTTGCTGAGCCCAGGTGACGTTCTCCGCCGTGATGTTCTGAGTGAAAGCCCCCCGCGCGGCCGCTCCGCCGGTCACCGGAGCCGACCATGTCACTGCCGTTGCGCGCGATGCGGACTGTGAGAAATCGATCGCACGGGTGTAATCATTCAGATTGGTTCGCGGCCAGGGTCCGTTCGCCCGGTTCGACTGACCAAGGTTAAAGTTGGCACCCGATCCGTAGAACATGACGGAATTGACGTTTTCGATGCCCATGGCTTTCGATGCAGCCTGGACGAGGCTTTTTGCATCCTGCCCGATGACGGTTCCAGCCGACATCAGGAACATCAGGACGAAACAAGCGGTGACACTAATATTCTTCTTGAACATGGACCCTCCGGTCTTCGCGGAATTCAACGCTGGCTCGTGAAGTCATCCATTGTATTTCGAAAATCGAAAAATGCCCCTCCCTGTGAATCGCTTGGGACAGCCTTTTGGGTGTGGTAGGCTCACTGCCGAATCGGATCACAGGACGAATCGCGGGGAAATGGCAGACAAAGATCTCATTATTGGTCTGTTGGAAAGAGTCCGCCGACGTGTGCGTTCCGAACGCCGCTTCAAAACGATCTACTCGATTCTCTCCATCGCATTGATTGTCCCGCTGGTTTTCAAAGTGATTGATCTGATTTCACCGTTTCGGGGCACGATTGTCGTCGTTTTCCTGATTTTATGGACCATTGCAACGACTGCGTGGCTTCTGTGGCGGACTCGGGGACGGGAAACATTGAGCCAGGCGGCTGCAAATCTGGACCGTGTGGCTCGTCTTCAGGACCAGATGAAGACGGCGTACTGGTTCATCCGTCATCCGTCGTCGCAATCCTCGTCGTCGGAGTGGGTCGACGTTCAAATACGTAAGGCCGTGCAGAATGCCGAGAGCCTGAAAATTGAAGCACTTTATCCCGGAAAGATTCCGAACACCTTCCACCGAGCGTTCGCGCTCATCGCCGTATTCGTAATTCTGAATTTCCTGCCTCAGTCGCGGAACCACAACTGGTTCTACCTTCAGGGTGCTCCGCCTTTTCAACTTTCACACACGGACCAGGCGCTGGTGGACCGTGCAAGGAAATTGCTCGAAAAAACCGACGCTGCAAAAGAACTCGAGAAGATCATCACTGAGCTTCAACAGGGAAAGATCTCATCGGACACTGCACAGCAGCAGCTTTCGGATCTTCGCCAGCAAATCGATGGCGGAAACCTGGAGTTGAATAACATCCTTGATGGACTTACTTCCATCGCCAATCAGCTGGGACAGTCGGAGGCACTTACTTCGACAGCCGAAGCCATGGCGAACGGCGATCCGGCAGACGCCGCCGATCAGATTCGGAGCATCGCCGAAAAACTGGGCGTCACTCCGGAAGATGTGATTGGCGAAATGCAGAAAAACATGTCGCTGGCCGCGAATAAATCACCGGCATCTCTTCAGGATTTATCCAAAAGCATGAAGGAAGCCGCCGACGCACTGAGGAACGAAGATCCCCAGGCCGGAAAGATCGCGCTCGATAGTCTTGCGCAGGCACTCGACCAGCTGGCTAAGAAAATGAAAGCTCAGCAACAACAGAGCCAGGCCGGCCAGCAGCTGGCGGATCTTCAGAACTCGCTTCAGCAGGAGGCGGCATCCGATGCGGCCGGAGAAGCGCAGCTGTCTCCGATTCCCTCGCAGGGACAGAGTGGAGGTGGAGAGAGCGGAGACTCCTCTCCGAATGGCACACCCTCTGCCGGCAATTCCTCTGGAAATGGCCAGGGGTCGAAAGGCGCAAATTCATCCAATTCGACGGCGTTCGGCTCGCCCGAGGATCTAAAGCCCGGGGAGTTGACGAAGCTGGACGTGCAATTGAAAATGGAAGGCCTTAAAGGCCAGGCGGGCAAAGGCGAACAGCTTGAGGACGTCGAAGAAGCCAGCAAGCAGGAGCGTTCCGCCATGGATTATCGCAATGTGCCATCCCAGTTGAGTCCGGCGCAGAAGGATGCGCTCAATCAGAACCGGCTTCCGCGCGAACAACGAGAAATCGTCAAATACTACTTTGAGGAGATACGGCCCAGAGCGACAACCAGCGCGCCGACAAAATAATGAGCACAGCAATCGAACAGCAGGTCGAGGGTTTCCAGAAACAATTCACCGCCGTTAAGCAGGAAATCGCGAAAGTGATCGTCGGTTACGACGACATTATTGAATCCGCGATCATGAGCCTTCTCGCCAGCGGTCATGTCCTCCTCGAAGGCGTGCCGGGTCTTGGCAAGACCAAGCTGGTCTCCACACTATCGGAAGTCGTGCACCTGAAGTTCTCGCGCATTCAGTTCACTCCGGACCTGATGCCCGCAGACATCACCGGCACCAACATTGTCCGGGAAGGCGACAAGGGCGAGAAGATCCTCGAGTTTCAGACAGGCCCGATATTCGCGAACATTGTGCTTGCAGATGAAGTGAATCGCGCCACGCCGAAAACTCAGTCGGCACTCCTCGAAGCCATGGAAGAACAGACCGTGTCGGTTGGAAAGACGACTTACAAACTCGAGCAGCCGTTCTTCGTGCTCGCGACGCAGAATCCACTCGAAATGGAAGGCACCTATCCACTGCCGGAAGCGCAACTGGACCGGTTCTTCATGAAATTGAAAGTGGACTACCCCACCGCGGGCAACATGAGCACGATCCTCAACCGTACGACGCGTCTGGAGGAACCTCGGGTGACGCGGGTGCTGGACGGACCGCAGATCCTGGACATGCGCAAGACAGTACGCTCGGTGCCCATTGCTCGTCCGATCCAGGATTACGCGGTACGTATCATGATGGCGACACATCCGAACACGCCGCTCTCGAATCCGCTCGCCACGCGATATGCGCGGTGCGGCTCCAGTCCTCGAGGGGCACAGGCTCTCGTTGTTGGAGGGAAAATCCGCGCGCTTTTAAATAATCGAGTCTACGTGTCGTGCGACGATATTCGGGCGGTGGCATATGGTGCCCTGCGGCATCGCCTGCTGCTGAATTTTGAAGGCGAAGCTGAACGGGTCGACACCGATACCATCATCAAGGGGATTCTGGAAGCCACGCCGGAAACATTATAGATTGCCGTTATTTGATGACGAGTTTCGGAAGAAACTCGAATACCTCAGCATTATATCCAAGCGAGTCTTCGCCGGACATTTCCGTGCCGAACGTCGAGCCACGCGCCGCGGCACCGGAGTGGAATTCGCCGACTACCGCCAGTATGTTCCAGGAGACGATTTCAGGCACCTCGACTGGAAGGCGTACCTTCGCCTCAACAAACTGATTCTCCGTCTCTTTGAAGAAGAGGAAGATCTGCCGATTTATTTCTTCATCGATGCCAGCCAGTCCATGACCTATGGAAATCCGGTGAAGCTGGACTATGCACGACGTGTCGCGGCTGCATTGGCATATATCGGGCTGGCGAATCTGGATCGCGCTTACATGACCGCATATGCGGAAAAAATTCGCGCAGAACTTCCGCCACAACGCGGCAAAGGACGCATCTTCAAAGTATTCCGCTTCCTGGAAGAGCTCGTTCCCGGTGGGGAGACCAACGCCCGCGAATCTTTCAAAACTTATTGCACGGAAGCCAGGCGCCGTGGTCTCGCCGTCGTGATATCGGACTTCATGGACCCTGCCGGATTTCAATCCGGCCTCGACATCCTGCGTCACTTCCGCCACGACATTTTCGTGATTCATGTCGCCAGCCACGAAGAGATCGAACCCGTATTAAAAGGCGAACTGGTGCTTGTCGATTCGGAAAGCAACGTCAGCCGTGAGATTACGGTAACACCTGCGCTGTTGTCGGATTATCGAACCGAGTTCAAGCACTTCTGTGATGAGTTTGAAGAGTATTGTTCCAAATACCAGCTCGGCTATATCCGCACTGCCACCGACTATCCGTTTGAGGATCTCGTCCTGAAGGTCTTCCGACAGGGCCGATTCCTGAAATGAAATTCTTCGCCCTCAGTTCCTTCACCGCCATTCTGCTGGCGGTCCTGACGACGCTCGCTCTTGTAGCAATGTATTTCCTCAAACTGCGCCATCGACGAATGATGATTGCGTCTTCGATGCTGTGGAGCAGAGTCCTGGCCCGTCAAGAAGAACGCTCGCTGTGGGAAAAGCTGCGTCGCATTCTTTCCATCATTTTTGTGGTCATTATCGGATTGCTGATGGTGTTTGCCATTGCCCGCCCTGAAATCGACGGCCTCACCGGATCGACTGGGCGAACACTGATCGTCCTGGATAGCTCGCCTTCGATGTCGACCCGCATGAGCGACGGCAGGACCCGCTGGCAACACGCCGTCGACACGGCCAGTACGATTGTGGATTCCAGCGGCTTCGGTTCGGAATTCCGGATCGCCGACACATCCGGCCAGTACGATTCGCCATACATGAATGGCAAGGACGAGGCGAAGCAGGCGATCCGCACATTGCGGCCGATAGCCGCAACGCCGCGCTTTCCCGAAACCGACGATTCGGATACCCACATCTATTTCATTTCCGACGGTGTGGCGATTCCGCAAGTGCCGGAGTCGGCCAGAAAATTTATTACCTACGACGCTGCGCGCAATTTCGCGATCACTGCATTTGAAGTTCGCCCGATCGTATCCGCGCCGCTCCAGTACGAGGCATATCTGGAAGTCACCAACTTCGGGAATGATGCTCGCAGAACCACGATCAATATCAGTGAAGGTGGCCAGGGGCATATCCGGCGCGAAGTCGAGATCCAGCCGCGGCAGAGCTACCGGGAAACTCTTGATCTGTCACCGTTCGAAGGCGGCGGGATCCGAGCCACAATTCAAACCGACGGGGACGCGCTGGCAACAGACGATGTTGCCTACTCCTACCTGCCAGTGAAGAAAAAGACGAAAGTAATGCTTGTGACGAAAGGCAATGCATACCTCCAGACGGCTCTGAAGCTGGACTCGTTCGTTGACGTTTCCATCGTCGACCCGAAGGATTACCGCGAGGATCCAATAACAGACGCTTACGTCTTTGATGATTTTGCGCCAGCCGCACAGCCATCCAAACCGGCGTTAATTGTAGGAATCGGGAACGGCACGCAAAGCGTATCGTGGCTGCCGCGCCCAACCGGAATCGTAGAGAAGCCCTCCTTCACGGCCTGGCAGGACGACCATCCGGTGATGAAGTACCTTTCGCTTCACGATGTGTCGATTGCAAAAGCAACCACAATCGCCCCGACCAGCATGACGGTACTCGCCACTTCCGGCGAGACGCCGTTGATTGTCGCGTCGCCCGCATCCGCTGCTGCGGCACGGTGGGTTCTGGTGACGTTCAGTCTTCAGTCGTCGGACTTCCCCGTTCACGAGAGCTTTCCACTATTTGTGGATAATGCTCTCGCATGGTTTGGGCGCGAGCATCCGGCGCTGCGGCGGACCACGGGAATCGTGGAGGTCCCGATCATCAATGCTCAAATTACGGGGCCGGACGGGAAGGCCCTCGCATCACGCGGGTATCTGGATCGAACGGTATTTGAGGCTCGCGAGCCGGGGCTGTATGTCGCAACGAAGGATGGGCTGCGGCAATACGTTGCCGTGAATCTCATGAGCCGGCAGTATTCCAATGTCAATCATCCCGCGTTGAATTGGGGAAGCGAGATCAAACCCGCTGCCCGAATCCTGAAACATGAAGTGTGGTTCTATCTTTTGTTCCTCGCTGTGATACTGCTGGGAGTCGAGTGGTTTACGTATCATCGAAGAATCACGCTGTGAGGGACTTGGAAGAACGTGAAGCCTGATAAGCGTTCCCTTTCCCGACGGGAGAGGGCGGCGCGAAACGCCGCGTGAGGGGTACAGTTATTACAATCTTTATGAGGCGATCCAAATCATGATCTGGAGATTATTCAGAATATGTACCTCTCACCCTTCTACTTCGAGTCACTCTTTCCCGTCGGTAGAGGGATTCACTTTCAAATCTCATGCGCCTGACGTTTGAAACATACTGGCCGCTGCTGCTGGCGCTGATTATTCCATTTCTCTGGTGGACACGGCGTGGCACCGTTGCCGGTCTGAGCCCGAAGCATCTTTCACTTTCTACGGCCATCCGCGTTCTCATTGTCGGCGTGCTGGTGCTGGCCATGATGCAGCCCGTACTCCATTGGCCGGGCGCTGCCGTGTCGGCGATCTACCTGGTGGATGTGAGTCAAAGCGTTGCACCTTCAGCGATTCAAAATGCCCTTCAATGGGTTCGACAAACCAACGATGCCGGCAAACCTTCCAACTCCATGTTTATCGCATTCGGTGGCAATGCGAAGGGATTCGATCGGCTGGAAGATCTGACGCATGTCGCCGTCTCATCTGAAGCAAATCGAAACGCGATCGACCAGAGTCAGACCGATATTGCCGCTGCAATCGAGCGCGCCCTCAGAAGCTTTGCCCCCAATCACCTGAAGCGTCTCGTGCTTATTTCCGACGGCAATGAAAACTCCGGAGACCTCGCTGCGGTCATTCCCCGGCTGAAGAAGGAGAAGGTTGAAGTTTTTACTGTGCCACAGCCCGTGCGATCCGATCAGGACGTCTGGATTGAAACTTTGATGGCACCGCCCCAGGTCAATGCAGAAGAGCAGTTCCCACTCGAGGTCCACATTTATAGTCCGTCCGATATCGCGAGTACGGTTGAAATACGGAATGGGACAAAGGTTCTTGCCAGCCGATCTGTCCCTCTGAAGAAGGGACTGAATCGCGTCGCGTTCGAAACCAGCGTCGCGGAAAAAGCGGAGCCTGTTGTCCTTGAATCCTCCGTTCGAGTCAGTGGGGATCCATTTCCCGACAACAATGTGTTTCGCCAACCGCTGCTCGTCACGGGCCGGCCTCACGTTCTTTACGTCGAAGGTCACCCGCAAAGCTCCCATTATTTGAAGGATGCGTTGACCGCTGAAGGATTCATCGTCAATGTTTCCGACCCAATGATGCTGCCGGTGACCGCGGCCGATTTTGGGGTCTATGATGCGGTTATTCTCAGTGATGTCGATGCCAAGGTTATTTCCGCACTTCAAATGGAAGCGTTGTCGACATATGTCCGAGACCTCGGTGGCGGTTTCATACTTGCCGGCGGCGACAACGTCTATGGAGAGGCCGGCTATTCAAAAACGCCGATCGAAGAATTGCTGCCTGTCACATTTGAAATCAAGAAACCGCGGCGGTCCGTCGGCATGATCGTCATACTCGACCGATCCGGAAGCATGGCAGGCGATAAGATCCGTTATGCAAAGGAAGCCACGAAAGCTCCTGTCTCACTACTCAAGGACACAGATCACTTCGGGGTGCTGACTTTCAACTTCAACGCAACCTGGGCATTGCATCTCCAGGCCGTGGAAAATCGGCCTCTGATTCTCAGTACGATCGATGAAATCGGAGTCGGTGGGGAGACCAATCTATATCCTGCCATGAAGGAAGCATTCGCCGAGCTACAGAAGGCAACCGATGAGATCAAGCATGTCATCATTCTTTCCGATGGGCGGACTCTGACAGACGATTTCGAAGGAATGACGAAGCAAATGGCGGCAGCCCAGATCACCGTCTCGACCGTATCCGTGGGTCAGGAAGCCGACCAGGACTTGATGACCAAAATCGCGGCGTGGGGAAAAGGCAAAACTTATTACGCGGAAGATCCAGCGGGTGTGCCTCAGATCTTTAATCAGGACGTGGAGTCCGCCGCCGGAGAGTCGCTTCAGGAAGGATCTTTCAAATTGATCGTGACGAAAAGCGTGGAGGCCTTCAAGGGTATCGACTGGAATTCGGCGCCGAAGCTGCAGGGCTATGTACAGGTAAAACCCAGGCCAATGGCTGAAGTATTGCTGGAAGCTTATAAAGACCGTCCTCTGCTGGCCCGGTGGCAGTTTGGCCTCGGAAAATCCGTAGCATTCACCTCCGATGTGAAAGACCGCTGGGCTGTGGATTGGCTTAAATGGAATGGCTATCCCAAATTCTGGTCACAGCTTGTTCGCGATAGCATGCGGCGTAAGGATGACCCGGATTTCGACATGCATGTCGAACGTTCGAGCGGCTTCGCAACGATTTCAGTGGAAGCACTTGGGAAAGATGGGAGCTACCGCGATCAACTTCACATGCAGGCGCATGTCGTCGCACCGGATCAGAGTTCCACAGTGATCGAACTACCTCAAACCGGACCTGGTGCATACGAAGCGCGAGTGCCCCTGAAACAACAGGGGACATATCTGTTTCGCGCCACCAGCAACGGATCGGATGGCGCGTCCCGCGTGCTGGCGTACTCCTATCCCGAGGAATATCATTTCTACCCGCCCGATGTGGCGAAGTTGCGGACGCTCAGTGTCGAGACCGGCGGAGTATTTCAGCCGTCGGGGCCCGAGATTTTTGACGCACGGGGAGATCGGACATTCATCCCGATTTTGCTGTGGCCGTGGCTTTCCACAGCTGCGCTGATGCTCTACCTGCTGGACGTTCTGCTGCGACGTTTTCGGTTGTTCGAGGCGAGTTGGTATGCATCTGACCGTTGAAACTTACTGGCCGGTGCTCCTTGCTGCGATTATTCCCGTTGTGTGGTGGATGCGGCAATCGACAGTGGTGGATTTGAGTTCGAAGCATCTCCAGTTATCGACCATCCTCCGCACTGCAATTATTGTTCTTCTGATTCTTGGCTTGATGCAACCCACGTTTTATCGATACGGCTCGGCAATTTCGACGGTCTATCTTCTTGATATCTCGGAAAGCGTTTCGTCCGCTTCCATTCAGAACGCAATACAATGGATTCGAAAGAACACCGATGCCGGCCATCCTGAGGCCCGATATATCGCATTCGCGGCCAATTCCATTTCGTTTGACTCGCTCGATGCTCTTACCCAGGTTTCCGTCTCCAATCGTGCGGGCCGCGGTGGACGCGATACCATCGATCAGAGCGAAACCAATATTGCGTCTGCAGTCGATGGCGCCCTGCATCACTTCGCCGCGGATCATCTCAAACGTCTCGTTCTGATTTCCGATGGAAACGAAACATCCGGTGATGTAGCGGAAATGTTGCCTCGCCTCAAACAAGAACACGTTCCGGTATTTACTGTGCCGCTCGAATCCAGGTCCGATCAGGATTCCTGGATCGAAACGGTCACGACTCCGTCGAAAGTCACCGCCGACGAACAGTTTCCCGTGGAAGTTCAAATCTTCAGCTCATCCAACACGATTGGAGAAGTTGAAATACGGAATGGCCGTACGGAATTGGCGAGACGGTCAGCGCTGCTGGAAAAAGGACTCAATCGAATCGCGTTTGAAACCAACATCGCTTCAAGTACCGGAACGGTGATGCTTGAAGCAAAAGTCACTATCGCCGGAGATGCACGGGCGGAAAACAACGTGTTCCGCCAGCCCATTGTTCTGTCCGGACGGCCGCGAGTTCTCTACGTGGAGGGTCATCCGGAAAGTGCGCGCTACCTTCAATCCGCTTTGGCGGCTGAGGGTTTCACAGTGGATGTTCTCGATGTCGCGTCAATTCCCTTGGGTGTAGAACAACTGGACCATTGGGACGAAATCATACTGAGCGATGTGGATCCCCGAACTCTATCGATGTCCCAGATGCAATCGATGGCAACTTATGTCCGAGATCTCGGTGGCGGGTTTGTACTTGCTGGCGGCGAGCATACCTATGGCGAGGGCGGCTACTCGGGAACTCCAGTCGAAGCACTACTGCCCATCACATTTGAATCCGATCGGAGACGTCCGTCCGTCAGCATGATTGTCGTGCTGGATCGGTCCAGCAGCATGGCCGAGCAACAGAAAATTCAGCTGGCTCGGGAAGCTACAAAGGCTCCGATCGACTTCCTGCAGCGAACCGACCACTTCGGAGTACTGGTGTTCGACTTCAACTACAAGTGGTACGTCAACCCCCAGACGACAGTCGACGATCGTGATGCCATTATCCAATCCATTTCCATGATTGGCGTCGGAGGCGACACCAATATATATCCCGCGCTGCGAGAAGCCGGCATTCAAATGGCGAAGTCCGGCGATGAGATCAAGCACATCATTCTCCTCTCGGACGGCCATACGCGCCCCGATGACTTTCAGGGACTGACGACGCGTCTTGCCAACGCCGGGATTACAGTTTCGACCGTCGCGGTGGGTACAGATTCGGATCGGCGATTAATGGAGAACATTGCGGCGTGGGGAAAGGGCACAGCGTACTATGTTCAGGATCCTTCAAACGTTCCCCTGATTTTCATCGAAGATACAGTGGCGACCAGAGGACAAACGCTCCACGAAGATTCCTTTCGTCCTATCGTGAAAAAGACAGTCGATATTTTCAAGGGGATCGATTTCAGCACTTCCCCTCTGCTGCAGGGCTATGTTTCTTCGAAAGCAAAAGCAACGTCCGAAGTGCTCCTCGAAGCATTCAAGAACAGGCCTCTTTTGACGCGCTGGCAGTACGGGCTGGGAAAATCAGCGGCATTCATGTCGGATGTGAAGGACCGCTGGGCCGTCGATTGGCTCAAATGGAAAGGGTATCCGAAATTCTGGTCGCAACTTGTTCGCGAAACGATGAGGCGGCGAGACGATGACGCGTTTGATTTCCGCGTTCGGCGAGAAGGCAAGTCGGCGGTCTTATCCATCGACACAGTGGAGAAAGACGGAAGCTTTCTCGACCATGTTCGGTCCGAGGTCCGCATTGTCGACCCCGCCCAGCAGGTTTCGGTCGTCGATGTTCCCCAAATCGGTCCTGGTTTTTATGAAGTGCGTGTTCCCCTGACACTACGTGGAACATATGTGTTTCACGCGAGCAGCGAAAGATTAAGCGGGGCGTCCGGCATGCTTGCGTATTCCTACCCGGATGAATTGCATTTTTATCCCGCCGACGTTGTAAAGCTTCGAACGATCAGCGCGGAAACCGGCGGAGTTTTTCGTCCAAAAGGTCCGGAGATTTTCGATTCGGGGGGAGAGACGACCCTGGTCGCAATCATACTGTGGCCCTGGCTCGCGGCCCTGGGATTGGGGCTGTATTTTCTCGACGTGCTTCTCCGCCGCGTCCGGTTGTTTGAGTGAGATTTTTCGCAAAGGTTGCCTCCTGAGTGAGGAGGCAGCGTCATCGCGTTCTTTGCGATGACACGAGGGGTGGTTCCACAAACGAAATTTTTATACCTCATTTCTAAGGAGTGGGCTCTGGTACCACCCCC
>Ga0070666_10000918_pt1 | contig 17866 bp, 15 predicted proteins | sample KBSS23metaG_FD_64677 | JGI IMG/M metagenome (GOLD analysis project Ga0070666, IMG submission 64677) | Switchgrass rhizosphere microbial communities from Kellogg Biological Station, Michigan, USA - KBS S2-3 metaG | ecosystem: Host-associated > Plants > Roots > Rhizosphere > Soil ... | reverse complement strand
ATCACCGACAAAGGCAACAACAGCCAGCCCGCCTGGAGCCCGAATTAGAGTCCAGAGCGCTCACCCCCGCGAGCGCGTCGGACTCTATCCTGACGAGCGCCGCAGGCGCGAGGTGAGGATCCATGCCAGAGCGCTCACCCCTGTGAGCGCGTCGGACTCCGTCCTGACGAGCGCCGCAGGCGCGAGGTGAGGTTCCCCATCTCAGCGCTCACTCCTGTGAGCGCTGTACTCGCGAAGTGATCACCCCGGCCCGAGGACTGTCCTGATCCGTCCAAAAGCTCGGGGACCCCCTTGGGGTCTTTGCGCCCGACCAGGGCTCATTTCCCCCCAAATGAACAGCTCCCGCACGATTCATCGAAAAAAGGCGCGTGATATTTGGATTTTCGACGCCCCGCACATTGAAAGCGCGCACGAATTTTGCTACGGTCGATCTCGTGAAAGTTCATCGAAACGGGGAACATCGAGGAGGAGTTGAAAATGCGCATCGACCGTAGCCTGAAATCCGCCGCCGTGCTCGGAGTCGTCCTGGCACTGGCCGTCGGTTGCAAGAAGAAGCCGCCCACGACCACTCCGGAAGCCGCGCCGCCGCCCTCGGCGGTCGAAGCGCCTCCTCCGGCCGCCCCGGCGCCGGCCCCGCCCGCGACCTCGTCGCGCGAATCGGGCGTGCTGTCGGAAGACCTGCAGACGCTCAACTCGAAGGGCTATCTCAAGGACGCCTTCTTCGATTTCGACAAGGCCGACCTCCGCGAGGACGCCCGCACGGCGCTCGCGTCCGACGCCCAGTGGCTCAAGCAGTACTCCTCGATCCGCATCCTCGTCGAGGGCCATTGCGACGAGCGGGGAACCGAGGAGTACAACCTGTCGCTCGGCCAGAAGCGCGCCTCCTCGGTCAAGGACTATCTCGTGTCGCTCGGCGTCGAAAGCGCCCGCGTCAACACCGTTTCCTACGGCAAAGCGCGGCCGTTCTGCGGCGACCACGACGAGAACTGCTGGGGGCAGAATCGTCGCGGACATTTCGTGATCACGGGTAAGTGAGCGCCCTGCGCGGCCTCCGCGGAATTTCCCTCGCCCTCCTGGCGCCGATCGCCGTTCTCTCGTTCGGCTGCGTCTCCTCCGACGACATCGAGGGACTGCACCGGCAGATGAACGACATCGAGCGCCAGATCCAGGCGGTCGAGAACAAGTCGTCTTCGAAGGAAGAAGTCCAGAAGCTGAACGCCAGCGTGGCTCAGCAGACGAGCGAGCTCCTCAAGTCGAACGCCGACACGGGCGTGAAGCTCGACGAGCTGTCGCGCCAGATCGAAGCGCTGCAGGCGAAGCTCGACGACACCAACCGGCGCCTCGCCGAGCTTTCCCAGCAGATCGCCGCGACCCAGGGCGACCTGAACCGCCTCTCCCCCGGCGGGCCTCCGCCCGCGATGTCTCCGTCCGTCGGCGCCCCGCGCCCCAACGCCCGCCCGGGAGCTCCTTCCGGGGCGGCGTCCGGCACGGGAGGCGCCTCGCCGCAGCAGCTCTACGACACGGCCTACGGCGACTACACGAAGGGCCGGTACGAGCTCGCGATCGCGGGCTTCCAGGAATACATCGAACGGTACCCGTCGACCGATCTCTCCGACAACGCCCAGTACTGGATCGGCGAGTCCCATTTCTCCGAGCGCAAGTTCGACGACGCCATCGCCAACTTCGACGGGCTCCTGAAGCGCTGGCCTCAGAGCGACAAGGCCGCAGCCGCCCTCCTGAAAAAGGGTCTCGCGCTCCAGGAGATGAACCGGAAACCGGAAGCGGTCGTCGCGCTCCAGTACGTCATCCACGAATATCCCGGCTCGGACGAAGCGCGTCTGGCCCGGCAACGACTCACCAGCCTGGGTGTCGAAACCCGCTGACGCGAAAGAAAGGAACCTCAAACTTCATGGCGAACATCAAATCGGCCGAAAAACGGATCCGCACCACGGCGAAAAAGACCGCGCGCAATCGCGGCGTCAAATCGAAGCTCCGCAACGTCATCAAGAAGCACCGGGCGGGCGCCTCGGCGGACACGCTGGCGGGCACGGGCGCCGAGATCGACCGCGCCGCCGCCAAGGGCGTGATCCACAAGAACACGGCCTCGCGATACAAGTCCCGCCTCGCGAAGGCGGCGAAGAAGTCCGCGACTCCCTAGACTTCGATTCGATTCGATTCGAACGGGACGCCCGCCTCGCGCGGGCGTTTTTCATTTCAGGAGAAGCGCGCGTCGCGACTCCGGCGAAGGGCGCGGGGGGGGCGCTACGGGTTGGTCGGCTCGCCCGGGGAGCCCGGGGCGCCCTCCCACGTCGACGCGCTTTCGTCGTAGGCGGGCAGGTCGAACGCCCATCCGTTGGCTTTGTAGCGCTGCCACTCCCAGACCTTCGCCCACTTGAGAAAAACCCCGTACGCCTGAAGAGCGCAGAGCACGAAGCCGTGCCGCCCGTCCAGGAACCCCGCCTGGAGGACGTACATCCGAAAGAACCGCCAGGCGGGGCGCAGGCACAGCTCGACGACGCCCGGGCTGCGTCCCCGGCGAAATGCTTCCGCCGCTCCCCACTCGGCATAGCGATGGAACTTCTCGAGATACTGCGAGAACGACCGGAACGTGTAGTGCAGCATCGGTGCGGCCATCGTCGGCGTTCGTCCCTCGGGATGGATGTCGGCGTGGACGCGCCGATTCGGATATCGCGCGGTCCCCTTCCGGATCAGCCGGACGACCTTGTCGGTGGACCACCCGGAATGCCGGATGATGCGATCGACGAAGATGTTCTGGCGGCGGATCGAGTAGTGGTCGGCGTCCGGCCCCCGCTCGAGGAGCGCCAGGATCTCGCGGGCGAGCTCCGCCGTGATGCGCTCGTCCGCGTCCACGATCAGGATCCAGGGATGCGTGGCGCGATCGATCGCCCAGTTCTTCTGCGCCGCCGACCCGAAATACTCGTGCTGCAGGAGGCGTACTTCGGGGATCGCCCGCGCGATCTCGACGGTGCGGTCCGTGGAGAAGGAGTCGACGAGCAGGACCTCGTCCGCCCAGCGGACGCTCTCCAGGCATTCCTGGATGTTGATCTCTTCGTTGTAGGAGGTCACGATCGCGCTGATGCGCGGGCGGTCAGTCAATCCGCACCTGCCAGCGCTCGATCGAGGCCGCCTTGCCGGTGGTCTCGTCGATCTCGATGATGACGGAGGAGAAGCGGATGTCGCGTTTGGCGGGCTCGAAGGACCGCGGGGTCTGCGACAGGAACTTCTCGATGACCCGGTCCTTGTTGAAGCCGATCACGCCTTCGTAGGCGCCCGTCATCCCCACGTCGGTCAGGTACGCGGTCCCTCCGGGACGGATCGTTTCGTCGGCCGTCGGCACGTGCGTGTGCGTCCCGACGAGAGCGGAGATCCGGCCATCGAGGTACCAGCCGAGCGCGTTCTTCTCGGACGTGGCTTCGGCGTGAAAATCAACGAAGATCACGGCGGCTTCCTTCTTGAGCGCGACGAGCATCTCGTCGGCCACGCGGAAGGGCGAGTCGATGTTCGTCATGAAGACCTGCCCCTGGAGATTCAATACCGCGACGGGAACGCCCGAGGCCGTCTTCTTCACGATCGACCCGTGGCCGGGATTTCCCTTCGGATAGTTGGCGGGGCGGAGGACGTCTTCGAGCTCGTCCAGGCTCGGGAGGAAGTCCCGGCGATCCCAGATGTGGTTGCCCGACGAAAAGACGTCGATCGGGAGCTTCTTCATGTCGTCGTAGATGTCCCGGGTCAGGCCGAACCCGCCGGCCGCGTTCTCGATGTTGACGATCGTGAAGTCGATCTTCCGCCGGTCGATCGTCTTTTCGAGGGCCTCCGACACCGCGCGCCGGCCGGGGTTCCCGACGACGTCGCCGACGAAAAGGAGCCGGATCACGCCGCCGCCACGATCTTCATCTCGCGCATTCCACGGCGTGATGCACCGCTGCCAGGCTTCCCTCTCCCCGGCGGGAGAGGGTGGCGGCGCCGCAGCGCGAACGCGCGAAGGCGGGCCGGGTGAGCGTCGCGGCGGCAAGCCGCGCCCTCCGAGCCGCGCGCCGTCATCAGGATCCTCATCTCGCGTATTCCACGGCGCGCCGCACGAGGCCGCGAGCAACGCGAGCCGCCAAACTTCCCTCTCCCGGCGGGAGAGGGTGGCGGCCACCGGCCGCCGGGTGAGGGAGGACGCGCGCCGTCATCAGGATCCTCATCGCGCGTACTCGACGGCGCGCGTCTCCCGGATGACGGTCACCTTGATCTGACCCGGGTACTGCAGCTCCGTTTCGATCTTCTTGGCGACGTCCTTGGACAGCCACAGCGCCTCGTCGTCGGTGATCTTCGTCGCCTCGACGACGATCCGCAGCTCGCGCCCCGCCTGGACGGCGAAGGCCTTCTGCACCCCCTTGAAGCCGTCGGCGATGTGCTCGAGCTTCTCGAGGCGCTTGACGTACGTCTCGAGGATCTCGCGGCGAGCGCCCGGACGCGCGGCCGAGAGGGCGTCGGCCCCGTTGACGAGCACGGCCTCGACCGATCGCGGCTCGTAGTCGCCGTGATGGCATTCCATCGCGTGGATCACGAGCTCAGACTCGCCGAACTTCTTCAACACCTCGCGCCCCAGCTCGAGATGGGTGCCTTCCATCTCCCGGTCGATCGCCTTGCCGATGTCGTGCAGCAGCCCGGCGCGCTTGGCGACGTCCACCGAGACGCCGAGCTCCGCGGCCATGTTTCCGGCGAGCCAGCCGACCTCGCGCGAATGCTGCAGCACGTTCTGGCCGTAGGAAGTCCGGTACTTCAGGCGCCCGAGGAGCTTCACGAGCTCCGGATGGAGGTCGGGAATGCCGAACTCGAGGGCGACCGATTCCCCCTCCTGGCGAATCTTCTCCCAGAGCTCCGCGCGCACCTTCTCGACGATCTCCTCGATCCGGGCGGGGTGGATGCGGCCGTCCTGGATCAGGCGCTGGATCGCCATCCGCGCGATTTCGCGCCGGACCGGCTCGAAGGCCGAAAGGATGATCGCCTCGGGGGTGTCGTCGATGATGAGATCGACGCCGGTCGCCGCTTCGAGAGCGCGGATGTTGCGCCCCTCGCGGCCGATGATCCGGCCTTTCAGGTCGTCGGAGGGAAGGTCGACGACGGAGACCGTGGCCTCGACGACCGTGTCGGACGCCATCCGCTGGATCGCCATCCCGATGATGCGGCGCGCCTTCTGGGTCGCGTTCTCGGTCGCCTCTTCCTCGATCCGGCGGATCAGGTGGGAGGCCTCGAGGCGGGCGTCTCCCTCGATCGAGCGGATCAGGTTCTGCTTGGCCTGTTCGGCGGTCAGACCCGAGATCGATTCGAGCTTGCGGCGCTGCTCGTCGATCAGGTTCTTGAACTCCTCGTCCTGCCGGTCGATTTCCGACTGGCGTTTCGCGAGCTCCTTGTCCCGCTTGTCGTATTCGGCGACGCGCTGATCGAGCTGGGCGATCTTCCGATCGAGGTTCTCTTCCTTCTGGGAGAGCCGTTTCTCGAGGACCGCGGTCTCCTGGCGGCGGGCGTTGGCCTGCTTGTCGAATTCCGAACGAGCCGCGAGGATCTTCTCCTTGGCCTCGATGTCGGCTTCCCGCCGCCGCGCCTCGGCCTGCCGCTTGGCGTCCTCGAGCAGCCTTTCGGCTTCGCGCCGGGCCGCGTTCCGGATCCCGGAGGTCCGGCGGCTCACGAAGATCGAGAAGATCACGGTGGCGACGATCGCGGCCGCGATTCCCGCCCCGAGGGCGATCACCAGTGTAGTGTTCATCGCGTTTCTCCCGGACTATCCGGGAGGCACAAGAGTCGGGAACGAGGGAGGTCCCGCGTTGGCCGTGTGTCCGTCGACTTGAACCTGTTTTCAAAACAGGTGGGTGCCCGAAAGGCGAAACTTTAGTTTCCCGGGTTTACCGGGACGTCACCGCTCCGCCGGAAGTCAAGCTCCCGAATAGTGAATGTTGGTTCAAGAGTGACTTTTCCATCACGAACCAAGCAGGACCAGCCTCTTTCGCAATTCTTCGTTTCTCCGAGCCGGCCCGAGGGCGGCTCATCGTGCCTCCAGGGCGTCGTCTAATTTTTTAATGAGGCGCTCCACCCTCGCCTTCGCGTTGGAGGGATCGCCCTGACTCCTTCTCTCCCGCTGGTAGAGGTCATCCGAGATATTGAGCGCCGCCAGAATAGCGATTTTCGCGGAATCGACGGTGGCGGCCCGTTCGGCCACCTCCCGCATCTTACCATCCACGAAACGCGCGAGTTCCCTCACGTACGAAGTGTCGCTCTCGGCGCGAACGGTGTAGGTCTGTCCGTAGATCTCGACCTGCGTGACGTTGCTCCGACTGTCGGCCATTCGTCGTGATCCTTTCGGGGGGTCAGTATAAAGCTAACCCTTTGTAGAGTCAATCGTTTCCAGCGTTTCGATCAGCCGGGTCAACCGCTCGCGGACCTTTTCGTTCTCGGCTTCGTTCCGGGCGATCTCGGCCGAGAGCTCTTCCTCGCGCTTCGCGGATTTCCGGGCCGCGGCGAGCTCGAGCTTCGCCTTCTCGGCTTCGGCGTCCCGCTCGGCCAGCCGGCTCTTCAACTTGGCGTTTTCCTCCATGGCCGCCCGAAGGCGATCCAGGATGCGCTCGACGCGCTTTTCGAGAGAGTCGAACATCTTGGCGTTTTCCGCAGTCGTCATGGCGTTTCTCCGAATTTCTGTTTGAGGATTTCAAATAGCCGATCCCGTTCCCGGTTGACCTCTTCCTGGGACAGAGTCCGATCGGGAGCGCGGAACGTGAGCCGAAAAGTGACGTGACGGATCCCCGGGCGAGCCGGGTCCTCGTAGAGCTCCAGGAGCCGCAGGCTTTCGAAAAGGGCGAGGTGCGCTCCCCGCACCGCCTCTTCGATCTCCCCCCAGGACGTCCCGACCGAGGTCGGAACGGTCATGTCCAGATCGGCCGCCGGGAATCTCGAATACTCCCGGAAACGGACGCCCGGGAGCTCCCGGTCGAGAACGGCGAGATCGATCTCGCCCCCGACCGTTCCGGGCGGGAGCTCTCCGTCGGACCGCATGGATTCGGGCAGACGGCCGAGCGCGCCCACGCGCTCCTCCCCCAGATAAACGTCGAGGCCGAACGAGGGCGGGAAGAACCCGACGTCCGGCGCGCGGAACCGCGCCTTCCCGCCGGTCACCTTGGCGATGACCCGGCAGAAGATCCCCTTGGCGTCCAGGACATCCGCGGGGCGCGGTGGAAAATCACCGGCCTCACCGGCAAGGACGAAAGCGAAGTGCCGGCTCTCGATTTCCGCGGGGTCCACGCCGACCTCGCCCGAACGGTCCCAGACCCGACCGATCTCGAAGAGGGCGACCGAGCGCCTTCCGTTCCGAACGTTCAGCGCCGCGGCCTCGAGGAGACCCGGCAGGAGGAGGCGGCGAAGGCCCGGGCGCGTCGCGTCCAGGGGATTGGCGACCACGAGCGGCTGCGCGCGAAATTCCGCGACTCGCGTCAGGTTGCCGAAGCGCGCCTCCCGCTCCGGAGACACGAAGGGGAAATTCATGGCTTCATCGAGCCCCGCTTCGACGGCGGCGTCCGAAACCCGATCCTCCGTCTCTCTCGCGGCCCGTTTTTCTCCCGCGCGGCCCCCGAGGTACAGAGGCGACAGATTCGTGGCCGCGGGAAGCAACGAGGGGATCTTTGAATATCCCTCGATGCGGACGACCTCCTCGATCAGGTCTTCTTCGATCGACACGTCGGGCCGCCAGGAGGGGACGACCGCTTCGAGCGTGTCGCCGCGCGCCTCGACGCCGAAGCCCAGCCGCTCGAGAATGTCGATCGCCCGGCCGAGAGAGAGCTCCGGCAGACCGGAAAGCGCCCGCAGGCGGGCGAGCCGAAGGGTCGCGCGCTTCGGGACGAAAGGGCGGGGACAGGCGTCGACCATGCTTCCGCCGGCCTCGCCTCCCCGGGATTCGCGAATCAGGCCCGCGGCGAGAGCCAGCCCCTCGGGGATCGCTTCGATGTCGGCGCCCCGTTCGTATCGGTGGGAGGCGTCGGTGTGCAGCCCGTGGCGCCGCGCGGTGCGGCGGATCGAGACGGGGTCCCACCAGGCCGCTTCCAGGAGGACGTTCCGCGTGACGCCCGGGCGGATCGCGGAATCCGCTCCCCCGATCACTCCGGCGAGCGAGAGCGCGCGCTCCTCATCCGCGACGACGACGTCCTCGGGATCGAGCCTCCGCTCGACGCCGTCGAGGCAGAGGAGCGTCTCCCCGGGACGCGCGAAGCGGACGACGAGCCGGCCCCCGGCGACCCTGTCGGCGTCGAAGGCGTGAAGAGGCTGCCCGATTCCCCAGAGGGAGATGTTCGTCGCGTCCACCACGAGATCGATTTCCTTCAGGCCCAGGGCGCGCATCCTCCGAGCCCACTTCGCCGGCGACGGGCCGGAGCCAACGCCGCGCAGCTCCCGCACGGCGAAGCGCCGGCAGCGGTCGGGCACTTCGATCGTGACGCGTCCCTTCGGATCGGGCGCCGGCGCATCCGGCTTTTCCGGGGGAGGCGACCCGGGAAACGCGAGGCCGAGGCCCGCGGCGATGTCGCGCGCGAAGCCGCGGTGGTTCATCGCGTCCGGGCGGTTGGGCGTCACGTCCGCGTCAAAAACGGTGTCGGAGAAGCTCCCTTCCGAAAACGCCTCCACGGTCCCGATCTCGAGCCCGATCTCGTTGGCGGTCGCGGCGATCGCCGCGGGATCGACCTCGCGCAGATCCGCGAAATCGGAGAGCCAGTCGAGGGAGAACTTCACGACGCCCCCCGGAACTGCTCCAGGAACCGGACGTCGTTCTCGAAGAAGAGGCGAAGGTCGGGGACGCCGTACTTCAGGAACGCGAGGCGGTCGACCCCCGTCCCGAACGCGAATCCGGAATGGACCTCCGGATCGACGCCGCAGACGCGGAGAACGTTCGGGTGCACCATGCCGGCGCCGAGGATCTCGATCCACCCCGAGCTCTTGCACGTCCGGCACCCGGCGCCGCGGCAGAGGAAGCACGTCATCGCCGCCTGCGCGCCCGGCTCGACGAAAGGAAAATAGGAGCAGGTGAATCGCACTTCCGTCTCGCGTCCGAAGAGCCCCCGCAGGAATGCCTCGATCGTGCCCTTCAGATGGGCCATCGTGATCCCCCGATCGACGACGAGCCCTTCGATTTGGTGAAAGACGGGCGAATGCGTCGCGTCCACCTCGTCCTTCCGGTACACGCGGCCGGGACAGATGATCCGGATCGGCGCGCCGTGGGCCATGAGCGCCCGGATCTGTACGGGAGACGTGTGCGTCCGGAGGAGATACTCCGGCTTCGGATCCGCGGGCGAGCCGCCGACGACGAGCGTGTCCTGCGTGTCGCGCGCCGGATGATCCGGCGGGAAATTGAGCGCCGCGAAGTTGAAGAAGTCGGTCTCGAGCTCGGGCCCGTCCGCGATCGAGAATCCCAGGCGCTCGAAGACCGCTTCGATCTGCCGCCGCGTGGCGGTGATGGGATGGAGCGAGCCCCGCGGGACACCTCGCGCCGGAAGGGTGACGTCGATCGCCCCGCGTCCTTCGCGCGCGGCCTCCTCGGCCGCCCGGACCGACTCCTCGCACGCGGCGAGCCCCGCTTCGATCTCCCGCTTGGCGAGGTTGGCGCTCTTCCCGAGCTCGGCCTTCGCCTCGCCCGTCAGGGTCTTGAGGCGCGCGAACAATGCCGGGACGAGGCCGCGTTCGCGGTTGACGTACTTCCCCTTCAGCGCCTCGAAGTCGGCGCGCGAAATCACTCCCGCCGCCTCCCGCCGGAAGGCGGCGAGCAGCTCGTCGACCGCCCGCGGTTCGGTCATCGACGGACTACGGTTGAAGCGCTTTCTTGGCGACGGAGACGAGATGCGTGAAGGCGCCGGGATCGCTCACGGCGAGGTCGGAGAGCATCTTGCGGTTGATGTCGCTCCCCGATTTCTTCAGGCCGTCCATCAGGCGGCTGTAGGTGATGTCGTTGTCGCGCGCGGCGGCGTTGATCCGGACGATCCACAGGCCGCGGAAATCGCGCTTCTTCGCCTTGCGGTCCCGATAGGCGTAGGCGAGCGACTTTTCGACCTGGAGCTTGGCGATCCGGTACGACTTCGATTTCGTGCCGTAGTAGCCCTTGGCGAGCTTCAGCACTTTCGCGCGGCGGTTCTTTCTCTTGGGTCCTCGTTTGACGCGGGGCATGATCTCCTCCGATGCGTTTTCTGAAAGCTTTTACTTCGAGTACGGAAGCATCTCGCGGACCTTCGCGGAGTCCGCTTTCGAGACGAGGGTGGATTGATCCAGCGCTCTCTTCCTCCCCGAGGTCTTCTTCGTCAGGATGTGGCTCTTGTAGGCCTTTCCCCGTTTGAATTTTCCGGAGGCGGTTTTCGTGAACCGCTTGGCCGCGCCACGATGGGTCTTCAGCTTGGGCATCCCGTTCCTCGCTATTCCGGGGACACGGCGGTCGCCGCGCCCTTGGCCGCCGGCTTGGCGGCTTTTTCGATCGTCTTGACCGGTCCCAGGATCTGGTGCATCCGGTTTCCCATCACCTCGGGGGACGACTCGGCGATCGCCTTCCCCTTGAGCTCCTCGACCAGGCGACGAAGGACCTTCAACCCGTTCTCGCGCCGCGCCATTTCGCGCCCGCGGAACTGGATCGTCGCCTTCACCTTGTCCCCGTGCTCCAGGAAGCGAAGGATGCTCGCTTTCTTGAAGTCGTAGTCGTGCTCGTCGATGTTGGGCCGGAACTTCACTTCCTTGACCTGCGTGACTTTCTGCTTCTTCTTCGAATCGTGCTGTTTCTTCTTCTGCTGATAGACGAATTTGCCGAAGTTCATGATCCGGCAGACGGGAGGGTTGGCCGTCGGCGCGATCTCGACCAGGTCGAGCCCGGCCGCCTTCGCCCGGTCGTGGGCGTCCTGCATGGCCACCACCCCGAGAGCCTCGCCGTCGGCGTCGATCAGGCGAACCTCTTTCCATCGGATCTGTTCATTGATTCGGATGCTTTTTTTGTCGATCGAAGGCCTCCTGTCGAATGAAATCTATCACTGGCGTCCGGCGACTTCCGCGCGGAGCGCCGCGGAAAAGTCGTCGAGCGATTGAGAGCCGAGATCCCCGGACTTGCGCTTGCGGGGCGAAATGGCGCCGGTCGCCGACTCGCGCTCGCCGACGATCAGCATGTAGGGGACTTTCTGCAGCTCGGCATGGCGGATCCGCGCGCCGAGCTTTTCGTTGCGGTCGTCGGTCTCGGCGCGAAACCCGTCCCGGACGAGCCGGGCGGCGACCGAGCGGGCGTATTCCGCGAACCGGTCCGAAACCGGAATCACCACCGCCTGGACCGGGGCGAGCCAGACGGGAAAGTCGCCCGCCGTGTGCTCGATCAGGATGCCGAGGAACCGCTCGACCGAACCGAGGATCGCGCGGTGGAGGATGACCGGCCGGTGCGGATGGTTGTCTTCGCCGACGTACGTCAGGTCGAACCGCTCGGGATTCGAGAAGTCCACCTGGAGCGTGCCGAGCTGCCACGGCCGCCCGATCGCGTCCGTCACCTGGAAATCGAGCTTCGGGCCGTAGAAGGCCCCGTCGCCCGGGTTGACCGCGTAGGGTCGGCCCTTGCGCTCGAAGGCCTCCGCGAGCGCCTTCTCCGCCGTCGCCCAGTCTTCGTCCTTGCCCATCGATTTCGCGGGCCGCGTGGAGAGCGCGACCTTCACGTCCGTGAAACCGAACGTCCCGTAGACCTCGTCCAGGAACTCGATGAAGGCGTCGATCTCCTCCGGCATTCGGTCGATCGGCGTGAAGACGTGCGCGTCGTCCTGCGAGAAGGTCCGGACGCGCGTCAAGCCCTGCGTCACGCCCGACCGCTCGTACCGGTGGAGTCTCCCGAAGTCCGCCAGGCGCAGGGGCAGATCCCGGTACGAGTGGCGCGTCTCCCGGTAGAGCAGGCAATGGCCGGGGCAGTTCATCGGCTTGACCCCGAATTCCCGCTCCTCGATGTCGGTGAAATACATGTTTTCTTTGTAGTTGTCGTAGTGCCCGGAGGTCTTGTAGAGCTCGGTGTCGAAGATCTGCGGGGTGATGATCTCGCGGTAGCCGTACTTGACGTACAGCTCGCGGATGTAAGCGAGGAGGAGGTTGTAGATCGTCGCGCCCTTCGGGTGGAAGAACGGCGACGCCGGCGCCCAGGGGTGGAACGAAAAGAGGTCGAGCTCCCGGCCGAGCTTCCGGTGGTCGCGCGCCTTCGCTTCCTCGATCCGCTTCAGGTGCGCGTCGAGCTCCGCCTGCGTCAGGAAGGACGCGCCGTAGATCCGCTGGAGCATGGGGTTGTGCTCATCCCCCTTCCAGTACGCGCCCGCCGAATGCGTGAGCTTGAAGACGCCCAGCCGGCCCGTCGAGGGCACGTGAGGCCCGCGGCACAGGTCGATGAAGTCCTTCTGCCGGTAGCAGGAGACGTGGTCGTCGGGGATCCCGCGGATGATTTCGACCTTGAGGTGGTCGCCCTGCGCTTCGAAGATCCGGATCGCTTCGTCCTTCGACATCTCGATCCGCTCGATCGGGTTGTCTTCCGAGACGATCTTCTTCATCTCCGCCTCGATCGCGGCGAGGTCTTCGGGGGTGAAGGGGCGCCCGGGATCGAAATCGTAGTAATAGCCGTTCTCGATCGCGGGGCCGATGCCGATTTTCACGTCGGGAAAGAGCCTCTTGACGGCGTTGGCCGTCAGGTGGGCGGTCGAATGGCGGTACACGTCGATGGCGTCGGGCGATTTCGGCGTCACGATCTCGACCTTCGCATCCCGCTCGATCGGGCGCGACAGATCGACGACCTGGCCGTCGATCTTTCCGGCGAGCGCGGATTTGGCGAGCCCCGGCCCGATCGCGCGCGCGAGGTCGCCCACGGTCGTTCCTTTCGGCAGCGTTTTCACCGCTCCATCCGGCAGCGTCACCTGAACGTCCAACATTCCTCCCCAAACGAAAAAACGCGAGTTTCCTCGCGTCGAAAAAAACCTGTCCCGATGGTAGGCGCTGGCGGGATCGAACCGCCGACCTCTTCCGTGTGAAGGAAGCGCTCTCCCGGCTGAGCTAAGCGCCTGCAAATCGCAGGACGAAAATTGGTAGGCTCGAGCGGGTTCGAACCGCTGACCCCTACCGTGTCGAGGTAGTGCTCTACCAGCTGAGCTACGAGCCTAAAAACGGGCTACCGACCGGAAGCCGCGAGGCATTTCAAGATCCGGCCATCGACCCATGCAATCCCAAAGAACGACCGCCTCCCGCGGGGAACGCGGAGGTTAGCAGAGCGGACCTCGATTTTCAACCGGCTCCGCGTGCTACGATCCGCGAAAATCATGGCCTTTCGCCCTTCGGTGATCGATTCCGAAATCGCGCGCCGTTGATGTTTCGCTTCAAATCGGCGGAGTTTTCGGGACATCTGGAAGAGTCGCCTCTCGCGGAAGTGGTGGGGGCGATCGCCCGCGCGAAAGCGACCGGCACGCTCGCCGTCGAAAAGCCCGGTGACGTGCGGACCCTCCACCTTCGCGAAGGGGAGATCAAGCTCGCCACCTCCTCCCGGCCGGAGCAGCGTCTCGGCGCCTTCCTCCGGAACCGTGGACAGTTGACGGAAGCGCTGCTCGCCGACGCCCTGGAGGAAGCGAAGACCCGACCGGGGGTCTACTTCGGCGACATCCTCCTCGAGCGGGGCGCGATCGACGCCGAGACGCTGCGAATGGAGGTTCGCCGCCTCGTCGAGCGCATCGTTCAGCTCACGTTCCCGTGGACGCGCGGCACGTTTCGCTTCACGCCCTCCGAGACCGGGCCGGACACCCGCGTCTCGCTGGAGATCGACACGCGCGCCGTCGTCTTCGACGGCGTCGCGCGTTTGCCCGAAAGCGAGATCTTCCTCGACCGCCTCGGCGATCCGGCGGCGATCCCGACCCGCCGGCCGAAGCTCATTCCCCCTTTCCGGCCGGCTTCGCCCAACGGCCTCTTCCTCGCCCAGGTCGACGGCCGCGCGTCGTGCGGGGAGTTGGTGGCCGCGGGTCCGGGAAACCCGGCGCACGCCGCAAAGCTCCTCTACGGCTTCCGATGCGCCGGCTGGGTTCGCTGGCCCGACGAAGGCGGGAGCGACTCCTTCGACCGGAAACGCCTCGAGGAGACGTATCGGCGCATCGATTGGATCAACCACTACGAAGTCCTCGGCGTTCCCTCCGATGCCGACGACGCCGCCGTGCGGCGGGCTGCCGAAGAAGCCCGCGACGCCATCGACGGCTCCCCGGAGCTCGCCGATACGGGCCTGTTGCGGAGGATCCAGCTCGTGAGCCGACGCATTCTCGAGGCGGAAGAAGTCCTGACCGATCGCCACCGCCGGGCCGCCTACGACAGGGAGCTCACCCTCGGGCCCGTGCTGGCCTCCGCCAACGATCGGGGAGACGCCGCCCTCCGGCGCGAGATGGCCGTGTCCAGCTATCGCCGGGCCCAGCAGCTCATCCGCGACAGGGACTACTACCCGGCCGTCAAGATGCTGGAACAGGCGGTTCGCTGGGCTCCCGACGTCGCCGAATACCGGTACCTGCTCGGCGTGACGCAGCGCCGGAACCCCATGTGGAAGGAGCGGGCCGCGGAGCACCTCCGGGAAGCGGCGCGCCTCGACCCCGACCGCAGTGACATCGCGGTCGCGCTCGCCGACGCCCTCCTCGATCGAAAGCCCCGCGATCCTCTCCCCCCGCCACCTGAGGAACCGGCGGCAGCCGTCGCGCCGGAAGGAAAGTCGACGCTCTGGACCCGCCTCTGGAACCGGGAGGGAATCCGGGAGCTCGAAGAGCGAACCCGCGAGCTCGAGCTCCAGCACCGCGAGCTCGCCGCGGCCAACGAAAGCCTGAAGCAGCTCTCCCTCGTGGACGGCCTCACCGGCATCGGGAATCGTCGGCGCTTCGACGCGGCGCTGGCCCAGGAGTGGGTTGAGACGATGAAGCTCCGCCTGCCGCTGACGATCGTGATGATCGACGTCGATCATTTCAAGGCGTTCAACGACTCGCGTGGACATCAGAGCGGCGACCAGTACCTGCAGAAAGTCGCCCGGGCTCTGGCGGACTCCCTCCAGCGGGAGCAGGACGTCCTCGCCCGGTACGGCGGAGAAGAGTTCGCGATCATCCTCCGCCCTTCCGGACCCGCGGAGGCGGCCAACGTCGCCGAGAGCTTTCGCGCCCGGATCGAGCGCCTCCGATTGCCCCATCCCGCTTCGCCCGCCGGCCCCGTGCTCACGGTCAGCGTCGGGGTCGCGACGGCGACGCCGCGGGCGGGATTCTCTCCTTCGGCGCTCGTCCTCGCGGCGGACGAGGCGCTCTATCGTTCGAAGAACGAGGGGCGGAATCGGGTCACGGTCGTCGACAACGCCTTTTAGTGGCTGGCGCGGACGATGCATCGAGCCGGAGGGGCGCGGAGACCCCGCCCCGCCCTGCGACGTACTTGCGCGAGTACGCCTCGGGACGGGGCGGGCCCTCCGCATCCCCTCGGGCTCGCGCCTCGCCGCGCCTCTAAACTCTCTCGAATCGTCGAGCTCTGCCGGAACGGGAAGTCGCTGACGGCGCGCGGCTCTGTCATTCCCGCGAAAGCGGGAATCCACGTTCCGCGCCGATCCGAGGGCTCGACACTGTCGTGCGGGCTTCTTTCGCCGCATTCGCGGTGGGACCCCGTCTCAATTTCGTGTATTGTCTTGTCAGCCAGGCTCCTCTGTAACGCACGACCCCTCGAAGCGTTATCATCGCCGCGCTGAGCGCCATCCGAACTTCGCCGCGCCCTTCGCCGGATCGGACGCCCTCCGTGGCGGCCTCGCTCCTCCTTCTCGCCAACCTCGTCTTCTTCTGGCCCGTGGTGTTTCACGGGCGCGTCTTTTCTTCCCATGACGCGGCGCTCGCGGTGGACCCGTGGCGTGCCGCTTCGAGAGTCGACGTCCCGCGAAATCGCCTTCTCGCCGACGCCGCCTCGGCCGGAAGCCCGATGCTCCGGGACCTTCCCGCCCGGTTCTTCTGGAATCCTTACGTCGCGGGAGGCGCCCCCGGCGCGATCAATCTCGTGCAGGGCTTTCTCTCTCCGTTCGCCGGAATTCCCGGCCTCCTGCTTCCCGAGGCGTTCATCGAGACCGGAATCCTCTTCCTGAAATTGAATGCCGGCTTCCTCTTCGCCTTCGTCTTTTTCGACCGCCGCGGGCTCTCCGAAACGGCCGCCTCGTGCGGGGCGGCGGCCTGGGCCTGGAGCACGGCGCAGTCGACGTGGTGGCTCTGGATGCAGAGCTCCGTCATGGTCTGCATTCCCCTCCTCTTTCTCGCGGCCGATCGCGCGCGGGGGCGAGGTTCCTTCTTCTCGGCGGTGGCCGCGTCGGCCGGGGCGAGTCTCCTCTTCCTCTCCGGCGGGTACCCTTTCATGATTCTCTTCGGCGCCGGCGCCGCGACCCTCTACGCGCTCTTCGGGGGCGAAGGCGGGCTCGGACGAAACGCCGGACGCGCGGCCGCGGGGCTGACGGCCGGCGCCCTCCTCGCCGCCGCCCTGGTCTGGCCGGCAATCATGGTATCGGCGCGCGCGATCCGCGAGACGGGTCAGGTGGAGGCGCGGGCGGGGCTCGCGCGCACGTTCGAGCTTCCCGTCCAGCACCTCCTGCTCTATGCCTTTCCGCTCGCGGCGGGCGACCCGCTGCGAGACGACTACCGGCCTCTGACGGCGAGCCCGCACGACAACTTCATGGAGACCGCCGTCGGCGTGGGGCCGGTCGCCCTCGCGCTCGCGCTCGTCGGCGCGGCGGGAAGAAGGAACCGCCGACTGTATGGCTGGGCCATGGGGCTCGCGCTGGGGACCGCCGCCGCTCTCTACGTGCCTCCGGTTCGCCGCCTTTTCGAAGACCTCCCCCTTCTCTCGGCCGGACTGTTCGAGCGGATCAAGATCCTCGCGGTCCTCGGCATCGCGGTCTCGGCCGCCGTCGGCGCCGACGTCGTGGCGGAGATCGACGTCAGGCGCTCCGGGCGGCGAATGGCGCCTCTCCTTCCCTTTCTGATCGGGCTCCCGCTCCTCGCCGTCGCGGCGCGGTTCTACCCGGCGGTCCTTCCGAAGCACGCGGTCTTCGCAGCCACTCCCGGCCTGCGAGCGCTCGCGCGGCGGGGCGAAACGGCACCCGCTCGCATGCTCGCGACCGGCTGGACGCTCTACCCGGATCTCGCGTCCGCGGAAGGTCTCGAGGACGTCCGGGGGCACCTCTTCTTCGAACGGGACTATCGGCGCCTCCTCGCGGCGGCGGACCCGGGAATCTACGGCCGCACCGGCACGCTCCTCGTCAGCGAGCCCGCGACGCTCGCACCGCTCTCGCCCGTCCTCGACCTCTTGAACGTCGCGACGATCGCGGCCCCTCCCGGATTCGCGTTTGCGCCGGCGGCGCTCGAAAAGATCTACGACGGGCCGGACCTCACGCTCTTCCGGCGGCCGTCGCCGCTCCCCCGCTACTTCCTGGCGGAGCGCTGGGAGCGGGGCGGCGTCGAATCCGTCGCCCGCGCCTCGCGCGAGACCCTCGCCACGACGGCGTTCGTGGACGGCGACGTCCCGCCCCGGTCGCTGGCCGAGCGATCGGAGCCGTCCCGCGTGATCATGGAAGAAAGTACCAGCGCGTCCTTCCGGCTTCGGCTCCGCGCGGGCGCGCCCGAGTTCCTGGTCACGTCCCAGAAACTCTTCCCCCCCTACTGGACCGCCCGGATCGACGGACGATCGGTCTCTCCCGTTCGCGTGGACGGCCTCTTCTTCGGGCTCCCGATCCCCCGGGGGGAGCACATCGTCGAGGGCGCTTTCCGTCTTCCCCGGCGCGAGCTCGCCGTCTCCGCCGTCGCCGCCCTGCTTCTCC
>Ga0070666_10000916_pt1 | contig 17886 bp, 17 predicted proteins | sample KBSS23metaG_FD_64677 | JGI IMG/M metagenome (GOLD analysis project Ga0070666, IMG submission 64677) | Switchgrass rhizosphere microbial communities from Kellogg Biological Station, Michigan, USA - KBS S2-3 metaG | ecosystem: Host-associated > Plants > Roots > Rhizosphere > Soil ... | reverse complement strand
CGCGCAGCACTTTCTCGCCGCGATAGAGCACCGACACCTTCGAGCCGAGGCCGTGGAAGATGTGGGCGAATTCCATGGCGATGTAGCCGCCGCCGGCGATCAGGATGCGGCCCGGCAGCTTGTCGAGATGAAACGCCTCGTTGGAGGTGATGCAGAGATCGCCGCCCTCCAGCAGGTGGGTGGTACCGAGGTCGCGGGTCGGGCGGTTGCCCGTCGCGATCAGTATCTTGTCGGCGGTGATCTTCCTGTCGTCGTTGAGGAGGCGGATGGTGTGCGCGTCCTCGAATACGGCGCGGTCCTGGAAGATGGTAACGCCGGCGGCTTCGACGTTCTTCCTGTACAGGCCCTCGAGGCGGGCGATTTCCTTGTCCTTGTTGGCAATCAGGGTTTCCCAGTTGAAGCTGGGTTCGCCGATGGTCCAGCCATAAGCGGCGCTATCCATGAAGTCTTCGTGGAATTGCGCGGCATAGACGAACAGTTTCTTGGGGATGCAGCCGCGGATCACGCAGGTACCTCCCATGCGGTATTCCTCCGCAATCGCGACCTTCTTGCCGGCCAGCGACGCCATGCGGCTGGCGCGCACGCCGCCAGAGCCCCCGCCGATCACGAAAAGGTCGTAGTCGTATTGCGCCATGAGGTTCTCTGCCGTTGAATCAGCGATATCTATGTGGGGCGCAAGCTAGCATGCAACAGGGGCGGATGGTCGCGAGGTTCGCAGCCCTGGCATGTGCACTGATCGTGTCGGCTTGTACATTTTCCGACTCGTTGAAACACGACGAGGTGTGGTCGGTGCGGCCCGCCAAGACGGGAACCGCGCGCAACGTGCTGTTCGCCACCGACCGTGAACTGGATCCGGCGGCGGAATTCCATGTCGGACGGCACTGGGCCGCAACGACATCCTGCGGCGTGGCGTCGGAGAGCAACTGGGCGCAGGTGACGTCGTCGCTGCCGATGTTCCGGCCCTGCACCGGCGAGCCCGCCGATGTGAGCGGGGCGCAGAGACGTACGGCGCCTATGGGGCTGTTCGCCGACGACGTGGCGGCCGAAGCGGCGACACGCAAGTGCCATTCCCTTCTGCTGTATGTGCACGGCTACAACACCATGTTCCGCACTGCGCTGCTGCACAGCGGGCAGATCGCCAACGATACGCACTGGCCCTGCGCGATGGGCTTCTTCTCGTGGAGCAGCGAGGGACAATATGACCGCTATGCCGCCGATATCGAGCGCAGCGGCTACTCGGTGCCGGTGCTGATCAACCTGCTGCGCGCGGTGGCCGAAAAAGGGATCGAAGAAAGCATCCTGGCGCATTCGATGGGCACGCGTATCACGCTGTCGGCGATCGGGGCGCTGGAGCCTTATTGCAAATCGCACAATCGCAAGATCGTGAAGGAGCTGGTGCTGCTGGCGCCCGATATCGGCGTGGAGCGCTACAATGACGACGCGCTGCACCTGCTGAGGCGTGCGGCCGCCTGCGTCGGGCGCACGACGATCTATGCCTCGAACAACGATGTCATTCTGATCGTGTCGGAAGGCACGCATGGTGGAATCCCGCGCGCCGGGCGGGTGCCGGACAAGGACCTGCAATACCCGGCCTGCGAAGCGCTGACGGCGGACATCGTGGATGCGGGGCTGGCGCCCGGCGACAAGATGGGGCACGGCTATTTCATCAACTCTTATGAGATGATGGACGACATGACGGCGGCGCTTCGCGGCGTGCCGCTCGCAGCGCGGGCAACCGGCGCAAAGCCGACGCTGGTGGACAAGGGAGCGGTGCAGGTCGCCTGCATCAACGCGGCGGGGGCAGTGGGAACGAAGGCGGCAAATCTCTACAGCCTGATCGTGGCGCATGACCGGCAGCCGAGCTTCACGTCGCGCATCATGCGCGCGCTTATCCCGCTGCTCGTTCCCGTTCAATGACCTCGACCTCGCCCGGATGGGCGATGATGAGCGTGGTCGCAATGCCGATGAACAGGCCATGCTCGACCACGCCGGGAATGGACGAGATCGAGGCCGCGAGCTTCGCCGCCGACGTGATGGCGCCCATCGCGCAGTCGTAGATCAGGTTGCCGGAATCGCTCTTGAACACCGCGCCGTCGCGCTGGCGCAGCGTGATCGGGATGTTGTTATAGCCCAGCGCGGTGAAGGCGGCAGCGAGATGCGCGACCGTGGTTTTGTGCCCGAACTCCAGCACTTCGACCGGCAACGTGAATTTGCCAAGGCGTGCGACCAGCTTGGTTTCGTCGGCGATGACGACCATGCGCTTGCTGGCGGCCGCGACGATCTTCTCGCGCAGCAGAGCGCCGCCGGCGCCCTTGATGAGCGTGAGCTCGCGGTCGGATTCGTCGGCGCCGTCGACGGTGAGGTCGAGCGGCGAAAGATCGTCGAGATTGCCGAGCGAGAGGCCGAGCTTGCGGGCGTAGGTCGTGGTGCGCTCCGACGTCGGCACGCACAGCAGCTTCAGGCCGCCGCGAACGCGGGGCGCGAGCAACTCGATGAACGCCTCCGCGGTCGAGCCGGTGCCGAGGCCCAGCTTCATGCCGTCGGTGACGTAGTCCAGCGCCTTTGCGGCGGCAGCGCGTTTCAGATTGTCCTGTTCGCTGGGCATGGCCGGACTAGACCCTGAGTCCGGCGGGGTGTCGAGGGTACCCCGCTACTGACAAGTTCCTGTCATCCGACGGTGTAAGATCAGGATGTTGAATGGAACGAGGAGGTTCTGATGGCGATGAAACGGCACAGGGCGAGCTGCCACTGCGGGGCGGTGACGGTGGAGCTGGATTTCGACACGGCTGCGGTGACGAGCCGTTGCAATTGCTCGATCTGCCGCAAGTCGCGGTGGTGGGGCGCCAATGTGAAGCCGGAGGCGGTGCACGCACTGCGCGGCGAGGACAACACGTTCGTCTATAGCTGGGGCGGCAAGGCGATCGCCCTGCACTATTGCAAGACCTGCGGCATCCGGCTGTTCGGGCGCGGCGACCTCCCGCAGATCGGCGGCAAGTTCTTCGCGTTCAACGTGGCGTGCCTGGACGACGTGAGCGACGAGGAATTCGCCGCGATCCCGGTGCGCGTCTGCAACGGCCGCGACAACGACTGGATGCACGAGCCGAAGATCACGAGCTATCTGTGACGACTATTCGACCGTGACAGACTTCGCGAGGTTGCGGGGTTGGTCGACGTCGGTGCCCTTGGCGATGGCGGCGTAGTAGGCCAGGAGCTGCACGGGGATCGAATAGAGGATCGGCGCGATCATCGGGTCGGCGGACGGTACCTCCACGGCGTGCCAGAGCTTGTCGCCGGCCCGCGCGATGCCTTCGGCGTCGGAGATCAGCAGCACCTTGCCGCCGCGCGCCATCGATTCCTGCATGTTGGAGATCGTCTTCTCGTACACCGCATCGTGGGGCGCGATGACGATGATCGGGACGTTCTCGTCGATCAGTGCGATGGGGCCGTGTTTCATCTCGCCGGCGGCGTAGCCTTCGGCGTGCACGTAGGAGATTTCCTTGAGCTTCAGGGCGCCTTCCATGGCGATGGGGAAGCTCTGGCCGCGGCCGAGATAGAGGACGTCGCGGGCCTTTGCGATTTCCTGGCCGAGCTCTTCCATCTTCGGCTCGTCCTTCAGCATCTCCACGATGTGGCGCGGCGCTTCGAGCAGAGCGGTGCAGAGGTGCTTTTCCTCGGCCGCGGTCAGGACGCCGCGGGCGCGGCCGGCGGCGATGGCAAGAGCGGCGAGGGCCGCGAGCTGGCAGGTGAAGGCCTTGGTCGACGCGACGCCGATCTCCGGCCCGGCGAAGGTCGGAACGACGATATCGGCATCGCGGGCGATCGAACTTTCGACCACGTTGACCATCGCCAGCGTGGTCTGGCCGTTCGACTTCGCGTGGCGTAGCGCAGCCAGCGTGTCCGCGGTTTCTCCGGACTGCGAGATGAACAGCGCGGCGCCATCGGGCGCATAGACCGGGTCGCGGTAGCGCAGCTCGGAAGCAACATCGACCTCGACCTGAAGGCGGGCGTATTTCTCGAACCAGTACTTGCCCACGAGGGCGGCATAATAAGACGTACCGCAGGCGGAGATCAGCAGGCGCGGTGCCTTGGCCAGCGCTGCGCTGAGCCCCGGCTCGCTCAGGTCAACATTGGGGCCGACGGCATCGATGTAGTGCGAGAGCGTATGGCCGATGACCTCCGGCTGCTCGGCGATCTCCTTCGCCATGAAGTGCTTCTTGCCGCCCTTGTCGACGATCGCCGCGGAGGCGGTGGTGATCTTGACCTCGCGGTTGGCGGGGCGGCCTTCCTCGTCATAGATCGCGACATGCGGGCCCTCGACGACGACGACGTCGCCGTCCTCGAGATAAGCGACCTTGTTGGTGAAGGGCGCGAGCGCGAAGGCGTCGGAACCGAGATAGCCCTCGGTCTCGCCATAGCCGACGGCCAGCGGTGCGCCCTTGCGGGCGCCGATCAGAAGGTTCTCGTGATCGGTGAAGATCATCGCCAGTGAGTAGGCGCCGGTCAGGCGGCGCACGGCTGTGACGGCAGCGTCCTTGGGCGTCATGCCCTGGTCGAGATAGTCGGTGACGAGATGGACGGCGACCTCGCTGTCGGTTTCCGAGGCGAAGACGTGGCCCTTGGCGATCAGTTCCTCGCGCAGCTCGCGGAAATTCTCGATGATGCCGTTATGGACGACGGCAACCTTGGCGCTCGCGTGGGGATGCGCGTTCATCTCGGTCGGCGCACCGTGGGTGGCCCAGCGGGTGTGGCCGATGCCGGTATGGCCGGTCAGCGGATTGCCGTTGAGAGCGGCACCGAGATTGCCGAGCTTGCCGGGCGTGCGGCGGCGCGATATCTGGCCGCCGACCAAAGTCGCGATGCCCGCGGAGTCATAGCCGCGATATTCCAGGCGCTTGAGCGCGTCGAGGATGACGGGAGCCACGTCGCGGGTGCCCGCGATGCCGACGATGCCACACATGCTATTTGCCCTTTGCCTTGATGGCCTTTTCGGCCCTCTTGCGGGTGCGGAATTTCTCCGCCCAGCCCGGGATTTCCTTCTGCTCGGCGCGCGTCACGGCGAGCGAGTCTTTCGACATTTCTTTCGTAATCACCGAGCCGGCGCCGACATAGACACCGTCGGCGATCTTCACCGGCGCGACGAGCGCGCTGTTGGAACCGATGAAGGCACCGGCGCCGATGTCGGTGTGGTGCTTGTCGAAGCCGTCGTAGTTGCAGGTGATGGTGCCGGCGCCGATGTTCGCGCCCGCGCCGACCCGCGCATCACCCAGATAGGTGAGATGATTGGCCTTGGCGCCCTTTTCAACACGGGTCTTCTTCACTTCGACGAAGTTGCCGATGTGCACGCCGTCTTCCAGCACCGTGCCCCCGCGCAGCCGCGCATAGGGGCCGACCAGCGCGCTGCTTCCGACGACGACGGCACCTTCCTTCTCGCTGCCTTCGAGGTGGGAGTGGGACTTGATCTCGGCGCCGGACTTCACCGTGACCTTTGGACCGATCACGACATAGGGACCGATGTGGCAGTCGGGCTCGAGCACGGTATCGTGCGAAAGGAATACGGTTTCCGGCGCAGTCATGCCGACGCCGGCCGCCAGCGCGCGACCACGCAGCCGCTTCTGCATCTGGCTTTCAGCGTCGGCGAGCTCGGCGCGCGAGTTGACGCCCATCACCGTAATCTCGTCCGTCTCGGTGATCGCGCACTTCACGCCCTCGCGTTTTGCGATCATCGGGACTTCGGGGAGATAATATTCGCCCTGCTTGTTGTCGTTCTTGAGCTGCGACGCCCACTCGAAGAATTTGCGGGCGCTGGCGGCCGCGTAGGTGCCGGCGGCACAGAGACCGTTCTGGCGCTGCTCTTCGGTCGCGTCCTTCCATTCGACGATGTAGTCGAGCGTGCCGTCGGGCAGGAGAACCACGCGGCCATAGTGGAGCGGATCGGCAGGGCGGAAGGCGACGCCGCTCATGCCCGTCTTCTCCGCGGCGGCGAAGGCATCTGCCATCATCTCGGTCCGGGCCATCGGCATGTCGCCGTTGTTGACCAGTACCGCGCCGTCGAAATCGCCCAGCACACTGCGCGCGGCGAGCGCGGCATGGCCGGTGCCGAGCGGCTTGTCCTGGATCGCATTTTCCGCGCCCAGCGAACTGACATAGCCGCGCATGTCGTCCATGGAGGGGGCGCTGACCACCACGATGCGCGAGACCCCGGCGGCGCGGATCGCAGCAACAACGTGGCCGAGGATCGGCAGGCCTGCTACGGCATGCATGACCTTGGGCTTCGCGGATTTCATCCGCGTGCCCTGGCCTGCTGCCAGGATGACTGCCGCTTTCGCCATGGTGCCGAGTAACCTACCGTAGAAAAAGGATAAAGTGACGAATTGCGACGCTATATTGCCTCGCGCAGCCTGCCCTCTAACCTCTCACACCCGGATGGTAAATGTCCCTCCCTGCCCTGATCTTCGACCTGGACGGCACGCTGGTGGACACGGCGCCGGATCTGCTCGGCGCCACCAATGCGGTGCTGCGCTCGGAAGGGCGGGAACAGATCGATCCGGCCACGCTGCGCCATATGGTGGGGTTCGGCGCGCGGTCGCTGATCCAGCAGGCGATGGCCGCGACGGGAACACCGGTCGAGGATGCGCGGCTGCCGGAACTGGTGGACCGGTTCATCGTGCACTATCGCGCGCATATCGCCGATGCGAGCCTGCCATTCCCGGGCGTGGAGGAGACGCTGGCAGCGTTGCAGGCGGGGGGCAAGCGGCTGGCTGTGCTGACCAACAAGCCGCACGACATGGCGGTGCTGTTGCTGGACAAGCTGAGGCTGTCGCGGTTCTTCCCGGTGATCTATGGCGCGGGGCGGATGTCGTATGTGAAGCCCGACGCGCGCATCTTTCACGACGTGGTGCGGGACCTGGGAGGGGAGCCGGGCATCATGGTCGGCGACAGCATCACCGACGTGGCGACGGCACGCGCCGCCAACGCGCTCGTGATCCTTGTGAACTACGGCTATACGCCCGAGCCGGCGCATACGCTGGGCGGCGACGTGGTGACGGGCGATTTCCGCGACATACCAAGATTGGCGAGAGACCTGGCGAGGGCGGCACTATGAGCGGGATTCTGCAAGTCGAAGAGATCGGTGAGATCCGGCGCGTGACCATGAACCGGCCGGAGCGGTTGAACGCACTGAACCAGCCGATGGCCGAAGAGCTGCTGAAATATTTCGAAGCGCGGCGGCGCGATACGGCGGCGCGGGTGATCATCCTGACCGGCGCGGGGCGCGGCTTCACCGCCGGTGCGGACCTGAAGGCGATGGGCCAGCCGGATGCGTTGCAGGACGGACCGAACGGCGACTGGACCTTGCGCGACCTGATGAAGGCGATGCGCGCGTGCCCGCAGCCGATCATTTCGCTGGTGCGCGGGCCGGCGGCGGGCGGCGGGCTCGTGCTCGCGCTGGCGAGCGACGTCATCGTGGCCGGCGAGAGCGCGGTGTTCCATTCCGCTTTCATCAAGATCGGGTTGACCGGTACGGAGCTGGGGGCGGCGTGGCGCCTGCAACGCACGATCGGGATTTCGCGGGCGCGCGAGGCGCTGCTGACCGGGCGGCCAATCGATGCGCAGGAGGCGTGGCGCACCGGGCTGGTGTCGTCGGTCCTGCCGGATGCGGCGCTCGACGAGCATGGGCTCGTGCTGGCGAAAGCGATGTGCGAGGCGCGGCCGGATGCGCTTCGGCTCACCAAGCGGTCGCTGGACGCGGCACTGGAAACCGGCAGCCCCGATGCGGCGATGGAACTGGAAGAACGCGGCCAGATGCTGATGATCGCGAGAAGGCCGCGGGGCTGATAGCACTGGGTTTTACGGCAAACTTGACGGCGGAAGGGGCGCTCCCTATACGGCTGCTCCTTCGCCTTGAGGCGGGCGCGTAGCTCAGCGGGAGAGCACTCCCTTCACACGGGAGGGGTCACAGGTTCAATCCCTGTCGCGCCCACCATTCCTCGATCTTGTTATTCTGCGTCGATGCTCAGAACGGGCCGGTGACGGTCCATAACAGGCAAAGGATCGAGATCGGGGCGGCAACCACCCAAAGAACAAGCGTGCGCATGGAGCAGGAACGCCTGCTGGCCGATCAACGTTCCCGCCGCACGTCCACCATTATGCCTTGGCAGGCACCGGGATCGGGGTCTGCGGCGTCCAGCGGCCGATCGGGGTGAAGTCCTTTTCGGCGAGCGGCAGGAAGTCGTCGATGATGCCTTCCGCCGTCCAGCCACCTTCGCGCTGGTAGGTCTTGATCGGGCGCGGCTGCGAATAGATCGACAGGTTGTAGCCGCCGACGCCGAAGATCTGGCCGCTGACCGCTTTCGCCTTGTCGGACATCAGCGCGACGGCGAGTTCCGCAGGACGCACCGGACTCTGGATCTCGCGCATGGCATCGCGGCGCTTGGCCATTTCCTCGTCGCGCGGGACGGAGTCGGTCATGCGCGTCGCGGCGCCCGGCGCCAGCGCATTGGAGCGGATATTGTTGCGCGCGCCTTCCATCGCGATGATGCGCGAGAAACCGGCGATACCCATCTTGGCGGCGCCATAGTTCGACTGGCCGACATTGCCGATCAGGCCGGAGGTTGAACTCCACATCACGTAGCAGCCGTCGTTCTTTTCGCGGAAATAGCCGATGGTGGCGCGCACGACATTGAAGTGGCCGCGCAGGTGGACGGACATGATCATGTCCCACTCGTCTTCCGTCATGTTGTGCGCCATGCGGTCGCGCAGGATGCCGGCGGGATTGGAGACAGCGTGCAGCGCGCCATAGGTATCGAGCGCGGTCTGCACCATGCGGCCGACAGCGCGCAGGTCGGTGACGGAGTCGAAATTGGCGATGGCCTCGCCACCATCCGACCTGATCAGGTCGACGACTTCCTGCGCCGGCGACTTGTCGGTGCCCTCGCCGTGGATACCGGCGCCCAGGTCGTTGACGATCACCTTGGCACCCTGCCTGGCTGCGATCAGCGCGGTGTCGCGCCCGATGCCGCGGCCTCCGCCGGTGATGAGAACCACTTTGCCGTCGAGCAAACCCATCGAAGACCTCCCACATGTTCTTGTTGGGGAAATGGTAGGAGCGGAACGCGGCCGGCGGCAAGCAGGCTGCGACAGACGCAGCGAACGGTCAGCCGTCGCTGCCCGTCTGGTAATCAGGCCTCACGCCGGCCTTGCGCCAGTAGTCGGTGAGGCGCAGTTCGTCCATCAGCGGCGCAAACCGTGGATCGCGTCGCATCGGCCTGGCCGGCGGCAGGAAGAGCTGCCGCGTGCGGCGATCCTGGAGGACGGTGTAGCCGCCCTGGGTCGCGGAAAAGCGCAGATCGCCGACGGCGAATCCGCGGTTGAAGAACATGCCGTTCGTGACCGTGAACGCGTCGTCGAGGTGACCGAGCGCGCACAGAAACTTGGTGGCGTTTTCGGCGTAGCCGCCGCCATGATGCGCCTGCTCCAGGACCGCGGCCACGGCCTTGTCGACATCCGTCTTGTCGTTCGTCTTGAGCGCGGTGGCGACCAGCGTGAGCGGCACGAAGTCCGCGTCGGGTATGCCCGTCGGCCGATTGTCGAGATCGTTGATGATCGTGAGCGCCTGATCCGCGCGGCCGGTGAACAGATACAGATAGAAGCGCGAGAACCAGACATAGGCGTTGCGCGGCAATGTGGCTATGCCGCGTTCCGCGGCGGCGTCGGCTTCCTGGAGGCGGCCGTCGGCCCAAAGCGTCTGGATGTGGAACCACACGACGCCGGGAGACAACTCGCCGCCGATGGCGACGACGCGATCCATCAGCAGCGCACTTTCGCGCAGGCGGCCCACATTGCCGTAGATGTCAGCCAGCAGGCGCAGCAGGTCAACCGATTGCGGATGATAGCGCAGGCCCTCGCGCAGAATCTGTTCGCCCTCAAGCCATGCGCCCCGGATCGGCGTCAGTGCCGTGCGGGTGGCGTAGACGAACGCATTGTGCGGATCGAGCGCGATTGTCTTGCGCAGCGCCGCTTCGGATTGCAGGCGGTTCGCCTGCACCTGACTCGGGTTGCTGCCATGGGCCTTGAATGCGCTGGTGAGCGCGATACCGCCCCAGCCGTCGGCATTGTCCGGCGCGAGCTCAACCACGCGGTAATAGAGCCCAAGCGCCTCGGCGGCGCCCTCAGGATTGGCGCGTTCCGCGGCGGACCGCGCACGGGTGAGAAGGTCCGCAATTTCGGGTGACAGAGTTGGCCGCACGGGCGACGGTGCGGGGCGGGTAAACCACCAGGCAGCGCCGCCCGCAGCGACGGCGGCGGCCGTGCCGGCGCCGACGAGAAGCGCACGGCGGTTGGGCGCCACAAGTGGGGGCGGCTCGAGCGGCAGAAGCGCAGCCGGATCGGCCATCGGCGCCGCCGGGATCTGTGGCTCGGCCTGGTCGCGCAGCAGGAGGCGATAGCCGACACGCGGAACGGTTTCGATGCGGAAGGCGTTGGCGGCGTCGGACTGGGCAAACTGGCGGAGACGGCCGATGACACGATTGATCGCGTCTTCGCCGACGATGCGGCCTTCCCAGCATTGCTCGATCAGCTTGTCGCGGGAGACGATGCCGCCTTGGGCGCGCGCGAGCGCCACCAGCACCTGCATTACGCGCGGTTCGAGGATGTGCTCGCTGTTGTCGGCGCGGACGACCTGGCGCAGCGCCGGACGAACGGTCAGGTCGCCCAGCGCAAAGGGCGGCTCATCCGCAAGCACGACAACCAATACCAAGACCTTCCCCAACGACGCCCGCGCAGATGCGGCGGGAATCATAGCCCGGATTTGTCCCGCGGTCTTTATTCCGCGGCGGTGCGGTGGAAGGCCTCGATAGCCGCGGTGGAGCGTGCCTTGGGCATGCGGTTCCAGGCATCCAAGGCAGCGATCTTGTAGGCCTCGGCCAGGGTCGGGTAGTTGAAGGTGTTCTCGACGAAGTAATCGAGCGTGCCGTTCAGGTTGAGCACCGCCTGGCCGATGTGGATGAGTTCGGTCGCGCCCTCGCCCACGATGTGACAGCCCAGCAGGCGGCGGGTATCGAGCGCGAAGATCATCTTCATGAAGCCGGACGACAGGCCCATGATGTGGCCGCGTGACGTTTCGCGGAAGCGGGCAACGCCGCATTCGTACGGAATCTGTGCCTTGCGCACTTCCTCCTCGGTCATGCCAACGGTGGAAATCTCCGGCACCGAGTAGATGCCATAGGGGAAGAACTCCGGCGGCGCGTGCGCGGGCTCGCCGAAGGCGTGGCAGGCGGCGATGCGGCCCTGCTCCATCGAGGTGGAGGCGAGGCTGGGGAAGCCGATGACGTCACCGGCCGCATAGATATGCGGCACCGACGTGCGGAAGGTCTTGGGGTCGACCGTCAGGCGGCCGCGCGAATCCGCACTGAGACCGCAGACATCTAGGCCGAGCGTGTCGGTCGCGCCGACGCGACCGGCGGCGAACAGCACCATGTCGGCGGAGAGCGTGCGGCCGTCTTCTGTGACGATGGCGCAGTGGCCCGGCGAGGTCGCGCGGGCGGACTTCACCTTGGTGCCGAAGCGCAGGATGACGCCCCGGTCGCGCAGGTCGTGCACAAACTCGTCGCGCAGTTCGCGGTCGAGGAACGGCAGCATCGATTCCGACGGCTCCAGCACGGTGACCTTGATGTCGAGCGCGGAGAAGATCGACGCGTATTCCATACCGATGACGCTGGCGCCGATGACGCAGAGATTGCGGGGAATGCGCGGCAGAGAAAGAATCTCGTCGCTGTCCAGCACGTTGCAGCCGTCGAACGCGATGTGCGATGGGCGGTAGGTGTTCGTGCCGGCGGCGATGACGAACTGCCCGGCGCTGGCGATGCTGATCTTGCCGTCGTCGTGGGTGATCTCGACCGTGTGCGGATCGAGGAAGCGGGCGGCACCGCGCGCGGTTTCGACGCCGTTGCGGGCGAACTGGTGTTCCAGGATTTCGACCTCATGATCGAGAGTCATGTGCAGGCGCTTGAGCAGGTCGGCGGCGCAGATGTCCTGCTTCACGCGATAGGCGCGGCCGTAGAAGCCGCGCTCGCGCCAACCGGAGAGGTTAAGCACGGTCTCGCGCATGGTCTTGGACGGGATGGTGCCGGTGTGGACGCTGACGCCGCCGACGCGATGGCCGCGCTCGACCACCAGCACCTGCTTTGACAGCTTGGCGCCCTGGATGGCGGCGCGGCGGCCGGCCGGGCCGGAGCCGATCACGATCAGGTCGAAGGCCTTCGGGCCGGTCACGCTTGAATCCCCAACGGAAACGAACGGCGACCCTACCGCCCAGACCGTTAGTGCCAGATTTACGTGACAGTTAATGACGTATTACGCTTGTGGGAAATCATGAGGGGAAACAAGGATGGCGCGGTCGAACGACTATATCGGGGCGACGGGGATCGGGGTCAGCGACCTCAAGAAGTCGGCGACGTTCTACGAGCAGGCGCTCGGGATGAAGCAGGCCATGACGTTCAAGCTCGACTACATGGACGAGATCGTGCTGACGCATGAGGGCCGCAACGCGGTCGTGCTGATGCATTGGACGGACGGGTCGGCACGCAACTACAAGGACGTGCCGGTGAAGCTGGTATTTTACGTGAGCGACCCGAAGGCGGTGGCGGAGCGCATTCGCGCGTTCGGGTGCGAGATCACGCGGGAGCCGACGCCGATCGAAACGCTGAACGGCGCAGTCGTCGGGCTCGCAAAGGACCCCGACGGCTACGTCGTTGAGTTGCTGCAATCACCCTCGGCGGCGCGGGCGGAAGCGGCCGCCTAGCCTTTGGTCGCGGCGCCGTCCGGCACGCGGCTGTTCGGCGTCAGCAGCGGCAGGTCGCCGTCGCCCTTCTCCGGATCGACGGCCGGTGGCTCGACGCCGCTTACAAAGCGCTCGTTGAGATTGGTAACCGTGGTCGCGGGCTTGTAGATGTCGTCGCGCAGGTCGTGCGGTTTCTGTTTCTCGGCCATGTTTCTCTCCCGTTGGGTTCCGTGAGAGATAACGGTGCGTGGCGACAATTCGTTGCGCGTCAGCCGGTGGAAACCAGGCCGCGCCGGTACCGGCGCATCCCCAGGTGGAACGCAACCGCTGCCAACACCGCGTAGGTCCCCGCCGATGCCGCAATGATCGCGAAGCCTGCCCCCGAGGGATCGCGCAGGAAGGCAACTGGCGTCAGGACGATGAACCCGGCGGGCAACAGCGAATAAGCGATGACCTTGGTCATGCCGGAATAGATCGAGCCGGGATAGCTCGAGAACAGCAGCATGAAATCGGTCAGGTCACGCGCGAAGCTGCGGGCGCCGGTGAACCAGAACGCGAGACTGGCATAAGCAACTGCCGAGGCGACGTAGATGATGGTGCCGCAGACGAGCGCCAGCAGCACGGCGGGGATGTCGGACCAGCCCAGACCTCCGAAGGTGATGAGCATCCAGATGCCCATGACGAGATCGCCCCAGGCGGTGGCGATGCTCTCGCGCGCCAGCAGGCGCGGCAGGATGGCCTTCGGCTGCGTGAGCAGCGCGTCGATCTCACCGCGCAGGATGGTGGCGGCCATGTCGCGGTAGCCGCCGAAGAACACGCCGCTGATCGCCACCACCAGCATGATGATGCCCAGCAGGCGCGCGACGTCGTGCAGCCCCCAGCCGCCGACCTGCTTGAAGCCGGCGAAGAACATATACCAGAGGATCAGGAAGAAGATGTCGTTCAGCACCATCCCAGCGCTGTTGAGAATGAAGTTGGTGCGGTCCATCAACGATGTACGGATGGCGATGGCGATGTTGGCCCTGTAGGTCGCGATCATCTCACACGCCCTCCCGCAGCACTTTACGCAAGCCCGCACGCCAGATGAGCGCGACCAGGCCGGCGAGCAGGACCAGCCAGGTCAGCTGCGCGATCAAGGCTTCAGCGAAACCAGCAAGCGACGGCGCGATCATCATATTGCCGGGCATGAAAATGCTGGCGGCGAAGGGCGAGACGATCGCAATGCCGAAAAACCACGCGGGATAGAGGCTGATCGGCGCGAACAAGCCGCCCAGCAGGAACCAGATCTTCTGCACGATGATGTAAGGCGGCAGCACGCGGCGCACCCAGAACGCGGCGAGGCCGACGCCGGCATAGATCAGCACGCCCAGTGCGGTGCCAATGGGTCCCAGGATCGCGATGTAGAGAAACGCGATGGCAGGCGGCAGAGCGCGGCCGGACATCGCGAGCGCCAGCAACGCGGCGGCGCCGAGGCCGAGCAGGCGCGCGGCGCTGTCGCCCATCGCCTCGGCGATTTTCTGGAGCAGGTAGGGCTTGGGCCGCAGCAGGTGCGGCTCCAGCATGCCGAGGCGGATGTCGTCTTCGAGGCGCAGATGGATCGAGGCGACCGAGAGCGTGATCCACTCCGTCACGCCGACATAGAGCGCGAGGCCGCCCTGCGGCAGCGACGAGGCGAGCGTGCCGGCCAGGCGCTGCGACGACACTTTGTCCCAAAGCGCGGTCAACACCGCCATCGCGACGAGATAGAACAGGGCACGGCCCATCAGCACCGGCCAGTTGGCCAGGTTGCGGCGGAAGCCGAGCGTGAAGGCGCTGTGGGCGGCTCCGAGCGTGCCGCCGAGCGCGAAATCAGCGCGCGCTGTTGGCGTCGTAGATGGCACGGACCACCTCCTCCATCGGCGGGTCTTCGATGGTGATATCCTCGATACCGCCCATCGCCAGCGCGGCCTGCACCACCGCATCGACGCGGGTGACGCGGGTGTCGACCTCGAACACCGAGAGATGCGGTTCGGTGGTGCGGCGGATGACGCCGGGAATGTCGAGCGCGATCTGCGGCGCGGCGGAGCGCAGGGTCACCAGGCGGTGGCCGAGGAACTGGCGGCGCAATTGATCGGTCGGCTGATCGACCACGATGCGGCCTTCGTTGATGACGATGACGCGGTCGCAGACGAGCTCGATGTCGCGCGTGTCGTGCGAGGTGAGGACCACGGTCTGGCCTTCGGCGCCGGCGTGTTCGCGGATGAAGTCGCGGATGGCGGCCTTGGCGGTGATGTCGAGGCCGATGGTCGGCTCGTCCAGGAACAACAGCGAGGGGCCGTGCAGCAGACTCGCCACGATCTCGCAGCGCATGCGCTGACCGAGCGACAGGCGTTGCACCGGCTGGTCGAGGATGGGGCCGAGGCCGAAGCGTTCGACGAGCTGGTGCAGGCGGCGGTCGAAGGTGACCTGGTCGACGTCGTAGATGCGGCGCAGCAGCGCGAAGGAATCGCGCGCCGGCAGTTCGGTCCAGAGCTGGGTGCGCTGGCCGAACACCACACCGATGCGATAGGCGAGCTGGCGGCGCTGCTTCCACGGCACGAAGCCGAGCACCGTGGCGGCGCCTTCGGCCGGTTCCAGGATGCCGGAGAGCATCTTGAGGGTTGTCGACTTGCCGGCACCGTTCGGCCCGATGATGGCGACGCGCTCACGCTCCGCGATCTCGAACGAGATGCCGGTGACGGCGTGGACGGTGCGGATGTCGCGGTCGAAAAGGCCGCTCAGGCCCGGCTTGCGCCGGACGTAGCGGTAATCCTTGCGGAGGTTTTCGACGGAGACGATGGCCATGACACGGAATCAGAGAGCGGAGAGACGAAGCAAAGCATTTGCGCGCAATGAGAGCACATAAGTCGCGTCGGCTTCGGCATCACTTCCCCCTTTTTTCGATCCACTGAAGAACATCCTGCCAGATGGTTGGGCCGTCGAGATCACGCAAAAGCATATGATAGCCATGCTCATAGCGGTGGACTTCGGCTTTCGATCCCAGCGCGGCGACGACGGCTTCGGTCGCCGGCGCCGGGATGACCTGGTCATTCTTGCCGTAGAGCAGAAGGATCGGCGGCCAGTTGGCGATGTGCTCGGGCGCGTGGCGGGCGTCATCCATGAGATTTGTCAGCCCCCACACCGCGTCGGTGCGCGTGTCCTTCTGCACCAGCGGATCACGGGAATAGGCGCGCAGCATCGGGATGTTGTCCGACGGCCAGATGTGCACCACGCCGCGACCGGAGACGTGCCAACCGGGAAACGTGTGCGCGCTGAGCCAGAGCGCGGCGCGGTAAGTCATCGGCATGTCGCTGCGCGACCACACCGCGGGCGCGACCAGGATCACGCCGTCGGGCTTCGGCGGGTTGGCTTCAGCGAGTGCAGAAAGCACAACGGCGCCGCCCATACTCTCGCCGAGGGCATAGACGGGCGTGCCGGGATGGGCGGCGCGGGCGGCTTCCATCGCATCGGCGAAGTCGTTGCGCATGACGTCGCCGCCGGCCCACTCGCCGGGATGGGGAGATTGGCCGAAGCCGCGCTGGTCGAAGGCGAGCGTGGTAATGCCGTGCTTGGCCCAATCGGTGGCGGGCATGGTGATGAAATTGGAGTAGTCGCCCATCCCATGCAGGGCGACGATGACCACCTTTGTGGTATCGGCCTTCCAGGTGCGCAGCGGGAGCTCTTCGCCGTCGCGGGCAATCAGGCGGTCAGTGGTAAAGTGTGGTGTGGCGAGCGCGGCGCCGTGCTCCATTAACGTCGGCGCGCAGGCGGTCAGGAGGAAGAGAGCGAGGCCTGCACACGCTTGCGCAAATAGGGAAGCACGTCGCGCTCGAACCATGGGTTCTTCTTCAGCCAGCCATTGTTGCGCCACGACGGGTGCGGCAGCGCGATGTAGTTGGGAGCGTAGCGGCGCCACGCCTTCACCGTCTCCGTCATATTGGATTTCGCGGCATCGCCCAAATGCCAGGTCTGGGCATAGGAGCCGACCAGCAGGATAAGCGGGATCGGCGGCAAGGTCTCGAACAGGCGCGTGCGCCAGTGCTGGGCGCAGATCTTCGGCGGTGGGATGTCGGCTCCGTTCGCGTCATAGCCGGGGAAGCAGAAGGCCATCGCCGCCACCGCGACGCGCTTCTGGTCGTAGAAGGTCTCGCGGTCGATTCCCATCCAGTCGCGCAGGCGGTCGCCGGACGGATCGTTGAACGGCAGCCCCGTCTTGTGCACCCGCATCCCCGGCGCCTGCCCCGCGATCAAAATGCGCGCCGTGTGACTGACGCGAATGACCGGGTTGGGCTCCAGGATGTCCGCGCAGATGCGGCAGGCGCGGATGTCCTTGACCAGACGCGCCAGCGCGCGCGGACCCGCCACCATCAGTCGCCGCGCAGCAGGTTGCGGGCGATGACGATCTGCTGGATCTGGCTGGTGCCTTCGTAAAGGCGGAAGATGCGGACGTCGCGGTAGAAGCGCTCGATGCCGTAGTCGGCGACGTAGCCGGCCCCACCGAAGATCTGCACCGCCTTGTCGGCGACGCGGCCCACCATCTCGCTGGCGAAGTACTTGGTGCACGCGGCTTCCATCGTGATGCTTTCGCCGCGGTCGCGTTTGCGCGCGGCGTCCAGCACCATGCACTTGGCGGCATAGGCTTCGGTCTTGCAGTCGGCGAGCATGCCCTGGATGAGCTGGAACTCGGCGATCTTCTGGCCGAACTGCTCGCGCTCGCGGGCGTAGTTCACGGATTCCATGATGAGGCGATCGGCGACACCGACGCAGACACCGCTGATGTGCAGGCGGCCGCGGTCGAGCACCTGCATCGCGACCTTGAAGCCCTCGCCGTCGGCGCCGAGGCGAAGCGAGGCCGGCACGCGGACATTGTCGAAGTTCACGTCGCAGATATGGGCGCCCTGCTGGCCCATCTTCTTCTCGGGCTTGCCAACGCTGACGCCCTTCAGCTTCGATGGCAGGATGAAAGCAGAGATACCGCCGGCGCCCTTCTTGTCTGGATTGCTGCGCGCCATCAGCGTGAACATGCCGGCTCGGTTGGCGTTGGTGATGAAGCGTTTGGTGCCGTTTACGACATAGTCGTCGCCGTCGCGGAT